>ERZ791923.509-NODE-509-length-56740-cov-6.013037_pt1 | contig 56740 bp, 41 predicted proteins | sample MGYA00510133_ERZ791923 | MGnify/ENA primary metagenome ERZ791923 (study PRJEB30046, sample SAMN00792106) | human gut metagenome | study: EMG produced TPA metagenomics assembly of the A metagenome-wide association study of gut microbiota in type 2... | reverse complement strand
CCCAAGTAGGGTTAACGCTCTGAAAAAGAGTTTTCGTTTTTCCTGTACCCGTATGTCTGTTTCCGCACAGCGGTTTTGCAAACACGGGGTGCGGGCGGCGTATGTCAGTTGCGTTTGTTGCCGGGTGCCTTGAGCACGTCGCGCAGAATCTCGAGCGAGCCGGGTTCCTGCTCTACGAAGGAGTTGATGTAGCGCATGCGTTTCTCGTCGAATATCTCGTCAACGGCTATGAGTATTCCCGTTTCCTCCACGTTGCCGAAGGTGTCGTTTATGGCTGTGCCGAACATGCGCATTGTGGGGCTGAGGCTCATGTAGGCGTTTACGAGTGGCGGGATGTTGAACCCGAGTTTGCGCACCTCGGTGTGGAGAATCTTGTAGTCTTCCTTGAACGAGTCCTTGTCGAACAGTTTTTTGAGGAATTCCGGGTCGGTGTCGATTGTCACGGGTGTCATTGGCGTGACGAGCTTGTCCTTGTCGCCGAAATGCTTGTTGAGGAAGTAGAGTATCATGTCGCGTCCCAGTCGGTCGAACGACGGGTACATTGTCATCTTGCCGAAGAAGTATTTCGTGCCAGGCACGAGGAATGTGAGCGCTCCCAGGCCGTCCCACAGGTTGTCGAGCGTGAACAGTCCGCGGCTTCCGGGGCGTGAGCTTTGGTATTCCACAGTTACGAACGAGCGTCCCAGCTCTATGGTCGAGCGCATGTATTTGTCGATGAACTCCTGCGAGAAGTGGAACATGTGGCTTGTGGCCAGTATGGGTTGCCCTTTGTCGTCGAGCTTGAAGAGCGGTCCGGGCAGGTAACGGTATCCTCCGAGTATCTCCTCGCGCTGCGGGTCCCACACTATTAGCTGGCGGTATGGCACGTCCATCGTGTCGAACTCGTCGAGGTCGCATGCTTTTCCCGTTCCTCCGCCGGCTTCGCGGAATGCTATTTCCCTAAGGCGTCCTATTTCGCGCACTACGTTAGGGGCATTCTGGTATGTTACCACGTATATTTCGTTATCGCGTTTGTTGGTGCGTCTCAGTCGACGGTCGGGCGTGAGTTCTTTTTTCAGCAGCTCGCGCTCTACCGGGGCGATTATTTGTTCCATTATGTGTTATATAAAAATGTATTCGTATTGTTGCTGCCCTTGTGCGGGCGTTGTTCCTTCTGCGGCCCGGCGTGCGGTCAGAGCGAGTAGCAAATGTCCTGCACGTAGCTTGCCCACTGTGCCGGAGTGCGCGACTTGTCGAACGTTTGCCAGGGGATGGGTTTTCCTATCTTCAGCGTGAACGACTTGTGGCGGTTCCTGTACGTTTCGTCGGCCAGGAAAAGCATGGCGAAGTTTATGGGCGAGTGCAGCACTTCGCATGCCCGCGCTATGCGGTAGAACCTGTCGCTGTTGCGCCCGCTGAAGTGCATTGGCACTACGTCGCGGTGGGTTGCCACGCTTTTCACGATGAATGTCTTGGTCCACGGCAGGTCGCGTATCACTCCTTTGTGGCGGCGCGAGCACAGCCCTGCGGGGAACATCACGATATTGTCGTTTCCGGCAAAGCCTTCGTTTATCATTTGTGGCGAACGGCGGCTTTGTGCGCCTGTCTTGTTCACCGGTATGCAGAGCGGCTTCAGCCCGGGCAGGTTCGTGAGTATGTCGTTGAGTATGTATTTTACCTTTCCGCCGTAGCGTTTGCCTATTTCCCAGCCTATGGCTATGCCGTCGGGGCCTCCGAGCGGGTGGTTGCAGGCAAATGTGTAGCGCAGTCCGTCGCCGTCGGGCGGGAAGTTCTCCTCTCCTTCGACGGTTACCTGCATGTCGAAGTATTTTACTGTTTCTTTTAGCCAGGGAACGCCGGTAATGCCGGCTGTTTGCGAAAGGTATTCGTTGATTTCGTCCTCGTGCACGATTCTCTTGAGGTAATTCACCAGGAAACGCGGAACAAAGCGGGCTTTTGCGCCTGCTTTGGCACGGAGTATTTCGTCAACGCTTACATGTATGGGTTGTTTTTCTTCCTGCATAGGTGTTTGGGTAAAACAACGGGCAAAATTAGTTCTAATTTCGCATATTCAAATACTTTTGGTAACTTTTTAACAATGAAACGCTATAAATTTGTATAAAGTGGGCCATGTGTAAAAATACCGTTAAGAAATGATTATAATTCGATAGCGGGAGCGGCGCTTTTTGTCCGTATTTTTTCACCCCCTCGGGCAGGGGCAAAAAAATATGTCTGACATATTTTAAAATAGGTCAGACATATTTTGAAATATCTCAGAGATAATTTTTTCTTGCTCCCATGTGTTTTTTCCTCTTTGCCGGTGCGAGTTTCGGAGGTTGCCTTAACATGGCTTTACGGGCGCGGTGTGTTCCATGAGCCAGTCGTGCGCGCGGGCGTCGTTGACGAGCGGGCCGAGACGGCGGCGCACCTCGGCGTGGTAGTCGTTGAGCCACTGCACCTCGTCGGGCGTGAGCAGGCCGAAGTCTACGGGGTGCAGGTCGATAGGGCAGAGGGTGAGCGGCTCGAATTTGAGGAAGCGGCCGAACTCCGATTCGCCCGCCGGCACGATGAGCAGTGTGTTCTCTATGCGCACGCCGTATTTACCTTCGCAATATATTCCCGGCTCGTCGGTTACGGTCATTCCGGCGCGTAACGGCTGCGGCATGTAATTCATCCTGACTTGGTGCGGGCCTTCGTGCACGTTGAGGTAAGAGCCTACGCCGTGGCCCGTGCCGTGCCCGTAGTTCATAAGGTTTTGCCACATGTGGTAGCGTGCGCAGCAGTCGATTTGCGTGCCCGAAGCCCCGTCGGGGAACACGCAGCGCGACAGCATGATGTGCCCTTTCAATGTCAGTGTGTATGCCCGCCGCTCCTCGTCGCTTACCGGGCCGAGGGCTATGGTGCGGGTGATGTCGGTTGTGCCGTCTTCGTACTGTGCGCCCGAGTCGATGAGTATCATCCCTTTTGGTTCTAATTTTACGTCGCTTTCCTCGTCGGCCTCGTAGTGTACTATGGCGGCGTGCGCGCCGTATGCGGCTATGGTTGCGAAACTGAGCCCGCGGTAGAGCGGCTGCGCCGCGCGCAGTGCTGTCAGCTCGCGGTCTACGCCCGTTTCGGTCAATGTGCCGGTGGCAACAAGCTCGTCCAGGCGGCTAAGGAACGTTACCATCGCCGCGCCGTCGCGTTCCATGGCGCGGCGGAAGCCCGATATTTCGGCGGCGTTTTTCACGGCTTTCAGCGCCTCTGGTACGGATGGCGCCACCATGCACCCTCTTACCATGGCAGCAGTTTGCAGTGTACTGTTGCACTTGTCGCTCAGCAGCACGGGCGCTGCCTTGTTGGCGGCAAGGGCCGCGGCTGCGGTTCCGTAGGGCTTCACGGCCACTCCCGCGACAGCCAAGTGTTGCCGCACTGCGGGCGACAGCTTGGTGTCGTCTGCAAAGAGTGTGCTCCCGCCCGGGGCGAGCAGCAGGTAGGACACGAACACGGGGTTGCAGGGCACGTCGCTGCCGCGCAGGTTGAGCGTCCAGGCTATGTCGTCGAGCGCGCTCACGAACACCGACCTGCAGCCCTTTTTGGCTGCTTCGGCGAGTATGCGTTCTATCTTCGAGGCGGCCGTTTCGCCCGCGTATTCCAAGGGGTGCACCGTAACGGGGTTGTCCGGCAAGGCGGGGCGGTCGGGGTAGATTTCGGCAAAGGGGTCGTGCGTCAGGTCGAGCGTTATGCCTTTCGGAATGAGCACGGCGGCCAACTCGTCGCAGAATGCCTGCGTCACCACCGTGCCGTCTACGCCTGCTGTGCCGCCGCTTTCGAGCGTTGCGGCGAGCCATTCGCCTATGCCGGGTGTGCCGTCCGTTCCCTGCTTCATCAGTTCGTAGGGTGTGCCTTCGAGGACCGAGGCGGCGGCTATGAAGTAGCGCGAGTCGGTCCACAGGGCGGCTTTGTTGAGTGTGACAACGGCTGTTCCGGCCGAGCCGTCGAAGCCTGTTATCCATGCGCGCGTCTGCCAGTGTTGCGGCGTGTATTCGCTCATGTGCGGGTCGGTTGTTGGGATTATGAACGCCGACAGCCCGCGCTCCTGCATGTATGCGCGCAGTTTCGCCACGCGCGAGTTTATGTTTTCGTTGTGCATTGCTGTGTGGTTTTTGTTTGTTTTTTTGCGAAGATATGTTTTTATTGTGTAATGCACTTTGCATTCTGGCGGGAAAAAACAGGCTTGCCGGTACGCATTTGCCGCGCGGGAATCCGTTTTAGCACGAAAATGCAAGGCGTGTTTTGCAGAAAAATAAATTATTTTGTAGAATTTTGTCGAAAAACACTCCTGTTTCAAATTATTTTGCTTTATTTGCATTACAAAATCAGAGTTGCAGTGATGCAATGCATTTCCGGAAGTTGCAGCAAGCGCATTTCCGACGACAATATCGGCATGAAAAATGTTTGATACAGTACAATAGAAGCAATGTTCACTAATCTTACCAATGAATCAGTACCAAAATGAAAACGACCTCCTAAGGGGCGGCTTCGGCTGCATTCACATGTTGCCGGTTTTCGGCTTGCGATGAAAAAGCCGCCCCAGGAGGAGTACCTTGATTGATTTGTCGTGCGTGGCACGCCCGGTGGTAAATGTCCGGCGTGCCTGTTTTTTTGCGTGTCGCTTTTTGTCTGAAATGTTTCTCGTTGAAAATCATAGCTGTTAGAGTTGGCAAAAAATATGTCCGACCTATTTCAAAATAGGTCGGACATATTTTAAAATTTCTCAGAGAAAATTTTTATTTGCTCCCGGGGCTTTTTTAAAGTAACCTTTGCGGGTGATACATTTGCGCAATGGTAAATCTCCGCCCAGGTTGCATTAGCGGGGATGTCAGAGGGATATCTGGCTTGCCTCGATGTCGTATCCCAGGAAAACTGAGGCCGACTTGCGGAACAGCGCTGCCGATTCGGTGGTGAGGTAGCGGCATGTGCCTTGGCGCGTGCAGCGCGCTTCCATGTCGGGGTGGCGTTCCATATATCGGGCCAGGCTGGGCGCCACGTATTCGCCCTGCGGTACGAGACGTATGCCCGGCGGGGTGTATTGCCGTATCTTGTCGAGCATGAGCGGGTAGTGTGTGCAGCCGAGTATTATGGTGTCGATTTCGGGGTCGCGCGCAAGTAGGGCATCGATGTATTCTTTCACGAAGTAGTCTGCCCCGGGCGAGTTGTGCTCGTTGTTCTCGATTATCGGCACCCACAGGGGGCATGCCTGCCCGGTTACGGTTATGTCGGGGCAGAGTTTTTTCAGTTCCAGGTTGTAGGAGCGCGAGTTTACCGTCCCGGCCGTGGCAAGCAGTCCCACGTGACGCGTTTTGGTAAGGCTGCCTATGGCTTCGACCGTGGGGCGTATCACTCCCAGCACGCGGCGCGTGGCGTCGAGGTGCGGCAGGTCGTTCTGCTGTATGGTGCGCAGGGCTTTGGCCGAGGCTGTGTTGCACGCTATTATCACGAGCCGGCAACCGTAGGAAAAGAGTGCCTTGACGGCCTCGAGGGTGAACTGGTAAACTATCTCGAACGAGCGCGAGCCGTATGGCGCACGCGCGTTGTCGCCCAGGAACAGGTAGTCGTATTGTGGCAGAATCTCGCGTATGCGCCTCAGTATCGTAAGGCCGCCGTATCCGGAATCGAATACGCCTATTGGGCCGCAGGCTGAGGGTTCTGGTTTGGAATCCATTCTTTTATTGTTTGCAGTTTCTGCATTACGGCCCCGGTTACGTCTTCGCCCAGCGTGGGGTTGATGAACGGGAACGCGTGTGCGTCGGTGTTCATTATGAATTCATAGCCTTTTTCGGTTGCCACGAGCTTTATGGCGCTGTCGAGCCGGGCTATTATTGGGGCTTCAAGCTCCTTTTGCGCGTTGTCGAGCATTTGCGACACTTCGTTGCGGAATTTTATGCCCCGTTCCATGGCGTTCTGCAGTTCCTTTTGCCTTTTCAGCATTATTGTTTGCGGAAAGTCTTTCTGGCCTTGCAGGAAATCGAGGTACATGCGGCGGAACTCTTCTTCGTTGTGCAGGGTTTCGGAGTCGTATTTAGCCTTGATGTCTGCCAGGCTCTTTTGTGCTGCCGCATATTCGGGCAGCGATTCGAAGATGGCGCGGTAGTTTACATATCCGAACTTGTATTGCACCGGCGGAATCAGGATTATCGAATCCGTTCCCTGGGGCTGCATTTCGGGTAGCTGTTGTGCGGGTTGCTGCGCCGGCTGCTGTTGTGCCGGTTGCTGTACGGGCTGTTGTTCCGGCTGCTGCTGTGCCGGTTGTTCTGCGGGCTGCTGCGCCGGTTGTTGCACCGGCAATTGTGCGGGTTGTTGCGACGGTTCTGTAATCTGGGCAATGGCCGCGGCCGGGAGCAGCAGGAACAAAGCCAGGAGTATATTTTTCATATCCTACGGTATTAATGTTGCTTTAAATGCAAATGTAAGCGTTTATTTCGGTTTTTTCATCATTTTTCGCGGCAAACACATTCAAAATGTAAGCAGAAGGGTGGATTTGCGGCTTCGAAAACTTCGTTTTCATTTGTCTTTGCGCCCGCGTTGTTGTATCTTTGCGTATAATAATATGATTATGGCACGTAACGTAGCAGCAGTACTTGCAGGAGGAAAAGGCAGCCGCACCGGTTTCGGCGTGCCCAAGCAATTTGTGGAGCTGTGCGGGCGCACGGTGCTCGAACGCTCCGTGGACGCTTTCGAGGAAAACGCCCTTATATCCGACATCGTTATTGTGTCGGCAGCCGATTATGTGGCACATGTGGAGGAAATGGCGCGCCGCAACGCATGGACCAAGCTGCGTGCGGTTGTGGTAGGCGGAAAGGAACGTTGCGATTCCACGCGGGCGGCCATAAACGCCTGCCCGGTGGGGGTTGACAATATCCTTTTTCACGATGCGGCGCGCCCGCTCGTGTCGCAGCGCATAATAAACGATGTGTGCACCGCCCTTGAACGTTATGTAGCCGTCAGTGTGGCCGTGCCGTCTACCGACAGCCTCATTGAAGTGCATGACGGAAAGATGTGCCGCCCGATAGACCGCTCGTGCGTGTGGCGAGCACAGACACCGCAGGCGTTCCGACACAGCGTGATAGCCGGGGCTTACCGAAAGGCGGCCGGAGACCCGAACTTCTTTGCAACGGATGACTGCGCCGTGGTGATGACGTACATGCCCGGTGCGGAAATAACCGTTGTGCCCGGCGAGGAAACGAACATAAAACTTACATACGCCGACGACGCCGCGAGAATAGAGGACATCATACGCCGCCGCGCGGGTAAAGATATATGAATATGAGTAACTCAGGCAGGATAAAGGTATCGGTGGTGATGTGCACCTATAACGGCGGGCGTTACCTGCGGCAACAGATAGACAGTATCCTTGCACAAACATATCCGGTAGACGAACTGATTGTGCAGGACGATTGCTCTACGGACGATACCGTAGCTATAGTGCGCGAGTATGCTAAAATATATCCTTTCATACGTGTTTATGTAAATGAGAGGAATATGGGATATAACGCCAACTTCCTTAACGCTGTATTCAAGGCAAAAGGTGAGGCTGTCGCCATAGCCGACCAGGACGATATATGGCTTCCCGCAAAACTGGAGAAGCAGGTAGCTTTGCTTGAACAGGGATATAATTTCGTATTTCATAATTCGGCTCTTTTCGAAAGAGACCCGCAGTCTCCTGTGTCTGCAAGGCACAAGGAAAGGCCGCTGCTAACGGATTTCAGACTGCTTTTGAAACCTTTCATTCCCGGGCATGAATGTCTTTTTACGCGGCAAGCGCTGCCATGGTTGGAGAAAATCATGACGCACGAGCATAGTGTGGCTTATGCCTACGTTATAGCATTGGTTTGCAAAGCAACGGGAGGAATAGCATACGTCGACGAACCGCTTGTGTTGTGGAGAAGACATGAAAAAGCAGCAACTTTCGCCGGCAGAAGCGACACTGGCGCTTTTGCGGGAGTGCTGAAGTCTTTGCTGTCGGTTTTCAACAGTCGTAAGCGGGATGTCCTCAAGCGTTATTTTGCGGCAGTGAGTGTTCTTCCTTTTGATAATAAGGATACAAGGCAACTTGTGTGTTTAATGCAGGGCGAAATTTGCGGCTTGTTCAGAGCCTGCGCGTTGTGCTGGCGGCATACGGCCGATTTGCAGCATGGCACGGGCATGCGAAGCCGGATTAAGGCGTTGCTTACCCCGCTACATCTTTTGCGCGAAGACAAATTTCTTATAAAATGACCTACATAATTAGAATGCAATGAACCAACCGCCCATTACAAAGCACAACGAGGCCCAGTTGCGCGGGGCACAGTTGAGAATGTTGGACATTCTTCTGGCTGTCGACGCTATTTGCCGCCGCCACGGCATAACTTATTGGGTTGACAACGGTACGCTTTTGGGTGCAGTGCGGCATGGGGGCTTTATTCCCTGGGATGACGACATGGACATAGCAATGCCAATGGACGATTACAGGAAATTTGCTTCGCTGGCTCAGGAAGAACTCCCCGAACGACTCGTCTTTTTACCTGCAAATGCGGGAAAACATACCGTAAGCCGGTTGCCGAAGGTCGTTGATACCGAATCTTTTTATATAGAAGCGGGTGATGACCTGTCGCTTCCCCGTCCGCGTGGTTTATATATCGACATAACTCCGTTCATAGGCTTTCCCACGCATTTTGCGGCGTTGTCGCGCAAACTTGCTCGCGGCATGAGCGTGGCGCACGACATATTGCATAAGCGGCATTATTATACTTTGCGGAGTTTTGCGGAGTTTTTTTATTTCTCTGGCAAGTATGTTCTGTTCCGTTTCCTGTGGAAACTGTTAGAGGCGGGCGGGAAAGGCAAACGGGTCGCACCTGCCACTAATATAAACGGTTACGGGCTTTCGCACAAGCGGGAAAACATATTCCCTTTGGGACATGTGGATTTCGAGGGGCATTCTTTGCCGGCTCCGGCCGATACTGACGGTTACCTTACCGAGGTGTACGGCGACTGGCGTATCATTCCTCCTGTGGGAAAGCGCAAAATCCACGCAGTATATATGAACACGAAATTAGACAAAAAGCAATGAAAACGCCAGCTCTTGTGGATGTTTCCGTTCTGCTCATTTTCTTCAATCGTCCTGATACGTTTGCGCAGGTTTTTGAACAGGTGCGCAAGGCGCGCCCCGCGCGGCTTTTCCTTTACCAGGACGGCGCGCGCAACGATGGCGACCTGGCGGGCATGGAAGCCTGCCGCAGGATTGCCGATGGCGTGGATTGGGATTGCGAGTTGTATAAACTCTATCAGGAAAAGAATCTCGGCTGCAATCCCTCGGGTTATATTGCTCACAAATGGGCGTTCTCGCTTACTGATAAGTGCATTGTGCTTGAGGATGACGTTGTGCCGTCTGTGTCGTTCTTCGCTTTTTGCAAGGAAATGCTCGACCGTTACGAGCACGACGAGCGCGTAGGCATGATAGCCGGTTTCAACCCCGAGGAGCAGAGCGAATGCGACGGTGACTACCTGTTCAATTCCAATTTCTCGATTTGGGGCTGGGCTTCGTGGCGCAGGGTGGTCGACAAATGGGACGAGAACTATGCTTTCCTCCGGAATCCTTATGCCCTTTCGTGTTTGAACGAGATTATAAGCGAGCGCAAAATGCGCCGCGACTTCCTTTACCGCTGCCGCCGCCACATCGAAACGGGCAAACCCCACTTCGAGACAATCTTCCGCGCGGCCTTGCTTATGAACGGCTATCTTGCCATAACTCCCCGCGTCAATATGGTGAACAATGTGGGTGTCTCGGCCGACAGCACGCACTTTGCCGGCTCCGTGGCCATGCTTCCCAAAGGCTACCGCCGCATATTCACGATGGGCAGGCACGAGTTGGAGTTTCCTCTCCGCCATCCGCAGTTCGTCATCGAGGACACGCGCTATCGCCGCAGCGTTTACCGCATTTTCGCCTGGGGACACCCGTGGATTAAGATAGGGCGCTCGTTCGAGGAATTGATTATAAGCATACGCCACGGCCAGCTGAAACACATAGTCCGCTCCGTGCGCAACCGCATACTTAAATTGGCGGGGCGCAACAGGAACGTGTAGTGCCGTATCCCCTGCAAGCCGGGAAGCGGCCTTTTATTTTTGCAACAACAGGTAAAAAAACATAACACTTATGAAAGATTTCATGTTTTACAGCCCTACGGAGTACGTCTTCGGCCGCGGGGCCGAGATGAAGACCGGAGAACTTGCCGCACGCCACAGCGGTTCGCGCGCTCTTGTGGTTTACGGTGGCGGTTCGGCTGTGCGCAGCGGAGTGCTGCAGCGCACGTGCGATTCGCTCAAGGCCGCAGGTCTCGAGCTTGACATGCTGGGCGGAATACATCCCAATCCCATGGACGACAAGGTGTACGAAGGTATCGACCGGGCGCGCGCTTTCAAGGCCGACATGATTATCGGCGTGGGCGGCGGTTCGGTTATCGACACAGCCAAGGCCATTGCCGCCGGTGCTGTTTACGACGGCGACTTCTGGGACTTCTTCAGCGGAAAGAAGATAATAGAACATGCGCTGCCCGTGGGCGTTGTGCTCACCATTCCCGCCGCCGGGAGCGAAGGTTCGGGCAACAGCGTGATAACCAAAAGGGAAGGACTTATAAAACTCAGCCTGCGCACGCCCTATGCCCTGCGCCCCAAGTTCGCCATGATGAACCCGGAACTCACGTTCACGCTTCCCGCATATCAGACAGCCGCCGGGGCAACCGACATGATGGCGCACGTAATGGAACGTTACTTCAACAACACGCCCGCCACGCAGCTCACCGACAGCGTGTCGGAAGCCGTGCTCCGCACTATCGTCGAAGTAACGTCGCGCGTGCTCGAAAATCCCGAAGATTACGAAATGCGGGCCAACCTCATGTGGTGCGGCACGCTCGCACACAACGGAATATGCGGCACGGGAGTGGACGAAGACTGGACATCGCACTTCATCGAACACGAGATAAGCGCGCTCTACGGCGTGACGCACGGAGCGGGGCTTGCAGTAGTGTTCCCCGCATGGCAGACGTTCATGACAAGGCACAACCTGCGCAAGGTGGCGCAAATGGCGCACAACGTGTGGCGCGTAACGCCCACGGGCAACGACCTTGCCGATGCGCTCGAGGGAATAAGGCTATTCAAGGACTTCCTGCACCGCATAGGTATGCCCGTAACGTTTGCCGAGCTCGGCGTGCCCGCGCCCGACATCGACGCATTGGTCGAAAACCTGCACCTCCACAAGGGAAACCCCATAGGCAGCTACTTCCCGCTCACGCCTGCCGACACAAAGGCCATCTATACTCTTGCCCTCGGCGACGGAGAGTAATAGGCCGGACAGGCAACGCGCGTAAGAAACATCCGTGCCGGGCATATATTATATATGTCCGGCGTTTTTATATGCATTCGGTACGTAACGGGTTGTAACCCCGCCGCGTTATAACAGCTCCGGAATGCAGACAAAAAACGATACTTTATAATACTGCTGGTTATCAGCGCGTTGAATACTACGTCGGAGAAAAGAAAAAATTAATGGCTCGGATTTTAAAATCCGAGCCACTAATTTTGAAAAGCAAGCCACTAATTTTGGTCCTCTTTAAAACCGTGTGAAAACTTGCCGGGGAAAAACGTGCGCAAACGCGGTTTTTTTGTTGCTCCCAAACCCGAAACGGTCTTTAGGCTTTGTCAAATTGCGTGCTTATGGCAGTCAGATAGCTTTCCGCACGGCTGAAGGCGTAGCGGGCTACGGCGAAACCGTGCGGGAAGGCAGATGACGGCAGAAGTGCGTAAGTTGGCAAAGTAACGGCACTTGACATTATTACTTAATTTCCTAATGACTGTTTCGGGTTGAATTATCGTGTCCGCCGGTGCACCACAACGTATGGCGAAAGCCTGTCAGCGTGCGTGTTTCGCCAAATACCGCGCAGCTATCTCGCCGCGCTCCTTTATTGCAAGGTGTGCTGCCATGGGCAGTTCCTTTGTGTCGCAGTCTACCGGCGTGCCTTTTGGATAAAGCATTTGGAGTACGAACAGGCTCGGGCCTACCGTTATGCTGCCTACAAAAGCGTCGCCGTGCAGCATGGTGTCCACCTGCGCAAGGAAGCGCACCATGCGGCGGTGTTTCGTTTCGGTGTCTGTTTGTGTGAATGTCGAGTTTACGTAACCACGTTCCTGGGGAGTGCACAGCGAATACCATGAGTACTCCGGGTAATCTCGCCTCACGCTTTCGAGCAGTCCGTAGTCGTCGGTGAGCAGCAGCACGTCTTTCAGGTTTGTTGCCTCCCGCAGTGCGGCCACGAATGTTGCGGGCGAGAGCAGGCTTACTTCGGTTATCTTGTCGCCGCCGCGTATTTGCATACTTGCGTAATGTTCCGGCAGGGAAATGGAGCGCATTAGTTCGTGTGCTTGCTCGCGTACACCGGCGTTGAGTCGCCAAAGCATAGAGGCAACTTTCCTGAACGCCTCGTCGTATGTGCAGTCCAGTCCCATTTCGGGAATACGGCAATGTGCGGGCGGCGTTTGCGGTATGTCGTAGGTGGAAAGTGCAGGACGCCCGTATTCACGCCAGCTAATAAGGCGGTACATACTGCCGCGCAAGGCGGTTTTCAGTTTCCACAGCAGCAGTCCGCCCGTGCCTACGTTCGGGTTGCGACGGCGTAGCTCGCCGAGCGGCGGAAGGCGGTGCACATTCCAGCGGCTGTTGAAGTCTCCTTCCACTTCGGTGCAAAAAGGTTCGAAAAACTCGCTCCAGCCTCCCTTTCCGAAGTTGGCCCCGCGGCTGTACAGGCAAAACTGTATCTTGTTTTGCAAGCAGTAAACCACGGCATTTACCATATACTTGAATTCTGCAAAGAATCCCGCGTCTATGCCTGCACGGAATACTAACTTTTTTGTAAAATTGCCGTTTACCTTGCGGTAACGTGCGGCAAAGTCATCTATTTGTTGTTTGTCCATTTTATCTTAGGTTTTGGAACGAGCCGCAAAACGGCGCTGAGTGCCCATGCCAGCAGCACGCTCGCCGCTATGTAGCAGGCGAATGTGGCGTACACGTTGGCGGCTGTGCGCGGGTTGAATAAGCAGCGCACTACGGGGTGCACCGTGAACAGCGCGGCCGATATGCCGCCCAACCACTCCAACGGCGCGCGCACAATGTGCGGCCTAACCTTCACGGCGGGCAGCATCATTATTGTCAGCGCTACGGGCGACACAATCCAGAGGAACACGTTGAAGCACCCGCCTATGAACACCGCCCAAGCGGCCGCGTACGCCGCCGCGTTGAGCCTTATGCCGTAGCGTGCAACCCACGTGCCCATCGCGAAAGGCAGCAAGCAGGCCATGAACGTGTATCGCAGGTAGTGCAGCACGTCCTGGCGCGGGCTGTCGAACACCGTTACGGCGAGTATTTGCAGGCCAATGCACGCCGCCGCGCTAAGGAGTATCGCGCTTTTGCCCCGGCGGTAGTAGGCAAGGCGGTAGAGCAGGTACATCTGCATTGTGAGCGAGAAATACCACCACGGGCCGAGCAGCAAGTCCTGTTTCGGGAGGAAAGTTGCGTCGGTCTGCGGCAGGAAGTTAGTCACGAACGTGAGCATATATACTATGTTCATCACCCCGTGCCGCCAGCCCGATGTAAAGAAAGCCTCGTAGGCGAACAGTAGTATTATTCCCGCAATCATCAGCCGCCACAGCTTCAGCGCGTTGTAGCGTATGAACTCCCACGTCCCGGTTGTGCGGCCCGCAGTCTGTGTTCCGGGTAGCGCGGGCTCGTACTTGCGCACCAAACCGTAGCCGCTGAGGAAAAGGAAAACAGGCACGCCGTAGCAGCCGAGGTGGGAAAACAGGTTCATCACCACGTGCGGCCCGCCAGCGAGCAATACGTCGACCAGGCGGTAGGCGTTCTCGACGCGGAAGTTGTATTCGTTTTCTATTACTGCCCCCGGAATCCAGTGGCAGAAGTTGTGGAACACAATCGCCACGATTGCAATGCCTTTCAGGAGCGCCGTGTCGTTGCGGTTAACGGTTATTTCCATTGTTCTGCCTGTTGTTTGGACGCCGACATCAGAGAGTCGTAGTCGGTGGTGTGTTTGAGGATTCTTTTCCTGCCCGGACTGAAGGCAGGGCTGAGCAAGTCGCGCCGCGCGTCGTAGAAAGCGCATTCAATTCCTGCCAGGCCCATGAGTACGTGCGGCAGGTCGTCGGAGGCAAAAGGCATGTCGGCTGCACGGCGTGCGGCCTCCGCGATATCGGGGTGCAGGCGGCGCGCCTTGGGTGAGAGCCACAGTTCAAAAGGTATCTCGAATTCCGAATAGGCTATGTCGGCTGTGAGCGCGGCCGTGTGGTCGCGTCCGAAGTTATGCACGCGGTCGAACACCTCTTCGCCGTGGTCGGCAAGGTAGAGCACCAGGGCGTCGTCGTGTTCGAATTCCTTGCATAGCTGTGCGAACACGTAGTCGTTGAAGCGCGTGGCGTTGTCGTAGTCTGCGAGAATCTGTTTCTCGTGCTCGTTTAGGTCGGTGCGGTGCTTGTAGTCGTCGGTGGTGAAAACCACGTTTTTTGGCCCGAAGCGTTTGTTGTATTCCTGGTGTTGCCCGATGCCGTGGAAGATGATGAAATTGTTGTCGCCGCGGCGGAATTTGCCTATCTCTTTCACGAGGTTGCTGTCGTAGCGTTTGCGGAATTTGTTGCGGTGGTCGAAGCATAGCGAGTCAAGTTCGTCGTCGTTGAGGAAGAAGCTCCCGTTGAAGTCGGTCACTCCCATGTTTGGCGTCTTGTAGTACTGGCTCGTAATGAATGCCGTCTTGTATCCGGCCTTTTTCAGCACGGCGGGCACGAGCACTCCGTCGGTCCACTTGCCCGGTTGGTCGCAACTGTGTGTAGAAAGTATGTTTTTGAACACGTCACTCGTAACGTTCCACGGTGTAACCACGTCGGTAAATGCAACGAGCGAGCCTTCGCGTGCCATAGCCGACTGGCGCGGCGTGGTGGGCAGGCTGTAGCCGTAGAGTTGCGAATGGTGTTTGTTGTAGCTCTCACCAATGTAAAGCACTATGTTCGGAACGCGGAAGCTGCACGAATCAACCTTGATGTTGCGCATACGTTCGCGCATGTCGTCGAGTTCGCGGTCGGTGAGCCTTAGGAAAAAGGCCGAGTAGACCATGCGGTAGAAAGGCGTATGGAAAGCGTGGTTGTCCAAACGTTCGGCAGCTTCGGTGCCTTCGAACGTAAAGAAACGCAGCATTTTTTCTTTCTCACCTATCGATGCTATGAAACACGCCGCCACGAACACGGGGGCGCACACGTTGAACAGTCGGCCGCCGACGGTGGGCGCGCAGCGGCGTATGAAACGCTTTACGTGGCGCGAGAAAGCCTCGCCCAGGATGTTCAGTATGATAATGGGCGCATAGACGAGCACAACCTTCCACAGGGCCGAGCCTTGCAGGTATGCACTGAAGAACTCGCCGGCCTCGTCGGGGTTTGTCTCGCGCACGAGTTGTATGGTTACGGGCACGAATACCAGGTGGAAGCGCTCGTGTATGAAACCTTCGGAAATACATGCGGCATAGCCTGTGGCATAAAGCGCGGCCTTGGCCCACGGGCGCAGGCGGCGCGGCAGAATGCACAGCAGCGCGCACAGCAGGTAGAGGTCGAACACGTTTTCGAGGTAGTAAACGGCTGCCGGGGTGGGCGATTCCGTTTGCTCGAATATGCGCGCCACCACGAACAGGATGTACATGAACACGAAGAACACCGGTTCGCGACGCAGAGGCGAGGCAAGCGTTTTGAGAAAGCTGTATGTATTTTTCGGCATTGTGCTTTACGGTCGGAAATCGGGTGCAAAATTACGATAAAACAGGAAGTTAATGCCTGCGCACCTTGCTTTTTTTCGCTACCGCCGCTCGTGCGGCGCGGTTGGAATAATTCCCCGCCTCTTGTAGAAACGCAATTCATTGCGTCTCGAAACCGATTTATCGTGTTTTTACCATGTTTTTATTGCCGTTGAAATTGTCGTTTTTCGGGCGGAAAAATTGAAAACTGATTTTCAGCGCTTAAAACCCACATGGGAACAAATAAAAAATACAAGGCACATAATTCAAAATATGTCTGACATATTTTAAAATAGGTCTGACATATTTTTTGCCCTGTGAAAACCGTGTTGAAACATGCCCCGAAAATGCAGACAAATTGCAGACACGCCTTGCGGCATGTGCGGAAGCGGAAGGAAAGTAGGGGGAAAACAACTGTTTTTGTAGAATAAAATATGTGCCGTCTTACTTGCCCCGCCTGATTTTCGAGAGCAGGAAGTCGGTGCATTCCTTGAACACCACGGCATGCGCCGCTTTCATCACGGCACAGTACACCGCCACTGCCACTGCGGCCTTTACTGCGAGTTTTGCCGCCATGCCGTCTACGGCAAGCGAGGCAGCCCATGCTGCACCTACGGAAATGCCTGCCGCTGCGGCGAACGGAAGAATATCGCGAAGCGTGTCGGTGGTGGATATGCGTATTTCGCTCCTTGTCATTCCGAACCATACGCCCATCCACGCTATTTGCAGCGCGGCAATGGAGCATATCAGCGTGTGTACGCCGTGGCCGGTGAGGTACAGGCCGAGTATGATTGCGAGTTGGGCGGCCATCATGCCGGCCGTACCGATAAAGAACTTTGACGAGCGCCCGCGGCTTACCAGCAGGTTGGAGAACTGTTGCGAAACGGGTATCGTGGCTCCCGCCACGCAGAGCACTTGCAGGTAAGGCACGCAGTCGGTCCACTGTTCCCTGAGCGCCAGGGGTACGAACTCGGGCGCTATGAGCGCCAGGCCGAACATGGCAGGAAAAGAAAGGAACGCCGTGAAGCGCAACATCTTGCGGAAAACGCGCAACTGCCTTCCATTGCCGTCGTCGGCACCCGCAAGCACCGGCTGCGCTACCGACGACAGTGTCGTGGTGATGAGCGAGTAGCCCATGGTGTTCCATTTGTTTGCCTGCGAGTAAAGCCCCACTTCGCGGCGCGGGAAGTAATGTCCCATCTGCCCTTGGAGGAACTGGTTGTTTAAGGTGGTGAGTATGTTGGTGGCGAGAATCTTGCTGCTGAACGCGAACATCTCCCTTACAGGCTTCATGTCGAAGCGCAGCCGCGGCCTCCATGGCGACATGGCCCAGTAGGCCGCTGTTACAACGGCCTTGAACGTGAGGTCCTGCGCTATGAGCCCCCAGTAGGCGTAGCCCGAATACACGAGGACTATGCCTACGGCGCCTCCCGCGCAAACGGCCACGAATGAGGCAATCATGCGCTGTTTTACCATGAGGTTGCGGAACAGGTAGGCCGACTGTACCACGCTGAAACTCGATATTACGAATCCCAGGAACGACACACGTGCCAGCAGTGTGAGCTCGGGCGTGCGGTTGAATGCCGCAATGGCGGGCGCGGCAAGGAAAAGGACAATGTACAAAAGTATGCTCACGCCGACGGAGAACCAGAAAACGGCGTTGTAGTCGGCGTGCGTGATGTTCTTCTTTATGCCGATGGCCGAGGTAAAGCCGCTTTCCTGCAAGTTCCACGCCAGGAGGGAGAACACCGTGAGCATGGCCACTATGCCGTAGTCGCCCGGCGCAAGGCGGCGCGCAAGGCATATTCCTATTATGAGGGCGAGCAGCTGTTGCACCCCGCCCGACAGCCCGCCCCAGAAAAGTCCCCGGGCGGTGCGTTCTTTGAGTGAAGATTCGGCCATTTCGTTGCAAATGTATCATTTTCGGGCGAAAAAGAGCCGGGCACGGCAGCATTATCTCGCATGCAGGGTGAATTATGTCCGACGTGCAGCCGCCCGGGTAAACGAAAAAGCGCAGGCTTTCAAACCTGCGCTTTTTATATTTGGCATTGTTGCCGTGGCCTCCGGTGGAGGCACACAAATGTCTTTTTCCTTACTTTATGCGTTTGTAACCGTAAACAGCTTCGCTGCCGAGTTCTTCCTCAATGCGGAGGAGCTGGTTGTATTTAGCCATACGGTCGGTGCGGCTGAGCGAACCGGTCTTAATCTGGCCGCTGTTTGTTGCAACTGCGATGTCGGCGATGGTTGTGTCTTCGGTTTCGCCGCTGCGGTGCGAGGTAACGGTGGTGTATCCGTGGCGGTGAGCCATCTCGATAGCGTCGAGTGTTTCGGTGAGCGAGCCAATCTGGTTAACCTTGATGAGGATAGAGTTGCCGCAGCCCATTTCGATACCCTTGCGCAGGTAGTCTACGTTGGTAACGAAGAGGTCGTCGCCCACGAGCTGAACCTTGTCGCCGATAGCGGCGGTAAGTTTCTTCCAGCCTTCCCAGTCGTTCTCGGCCATGCCGTCTTCGATTGAGTCGATGGGGTATTTGCTTACGAGCTCCTTGAGGTATTCTATCTGCTGCTCAGAGGTGCGTTTTGCGCCCTTCTCGCCTTCGAAGATGGTGTAGTCGTAAACGCCGTCCTTGTAGAACTCCGACGAAGCGCAGTCCATACCAATCATAACGTCCTTGCCCGGTTCGAGGCCTACGCGCTTGATAGCGCTTACTATGGTGTTGAGTGCGTCTTCCGTGCCGTCGAGGTTGGGAGCGTAGCCGCCTTCGTCGCCTACTGCGGTGCTGAGGCCGCGTTCCTTGAGCACTTTCTTGAGTTCGTGGAATATTTCAGCGCCGTAGCGGAGGCCTTCCTTGAACGAGGGAGCGCCTACGGGGCGAATCATGAATTCCTGGAACGCGATGGGAGCGTCGGAGTGGCTGCCGCCGTTGATGATGTTCATCATCGGCACGGGGAGTGTGTATGTGTTCGTACCGCCGATGTAACGGTAGAGGGGCAGGTCGAGGTAAGCAGCTGCTGCTTTTGCCACTGCGAGCGAAACGCCGAGAATAGCGTTAGCGCCGAGTTTCGACTTGGTCTTCGTACCGTCGAGTGCTATCATTGCGTGGTCAATCTGACGCTGTGCGAGCACGCACATGCCTTTGATTGCGGGAGCGATAACTGTGTTTACGTTCTCAACAGCTTTGAGTACGCCTTTGCCGCCATAGCGTTTCTTGTCGCCGTCGCGGAGCTCGAGAGCTTCGTTTTCGCCGGTTGATGCACCTGAAGGAACGGCAGCGCGTCCGATGACGCCGCATTCGAGTTCAACTTCTACTTCGACAGTAGGATTGCCGCGGGAGTCGAGTATCTCGCGAGCGTGGATGTTTTCTATTTTCATAATCGTAAGATTTTGATTTTTGTTTGCAGCACAAAATTAGTTCAATTTTTTTGAACACCAAACTTGCGGGCAAGTAATTTCATTGCAGTGTTTTAATATGTTTTAAAATGCTTTGTGCAGTGTGCAGTTGGGCAGGTGTGCCGGCCGGGGACGGGAGTGTGGCGCAGAGTATTGAGGCCGACAAGCGCGGACGCAAAAACCGGGCACGTAAAAAGGCCGTTCCGGGTGCGGAAAAATGAAAACTGATTTTCAGCGCGTAAACCCTATATGGGAGCAAGGAAAAAATTAGTGGCTCGGATTTTAAAATCCGAGCCACTAATTTTAAAAAGCAAGCCACTAATTTTATGCCCCCTGAAAACTCGTTTGAAAACCGCCCCGAATATGCAGACAAAAACGGCTGCGCCGCCGCGCCTCGTAAAACAGCCGTTTGCGCAGGTGCGGTTTGGATTGTCTTATATGGAATTTACAGGTTGTGTATCAGTGACATGAAGTTTGCCGTGAACAGGCGCACCGAAATTGCGAGCAGGATTATTCCGAAGAACTTGCGCAGCAGGTAGATGAAGCTTGCGCTTATCTTGCGTTCCACCCAGTCGGTGGCGCGTATTACGATATACACGCACAGCATGTTGAGCACAAGGGCTGTTATTATGTTGACCGAGTGGAATTCGGCCTTGAGCGAAAGCAGTGTGGTGAACGAGCCTGCACCCGCAATGAGCGGGAATACCACCGGCACGAGGGTGGCTTCCTTTATGGGGCCCTGGTTCTTGAATATCGTGATGTCGAGAATCATCTCCAAAGCCATGAGGAAGATTACGAGCGCGCCGGCCACGGCGAACGACGAGATGTCGACGCTGAACAGCCTGAGCATGGCGTCGCCGGCAAAGAAAAATCCGAGCAGCAGCGCGCCCGACAGCGACGACGCTTTCCACGCGCCTACGGGGCGTCCCTGTTTCTTGAGGTTTATTATTATAGGCGTGGAGCCGAAGATGTCGATTACCGCAAAAAGCACGATGAACGCGCTTACTATCTGCTGCAAATCGAGCTGGCCTAACAGGTTGCTGATCATAATATAGTTTTTATAGGTTTACCACTTTATGGCATTGAATATTGCGTCGGACGCGCCGGCGTTCTTGCGTATGTACTCGCCGGCCACGGCACCCGCCCTTGAGCGGCGCTCTTCGTTGCCGAGGAGCAGGTCCATTGTCATTGCAAATGTCTCGGGCGAGGTGATTTCCATGCAGCCTCCTTCGGCCAGCAGGGCATTGGCCTCGCGGAATTTGCGGTGGTTGGGGCCGATTATCACGGGCACGCCGTAAACTGCGGCCTCGGGAACGTTGTGAATGCCTACGCCGAACCCGCCGCCAACGTAAGCCACCCGGCCGTAACGGTAAATGGACGAAAGCATTCCGTAGGTGTTGACGATAAGGCAGTCGGCCTCGGCCACATTGCCTTCGTCGGCGTCGGTAATGCATACGGCCGGACGCTTGAGTGCCTGCTTGATACGCTCGATGTGCGAATCGCTCACAACATGCGGCGCAAGGATGAGTTTCATCCCGGAGTGCTCGTTGAAGTAAGGTATTATGATGTCCTCGTCGTGCTCCCACGAGCTGCCGGCAACGAGCACCTTGCTCCCGGCTGCGAACTTCTCGGCCACAGGTATGCTGCGCGAGGCGTTGCAAACGTCGATAACGCGGTCGAAACGGGTGTCGCCCGTAACGGTGACGTTAGTTATGCCGTGGGCTGCGAGCAGGCGGCGCGAACTGTCGTTCTGCACGAAGAAATGGTTGAAGTTGCCGAGCACACGTGCGTAAGGCTTGGCATAAGGGCGGAAGAAAATCTGGTCGGGACGGAAAATGCTCGAAACACTGTATATCTCCGTGCCCGCATTCCTAAGCTCATCGAGCATGTTCTTCCAGAATTCGTATTTTATGAAGAAAGCCTTTTCGGGACGTACCATCCTGACGAAACGGCGTGCGTTGCGCGGCGTGTCAAAAGGTATGTAGCACACAATGTCGGCGTTCTCGTAGTTTTTCCTTACCTCATAGCCCGAGGGAGAAAAGAAAGTAAGCAGTATTTTGTACTCGGGATGGCGGCTGCGCAGGCGTTCGATGAGCGGGCGTCCCTGCTCGAACTCGCCAAGCGAGGAAGCGTGGAACCAAACGTAGCGCTCGTTGGTGCGTATTGCGTTGCGGAGCGTGGAGAATATCTCCTCGTGGCCGTGCAGCAGCAGACGCGCCTTTGTGTTGAAGAACGAAGCTATCCGCACGCAGAGAATGTACAGGTATATTCCTATTGAGTACATGCCGGCGGGTTATTGTTTGTTACCGAGTACGTCGATTGCGCGGTCGAGGCGGCGCAGTGTTTCCTCTTTTCCTATGAAAGCCGAGATGTCGAACACGTGCGGGCCGATTCCCTCGCCTACGATAGCCAGGCGGAAGGCGTTGAGCACGTTGCCCGTGCCGAGGTTGTTGTCGGCAATCCACTTGAGCACGGTTTCCTCCTGGTTTTGTATGGAGAAGTCGTCAATGCCGGCAAGCACATCGCGGAGCATGCGCATTTCCTGGGGAGAGTTTTCTTTCCAGCGCTTCTTTACGGTCTTTGCGTCGTATTCCTGCGGGGCTACAAAGAAGAAACGGCACAGCGGCCAGAGTTCTTTAATGAAGTTGACGCGGCCTTTCATCATCGTAACCACTTCGGTTACGCGCTCAAGGCTTTCGTTTATGCCGTTGGCGCGCAGAATCTTGTCGAACTCGGGCGCAAGCTCGCTGTCGGGCGTCTTGAGGATGTATTCGTGGTTGAACCACGCGGCTTTGATGTAGTCGAAGCGTGCTCCGCTGCGGCTGCAACTCTCGAGGTCGAATTTTTCTATCAGCTCGTCCATCGAGAGAATTTCCTGGTCGTCGCCGGGATTCCACCCGAGCAGCGCGAGGAAGTTTATTACCGCTTCGGGCATGTATCCGCTTTCCCTGTAGCCCGACGATACCTCGCCGCTGACGGGGTCTTTCCATTCGAGCGGGAACACGGGGAAGCCCAGGCGGTCGCCGTCGCGTTTCGACAGCTTGCCCTTGCCGTCGGGCTTGAGCAGCAGCGGCAGGTGAGCAAAGTGGGGCATTGTGTCCTGCCAGCCGAAAGCCTTGTAAAGCAGCACGTGCAGCGGTGCCGACGGCAGCCACTCCTCGCCGCGTATCACGTGGGTTATTTTCATGAGGTGGTCGTCTACGATGTTGGCCAGGTGGTAAGTGGGCAACTCGTCGGCCGACTTGTAAAGCACCTTGTCGTCGAGTATTGACGAGTTTATCACCACGTCGCCGCGTATCATGTCGTAAACGTGTATGTCCTCGCCCGGTTCAATCTTGAAGCGCAGTACATATTGCGCGCCTTCGCTGATAAGGCGTTGCACCTCAGAGCTGTCGAGCGTCAGCGAGTTGCGCATGTTCATGCGCGTCGAAGCGTCGTACTGGAAGTTCTTCGTGGCGTTGCGCGCCGCGTCGAGTTCTTCGGGCGTGTCGAAGGCTATGTAAGCCTTGCCGCTGTTAAGCAGCTCGTCGGCGTATTTTTTGTAAATGCTGCGGCGTTCCGACTGGCGGTAGGGACCGTATTCGCCGCCGAAGCTCACACCTTCGTCGAACTGTATTCCGAGCCAGCGGAAAGACTCGAGTATATATTCTTCCGCCCCGGGCACAAAGCGGTGCGTGTCGGTGTCTTCTATGCGGAAAATAAGTTTGCCGCCGTGCTGGCGGGCGAATAAGTAATTGTATAGCGCGGTGCGCACGCCGCCAATGTGCAAAGGCCCTGTGGGGCTGGGGGCAAATCGCACCCGTACTTCGGACTGTTCCATCTTTTTTCGGGAGAGTTTGTAAATGACGTGCAAAATTACACATTTTTTATGAAACACAAGGGCTTTGCCATGCTTTGTGTGCAGCCATGAGTGCGTGCGCCGCAATTCACGGCGCACGTTGCGGATGTTAACGCCATGCTGCCGCGCAGAAGTGCGGGAATTTCCATGTCCGCTTACGGGCATGGCATCTCAGCTTGACGGTTTGTCAACTAACCGACCGCAAAGTGTTAAATGTGTTATGGAAAAGAGTCCTTTGCAAGGCGTTGGAAATCAGCATGCTTCGGAAGGCGGAAAATATGTCGGACATATTTTGAAATTCCTCGGACCTATTTTGAATTATGTGCCTTGAATTTTCGTTTTTCTCCTATGTAGTGTTCGGGTAATTTTAATACTCGTTAAAAGCCCGCGGCGTGTTTGCCCGTATGTGCCTGGCACGGTACACGGCAGCCGTGTGGATTTTGTTTTTGCGTTGCGTTTAGTTGTCCACAAGCCATTCCCATGCCGGCATTACGGATATTTGCTTTTCTTCAATGGTGAACTGTTCCTTTTCGTCATTGGTTATTATTAGCAGATTGCTGCAACCGGTGGCAGACGAGGCTTCCAACAGGCCTTTGATTTCACGCTCGCGGGTTTCGTCGTTTGCCATGCTCCATGTAACTTGAACGAGTTGGATTACCTTTTCTTCACGTTGAATAACGAAGTCGCATTCCGCATTTCCCTGGTAGTATGAAATCTTGTCCGACTGTGACCGCCTGCGGTTAAGCTGCATGAAAACCAAGTTTTCCAGATTCTTTCCATTGTCGTCACTTTGGGGCATAAGTACGGCGTTGCGCAATCCGTTGTCAATACAATAAAATTTGTCGAGCGATTTGCGTTCCTTTATCAACGAGCGGGTATATTTGGGAACTCTCATAAACAAAAAGATGTTGCACGCATAATCAGCCCAAAGATACAAATCGTCTTTGCTCACTTTTAGTCCTTGCGATTTGATGTCGTTGTAAATAGCATTGATTGAAGTGGGTTTGGTAAGGTTTGCCATAATGCGTTTTACAAAATAGCGCACCACGCCGGTGTTTGTTATGTGGTAATGCTCGGCAAGGTCGCGCAATATCATCGTGTCAAAGTAGCCGTGGAGCAGTTTTGTTTGTTCGGATTTGGAATGAGTAAGTACTATTTCAGGAAATGCGCTTGCCCGGTTGTATTCTTCGAATGCACTTTTCAGCCGTGCCTTGTCCTGCTCAAGGAAACTGTTTGTGGCAATTTTTTTAAAGCGGCAGTATTCGCTGAATGAGAGAGGGTGGGTTTCATATTCCAATGGGTAGCCGCGCAGTGCGGAACCGAGTTCAGAGGAAAGCATTGTTGCGTTACTGCCGCAAATGTAAATGTTCTTGCAATAGGATTTATAGACGCGGAGTATGAAATATTCCCAGTTTTTTATGAGTTGTATTTCGTCGAAAAACATGTGCACATCCTTTATCGGGATGTCGGGGAACATTTCCATGTACGACACTATTACATCGTCCAGTTCGTCAGACGACATATTGATAAGCCTTTCGTCGTCAAAGCCAATCCACAGGATGTTTTGCCGGGAAATACCTTTGCGCACAAGGTTGTTTACCGCAATTTCCATCATGGTGGATTTGCCGCAGCGGCGCACACCGGGTATGGTGATGATTTTCTTCCTGTCGACGGGCAGTTTTATGTCACGCTCAATCACGTCGAACGGGATTTCACTTTGCCTTATGGCTATCAACGATTTAATTATGTCCTTTCTCATTTGCTTTCTTCTGTTCCTACGTTGCAGGACAAAAATAATCTTTATTTTCCTTTTTCAGGGGAAAATATCGTAAAAAGTTTCCTTTTAAAAAGGAAAATGTGTTCCTTCGCAAAGAAATCTGTTTTGGTGTGCTTGTGGTATGGCTCTTTTGAAATCATTGTTAATTAAACAATCGTCAACTAACCGACCGCGAAGTGTTAAATGTGTTGCAGAAAAGAGCTCCTTGCAAGGCGCTGGAAATCAGCGTGCTTCGGAAGGCGGAAAATATGTCGGACATATTTTGAAATTCCTCGGACCTATTTTGAATTATGTGCCTTGAATTTTCGTTTTTCTCCTATGTAGTGTTCGGGTAATTTTAATACTCGTTAAAAGCCCGCGGCGTGTTTGCCCGTATGTGCCTGGCACGGTACACGGCAGCCGGATATGCCTTGCCGGTATTTGTTGTTTATGTTTAAACTGGGCATTATCCTTCGCGTACAATCCATTCCCAAACAGGCATGGCCTTTATCTTTATGCCGTTTTGTACGATTGTTTCCGACTGGTGGTCTGTAAGGATATACACGTTGCTGCATTTGGTGGTTTTGGCTGCTGTGATTGCCCCGTTGACTTCCCGCCGGCGTGTCTTTGGGTTCTCTATGTTGTATGAAACTTGATATACTCCCGTGGCCTTGTTCCCGTTGCATACAATGAAGTCAGCTTCAGTGTTTCCGTTGTCGAAATAGTAGATGTCCTCTTCTTCTTTCTTTATTCGGCGGCGCAATTCAAGATATACAATCGTTTCAAGCCGCCATCCGAGATTTTCGCCTGCCAGAGCATTCTCACGCTTGTTCATGAAAGCCACGTCTATGGCGTATGCTTTTTCTGCCACAGAACGCTCTCTGCTTTTATTAGAGTATTTGCTGACCTTGCATATCAGGTAGGTCTGTGCGAGGTACGAAAGATAATTGCCCAGTGTGTGGTGGCTTTTGAACCCGAACTGTTCTTGCAGCTTATCCTTGACGATAATGGCCGGCGAGATGTTTAGCAGATGTCCTGCAAGGCGCTCTAACGAATCGATGTACTTTACATTAAAACGCTTCTGTATGTCTTGCGTTATTATGTTGTGAAACAATGAATCAATGTAGCTCGTATGGTTTCGTTCAATGAGTAATTCGGGAAATCCGCCCTGCCGTAGGTATTTGTCGAAAGCCCCCATGAGAATCCCCATGTTTTTTGTGGTAAGCGGAGCCGTGGCTATGCCGTTGTAGTTGCACCAGTCCCTGAATGAGAAAGGCAACAGCTCTATGGTATGGTGCCTTCCCGTTAAGTGAGAGGCAAGTTCGCCGCTGAGCAATTTGGAATTGCTGCCGGTGAGCAACACATGCATTCCCTTGCGCAACATACGGTTTACGAAAAGATGCCACCCTTTGATGTTCTGAATCTCGTCAAGAAAAAGGTGGGTGAAGTTGCCGTATATGCTATAGAAAACTTGGAGGATGTCGTTCATGTCCTTGACCGTTAGGCCGTACAGGTTCTCATCGTCTAAATTGACATAGGCGTAACGGACTTTTGACTTTTCCAAAGCATTGAAGCATAATGTGGATTTCCCGCTTCTTCTTACACCTATAACCACTTGCGCAAGATTGCTGTTCAAATCGATTTGGCTTTCTTCCAGGCGGTGGCAGAAACTCTTGTTTCTCAACGCTTCAAGTTCTTCCTTTTGGTCCAGTAGTACTCTTTCAAGCTCTCTTGTGTCCATTGTTTCCGATTTTTGCGATAAAGGTAGTAAATTAATCCGTACTGCCGATATTTAGCGTAAAATTAGTTGTTGTACTGCCGATAATTCGCAGGTTTATCGATTTTGCAGTGCCGATATTTCGGTAGTTTGTTTCAGGCAAACAAGTAGCCCTTGCTTTGAATCTTTGTAAAGTGCTTATTTCGTCAACTAACCGACCGCGAAGTGTTAAATGTGTTATGGAAAAGAGTCCTTTGCAAGGCGTTGGAAATCAGCATGCTTCGGAAGGCGGAAAATATGTCGGACATATTTTGAAATTCCTCGGACCTATTTTGAATTATGTGCCTTGAATTTTCGTTTTTCTCCTATGTAGTGTTCGGGTAATTTTAATACTCGTTAAAAGCCCGCGGCGTGTTTGCCGGGCAAAAGTGCATATTGTTGCGCTTTAAGGGCTTATATTTGATTAAAATAGATTATTTTTGCCGTGGATTATTATTAACAGTCATAATTGAAAATCTGATGAAAAAGTTTTTCCTTGCCGTTGCGATGTTGTTTATCGCCGGCGGCGCGACGACTGCCTCCGCGCAGTTTAAGTTCGGTCTGGTGGCCGGTATGAACATGTCGAAACTGTCTTTCGACGATGGCAAGTATTTCAATTCGGAGCACCGCGCCGGCTGGTACGTGGGCCCGAAGGTATGGTTCAGCATACCCGTCGTGGGGCTGGGCATAAACGCCTCGGCGCAGTACAGCCAGCGGCGCCTGAACGTTAAATCGGGCGATGGCGAGGACGCGGTTTCGGATTCCAAGAACCTGAACACGATAGAGATACCTATCAACGTGCGTTACACGCTGGGCCTTGGTTCGATAGCTTCGGTTTATGCCGAGACAGGGCCGCAGTTCGGTTTCAACGTAGGCAACAAGACGGTTTCGGAAGTGGCAAAGTTCAAATCGTCGAACGTTACATGGAACGTAGGCATTGGTGCGCGTGTTCTCGGACATCTTGAGGCCGGAGTGGGGTATAACATTGCGCTCAGCAACTTCGGTGAGCTTGTTCCCGACCAACTGAGAGGCACGAAGAACGACTTCAAGTCGAATACCTGGCAGGTGCAGGTGGCTTACCTGTTCTAATCCCGGCAAAGTGCGGCAGCTGCCGCTGAAAGATAAAAGAGGAATCCGTACCGTGGGATAAATTCCATAAGGTTGGATTCCTTTTGGCTTTTTTACGTTGCCGTTATATGCCGCGGTAGGGCTAAGGATATTAATAATGTGCAATGAACACATAACTATTATAAACATATAAGTTGTGAAAAAGTTACTTTTCGCGTTTATTACCGTTCTGGCGGCGGTAACGTCGCATGCCGCCAAGGATATGTGGCTTAGGGCGAGCGCCATATCGCCCGACGGCACGAAGATAGTGTTTTCTTACCATGGTAATCTGTTCGTGGTTTCCTCATCAGGCGGGCAGGCGCGCCAGATTACGAGCAACAGCGCTTACGATTCCTACCCCGTGTGGTCGCCCGACGGGAAGCAGATAGCTTTCTCGTCCGACCGGCTCGGCGGCTTCGACGTATTCCTTATTTCGGAGCAGGGCGGCACGCCCAAGCGGCTCACCACGCATTCGGCAAACGAATACGTGAACGCTTTCCTGCCCGACGGGCGCATTCTTTACTCATCCTATTACATGCCCAACGCAGATGACGGCGCTTTTCCGGGAGTTTTCTCGCAGGTTTACTCGGTGGACACCGCCGGTTCGCGACCCAAACTGTTTTCGGAATATACAATGGAGAGCATTTCGGTGAATGCGGCCGGACAACTACTGTTCCAGGACATGAAAGGCTATGAGGACAAGTGGCGCAAGCACCACACGTCGCCCATTACGCGCGACATTTGGCTCACTCAGGCCGACAACAAGGAACGTACTTTCCGTAAACTCACCGATTTCAAGGGCGAGGACCGCAATCCCTGCTGGGCACCCGACGGCAAGAGCTTTTATTACCTCGAAGAAAGCACCGGCTCGATGAATGTGTTCCGCCGAAACGTTGACGGAACAGACGTGCGGCAAATTACCAAGTTCGACCGCCACCCGGTGCGCTACCTCACGGTGTCGGAAACGGGAATGCTCTGCTTCAGTTACGACGGCGCGCTCTACACAATGCGCGAAGGCGAAGAACCAAAGCGCCTTGACATCGACGTTGTCGTCGACGAGACGGTGGAACCGATGATACCCATGACGATAACGGGCGGGGCCGCGAGCGTGTCGCTCCCCAAGGACGAGAAACAGGTGGCATTCGTGGCGCGCGGCGAGGTGTACGTAACGTCGCCCGACTATGAGACCACCAAACGCATTACCAACACGGCCGAAGCCGAGAGAAACGTAACCATAAGCCCCGACGGCAAGACCTTGGTGTACGACTCGGAGCGCAACGGCGTTTGGGGTATTTACAAAACCACTCTCGTGCGCGAGGACGACGAGACATTCGTTTACGGGCACGAGCTGAAGGAAGAACCGCTCATCGTGCGCGACGAGGCGTGCTACATGCCCAAGTTCTCGCCCGACGGAAAATACATTGCATACTGGGCAAACCGCACGGAGTTGCGTGTGTACAGCATGGCCTCCAAAACGTCGCGCACCGTGCTCGACAAACGTTACAACTTCTCCTACACGGATTTCGACCTCGACTTTGAATGGTCGCCCGACAGCCGTTGGCTTTTGACTTCCTACATAGGAATTGGCGGCTGGAACAATGTTGACGTGGCCGTGGTGAAAGCAGACGGCACAAAGGTGGTGAACCTGACCGAAAGCGGCTATTCGGACAGCTCCGCACACTGGGCTTTCGACGGCAAGGCCGTAGTGTTTGCGAGCGACCGCGCCGGAATGCGCAGCCACGGCAGTTGGGGAGCGCAGGACGACCTGTACATAATGTTCCTCGACGGAGAGACTTACGACCGTTTCCGCCTTGACAAGGAGGGCCGCGAGCTTTACGACGCCAAAAAGAAGAAACTCGAAGAGGATAAGAAAAAGAAGAAGGACGACAAGGCTGACAAATCCGACAAAAAGGAAAAGAAGGACAAGGACAACAAGAAAGAAAAATCCGACAAGGCAAAAGACGCAGAAGGCAAGGCCAAGAGTGACACCATCGAGGCAAAGAAGGACAGCGCCGACGCATTTAAGCCCGACTTCGACCGCTGCCGCGACCGCGTGGTGCGGCTTACGTGGATTTCCGGCTCGATAGGAGACTTCTACCTCTCGAAAGACGGCCGCAAGGTGTACTACATCGCCTCGTACGACGGCAGTTCAAACCTATGGGTGCGCGACATCGACGACGGCTTGCTCCGCGTGCTCAACAAAGGCCTCGGCTATTGCGCCCTGCTGCCTTCGGCCGACGGCAAGAACCTGTACACTTCGGGCGGGCGCATACGTAAGGTGAACCTCGACAACGGTTCTGCCAAGGACATCAACTTCCGCGCCGAGTTCGACTATAAGCCGATAAAGGAGCGCGAATACATTTTCGACCATGTGGTGAACCTCATAAACAACAAGTTCTACCGCGAGGACCTCGGCGGCGTGGACTGGGACTTCTACGCCAAGAGTTACAAACGTTTCCTGCCCGAAATAAACAATGACTACGACATGGCCGAAATGTTGAGCGAAATGCTCGGCGAACTGAACGCTTCGCACACCGGAGCACGCGTCGGAACTACCGCGCCGCGCCAGCAGACAGCCAACCTCGGTGCGTTCTTTGATGACGAATACGACGGCGACGGGCTCAAGATAAAGGAAATAATAAAAGGCGGCCCGCTCGACTTCACCGGCTCGAAGATAAAGGCCGGGCACATAATTAAGAAAATTGACGGCCAGCCCATAGAGAAAGGCAAGGATTACTTCCCGCTGCTGGCCGGAAAGAGCGGCAAGCGCACGTTGCTCGTACTCACCGACGACAAGGGCAAGAACGAGTACGAACAGGAAGTGGTACCCACCTCGTCGGGCGCAGTGGGCAACCTGCTCTACAAACGCTGGGTTGAACGCCGCCGCGAGATGACCGAGAAGTACTCCGGCGGGCGCGTGGGCTACGTGCACGTCAAGGCGATGAATAGCGAGAGTTTCCGCGACGTGTTCTCCGAAGTGCTCGGCAAAAACCGCAACAAGGAAGCCCTCGTGGTCGACATACGCCACAACGGCGGAGGTTGGCTGCACGACGACCTCGGCATACTGTTGAGCGGAAAGCTCTACCAGACGTTCGAGCCGCGCGGCCAGTACATCGGCAGCGACCCGTTCATGCAGTGGTACAAGCCGTCGGCCGTGCTGATGTGCGAGAACGACTATTCCAACGCCCACGGGTTCCCGTTCATGTACAAGGCCCTCGGAATAGGCAAACTCGTGGGCGCTCCCATGGCCGGAACGATGACCGCCGTGTGGTGGGAAACGCAGGTGAACGGCCGCATAGTGGTCGGTTTGCCTGAAGTAGCCGTGAAGGACATGAGCGGCAAGTACCTCGAAAACCAAGACCTCTATCCCGACGTTATAGTCTACCAGACGCCAGAGGAAAGGCTCAAGGATAATGATGTGCAGCTCAAGAAAACAATCGACACGTTGCTTGGCAAATAAAATTCGGACAGAAAGCGACGGCACGCCCGCCGCTTTCTGATTTTTTTGAACCATTTTGCGGGCCAATGATTTAAGGCGCGAAAAAATATGTCCGACATATTTCGAAATATGTCGGACATATTTTAAATTATCTCAGAGATAATTTTTCTTTGCTCAGACCTTCACCTAAGGACACCCAATGGCGCGGAAAAGTGGCATGGACTTTGCTATATGTGCCGCTATTGTCTGTGTTGCGTGTGGAGAATGCCGTTTACGTTTCGGTATCTGCGGGTGCGTGTGTCATTCTCCCCACGTTGAGCGGTCGAGGTTGCGGTAGCCTATTGCCTCTGCAATGTGCGGGCCGCGCACGCCGGGGCTGCCGTCGAGGTCGGCTATAGTGCGTGCAACCTTCAAAATCCTCTCGTATGCCCGTGCCGACAGGTCGAATCGCTTCATGGCCATGGCGAGCAGGCTCTTGCCTTCGTCGTCAGGCTCGGCAAAAGCGTGTATCATGTTGTTCGACATCTGTGCGTTGCAGTGTATGTGTTTTGTGGTGTCAAAGCGTTTCATCTGTACCTCGCGCGCCTTGATTACCCTGTTGCGTATCGTTGCGCTCGACTCGCCGCGCGGCGAGTTGGCAAGGTCGTCGAAAGGCACGGGCGTGACCTCCACCTGAATGTCCATGCGGTCGAGCAGCGGGCCGGAAATGCGGCTCATGTATCGTTGTATCTGTCCCGGCGAGCACATGCATTTGTGCGTCGGGTGGTTGTAGTATCCGCAAGGGCAGGGATTCATCGACGCCACGAGCATGAAAGAGCACGGCAGCGTGACGCTGTACTTTGCGCGCGTAATGCTGACCATGCGGTCTTCGAGCGGCTGGCGCAGAGTCTCGAGGGCGCTGCGGCTGAACTCTGGCAGCTCGTCGAGGAAGAGCACTCCGTTGTGCGCAAGGCTGATTTCGCCGGGCATGAAGTTCGTGCCGCCTCCTATCAGCGCCACGTCGGAAATTGTGTGGTGCGGGCTGCGGAACGGGCGCGCCGTTACGAGCGACGTCTTGCCGTCGAGTATTCCCGCAACGGAGTGAATCTGCGTTGTTTCAAGGCTTTCCGACAGCGACAGCGGCGGCAGTATGCCTGGCAGGCGCTTGGCCATCATCGATTTGCCGCACCCCGGGCTGCCCACGAGGATTATGTTGTGCCCTCCGGCGGCAGCCACTTCAAGTGCGCGCTTTACATTGTCCTGGCCGCGCACGTCGGCAAAGTCGGCATCGTATTCCATGCAGTGCGCGTAGAACTCCTCGCGCGTGTTGACTTCGGTCGGCTCCATTTCGGCTTTGCCGTTGAGGAAATCGGCCACCTCGCACAGGTTTCTTGCCCCGTACACCTTAAGCGTGTCTACGGCAGCTGCCTCGCGGGCGTTGGCTTCGGGCACAATCAGGCCGTCGAACTTGGCGGCGCGCGCATGTATGGCTATCGGCAACGCACCTCGTATGGGGCGCAACGTTCCGTCGAGCCCCAGTTCGCCTACGAACATGTAGCGCTTCAGGCTGTTGCTGTCCACAGCTCCCTGTGCCGCAAGAATTCCCAAGGAAAGCGGCAAATCATAGCCCGAGCCTTCCTTGCGGATGTCGGCGGGGGCCAGGTTGATGGTGATTTGGTTTGTGGGAAGAACGAAACCCGAGTTGTGTAGTGCGGTCTTTATGCGGTAATAACTTTCACGCACCGCGCTGTCGGGCAGGCCGACCAGGCTGAACTTGGCACCTTTTGAAATGTTTACCTCGGCTTCGACGGTGCGCACGTCAAGCCCGTTTACGGCTGCAGTGAAAAGTTTTACAAGCATGGTTGCTATTTTTGTTCCAAAAGCGATGAAACGCGCCTGCGCAGGTCGGAGTATTCAAGGTCGCGGGCTACGATTTCTCCTTCGGGCGAAACAATCACGTTTCCGGGTATTTGCGTCACGCCCAAAAGCCTTACAAGCTGCGACGACCATGCGGCTTTTTCGCAAACGTTGTATTCGGGTACGGAGTCGCGGCGCACGCAGTTGAGAAAGCTGCGGTAATTGTAATCCATATTCACGCAGATTACGCCGATACGTTTGCCGTATGGGCGCACGACGTTCTTCAGGCCGCGTACCTGTTGAAAGCTTTCGTATTGCCAGGTGGCCCAGAAATAAATAAGGAGATAGCGGTCTTTGAAACTCTTGTTGGTGATAGTGTCGCCTTCCCAGGAAACGACTTTGAAGTCGGGCATTTTGTTTCCCGGGGCGGTGCGCAGGTATGGAAGCAACCTGCCTGCAAGGTTGCTGAGCGAAGCATTGTGAGGCTGGTGCTTTATAATAAGATTCAAGAGTTTGAGCGTGCGCTTTGCGTCGGGGTTCACGCTTTCGGCGAAGTACGTGCGGAAAACGGCTTCGGCGGCTAATGTAGAGGGGTGTTTGGTAATGAAAGCCTCGGCTGCTTTGCGTGCTTCGGCTTCGTTTTTGTTTGCCGTGTCGTAATAGAAATCGCTAAGCAGCTCGTTTTCCTCCGTTCCGCTGAGCTTGGTTTGGGTCAGGTCGGCTGCGTCGGTAGAGAACTTGGTTTCTTTTCCCGGCTCGGCCACGATTTTCATTTCGGCAAAGTTCGGATACTGGATTGTAAGAATCACCGGGTGCGACAGCTTCTTTTCGTAAACGAACTTGCCGCCGTCAACGCGTATTGTGTCGTGGCCGTTTTCGGAATAGATGTATATGTTCGCCGAGTGCAGGTGTTTGAATTTGCCGCTCAGGCGAAACCTGTCCTTAGAAACACTGCAGCCGGCCACGAATGTGGCCAGCAGCAGTATTATCAGGGAGTAAGATGCGCGTTTGTGCATGCTTACCTTTTTATTTTGCTACGTTGTTGAATTCTGCGTCGTTGAGGTATTTGGCGAATTCGAGGTCTTTTGCAGCATACAAGGCGTAGGAGCTGTCTTTTGCGATAGCGTCTTTCAGGTTACTGAGTGCCGAAGCCTTGTCGTTGGTGCGTGCAGCTACGATAGCTTTGAGGTAGCTTGTTGTTGCGTCGGGGTTAGCCACCTGCGAGAGAGTTTTGTTTGCGCTGTTGTAATCTTTCGAAAGGATTTGTGCAAGTGCGGCGCTGTTAGAGTTGATTCCCTTGAAGTAGCTGTTAGCCTGTGCGTAGTTTCCTTTTGCGATTTGCAGGTTACCGAGTGCTTCGTTATAGTTGCTTGCGCCGTTGCCTTTTGCCATGTAGTTTTCGGCTTCTTCAACATTTCCGTTGCACAATGCAATCATACCGAGGTTTACGTTGCTTTCGGGGTTGTTGCTCTTTACGCTGTTTGCTTTTGTGAGGTAGCTCTTGGCAGCGTTCAGGTCGCCTTTGCTGTAAGCGATTGCTGCAAGGTTGTTGTATGCACGGTAGTCGTTGGGATAGAGTTCCGTGGTTTTCTTGAGGATTGCTTCCTGTTCCGACTGGTTCTCGGTGAGTGTGGTAGCGTAGATGAGTTCCTCAACTGAGAGTTGCGAAGCGTCGCTCTTGAATTGCTCCTGTATTTCGTCGTCGCTGCGGCCGATGAGCTCGTAGTTGATTGTCAGGCGCGAGCGGCGGAGCTGCGGGAGGATTTCGTCGGCGAGTTCACGGAATGCCGAGGATATGTTCTTGATTTGCTGTTCACGCTGTTCGGGGTCTTTGTACATCGAGAGCACGCGTAGGATAACTTCCTTGTCTTGTATGTTGGAAGCCGAAACGAGTTGCTGGAATCCTTCCCAGTCCTGTGCGGTGTATTTTGCGTCTACGTGTGTGTCGATTTCCTGTTTCTTGAGCACGTTGTCAACATAGTCTCTTGTGGTGCTTTCACGTTTTGCGGCGAGTTTGTCGTTGAGTTCCACGCCGCCGTCAGGTGAAGCGTAAGCCGAGATTTCCACGTTGTTGAGCTCTTTGCGCTTTTGGTCGGCTTTGATGTCGCGCAGTGTTTCTACGAATTCCTGAACTGATGTCTTTTTGAGCTCGGAGTTGCGTATTTTGGCCTGCTGTATGAGGAAGTTTATGCTTGCTTCCTGTTTTTGTGCTATAACGTGTTCGAATGCGTCGGGTGCAACTGCCGGGTTTGCGCTTGCGAGTGTGCGTTTGAGCAGTTCGCTTGTTGCGAGAACGCCGTCGGCTATCTTAACCTCGGGTATTTTTACGGTTTTCTTGCCTTTCTTGGCGTCGAAGGTGAGGTAGAGCTCGCTCTTCTGCATGTCGGGCACGTATTTGAACGAGTTTTTCATTGTGTAGTTGCCGCCAACCTTGTAGGATATGGTCTGGTTGTTGCCTTCTACCTTTTCGCCCTGGAATGTGGCGCTTTGTCCTTCGGTGGTTTGTCCGGCATATTTGAGCACCGGGGTTACGGTTACCACTGCTTTGCGCTTCATGTATTTTTCGGGGAAGCGGCCGTTGATTGTAACGTCTACCTTTCCTGCCTGTGCTTCCAGGGGCGAGGGTGTTACAGTGAAATTGTCGGCAGAGAGCGGGCCCATTTTGCTGCATGAGCTCAGTGCTGCCACACTGAATATCGCTAATGCGATGTTTAATTTTTTAGACATGGTTTTGTGTTGATTTTTTAATTGCTTATTTGGAGCAAAGTTAGTACTTATGTGTGAAATGTAGTACGCTTTTATGGCAAAAATCTTTCACATTCTGGTTAAAAAGAATGTATTTTCCGGTTTCTGCGGCCGATGTGCTTCGTGAATGCGCGGTTTTGCACCGTAACCGGGTGTTGCCGCGGCTTTTTTTGCCGGATGTGTTGCGCTTGCGGGCGGTGACGCACGAGTATGCGTTAAGGAACGGGATTTGCTGTATTCATGTGCCGCGACAGACAAAAAGCGACGCTGGAAATGAAAACTAATTTTCAATGCGTTATCCCCCTTTGGGAGCAAATAAAAAATACAAGGCACATAATTCAAAATATGTCTGACATATTTTAAAATAGGTCAGACATATTTTTTGCTCCTTGAAAACCCGTCCGGAAACCGGGGCGGAAAATTCATGAAAAACGCGGGAAAATTACGGCCGTCCGGCAGCGGTTTTTTTACGGGAGCGTGGCGAGCCAGTCGGTCAGGTCGGCTTCGAGTTGTTTGTGCCACCTGAACGAGGGCATGCTGCCGTATCCGTGCCCGCCGTCGGGATAGATGTGCAGCGAGGCCTTGACGCCGGCCTTTTGGAGGGCCAGGTAGTAGTTTGCGCCGTTGGCGGGCTGCACCGCGTTGTCGTCGTTCGACAGGGCGATGAATGCCGTGGGGTCGCCCGGGCGCACCTGCTTCTCGTTGCAGTAATAGTGTTCGATTTCGGGCGACGGCTTCTGTCCTATCAGGTTGTTGCGCGACCCTATGTGCGTGTACGAGGGGTCCATTGTTATAACCGGGTAGAGTAGTATCTGGAAGTCGGGTTTGGCATCGCCCACGGCGTGTGTGGCCACGGTCGAGGCCAGGTGTCCTCCGGCGCTGTGTCCCATTATTCCCACCTTGTGCGGGTCGATGTTCCACTCCTTGGCATGGCGGCGCGTTATGCGTATGGCCTCGTCGGCGTCGGTGGCGGGAACGGACGAGAAGCCGTGCGGCATACGGTATTTCAATACTATGAGTGCTATGCCGCGGTCGTTGAAGAACGGCGCCCATCCTGTGCCTTCGCTCTCGAGTGCGAGCATTTCATAAGCCCCGCCCGGGCAGCATACCACTGCGCGGCCTGTGGCCTTGTCCTTTGCGGGGAGGAACACGGTTATCATGGGTTTGTAGTTGCGCGCGTTGTCGTCGTAGGGCTTTGTCAGGTCGGTTCCGTTGGTGTTGGGCAGTCCGTCGGGCCAGATGTCCATTTCGAATGTCTTTTGCGAATATGCGGGGAGCGATATTAAAAGCAACAGCAGGGCTAATATCGTTGTTCTTTCAGTTTTCATGTGGTTTATGTGTTTTTGTGTGTTTTGTTGTTGCGGTGTAGTGTGTGCCGGTAGGCATGTGTTGCGCTGCCGGCGCGGGTGCGGGCGGTTATTTCAGGCTGTCAATCCACGAGAAGAGGTCGTCTAACATCACGTCGTGCGAGCGGAACGTCTTGTGGTTGCTGAAGCCGTGTTCGCCTGCGGGATAAACGTGCAGCGAGGCGGACACACCGGCCTTTTGCAGTGCAAGGTAATAGCTCACGCTGTTTTCGGAGGGCACTACCGTGTCGTCGTCGGTTACAAGTATGAGTGCGGGCGCGTCGCCGGGCTGCACCTGCTTCTCGCAACTGTAATAGTCGGCTATTTCGGGCTGCGGGTCTTTGCCTATCAGGTTGTCGTGGGTGCCCATGTGGGTATAGCGCTTGTCCATGGTAATTACGGGGTAGAAGAGAATCTGGAAGTCGGGACGGGCGTCGCCTTCGGCAAGTGTGGCCACGGTGGCGGCCAGGTGTCCCCCGGCGCTATGGCCCATTACGCCCACCTTGTGCGGGTCGATGTTCCATTCTTTGGCGTGGCGGCGTATTATGCGCATGGCCTCGAAGGCGTCGGTGGAGGGAACAGAGGCGTAATTGCCCATTGGCAGGCGGTATTTGAGCACGATGAGCGCTATGCCGCGCTCCACGAAGTATGGCGCCCACGAATAGCCCTCGGGTTCGGACACTACGGTGCCGTATCCGCCGCCGGGAATGCAGAGGATGGCGCGGCCGGTGGCTTTGGATTTCTCGGGCAGGTAGACGCGAACCGTCGGCTCGTAGTTGCCCGTGGCGTCGTCGTAGGGTTTGGTGAGGTCTGCGCCGTTGGAGTTGGGCAGGCCGTCGGGCCATATTTTCATCTCGCTATAGCTTTGCGCTAAGCCGGTTGAGGCGGCGGCGAGGAAGAGTGACAGCAGTACTGTTATCTTTTTCATAGGGTGTTTTGTTTATTATATATGCGTTTCCAGGTATGGTCATGGCAGTGTGTCGAGCCAGGAGAACAGTGTGTCGAGCATGGCTTTGCGGTAGGGGAATTTTTCGCTGCCCCCGAAGCCGTGCCCGCCGCCGGGGTAGATGTGCAGCGAGGCCGGAACTCCTGCGCGGTTGAGGGCGAGGTAGTAGTTCACGCTGTTGCTCGTTGGCACGAGCGTGTCGTCGTCGACCGTGAAAATCAGTGCGGGCGGTGTTGAGGCTGTTACCTGTTCGTCGTTGCTGTAGTAGGCCACAATGTCGGCCGGCGCGTCGAGTCCCATGAAGTTGGGTTTTGTGCCGGAGTGTTTCGTGCGCATGTTGTCGCGCATGGACGTTACCGCGTAGAACAGTATATGGAAATCCGGCCTGGCGTTCCCCTTGGCGTGCGTTGCCACGGTTGAAGCCAGATGTCCTCCGGCGGAGAATCCCATTACGCCCACCTTGTGCGGGTCGATATGCCATTCGCGGGCATGCCGGCGCGTTATTCGTATGGCCTCGTACACGTCGGTTTCGGGCACGGCGAGCATACGGTTGCGCGGCAGCCTGTATTTCACCACAATGAGTGCTATGCCGCGGTCGTTGAGCGGCTTGGCCCACGAGTGGCCTTCGTTGTCGAACGATTCCCAAACGTATCCGCCGCCCGGAAGTGCGAGCACGGCGCGGCCGGTTGCCTTGTTGCTGTCGGGCAGGTACACGTACATCGTTGGCTTGTAGTTGCGCGTCTCGTCGCTGTAAGGCTCCGTAAGGTCGGTGCCGTTTGAGTTTGGCAGCCCTTCGGGCCAGATGTCTACCGCCAGCGGCTTTTGTGCCGGCGCATGCGCGGCGGCCACAATGCAGATGATTATTGCGGTTAGAATCCTTTTCATCTCGCGTAGAAGACGTGCTTATTGCAAATGTACGTTTTTAATTTTTTTTAGTGTTATAATTTGAATGAAAAATAGCGGCTTTTGCGCAGCCCGCCCGTGTTACGGTGGAATAGCCGGCACTGTAAGGCCGACGGGTGTGGCGGCAACAGGGCGCGGGGTAATACGTCTGCGCGGCGGTGGGAGCGGACGGGATAGTCGTATTGGCAGACGGTGCGGCCGAACAGGTGGATTTCGCAGTGGTGCGGGCAGATTTAACAATCGTGATAGAGAATTTTAACAAACGCCGGAAGCGCCGCGCCATGCAGGTTTGGCGGGGCAAAAAATATTTGCCTTGGATTTCAAAATCCGAGCCACTAATTTTTTCTTTTCTCCGAGAGGGGTGCTGGAGCGGCTTTTCGCGGTTTAACATTCCGCCCGCCGAAGTTGACGTTTCGTTATGTAGCGCACCGCTTTTTGGGAGCGCGCAATGATTTGTCAGCGGGATGTGTTCCATAGGTGTTCGTGCTTCTTAAGTTCCGTTATTAGTTTTGCTGTCGGCACATCGTTCAAAGACGGGCCGTCCACGCCTTCCCCATGGAAAAGGACGGGCATCGCTTTTTTGAAACGACCGTTACCGTCAAACTCCAATATTTTGTAGTACCTGTATGGGTACACTCCAAAAGGCTGGCTGCTATATTCGATAACAAAAAAGAAATAGTTCCCTTTGGCTTCAATATATCGGCAGGGAGTAAAATATACATATCGTGGCCAGGCAAAGCTGATAATTGTGTCGGGAAAAAAGTCGAAGCAGTCCGGAACGGGTAAGTCGTCTTGTTCTTTCTTGCTTGCAAACAAGGAATCGTTTGCGTATGGCTTTTCACACTTTACGAAATACGACTTGAACTGCTCTAAGTCGGCAATTTTGTGGCTGCCGGTTCCTTCCGCCCGTATGCGTTCCTTGTACGGAGTGCCTACTGTCGTTTGTATTATATCCCCGTCCGGCCTAATGGCAAATTCTTGCGTCAAAACAACATATACAAGGTCTTTGTATTGGTAAAGCAAAGTGGGGTCGAACAGTAAGCCTTTCTCGACGCGGAATTTCAGAGGATTGTCGGTAGGCGTAATGCGGGCAAAGTACGTATCGCCTCCTGAGCCACCGCCACCGTGCTGCCCGATTTCTTTGTATTCTATTATTTTTCCTTCGGACGAATATGTGACAAGCATATAAGTGTAAACATCATGTTCCACGAAATAAAATTTGTATATGTCGTCATACTCCCCGCAATATATTCCCAACATGGCAATTACCAGGTCTCCGTGCTTTATGTAACTGCCCTTCACCCATTGGAAGCCCTCCTTTAAACTCATGCTGAAAATTTTGGGCAGGAATTGTTTGTACTTTTCTTCGTCCAGTTGCCAGTCGTCCGAAGCAGATATATCAACGTAACACGAAATTTCTACTTTGCTACATTCTTTCAACTCGTTCAGGAACGATTGGAATGTAGCCTCCTGCGCCATTACGTTTGCTATGGGTAGTAAAATTAAAATGAAAATAATTTTTCGCAGTAGCATAATATATCAACGTAGGTTTGTCAATTAGGTGTTTTCCAAAGATGTTCGTATTTCTTTAGGCGGTGGTCAAGTATTACGTCGATGTCGTCGCCGTATATGTCCCCGTAGTCGTTGTAAAAGAACACCTTTATTTGTTTTACGAAATGCCCTGCCTTGTCGAACTCCAGTATCTTGAAATAAAAGTGGTAGGGGCCGTATTCCTCTTCTACAAAAAAGAAGCATCTGTTGCTTGTCTCGACGTACCTGCATGGTATGAAATATGTGTCCTTCGGAGTAAATTCACTATTAATAATAGTATCGGGTATGAAGTCGAGGCAATCCGGCATAGGCAAATATTCACACCTTAAACCGTCGCTTCTTTTATTATATACGAACAGTGAATCGCGCACGTATGGCTTCCCGCATTTCACGAAATACGACTTGAACTGTTCGTACGATTTGATGTTGTGGCTGTCTGCTCCCCTCGGCCTGCGGTGCTCTTTTTTCGTGCCGAGGGGCTTGTCGGCAATCTTCCCCTCCGGGCTTATTGTGTACTCGTGCGTGGTAACAGTATATATAAGGTCTTCCTTGTATTGTTTCATCAGTTTCCCGTCGCCGTCCAGGGTGGCCTGCTCCACGCGGAACCTCAGCGGGTCGCCGGTGGGCGTAATGCGGGCAAAGTACGTGGTGCCGTATGAGCCGCCGCCATAATAGCCGATTGCTTTACTGTCCAATACTTCTCCTTTGGCAGAAAATATGATGAGTGTATATAAGTCAACGCTGTATTCAACGAATAAGTCGTTGAACTTATCATCATAGTCCTGGCACCACCTTTTGAACATGGCTATGATTAAGTTCCCGTGTTTAAAGTAGCTCCCTTTAAGCCAAATGCTTCCCTCTTCTGTACTGTCTTTGTTCACTATCGGAAAGTACTGTTTACACAGTTCTTTATCAATGTATGCCGAATCAGAGGGCCTTGAATCTTCGAAAGATTTAGATTCTATTTTGCTGCATTCTTTGAACTCTGACAAGAATGCTTGTAATGTGGCCTCCTTTTGCGGCGCGGCACATGCTGCGGGCAACAATAAAAGGAGAGGGAAAAGAAATTTTCGTAATGACATAATCTATCAATATTACAAAGACAAAATTAAGGATTTTAAAACAATTGGAACAGTTTTAAAGTATAAAAATTCTAAACAGCCATAATTTTTGCCTGTTGCCGGGCAAACGGCGGCGGTGCGCACGGGTGGCACGGCTGTATTGGCAGACGGTGCGGCCGAACAGGTGGATTGCGCGGCCGAACAGGTGGATTGCGCGGCGGTGCAGGCAGATTTAACAATCGGGATTAAGGATTTTAACAAACGCCGGAAGCGCCTCGGCATGCGGGTTTTGCGGGGCAAAAAATATGTGCCTTGAATTTTAAAATTCCTCGGACATATTTTGAATTATGTGCCTTGTATTTTTTCTTTTCTCCGAGAGGGGTGCCGGGGCTTGCTTTGAGGTTGTGGCGTTCCCCTGCGCGAGGTTGCCGTTTCGTGAATTAACTCATGGGAAGTGTTAACCCAAAACGGTCATCAGGTAATTAAGTAGTAACATCATGTGCGGTCCCTTCGCCAACTTACGCACTTCTGCCGTCATCTGTCTTCCCGCCCGGCTTTGCCGTAGCCTGCTACGCTTTCAGTCGGATGTAAAGTTATCCGCCAGGCATAAGCGCGCAATTTGACGAAGCCTGACGACCGATTTGGGGTTAACGCCGGGCGCAATGCCGGCAGAGGCGTAGAAAACGAACGCCGCCGGAGCAAAAGCCCCGGCGGCGCACAACAATTATGTAAAGTTATGTACTAAATTACGCCTTTGCAGGTTCTGCGGCAGCAGTGGTTGCCTGTTTGTTCTCCTTGCCGGCTTTGCCGCGGCCCAGCTTCTTCATCGTGTAGTAAGCGATAGGCGAAGCGAAGAACAGCGACGACAGTGTTCCGAACACAACGCCGAGTATCATGGCGAATGCAAACGAGCGTATGCTCTCGCCGCCGAGGAAGAAGATACAGATGAGCACTACCATGGTCGATACGCCGGTGTTGAGGGTACGGCTGAGCGTGGAGTTGAGCGATTCGTTGAAGATACGCTTGAGGTCACGCTTGGGATAGAGGTGGAGGTATTCGCGCACGCGGTCGAAGATAACCACCTTGTCGTTTATTGAGTAACCGATAGCCGTAAGTATTGCGCCGATGAACGTCTGGTCAACCTCGAGCGAGAAGGGCATCCAGCCCCAGCACAGAGAGTACATACCGATAATGAGAAGGGCGTCCATGGTAAGGGCGGCTGTGCTGCCCACCGAGAAGGCCAGGTTGCGGAAACGCAGCAATATGTAGAGGAATATCGCGACCAGTGCCAGGATTACGCTGATGATAGCGCCGTATGTTACGTCCTTGGCCACCGAAGGTCCTACCTTCTGTGAACTTATAATGGAGCCGCCGGCGCGGTTGTCGCGGTCGATGAAGCGCTCGAAGGTTACGTAGTCGGCAAGCAGGTTGCCTTTCTTCAGAGCGTCGTACAGGAATCTTTCAACCTGCGAGTCAACCTCGGGAGAGCTCTCGTTAATGCGGTAGTTGGTTGTAACGCGGAGCGTCTTGCCGTCGGTACCGAGCGAAATGGCCGAGGCGTTGCCCTGGTCGCCTATTTCGTTCTGGAGCAGGTCGCGCACCGTCTCGGGCGCTACTTCTTTCTCGAACTGGACAACGAAGTTGCGGCCGCCGGTGAAGTCGATTCCCTGGCTCAAGCCCCTTGTGCCGAACGAGATAAGGCAAACTGCGAGGAATATGCCGAATACGGCGAACGAAATTTTGCAGTTGTCGATAATGCGGAAGTTCGGGTTACGTATGAGGTTCTTCGACAAACCGGTAACGAAAGTGAGGTGAAGCCACTTGTCGCGGTTCATGAAGTGTTCGTAAACGATACGTGTCAACCAAACGGCGGTGAAGAACGAAGCTGCCAGACCGATGATGAGCGTGGTGGCAAATCCGCGGATTGGGCCCGTACCGAAGTAGAACAATATAACTGCCGTTATGATTGATGTCAGGTTGGAGTCGAAAATAGCCGAGAACGCGTTCTTGTAACCGTCGGAAAGAGCGGCTTTCACTCCCTTGCCTGCGGCAAGTTCCTCCTTGGTGCGCTCATAGATAAGCACGTTGGCGTCGACAGCCATACCGAGCGACAGCACCATACCGGCGATACCCGACATGGTAAGCGCGGCTTGGAATGATGTGAGCACACCGAACGTGAAGAAGAAGTTCACGATTAGCGCACCGTTGGCAACCATGCCCGGGATGAAGCCGTACATCGCGCACATGTAAATCATAAGCAGGATGAACGCCACAACGCACGACGTGAAGCCCTGTATGATGGATTCCTGTCCGAGCGACGGGCCTACGATGTCCTCCTGTACGATGTGTGCGGGGGCGGGCATTTTACCCGACTGCAACACGTTGGCAAGGTCTTTGGTATCTTCGGCCGTGAAGTGTCCGGTAATTGATGAGATACCTCCGGTGATTTCGTTTTCTACGTTTGGCGCACTGTAAACAAAGCCGTCAAGCACGATGGCTATGGCGTGGTCTACGTTCTTTTTGGTAAGAACGGCCCAGCGGCGCGCGCCGTCGCTGTTCATAGTCATGCTTACGCACGGACGGTTGAACTGGTCGAAGTCGTCCTTGGCCGATACAACTACGTCGCCTTCCAGAGGTGCGCGGCCGTTGCTTTGGGTGATTCTCAAAGCGTAGAGTTCGAAAATTTCCTGGCGCGTGCTCATCTCAGAGGGTTTCACGCCCCAGCACAGTTTCAGGTCGCGCGGAAGAACTTCCTGCGCCGCTTTCGACGTAAGCATTTTCATAACCTCTGCGGTGTCGCGTGCAAGTACGTAACCAACAACGCAACCGCTTCGTCCTTGTGCCGGCGAGAAGATTGAAAGCAGGGGATGTTCTTTCTTTGTTTGCTCGTCAATTTTCCCTTGTGCGTCGGCCTTTGTGTTTGCTCCTATTTTCTTGAGGGCAGCAGCGGCGTTAACGCTTCCTTTTGCGCTGTCGGCCTTGGCTTCCGCCTTTTCTTCTGTCTGTTCCTCTGCCTTAGCGGCTTTTGCCGTGTCGGCAGCAGCTGCTTCGCCGCTGTTCAGGGCTGCGAGCTTGGAATCGATGGTGGGCAGATAAGGAGTGATGATATTTCCGTCGTAGGTTTCCCAGAACTCGAGGTTAGCGCTTCCCTGGAGAAGTTTGCGCACACGTTCGGGTTCTTTGATACCGGGCATTTCAACGAGGATACGTCCCATTTGCCCTTCGAGCGTCTGTATGTTTGGCTGTGCTACGCCGAACCTGTCTATACGGGTGCGGAGCACCTTGTATGAGTTTTCTATCGCAGCAGAAACTTCGCTTCTAAGTGCTTTTTCGATTTGTGCGTCGGTGCTTTTGGTGGAAACCACGCCTTTCAACTGCTGTGTGGCAAATATTTCAGCCAAACGGTCTTTACCTACAAGCGCCTGGTAGCTTTTTACGAAAGCCGAGATAAAATCGGTCTGCGTTTCGGTAGCTTCTTTTTGCGCTTGGGCAAGTGCCTTGTTGAAATTCGGGTCTTGCGAGTTGTCTGCAAGGTTCTTTACCACATCGGGCACTGAAACTTCGAGCACCACGTTCATACCGCCCTTCAAGTCGAGGCCGAGGCTTATTTGCATTTCCTGGCACTGCTTGAAAGTGTAAGCGCCGAGCCATACTTTTTCGTTTTTAATCGAATCGAGGTACATTTGGCCGGCTTCTTCTCCCATTGCCGCAGCCTTGTCTTCGTAGTGCTGCGTAACAAACGAGAAAGAGAGGTAATAGACGCATATCAGCGTAAGCAGCACGGCTATTACCTTTATGAATCCTTTGTTTTGCATGTTAATGATTTTTATATTTTATTTTTATTAATCTGTAAATTAGCTTGCAAATATACGTATTTTTTGATATTCGCCTTGTTTTTCGGCTATTTATTTGGTTTTACGCTTCAAGAATGCGTATATTGGGTAGTGGTCGGAGTGTTTTATGGAGCGGTCTACGGTTGCTCCGAACGGTTTCCAGTGTTTTGAGCAGAAAATATGGTCTATCCGCACGAACATGCCGTCGCGGTTGAATGAAAAGCCCGGTCCTATGCCGCTTGCCTTGTATGCGTCGGTCAGGGCCGTCGAAATTTCGCGCCGAGGGTAAGATATTGGCGAGTCGTTGAAATCGCCGCACAATATCATCGGGTATTCCTTGTTCCGTTCTATGTACTGCATTATGCTGTCGGTCTGTGTGCTGCGCACGCGTGCCGCCGCGCTGAGTTTTCTAACCAGTGAGAATACCGTTGTCTTGGCTCCGTCCTGCTGTTCTCCCTTTACGAGGCTTTTGTAGTTTTCGCGGTCGGTTTTCGTAAGGTTGTCCGATTGCAGGTGGCAGTTGATAACGTGTATCGTGTCGTCTCTGCTCAATGCTATTTTGAATATTCCCACGCAGTTCGTTTCGCTGATTATCGGAAGGCTCTTCTTTTCCACAATGGGATAGCGCGAGAAACACCGCAGCAGCGACACGGCGGTGTTATTGTCGAGTGTGGCGATGTACGGGTAGCGTTTACGCAACTGTTTCTCGGCGCTTTTCCAGCCTTTGTAGTATTCACCTTCCTGTATGCATACGATGTCGGCTTCCGACGAAAGGATGTAATCCGTGATGTGTTTCCCCGTTGCGGTGTCGCCCGAGCCGGCGGCAAAGTTCATCGTGTTGTACGAAAGTACCTTGAGGCAGCCTTTCGGCGCTGGTTGCGGAATGTTTACCGGGCAGTAGGCCTGTACGTCGCTTATGCAGCACACAAAGCCGGCCAGCGGTAATATTGCGCGCTTCGACCTCATTATCAGCCAGCCCAGGAGTGCCGCGGCGTTGCCTGCTGCAAAGATGGGAAAGCAAAGCCCCAACACGTCGAGCCACCCGTGCTTTTCGGGCGGGATGTGGGCAGAATACGCACTTATCCACAGGAGCGCAACGGTTGCTATGGTGGCTCCTGTGGCGAGGTGAAGCAGGATTTTACCTATACTTTTAAGCATTATCGGTTGCTTGCGTCGAATAGCTTTCGCTTTTCCTCGTTTGTCAGGCTTTCGTATCCCGATTTTTTTATTTTTTCTAATATCCTATCGATTTCTTGTTGTTTCTCGTTTTTCCTTTCGTTGTATTCGTAGTCGTCACGCCGGTTGTCGTAGCCGCGCAGGTGTGCGTCGTTGGGGCGCTCGTTGCGGTTTTGCATGGCTTCGTTGAATTTGTTGCGCATGCGTTTGAAGAATCCGTCGCGCGGCGGGTTGTAGTTTTCCCAGCCCGTGAAGCCGCTGCGCCTTGCTCCCTGCCTGCGCCAGTGGCGTATGATGAAGTAGCCGAACACCATGCCGCCCAGGTGGGCAAAGTGTGCAACGTTGCCGTTGGTGGCGAACGACGAGAACAGTTCGATTGCCGCAACCACCACTACGAAGTATTTCGCTTTGAGCGGTATGGGAATAGGGAATATTATAAGCGTTTCGTTGGGGAACGTCATTCCGAAAGCCAGCAGCACGGCGTAGCATGCGCCCGACGCTCCTATCGTGGTCCACATGTTCAGGTAGTCGCCCATCGGAATCATTGCCGCTCCGGTGTTCACATACTCGTAGTTTGCGAGCCCCTCCACGTAATATTCCCCCAACTGCCATATTTCCTGCGTCAGGCCCGCGCCTATGCCGCAGAGCATGTAGAAGGCAAAGAACTTGCGCGGCCCCCAAACGCTTTCCATTGTGCGCCCGAACATCCACAGGGCGAACATGTTGAAAAAGATGTGCGACCAGCCCCCGTGCATGAACATGTAGGTCACGAGTTGGTACAGGGCAAAGTCGTCGGCCTTGAAAAAGTGCAGTCCCAGCGCGCTGTCGAGGTCAATGCCGTAGTTCCTCAATACCATTGCGGCCAGGAACATTATGACATTGATTATTATAAGGTTCTTTGTGATAGGTGGGGTCTTGAACATAGTTTTCGATGTATGCGGGGCTGTGATAATAAAAAAAGCATATCGGGCCGGAACATGGTTGCATGTCCGCCCGGCCTCCGGCTTGCAAAGATACGCTTTTTGCATGATAAATTCCAAATCGGCAATTTATTTTGTGGAATCCGCCCCGGGCGGCATACATTATTATATATAGTATTGTGCCATGCAGCGAGATGGATGTCGTATTCGGCAAAAGAAGGTGAAAACCGGAGCGGTAAAACGGCGTTTCTCGGGCCGGAAAATTGAAAACTAAAATTCAGCGCGTTAACCCCATGTGGGAGCAAATAAAAAATATGTCCGACATATTTTGAATTATGTCAGACATATTTTGAAATACAAGGCACATATTTTTCCGTCTCTGAAAACCCGTTCCGAAAATGCCCCGAAAGTGCAGACAAATTCCGACGCGCCGGTTTCGTGCCTGCCGGACGCTGTGTTTATACCCTCATGCCTGCCGGTTCCCGGGCTACAGGCTCTTGCCTAATTCGTAGGCCTGGCGCGGAAAATCCGTGTCGTTCACCGCCCCGGCCGTCCATACGCCCGGCGCAACAATTTCGCCCACGCTTGTCCAGCCCAGGTATTTCATCAGCGTGCGGTAATGCAGCAGCATGGGCTCGGCTTCCTCTTTTGCCGTGTCGGCGAATGTGAGCATGAAGGCCGCTTTCTTTGGCGAACCCTTTATCTGGCCGTTAATGGCATAGAAACGGTCGATTACACGTTTCATCTGTGCCGATATTCCGAAGTAATACATCGGTGTGGCGAACACCACCATGTCGGCCTCCACGAGGTGCGGGCGCAGCTCGCTGAAATCGTCGTCGATAATGCACGGGCCGTCCATGCCGCAGCGGTTGCAGGCGCGGCACGGCCCGACGTTCTTGAATGCGCAGTCAAAGCGGAACACTTCGTGCCCCTTCTCTTCCGCGCCTTTTATGAACTGCCCGGCCAGGCAGGCGGAGTTCCCGCTTTTGCGGGGGCTTCCGGTCAATACTGTTATTTTCATCCTGTTCGTGTTATTGTTTCCGTTGTCGATGTGTTTGAAAGCCTGCACCAGTCCTGTCCCGCCCACTGCGGTGCCGAGGGCTGCCAGTGCCGACTTTCTCAGGAAATCGCGTCGTTCCATGGTGTGTGCGGTTTTGTTTTTGACGGGTTAAGGTTACAGGGACGCAGGCGGTGTTTACTTGTACGATTCGGCGTAAACACGCACTATGTCCTCGTCGCTCATCTGCACGCGGTCGCTTGTGAACATCACTCCCATTACATCGCGTGTGTTGCGCATGAGCGTCTCGAACTCGCCGGGCTGTATGCCGTAGTCCGACATCTTCAGGTCGGCCACTCCGCATGCCTCCTGCAGGCGGGCGAGGGCGGTGAGGAAGTCTTCGGCCTTAGTTGCTTCGGGCATTCCCATTGCCTGCGCCATGCGTATGAAGCGGTCGTCGCATGCATGGTGTTCCACAAAGTATTTATAATATGCCTTGCTTACCATGATAAGTCCGGCGCCGTGGGGCAGGGCCGGGTGATAGGCCGAGAGTGCGTGTTCCAGCGCGTGCTCGCTCGTTATCAGCGTAAGGCACATTACTACGCCCGAAAGCGTGTTTCCCCAAGCCACATGCGTGCGCGCTTCCATGTCGTTGCCGTCCTTTACTGCGCGAGGCAGGTATTTCGCAATGTTCTCGATAGCCGTGAGTGCGTACATGTCGCTCATCAGGTTAGCCCCGCGGGCTATGTATCCTTCGGTGCTGTGGAACAGTGCGTCGAAACCCTGGTAGGCAGTGAATGCGGGCGGCACGGTGGCCATGAGTTCGGGGTCGACTATGGAAAGCGCGGGGAACAGCAGGGCATCGCCTATGAATGCTTTCTCAAAAGTGTTTTCCTTGGTTATCACGCCCGAGTTGTCTGTCTCCGAACCGGTGCCGGCCGTGGTTGTTATGGCTATGATGGGCAGCGGTTTTACGGTAATGGGCTTTCCCTTGCCCGAGCCTACGGGCACGTAGTCCCACAGTTCGCCTTCGTTGGTGGCCATGAGCGCTATGCCTTTGGTGCAGTCCATCACGCTGCCTCCGCCGAGCGCCACGAGGAAGTCGCAGCCGCTCTCGCGTGCCATGACCGCACCGGCGTTTACGTTGTCCACGGTCGGGTTGGGCATTACGCCGTCGAACACGGAGGTCTCCACTCCGGCCTTGTGCAGCTGTTCCTCTGTGCGCGCCAGGTAGCCGTTTGCGCGGGTTGACTTGCCGTTCGATATTACTATCATGGCGCGTTTGCCCGGCATGGGCTGTTCGCTAAGCTTGTTCAGCATTCCCGCCCCGAACATTACGCGGGTGGGAACATACATGTCGTAAGAAAGGTTTGTTTCCATATTCTGAAAGTTTTTAGTGTTGTTTGTCTTTTTTCCGTAACGGCCGTTATGCGGCTTGTGTCCTCCGGGTGTATTCCCGTCGGGGCGGCACGGGCTGCGGCGGCCGCCTTGTATGTTTGCAAAATTAATGCCTTGCGCCGATAAAACATGTAACAAAACTATCGACGGTTGTGCCAATTTTACGGAAAATCGCTTTTGCCGGTCGTTTTTGTCCGTATTGGGCAGGTAGCTCCGGAATGCAGGCAAAAATAGGTCGGAGAAAATTCAAAATATGTCCGACCTATTTTGAAATATGTGCCTTGTATTTTTTCTTTTCTCCGATCTGTGTGTAATGCATTGAAAATGAGATATCATTTTTCGTCCTCGAAAAAGCCTTTTTACGTTCACTTTTTTCGTGTCGTTATTGTCTGTTTTCTCATTGTGCCGTGCGGGCTGGCCGTTCGGGTTCGGCACATCATATCCGCGGGCAAGTGTCACCGGCCTGTCGTAAGTCACACATGGGAAAAGCCGGGGCGAGTTAAAAAATTAAGCCGTAAAATCTTTGTGAACTAAAACTTTATGCGCAAAACAGGGGGATTTGTTACCTTTTTGCGCCTTTTTTATGCCTTTTGGTTAAAAAAAACAGTTTTTGTTTGCTTGTTACGTAAACAATATTTACATTTGGCCAATAATACAGCAGCGATATAAAAATCGACAGACTAATTATTAATCACTTAAAAATAAAATTGACATGAACAAAACAGATTTAGTAAACGCTATCGCAATGGGTGCCGGTTTAAGCAAAGTTGACGCTAAGAAGGCGCTCGACGCTACTCTTGCTGCAATTGAAGAGGCCCTGAAGAAGGACGACAAGGTAGCTCTTGTAGGTTTCGGTACATTCGAGGTTGCAAAACGCGCAGAACGCCAGGGTATAAATCCTGCAACAAAGCAGCCTATCACCATCGAGGCTAAGAAAGTCGTTAAATTCAAGGCAGGCGCACAGCTTTCCGACGCTGTAAAATAATGGTTTAATATTTTAAAAGACTGAGCGCCGGCGGGATTTCCTGCCGGCGTTCTTTGTTTTATGTCCCGAAGGGTTTATTTAACGGGTTCGAACGGGTTGTCGGCGTTGCCGGTCCACTTATACAGCCGCGCAGTGCAGCTCTGTTGCCCGTCTTTTCCCTTCCTGTTGTGTGCAATGTAGAAATATCCGTCGCCCAATGGGCACAACCCGCACGCTCCCAGGTTGAAATCCCAGCCGTACATGCCTTTGGAGCGCTTGCCCGCCTTGAGCAGCGGTATTACTTCGCCCTCCCGTTCCGGGTTGAAGCCTTGGAGCCGTTCTTTTTGCGGATTGGCGCTGCCGTCGGCCACAAAGAGCGAATAGTTGGGGAATTCCTTTTTCCTGCCTTTGTAGACGGCCATGTAGAAGTTGCCCGACGCACGGTCGTAGGCCAGGTTCTGCACGCCGTATGAAGTGTTGCCGGTGCGCACGAAGTATTTGTGCGCCGGCTTTTGCGGCCCGCTGCGGTGCAGGCTGCCCTGCGTGAGCGGCCGCGCGTAATGTTTCAGGCTGTCGAGGTCGTAGGCCAGCAGCACCTGGTAATCGTTGTCGGTGCGCAGGGTATCGTCGTATACGCCGTAGGCGAGGTATATGTGCTTGTCCTTTTTTTCAGCCCCGAATCCCGGTGCGATAGTCGTGCCGTCTATTCCCGAGCAGCCCAGGCGGTGTTTGAGCGTGCGGCCGTTGTTTTCCGTCACGGCCGTGTGGTCGTCGTATGCCTCTTTTATGAACACGGTGGTCATCACCTTGTCCTTTTCAGCGTCCATGTCGGGGCGCGTAATGCGGTCGGTGTCGAAAACGGCGGCGTAAAAGCCAGTAGTGTTGCCGTTCCCGCCGTTGTTGTTCCCTTCTTGCGCAAGTTGGTTGCGTATGCCTTTGCCTATGTCGTCGTTCTTGTACTCGAGCGAGCCGTACACGCAGCCGTCGTCGGGGTTGAACGTTATGCAGCCGAGGTGTCCCACCATGCCGCCCACGCTGCCTATCAGGTTGCCGGCAAGGTCCATTTTGATGAGCTTCGTTGTGAACGAAAAATATATGTATCCCTTTTCCGTGTCAACGGCAATGCCCTGCACGTGGAATTTCCCCTGCGGCCCGGTTTCGATAGTGCGCGGCAGCCCGGCCGGGCAGGCTGCCGCGTTCCCGCTTTCAGCGCGCAGGGGTGCGGCAGCTGACAGGGCAAGCATGAGCAGTGTGCCAAATAATGTTCTTTTCATATAGTTGGTGTTTTGTTGCCGCCCGGGCGGCATGCAGTCATACAAAATTAATAAAACGCCCGCGTAGTGCAAAACCGCAGCCCCCTATATCGGCTTGCACAAGGATATTCCGGAAACGCCCCGTTACGGCCCTCTGTTTTTGTCTGCATTTAACAATCGGGCAAAGCCCTTTGTTCATGCGGGTTTGCGAGGGGCTAAAAAAACAAGGCACATATTTTGAAATAGGTCGGACCTTTTTTGAATTATGTGCCTTGTTTTTTTTATTTGCTCAGAGAGGGGTAAAAAACTTTTCACGTTTTAACACTTTGCCCCGCTCCGGATTCCGGCTTCCGGTTGCAAGTCATGGCATAAGGCGTGCCGGCATGCGAATCCGGCTTTTCGGGAAAACAAATTGCAAACGGCAAAGGAAACATCTCGCGTTATTTTGGTAATTTTGCCCATGCGCCTTTTTCGCCCGCTGCCAACGGCCCGGGGAGGGAAATGGCCGCAACTGCATAAACCATGCCTGCAACGAAACCCAAGAAAAAAACAGCCGAAAAGGAGACGATAGCTTTGCAAAGCCGCCGCTACATAGGCAGCAAGGCCAAGCTGTCGGACTGGATAATGGAAACCATCCGGCGCGAATGCCCCGGCGCGCATACGTTTTGCGATTTGTTTGCCGGCACGGGCGTTGTGGCCGAAAAGGCAATACCTCTGTACGACGATGTGATACTGAACGACCTGCTTTACGCGAACCAGGTTATTTACAAGGCGTTCCTCGGGCATGGGGAGTGGGACAGGGGCAAACTGCTCGGCATACTCGACGAGTATAACAATACGGACGCGGCGCAGATTGACGAGAACTATTTCTCGCTCAACTTCGGCGGGAAATATTTTGCGCACAACGCTTCGAAACTCATAGGATACGTAAGGCAAAACATCGAAGACCGGCGCGACACGCTCACTGAAAAGGAGTACGACATACTGCTCGCCACGCTGATTTACAACATCGACCGCATGGCCAACACGCTCGGGCATTTCGAAGCCTATATCAAAAAAGGACAGATACCCGACAAGCCTTTGCGCTTCAGGCTTATCGAAGCACATTCCTACAACAACGTCAGGATATTCCGCGACGACAGTAACCTGCTGGCGCCTGCGCTGCACGCCGACGTGGTTTACATAGACCCTCCCTATAACTCGCGGCAGTATAACAGCGCCTACCACGTGTATGAAAACCTTGTGCGCTGGGAAAAGCCGGCCGTCCGCGGAGTGGCCTGCAAGTTCGACCAGCCGGGCAGCCGCAGCCGCTATTGTACGGTGAAGGCCGCCGAAACTTTTGCCGACCTCGTGAACAATCTTAACACGCGGTACATCGTTTTGTCGTACAACAACATGGCGCACAAGGGAAACGAACGCTCGAACGCCAAGATAAGCGACGGCGAAATAATGCAGGTGCTCGGCAGCAAGGGAGACGTTCGCGTTTTTTCGTGTGCGCACAAGCCTTTCTCGTCCGGAAGGTCCGACATTAAAGACAACAAGGAACGACTGTTCGTATGCACATGCCACAATAGATGAACAAGAACGCTTACGTAAAATCGCCGCTTAATTATACGGGAGGCAAGTTCAGGCTTCTGCCTCAGTTTGCGCGTTACTTCCCCGAAAACGTCGATGTTTTCGTGGATTTGTTTTGCGGCGGCGCAAGCGTGGGGCTGAATGTTGAAGCCGCAAACGTAGTGCTCAACGACATAGACGGCAATGTAATAGGTATACTTGAACTTTTCCGCCGCCGCAGCGCGGAGTTCATAACACGAGCCGTGGAGGACGTAATATCGCGCTACGGACTTTCGGACAGCGCGGCGAACGGCTACGCATTTTATGGCTGCAACTCATCTGCGGGCCTGGCAAAGTTCAACCGAAGTAAATACATCCGACTGCGCAACGATTTCAACGCACTTGCGGCGCGCGATGACGAATATTACATAAAACTGTTCTCACTCATAATCTTTTCGTTCAATAACCAGATACGTTTCAACAACAAAGGATGTTTCAACCTTCCCGCCGGGAAGCGCGATTTCAACTCCCGGGCCAAAAAGAAGGTAGTGCGTTTTGCCGATAAACTGAAAGAGGATAACATAAACCTTTCAAATCTTGATTTCCGCCTTTTCAATCTTGACAATCTCACTCACCGGAGCTTCATTTACGCCGATCCGCCCTACCTGCTCGGTTGTGCAACCTACAATGAGCGGAACGCATGGAACGAAAAGGACGAGCGCGACCTGCTTTTCTATCTTTCGGAGGCCGACAGGCGCGGTATACGTTTCGCACTCTCAAACATAATAAGCCGCGACGGACAAACGAACCGGCCGCTCGCAGAATGGCTCGAACAAAACCCGCGCTTTACGCCGCACAGGTTAGACTACAACTACAGCAACGCAAACTACCATAAAAAGAACCGGGACAAATCGCCCGTCGAGGTATTAATAACCAACTACGTCTGAAATATGTGCACTTACAAGAGTTTCTGCTGGAAAATAGGCACGACAAGTTTCCGCACTTCCGACTTCAATCTGAAGATAGAGCGCCAGCTCGGGCTTCTTTCCTCGTTCCGTGACGCTTTTTCCGATGAACAGTGGGAAGGAAACGGTAATTTGCAGGAACGTTACTATGACTTCCTGAAAGAAAACGGTTTCCTTACCGGCAACGCCCCGCGAAAGGACAAGGATGCCCGGCAGAAAACGTCGGGTCTCTGCGACATCGGGCTCGTTACTGCCGAACGCAGGCTCACGCCGGCGGGAGAACGCCTCTTGAGTGTCGCGACGGGAGGCGACTTTGGCACAGACGGAAACATTTTGCAGCTGCCTGCCGACAGTTTTCTGTATTTCAAACAATTGCTAAAGACCTGCGTAACGGTGGAAGGCTCTATGGTCAGGCCGTATGTGGTGCTTGCGCTTATGCTTGACGAATTGGGCAGCCTCTCGTTTGAGGAATTCACCTACCTGTTGCCGCTTGTTACGTCCGCGGCCCGCATGCGACAGATAACCGAAGGGATAAAACGGCTCCGTCGCGGCGAAATGACCGTCGACACGGTAATTGTCGACACGCTCATGAGTATGAACAATTACCGGGAGGCACTTGACGAGTTCCTGTCGCGTCCGGTGTCGGAAGATCTGGTGTGCAAGGTGTGCATAAACCGCAAAAGCGCGAGGTACGACAAACCTTATTATTCCCTGTTCCTTGCATTGCAAAACCTGCGGCGCGATGATGCCGATTCGCTCGTCGCACTGTTCAAGGCATGCCGGAAAATAAATATAGGCTCCTGGTGGAAAAGCTACCTCTTCGACGCCAATACGGAAAGCGCCATACGCAAAGATCCGCTGCACGCGCTGAAAGACGTTCCCATACTGGATTGTGAGGATGAGCGGGAGTTCAGGAAAACATTCTTCCGCCTTGTGCATCTGTTCAAGGCCAAGGCCACGCTTTACGATTACCGCGACCTCAACCGCCGTTACTTCAACATAACCGACACCGTAATGTTTGCCGACGGCAAAGCCGAGCTGACATTGCTTGCCAAATGCTTCGTGTCGCTCTGTTCCGACGGATTGAGGAACATAGCGTTCACGCGTAGCACCATGTTGGACCAGGATTGTGCGCTAGGCAACATAATTCCCGTCTATGCCGTTACCGATGACAGCTTGCGCCGCAAGCTCAGCACCGACTACGGAATAGAGGCCGCCGGGCCGGGCGAAGTGCAGGGTATAATAGAGCGCGAACGGCGCAGCCGCTTCGACCGCCTTGTCGACACAATGTTTCCCGACAGCGTGCTGCTCGAACTTTTGGACGACTTCGAACAACGCAATGACGACGACATACGCCGCAAGGTTTGCGACAATGCTGACGTACCCACAATCTTCGAGTACATAGTGGGCGTGGTATGGTATAAGATAAGCAACCGTCGCGGCGACATACTTTCGGCTCTGAATCTCTCGCTCGACGCGGACTTGTTGCCGCGTACCCACGCGGTGGGAGGCGGCGAGGATATAACCTACAGCTACAGTGCGTGCGATGACTACCCGGCCCACACCCTGCTGATAGAGGTTACGTTGGCCGACAACGCAAACCAGCGACGCATGGAAATGGAACCCGTTTCGCGCCACCTGGGCGAGTATATGCTGCACCACCCCGGCGAGGAGGCATACGCCATGTTCGTAACTACGTTCCTGCACATAAACGTGCTGGCCGATTTCCGCGTAAGGAAACGCACGTGGTACTACTCTTCCGACGGCAACAGCCACATCGAAGGCATGAAGATAATCCCCGTGCAGACCGACGTGCTCAAGGCCATGCTGCAAAAGCAGATGAGATACCCCGCCATATACGCCGCATTTGCCGAAGCCCACGAGTGCGATGCCGAACCCAAGGAATGGTATGCCGGGTGCATTGAAAGCAAGTTCAAGTAGCGTTAGTGTGGACCGGCGCGCCGCATATTCCTTTGAAAATAAATAATTCCGAAAACGCTTCGTTACGGCCCTCTGTTTTTGTCTGCATTTAACAATCGGACAAAGCCCTTTATTCATGCGGGTTTGCGAGGGGCGGAAAATATGTCCGAGAAAATTCAAAATATGTCCGACCTTTTTTGAATTATGTGCCTTGTATTTTTTATTTGCTCAGAGAGGGGTAAAAAACACTTTTCA
>ERZ791923.502-NODE-502-length-56959-cov-14.125826_pt1 | contig 56959 bp, 58 predicted proteins | sample MGYA00510133_ERZ791923 | MGnify/ENA primary metagenome ERZ791923 (study PRJEB30046, sample SAMN00792106) | human gut metagenome | study: EMG produced TPA metagenomics assembly of the A metagenome-wide association study of gut microbiota in type 2... | reverse complement strand
TATATACATTTAAATTATATTATAAGTAACTGTTCTGATATCTTTATTCATATTTCAAATTAATTCTATCTCTTAATACTCCACTAGATGTTATTGCAGTTCCAATTTTATCTATACTTATATTCTTATTTTTAGTATTTATTTCAAGTATATAAAAATTATCATCATTTTCTGAAATTGGTTTAATATCATCATTTTGTCTCTCAAATGCACCTGTTGAAGCAGCTGGAACCGTAATAGCCAATTGATCTTTGTACTCCATCGAAGTAGTTATAAATGCACAATGTAAGTGCCCAGTTAAAAAACAAATAAACTTTCCTTTTGGTCTATCAGAGAAATCAAAATCAATTGTAGGGGTCTCTAAATATTTTTGATATTCTTCCTTTACAGAATATTTATTTCTTATATGTAATCCATTCTTAAAAGCATTTATAATATCTCCCAAAGGATTTCCTAACATTGATAATTGAAGATATCCATATCCATCACTCAAATCTTCTTCCAAGTTAGTTTCTCCAACATTAGCACAAAAATTGCATTCTTTAAAATTAGGTTTTAAAGCTGGTATTTGATGCATTGTAACAATAACAGAATAGTCTAATGGTGTATTGTATAATGTTTTTGCAAACCACAACAATTGTTCACTTGAAATATATCTTCGATGTTCAAATCCTAAAGTTAAATCTGCATCTCTTGTTCCCTCATATTCAAATACACTAATTAATCTTATTTTATAATTATCAAAATCTTTATAATAATAGCACTTTCCACTATTTGTATTATTAATATCTAAATATTTATTATCTATCATAGGATAAATATAAGTATCATAAATTTTTTCACACCCTATACTTTTATATTCATCAATTCCAACATCATGATTTCCAACTGTATAATATATTGGCTTATCAGCTTTTGATGCTAACTTCCAAAAATAATTTGTATCATCATCGCAGTTTCTTGATACACTATCTCCCAAATATACTCCAATATCTATATCTGAATTTTGAATGTATTTCAAATACCTTTCTAAAGCTTTAATATCCTCATGTATATCAGAAATAAGTCCAATTTTTAAATTTTTATTCATTGAATATATCTCCTTTTTTATTTTATATTTTTAATTTATCATACAATATATATTTTTTCAATTATTTCAATAAATTTTTGTAATTAATTTTTGATAATGTCATAGTAAATTTAATATTTGATTATGTCATAATAAAATTATATATTATCTCCATAAGGAGGTAATCATGAAAGGAATTGAATTTACAGATATGGATATTGAAAAATTAATAGTTATACAATCAGTTATTGATGGTAAAAAAACAGGAAAACAAGCAAGTGAAAAGTTAAATCTTTCAGAAAGACAAATTTGGCGATTAGTTGCAAAAGTAAAAAATAATGGAAATGCCGGCATAAAACATGGTAATTGTTTTAATTGTAAACCACGATTCATTACAGAGAATTTTAAGGACAAAATTAAAAATCTAAAATTATCAAACGATTATTGCGATACCAATTTTACACACTTTCAAAAACTTTTAGAAGAACGTGAAAATATTAAAATTTCATATTCGTCATTATATAAAATACTTACAGAAAAAGGAATTAAATCAAAGAAAAAACATAAAGATAAAAAAACACATAGACAAAGAAAAAGAAAAGATCATATGGGTGAGTTAGTCCAAGCAGATGGAACACCTTTTGATTGGTTTAAGGATGGTCATATGTATTCAATTCATGGCTTTATTGATGATGCAACAGGACAAGTATTAGGTGCTTATATGTGTGAACATGAATGCTTACTTGGATACTTAGAAGTATTAAGACAAATGCTTACAAATTATGGAATTCCACAATGTTTGTATCCAGATAAATTTTCTGTATTTTTTCCAGCAAAAGCACAAAAATTAACAATTGAAGAACAATTACAAGGAAAAACAGAACCAACAACACAATTTAAAAGAATTATTGATGTTTTAGGAATAAATATGTTTCCAGCATCGACTTCACAGGCTAAAGGACGAGTTGAACGTTTATGGGAAACATTCCAAGATAGATTGATAACAGAATTTAAATTAGCAAAAGTAAATACGATTGAACAAGCAAATATTTTTTTGAAAAGTTATTTAAAAAAGTATAATAAAAAATTTTCTGTAGAAGCAAAAAGTGATAAAAGTTATTTTGTACAAGTTCCAAGTTATTTAAATTTAGATTTATTATTATCAATTAAGTTGACACGTTGTATTGATGCTTCAGGAAGCTTCACAATCAAAAATAAGAAGTTTCAAATACTTGATAATAAAATAATGCCAAGAACAAAAGTAAATATTTATATGAGTCAAAAAATTGGTATTATCGCCGAACACAATAATACCAAATATAAAGTAATATGCTCTGATAATTTACCAAATACTTACAAAAATAAAACAGCTGATAAATTTTTTAAAGAGCACTCACAAGAACTTTTTACTTTTGCATTATCATTATTAACTTATGATGCTAAAGAAAAAGAACCTGTTCTTACATCATCTTAATCTTAACATAAAAGTGAACTGCATTCAAGCAGTTCACTATGACATAATTAAAAAATAATTTTAATATTTTTTTATGACATTTTTAAAAGTTATTGACATTATTTCAATAAATTTTCTCTAGAATGTAGTTTTCTATATTAAAAAAGGTCATAACTTTCCTAATATAGAACAAAAGCAAACATTAATGACATTATCACTTATTAAGATATTTTTAATTCCTCATCTTTGTTCGCGCACGAAATTTTCTTTATGCAAATTTCTGTGCAAAGTATTTATATTATAAGAAAATTCTCTGAACTTCCTATAATATAAAAAAAGATTATACCTAAGTATAATCTTTTTGGTGCTCCCTCAAGGATTCGAACCTTGGACCCACCGGTTATGAGCCGGTTGCTCTGACCAACTGAGCTAAGGGAGCATTACTATTAAGTTGTATTGCTTAACGCAAGATAAAGTATATCCTATTTTTTATATATTGTCAATAGTTTTTGTAAAAAAATTGCAAAAAATATTTTACCATATTTTTCCAATTCTATTGACTATTTTTTTCTATTGTTATATAATGAATATTGCAACATTAAATTATGTTTTATTTGAAAGGAGAATAAAAAATGACTACAAATGTAGTAACAGAAATAATCCCACACATCTACCAGGCACATAACATTCCTGGTATTATAGATAATTATATATTAAATGTTCCAAAATCAATACGGGAAGATTCCCAATTTTTAAGTTTTTGTAATGAACTTACATACTTCCGTTCATTGATATTAGACGAACAAAAAGTAAATCACCCAAAAGACTTGGATGATTTATATGAAGCAATTTTTTCTCATTATCCAAATACATTATTTGAATTTACCATGAGAAGAAAAGCATTTATAAAATTTATTTCTAAATGTTGTCTTTTTTATAATACAAACCGGCCAATTGCACAAGTTCAAGACATCAAAGGTTGTAAAATCGTTATCTATAACGACGACCCAATAATCGGCGCATCTTTGTGCTATGATATAATTACATACATAATAAAATTTTTAACAGTTTTTAAAGGTTATAATTTATGTCTAGCACAACCACTAATATCTACAGAGAAATTTAATCCAAAAGATTTTCCAAACATATATGTTCCAAAAGTTTCGGAACTCCCATTGGAATATCAACCATATGTGAAAGATTATATCATGAGTCCTAAAGCAACTACAGGTTATCAATCTATACATACCATTTTATTAGACAGAAATGAAAATCCAATTGAATTCCAAGTAAAAACAAATAAAATGGATATTCTTTCTTTAAGTGGTCCTGCATCTCATGATGTTCACAATGAATTAAGATATAAGAATAATAACATTGCAGAGATGATAGATATTTCAAAAATCCAAATAGAAGGATTTGCCGCTAAAGAAGACACCATTATAAAAGATGCAGTAGGATTATTCGAAGCCAAAAATCTTTTTGAAAGATATCGTTTATTTTAATTCTCAAAATGGCACTGAGATTCCCAGTGCCACTTCTATTTTATTTTACTTATTGCAAGTCCATCTCCTACTTCCAAAATCTCAGTTTCAAGATTTGGATTTTCAGAAACTTCCTTTATGTATTCTCTTAAATTTCTTACAGCAGTACGTTGTTTATGTTTATTATAATCACTCATAACATAACCTTTATACAATATATTATCCGCAAAAATAACACCATTTTCATTTATCATTCTTAATGATTCCTTCAAGAAAAATGGATATTTTCCTTTTGCCGCATCAATAAATACCATATCATATTTTTCATTTAATGTTGGCAATATTTCTACTGCATCCCCCTCATAAAGATTAATTTTGTTTTCTACTCCAACATTTTTAAAGTTTTCCTTTGCTTCTTGAATTCTTTCTTCATCTCTTTCTATTGTGTCAATTACTCCATTTTCTGCTAAAAATTCTGAAAAGCACATTGCAGAATATCCTACAGCTGCACCAATTTCAAGTATTCTTTTAGGTGGATTTTCCTTTAATTCTTTTTCTATAACTTCTAATGTATCATCCATTATTATTGGTATATGGTTTTCTAATGCTTTTTGCTTTATTTTTTCTAATTCTTGTTTGTTCATTTTAAATTTGATTCCTTCCCAAAATATTTAAATTAGTTTGGAGAAAAATTTATATTTTCAACTCTTCCCTTTTTTTATTTACTAATAATTTGATTAAAAGGTTAAACTTATATAAGCCTAACCTTTGACATTCTATTATTTATTTCTATTTGCTCTTTCTCTTTCTTTAGAGTCTAATATTTTCTTTCTTAATCTAATAGATTTTGGTGTTACTTCAACTAATTCGTCATCTTGAATGAATTCAATAGCTTTTTCAAGTGACATTTGAATTGGCGGAACTAGTCTTAATGCTTCGTCTGAACCTGATGCTCTAGTGTTTGTTAAGTGTTTTTCTTTACATACATTTATTGCTAAGTCTTCACCTCTAGAGTTTAGACCAACAATCATTCCTTCGTAAACATCTACACCTGGTCCTATGAATAAATCACCTTTGTCTTGTGCATTGTATAGTCCATATGTTACTGATTTACCTGGTTCAAATGCAACTATTGTTCCTCTAACACGTGCTTGAATATCTCCTTTATATGGTTCATATGCATCAAATATATGGTTCATTGTTCCTTCACCTTTTGTATCTGTAAGGAATTCTGTTCTGTATCCAATTATTCCCCTTGCAGGAATTCTGAATTCTATTTTTGTATGTCCAGCTTCTGCAGGTTCCATATTAACCATTTCAGCTTTTCTTCTTCCTAATTTTTCAATTACATTTCCTACACAGTCATCTGGTACATTTACAACTAATAATTCAATTGGTTCACATTTAACACCATTAATTTCTTTGAAGATAACTTTTGGTCTTGAAACCAATAGTTCAAATCCTTCTCTTCTCATTGTCTCGATTAATACTGATAAATGTAATTCACCTCTTCCTGATACTTCAAATGAGTCTGGTGTTTCTCCGTCTTTTACTCTTAATGATACATTTCTTTCAAGTTCTTTGTATAATCTATCTCTTATATGTCTTGATGTTATAAATTGTCCTTCTTTTCCAGCAAATGGTCCATTATTTACACTAAATGTCATTGTTACTGTTGGTTCATCAATGTCTACAAATGGTATTTTTTCTGGATGTTCAAAATCACATACTGTGTCACCTATGTTGATGTCTGATAGTCCTGCAAATTCTATGATATCACCTGCTCCAACTTCTTCAACTTCAACCTTTTTAAGTCCAACGTGTGTATATAATTTTGCTATTCTTCCTTGTGTTATTTTGTCTTCTTTTCCACAAATGCTAACTGGCATTCCAACTTTCATTGTTCCTCTTTCAAGTCTTCCTATACCAATTCTTCCAACATAATCATCATAATCTATGTTAGATACTAGCATTTGTGCAGGTCCTTCTATTTCACATTTTGGTGGTTCTATTGTGTTTATTATTGTTTCAAATAGACAAGATAAATCTGTTGTTTCGTCTGCTAAATCCATTTTTGCAATTCCGTTTTTTGCTGATGCATATACTACTGGGAAGTCTAATTGTTCATCTGTAGCATTTAATTCAATAAATAATTCGATAACTTGGTCTACAACTTTTTCTGGTTGTGCTCCAGGTCTATCTATTTTATTTATTACTACTATTGGTTTTAGTCCTAATGCTAATGATTTTTTTAATACTTCTCTTGTTTGTGGCATTGCTCCTTCAAATGCGTCAACTAATAGTAAAACTCCATCAACTGTTTTTAAAACTCTTTCTACTTCTCCTCCGAAGTCAGCATGTCCTGGTGTGTCTACTATGTTTATTTTGATGTCCCCGTGCATTACTGATGTGTTTTTAGATAGAATTGTTATTCCTCTTTCTTTTTCTTGGTCGTTTGAGTCCATTACTCTTTCTTGTACTTGTTCGTTTTCTCTGAATACATGACTTTGTTTCAATAGTGCATCTACAAGTGTTGTTTTTCCGTGGTCTACGTGTGCTATTATTGCTATGTTTCTTATGTTTTTGTTGTTCATTTTTATTACCCCTTCTTTATTTATTTTTTACATTATTTTATTTTTTCTCTTTTAACTTTAAAATTATACTACTAAATTAAAAGTTTGTCAATGAATTTTACAGCAAAAATTATGTCAACATTTTTTACTGTTACAATTCACAGCTTTAGAATTTTTTTGTGCTGTTAAATAAATTATGCATAAACTTTTGTTTATAAACTTCCTATTCTTTATATTCTGCACTTTTTTTCTCTAACAATTTAAAATTACAAGATATTGTTTTAAGAAAATTATTTTTATGCTTTGTAACAGATATATACATTTTATTAGCCCTTTTACATATCTCCTCTTTATTAGAATTTATATATCTATACTCTGCAGATATTAAGTCTCTATATTTTTTATCCTGATTATTATATTCTAATATTGAAGTCACATTTATATTATTCGAAACCGGTATCATAGCTGAAAATTTAATAATTGCTAACGGATTATTTTTTCTACCATACACAAAGAAAAAACTTGGATTATTTTTATATTTTTCATAATGACATTTATAAGAATATAATGGTACAAAATACTCATAATTTTCTATTCTCAATACTATTCCTAAATATGGTCTACTATGTCCGATTTCATCTTTATTATAACTAACATGTTTTTCAAACTTGCTTAAATATTTAATGTAATTTTTATCAACTGTATAAAATAATAATTCTTCCATTTAACCTCTTTTCTTCATAAAATAGAAGGAGCACACTTTTTCAAATGTACCCCCTAATTTAAAGCTGCTTATTTATAAGGCTTAAGCATTACCTAATTTTAAATCAGTTCATTTATAAGGTTTGAACTTTACCTAATTTTAAATCGTTCTTTTTTAGGTAAGAACTTCCCTTTAGTAATCAAAAGATTACTCTTTTAGTATATTAATTATACTATATTTTTATTCTTTATGTCAATAGTTTTTTATGTTTTTAAGCAAATTTACTTTGCAAGTTCAATAATATTGCTCATAATCTCCTCAGTAACTTTATCTAAAACTTCTTTATCCTTACTACCTTTATATTGACTAAAATCAAGAGGTTTTCCATAAGTAATAGTAACCTTCCAGTTTCCCTTCGTTCCACCTTTAATACCGCATGGCACAACAGGTGCACCGCTTCTTACAGCAAAAAATGCCGCTCCATCTTTAACTTTTTCACCTTTTGCCAAACCATTTCTAGTTCCCTCTGGAAACAACGCCAAACAATCACCATTTTTTAAAGTTTTCAAAGACTCCTTTAAAGCCATAACCTCTTTAGAATCTCTCTTAACCAAAATAGCATCAAACACATAACCTAGCAACGCTAAAAATTTATTTTTTGTTAGTTCTTCTTTTGCCAAAAATCTAGTATATCTACCAGTTGTAACCTCAATTAATGGTGGATCTAAAAAACTTCTGTGATTTCCACAAATAATTACTGGTCCTTCCTTTGGGATATTTTCTTTTCCAACTAATTTGAATCTATAAACAACTTTACAATAAATCCAAATCGCACCTTTTACAATTCCTCTTTCTATTGCTTTCAATACATTTTTCATTTTCAAACTCCCTTTCCCACAAAATTATAAATTTTCCTTTGGAATATAAACATTCTTTGCTACAACTTCAAATTCCTCAACATTCATCGCAGTAAGTTTTTCAATTTCTTTCTTTGCTTTAGCCTTAAACTCATTAATTCCATTAACCACATTAAAACCATAAACAACAGTAACTTCCATATACAACTTAACACCCTCGCCAAAATTATCAACCCTAATCTTTTGGACCTTATGAATCTCAATTGTTTTAGAAGCCAAATACTCTATAATTTGTCTAAAAACAGTATCAGAAATAGTAAATTTTCCCATATAACTGAATGTAGGTCTAATTATAGACTTCTCTGAAATATACGGATCCTTTCCCCTCCCCTTAGTCTTAAAAATTTGAAGAGGATCTAATAAATACCCAGAAAAATCCTTTTTTATTTCAAAAGTAGGAACAGGAATTACATGTTTACCCTCTGTAACCCTTATTCTTCTAGCCGTTTCCATTTCCTCTTGTGTTGCAACATCAGAAATATACGTAGTTTCACTTATCTCAGGCAATCCTAAATTTGCCGCAATTTTTTGCACCATACCATCTGACGTTCCGAGTATTAATATACTTTCTGGTTTATACTTTTTAAAAGCCTTAATTATTTCCTGTTTTTCCTCATCTGTATAAAATAATGCATGTTTAACAGTTTCAATTTTTGTTGGTGCTTTTTTTGCAGATTCACCAGCAATTACTTCATTATCTTTTATTAATAAGCCATCATCAATTATATAGTTTATATTTTTTTCACTTGCTACCATTTGTGCTCTATAACTTTTTCCAGTCCCTGATGGACCTACAAAAGCATATACTTTTATTTTATTTGTTCCTAACTTTGAAAAATTCGAAAAATTAGGTATTTTGTTTGGTATCTTATCCTTTAAAGTCATTCTCTTACTCCTTTTATTTATAATTTTCTACACTAAGTTCTGGATATTCAAAATTCTTACCATTTTCAGACATTTGACCAGATATTGCATGTGATGTATTAAATTCTTTTGAACCTTTTAAAAAATATTGATATTTTATAGATTCATTTATTTTTCCATTACCTATTATGATAGGGTCATCCCAAGTACAATCAACTGCATACCAAATTCCATTTAATTGTACATAATTCCATGCATGATTTTCTGTCTCCCCCTGTGAATTTGTAGCAGTTCCTGACACAATAACACATGGTATATCCAAAGCATCTAATAAATATTTAAATGCCTCAGCATACCCCTCACATACACAACTTTTTTCAATAAGTGTTCCATAAATATTTCGAATATTAGGTTTTTCAAGTGTTTGATCATATTCTGCATTATTAATTAAGTAATCATGTACCATTTTAACATTTTGGTAATCATTTTCTTTTTTATTTTGAACAATTTGTTTTTTTATTTGCTCTACCTCATTTATTGCAGAATTCACTCTACTAACTGTAGAAAATTCATCTGATAAATATGTTGTGCCTTTTCCTTCGTTTAAAAATACCTTATAAGATTTTTTATTTCCAATAGTTGTTGTTTCTATATTATAATAGACTTTCGAAAAATCTATATAAAACACGTCTGGATTATCATTTGAATATGCACTAATTGCATCATTATAATACTCAAAAATCAAATCTTTAGTATCTTCGTTCGAAGCAAGATTTGCTACTTTTTTTCCTATTTCAATTTGATATGTTCCACTTTTCATATTTTCTTTATTGTTGTATATTGCATTATAAATCATTTTTGAATACTCATTTAATTGATTATAAAAATATCTACTACATTTTCCATTCGAAAATTGTGTTTCTTCTGTATTAGTGTTTTCTTTAGATGTATCCAGTATTTCTGGTGTCAACGCTTCTTGTTCAGTATTATTATCTGATATTGTTGTAATATTGGAAACAAAATCTTTTACCATACTAACCTTATCAGTTTTTATTATTTCATCATATATTAATAATCCAAAGATAACCATAAATGTAACCAATAACATTGAGATTAATCCCATTATGAATTTTGTAAATTTTGACACCATATTCACCTACCTCATTGCAACTTCGTAATAATTATATCATTTTTTATTATTAAAAAAAAGTATATTTTAAATTTTTTTGCCAATACTACTAATATTATGAAAATAAAAGATTTTATAAACAATACATTTGGCTATAAGCCAAAAAACGAATATCAATTTACACTACCGGATAATCCTGAAATAGATACGGAAAAATACAACAATATAAATTCTGAAAAAATAGAAAATATTTACTCACAAATTGATGCAAATTTAAAATATATAAAAACGAAATACAATACTTTAATAAATAGTGATATTATAACTAGGGAATTCACCCTTAACACAGGTAGCAAACAATATAAAGCATTTATTTTGTATATTGATGGCATGGTAGATTCTCAAATTTTAAATGATTTCGTTTTAAAACCTTTAATGTTAAAAAATAAATTTTGCAATAATGAAACCTCAAAAATAATAGTTCAAAAGGGAAAAAAATCAAACATTGCAAATTTTATTCAAGATTGCCTGATACCACAAAATAATATTAAACAACAATCTTCTTTTAAAGATATTTTTAGTGGTGTTAATTCTGGTAATTGTGCTTTATTTGTTGATACATTATCTGTAGGTTTTGACATAGATGTAAAAGGATTTAAACAACGAAGTATTTCAAAACCTGAAAATGAAATTGTAATAAAAGGCCCACATGAAGCCTTTGTTGAGAACATACGTACAAATACAACTCTTTTAAGAAGATTTACAAATAATGAAAATTTGATAATTGAAAACACAAAAGTTGGTAAAATAACCCAGACCAATTGTGCAATATGTTATATAAAAGACATTGCAAATGATGCTTTAGTTGCTGAAACAAAATATAGACTAAATAATCTAGAAATCGACTCTTTGCTTTCTGCAGGAGAACTTGAACAGTTATTAACAGATACTAACTCTCTAGGTGTGCCTAAAATACTTGTTTCAGAAAGACCTGACTATGCTGTAAAATCACTTTTACAAGGTAGAGTAATTATATTAATAAATGGTTCACCTTACGCTCTAATTTTACCTGCAATTTTGATTGATTTTCTTACATCTCCAGAAGATACAAATTTAAAGCCTCAATTTGCCAATTTTTTAAAAGTTGTAAGAATAATATCTTCTTTCTTTGCTTTGCTATTACCTGGATTATATATTGCAATAACTAATTTCCATAGAGAAATTATTCCAACAGAATTATTATTTTCTATACTTTCATCAAGACAAAGTGTTCCTTTTCCTATAATTGTAGAAATTTTGATTATGGAAATTTCTTTTGAAATTATAAGAGAAGCAGGTCTTAGGGTTCCCTCTCCAATTGGCCCCACACTTGGTATTGTTGGTGCATTGGTATTAGGGCAAGCCGCTGTAAGCGCTGCAATTGTTAGTCCAATCCTAATTATTATTGTTGCTATTACAGGTATGAGTTCATTTGCAATACCAGATTTTACATTTAGTTTTCATTTAAGATTTTTTAGATTTGTATTTATACTTTTAGGATTTTTAGCAGGATTTTTAGGTATTGGTACGGGACTTTTTATTTATATCTCTTCACTTTGCGATTTAGAAACTTTTGGTGTGTCTTATACCATCCCATATGCACCTGCAGTGAATTCAAAAAACAATGGATTTATGCTTTCACCTATTTGGAAACGTGAAGATAGAGCAACATATTTAGCAACTAAAAAAGAAAAAAAGCAAAATAAAATTTCAATGAAATGGAGAAAAATTAATTAAAGGAGTGATTTTACAATGTCGAAAAATAAAATTGGAACACTAGAGGCAATTGCCCTAATATTATCTGCTTTAGCACCTTTTACCGTAATCTCAATATCTAGAACATTTATAAATGAACTAAAATCTAGTGCACTTCTTAATATAATTTACATTTCAATTATCTGCACACTTATTATATATTTTATTTATACTTTATTTAAAAATTTCCCCGGATTTGACATAATAGACATTTCAAATTATATTGGTGGAAGCATTTTTAAAAATATAATTGGTTTTGTTTTTATTGCATATTTTATAATAACTTCTGCCATGCTTTTACGAAATTTTTGTGAAGGATTAAAAGTAATTTATTATCCATACACAGATATTACTTACATTATATTATTGTTTATTATCACAATAACAATAGCAAATAAACTCGGATTTGATTCTACAATAAAGACAACAACCCTTATTTTTCCATTTCTTCTTGTTAGCATCCTTTTACTGTTTATCGGAAATTTAAGCAACTTTTCTTTTGAAAAAATGTTTCCATTTATGGGAGATGGATTTAAAAAAACATTTATTTTAGGGCTTTCAAATATTGGTTCATTTACCGGAATTACGTATATTTACTTTATTCCACCATTACTAAAAAAACCTGAACAATTTAAAAAAATTTGTTTATTATCAATAATATTATCAAGTTTTTTTATATTAATTTGTGTTGCAACATTACTTTTTATGTTTTCTATATACATTAATACAGATGAAATTATGCCATTATTTTCTGTAAGTAGATATATTGAGTTTGGTAACTTTTTTCAACGATTTGAATCATTATTTTTACTTATATGGTCAATTTCGTTTTGTTGCTATTTGAGTATTTCTTTAAAATTTGCTAATTGCATTTTTTGTAAAATATATAACCTTTCAGATGCATCACAAACAATAGATATAATATCTATCCTAACATTTGTAATTGCTCTTTTACCTCATAATTATTCAATTTCATATTTTTTTGAAACATACATTTATAGATTTATAACCATAGGAATTATTTTTTTAGGAATTTGTATATTACTATTGTCAAACTATAAAAAGAAAAAAGTAGGTGAATAACTTGAAAAAAATTATAAAAAGAATTTTTATTATTATTTTAATATTTATTTTTATCATATCTTTTTCATATTCTTATACAGCCTTGAATATTGATAACCTAGCTTTTGTAGTTGCACTGGGGATTGATTCTTCAGATTCAAAAGAAATTAAAGTAACATTTCAATTTGTTACTCCACCATCTTCTAATGAAGGCTCAAGCCAAGAAACGCAAATTTTTGAAGATACAGTAGATACAAATTCAATACCAAATGCAATTAATATTATGAATAGTTATTTAGCACGAAAAATTGATTTATCACATTGCAGAAGCATTGTTTTTTCAGAAGAAATAGCAAAAAATGGAATCTCTAATTTTATATACACATTAATGAATGATAACCAGGTTAGACCAACTTCAAACATAATAGTTTCAACCTGTAGTGCAAATGAGTATATAAAAAATTCTATACCAAGCCTTGAAACATCAATAACCAGATATTATGATATTTTTCCTTCATCTGGTAAATATACTGGTTATGTTTCAGACGCCACAATAGGAAAATTCTATAACGCACTAGTATGTAACGCTTGTGAACCATACACTATTTTAGGTGGTGTAACATCATCCACACAAACTGGTTCCCAATCCACTGTTCCTGACGACTCAAATATAAAATCTGGTGCCTCACCAATCTCTGGACTACGTTCCACAGAAAATATTGGTATAGGAGTATTTAAACACGACAAACTTGTTGGTGAATTAGATGCAATAGAAACTGTTTGTTTCCATATTTTACAAAATAATTTAAGTTCTTTTCTAGTTTCTATTCCTGATTATAATAATAGCAATTCTAAAATAGATTTAATACTTTCACCAAAAAATACTGTTGATTTTGATGTTAAAATTATTAATGGTTCACCTTTTATTAAAATAAATTGTGAATTTACCGCTAAAGTTTTCTCAATTGATGAAAATACAAATTATTTAAATAAAGAAACTCTTAATTCTGTTTCATATAGTTGCAATCGTTATATGGAAAATGTTTTATTAAAATATTTATATAAAACTTCTGTTGAATTTAGAAGTGACATTAATGGTATTGGTAAATATGCTTTATCTAATTTCCAAACAAACACTGATTTTAAAAATTTCAACTGGATTGATAATTATATGAATTCAACTTTTAAAGTTGATGTTAATACTACTGTAGACTCTGGATTTTTATTAAATAAAACATAACTGTGAGGTGTTATTATGGTTGACATTTTTTTTAATTTCTTATTTATAATTTTTAGTATATATGTTTTATTAAAAACTATTTTTTATGCTTTATATGAAATTAAGACTCAAGAAAATAAGTCTGGTGGAATTGCTATTATTGTATTTTCTATAATCATTCTTACTTTTGCTACTTTATTTATTTTCCTTAAATGATTTTGAAGTTAGAACAAAAATTAGGGATTGGGGGACGGGTCTTCAATCCCTAATTTTTATTTCACAATTTCAAAATCAATTTGTCTTAGCATCTTATTAGCAGAAATAACCCTAATCTTAACCTTATCACCAATTTTATAAGTAGTATTAGTTCTTTCTCCAATAAGTCTTTTTCTCTCCTCATCATAAATAAAATATTCATTACCCAAATTTTCAAACCTAATTAAACCTTCAACAGTATTTTCAAGTTCAACAAAAATTCCAAACTGAGTAACAGAAGAAACAATTCCTTCATATTCTTCGCCAATTTTATCTTGCATATATTCTGCCTTTTTCAAATCCTCACTATCTCTCTCAACCTTAGTTGCAACTTTTTCTCTGTCTGATGATGATGCCGCTCTTTGCTCTGCTTTTTCTTGATATTCTTCTATCCAATCTTCGTCAACAACATAATTATCTTCCAAATATTTTGATATTATTCTGTGTATAAACAAATCAGGATATCTTCTTATTGGTGATGTAAAGTGGCAATAATATTTACTTGCAATTCCAAAATGTCCTTTGTTTTCTGATTCATATCTTGCGACTTTAAGCGTTCTTAATATTAATGTTGATACTACTTTTTCTTCATCTTTTCCTTTTATTTCTTCAAGTATTTTTGATACTTCTGTTGGATATATTTTTTCATTTACAACTTTTATTTTTAATCCAAAATTAAATAAAAATTTATTTAAATCTTTTATTTTATCTAAATCAGGGTCCTCGTGAACTCTGTAAATAAATGGTGCATCTAACCAGTAGAATTTTTCTGCAATTGCTTCATTTGCACTTAGCATAAATTGTTCTATTATTTCATTACTAAAACTTGTTTCATATTTGCCAACATTTATTGCTCTGCCTTCTTCATCTAAATCAATTTTACTTTCCGGAATATCCAAATTTAAATATCCTTGTTTAAGTCTTCTCTCTTTTAAAATTGTTGCAAGTTCTGCCATTAATTCAAAGTCTTTTATATATTTTTCATATCTTTTTAATACTTTCTTATCAGATTTATCTAGAATTTTTTGTACATCGTGATAATTCATTCTTTCGCATACATTTATTATTCCTTTATACACTTCTGCTGATATCGTCTTTCCTTCTGGATTTATCTCCATTGAACATGAAAGTGTAAACCTATCTTCACCTGCATTTAAACTGCATATTCCATTTGATAATTCTTTTGGAAGCATTGGTATTACTCTAGAAAGCATATATATACTTGTTCCTCTAATTTGAGCCTCTTTATCCAAAAAACTTCCTTCTCTTACATAATAACTTACATCTGCTATATGAACATCTAATCTATAGTTTCCATTTTCCAATTTTATAACTCTTACTGCATCATCTAAGTCTTTTGCATCTTCACCATCTATTGTAAAAATCACATGTTTTCTACAGTCAACACGATTTGGAATATCCTTAATATCTATTTTATCTCCATATTTTTTTGCTTCTTCCACAACTTGTTCTGGAAATGTTGATGGTAATTTATATTCTTTTATTAATGATAGCATATCAACGCCTGCTTGATCTGGAGAGCCCAATACCTCAATAATTTTTCCTTCTGCATTTTTCCCTTTTTCAGGATATTTTGTTATTTGTACTACAACTTTATATCCATCTTTTGCTTTACCAATATTATTTTTAGATATAAAAATATCTGTTCCAAAACTTCTTTCATCTGGTACTACAAACCCAAAATTTTGATTCTTTTGGAATGTTCCAACTATAGTATCTTTTTCATGTTTTATTATTTTTTTAATTCTTCCTTCTGCTCTTTTTATTTTATTTTTTTCTTCTGTTATTTCAACTAAAACCCTATCACCATTTAAAGCATTTAATGAATCTTCTTTTGAAATATAAATCTCATCTTCTTGATTTTCTATTTTTACAAATCCAAATCCTTTTTGATTTTTTCTGTATATTCCTTCTACGTAGTTTTCACCTATTAATCTATACCTATTTTTCTTATTTTTTACTATCTTATAGTTTTCTTCCAAATTTCTTAATGTTTGTCTAAATTCATCATTTTCTTTTTTAGGAACTCCTAATAAAATAGCCATTTCTTTTGCTTTCATTGGAGTATAGTTTTCGTCTTTCATGAATTCTAAAATTATATCTTCTTTATTCATTTTTATTCCTTCCTTGTATATTTTCAAAAAGCCGTGCAACAAGACAATATTGCACGGCTTTATTATACGATTTTATATTGACTGTCAAAATTATCTTTTACAATTTTGACAACATTTATTATGCTAAATACAAAATACCTAAAACTAAAGTTAAAACACCAAAAACAATTGAAGAAATAACCATCATTCTTTTTTGTTTTCCTTCTTTAGTTCTACCTTTGTTTTTCTCATAAAAATTGCTAGTTGATGAACCAGTTATTGTTTGTGATAAACCTGAATCATCCTTTGTTTGTATTAAAGCCAATATTATTACAACAAGTGCTATTATAAAATATATCACTGTTAATATTGTTCTAACTATTTCCATCTAAAATTCCTCCCTGCGGTTCTTTAATATTTCCTGGCTATTTTACCATATAAATTGTAAAAATGCAAGTACACACATTTTTTTATTCAAAAATTTCACATTTTACTTTAAAAAATTATAAAAATTAACACTAAAATAAATACTTTTAAAAGTATTTTACTTAAAAATTGAAAATTTGTAAACTTAATTCCTATATCATTTAGTTCATCATATCTAGCAATAATTTTATCAATTTCCTCTTTTGTAGATATTTTTACATCTTCCATATATTCTTTTGCTAAAAATCTTGCCTTTATCATTGCATCATTTTCTAAATATGTTCTAACTGCATAATAAACCAAACTCAAAATAAGAAATATTGCCATGAAAAGCATTTTATAAGGTAATACTTTAAAAATTCCCAATAAAAAAATAATAGCAAAATATAATAAATATATATTAGAAAATATAAAATTAAACCATAATAATTTTTTGTTTTGAATTGAATGTAAACATTCATGTGCAATTGTTTGTATTCTAGTATAACTATTTTTTAAATTTGCAATAAATATTTTATTACTTGTTACTAAATACAAAGTTGCATTTGATTTTTCATCTTCTTCAATTTTTACATTTTCATTTTTTAGTTTTCTTAAATACCACTTACATATTTCTATATTTTCCGGATATTTTTGTGTTAATGTATCTAATTCTTTATCTTCGCCAATTTGCTTTATTTTCTTAATATTAACATCAAACATTATTCCTAATATTATAAAAATAATAATTGCAATTATTAGTAAAACTATATATTCCATAAATTGCCCCTCTCATTCTACTAATAATTAATATACAATCCATCTATCTATTTTAAAACATCCATTACTGCATCACCAATTATTTTGTTTACATCTGCTAAAATTAAATTGAACTTTGTTTCTGCTTCAAAAAATTTTACTGCATCAGAATTCTCATATAAAGCAACATATAAGTCTTGCATTTTTTTTGTTTTTTCTTCATCATTCTTTCCTGTTTGCATTGCTGTAACTTGCGCTTCATATCTTGCTGCCTCAAATTCATCTATTTGTTTTTTCAAATCTGGATTTAAGTTTAATGCTTCTTTTGCCATTTTATAATTAATATATTCTTCAGATTGTTTTATTTCTTGTGCTAGTCTATTTGCAGTATCATAAATAATCATTTTTACCATTCCCTTCTCAAATTATAAATGCCCATTTAAGGGCATTTACTACATATTACTATTTGTATTTGATGTTGTTGATGATGTTCCTGTTATTTCAACTTTTGCATCTGTTGGACAAATATTAATCCATGTATTTCCATCATTTACTTTGATTTCATTACCTTCTAAATCTTCATATTTTGTTTGAGTATTTCTTGCTTCTTTTATGCATTTAATTTTTATTGCTTTACCATTTGTAATATAATATCCATTAAATGTACCTATATTTTTAAGACCTTGTCTTCCTTTATTTTCACTATCTGTTAAAGTATAGTTATCACACATTGTAATTATTATGTTTTTAGTTGTTATATTATCTCCTGTATCCCAATCTGTTTGTGCCTTATTACGTGCATATCTTTTATAAACTTGTTTTTCTTCATCATAAACATATTTTACAGTTTGAAGGTTAGAATGTGGTATTGTAACACTTGTTGCATCTTGACCATCTTCAAGTTTTACATCATCTGTTACATAATTTAAAACACTTTCTTTTGCAGATTTAGTTTTATATCCTTTTGCTTTTGCTGCATTTAGTAATACAGTTGTACTTGTTACTGCATTATGTGGAGCGGCTTTATCCTTTACTCTCCAGAAAGTTTTTTCACTTTCTGTTATACCATTTAAGTTGTTTATCTTGTATTGTTTTATATCACTTTCTGCTTGTGGACTCCATCCATAATGTGCATATATTGCATCATTTTCCATAGCATAATCTAAGAAATAATGTCTTGAACTTCTTACAGGTCCTATTTTATCTACAGTTACACCTTTAAATAATGCCATTAAACGTGTTTCTCCACCTTCAACTATTGCTTCATACACTAAGTATGCTTTATTTAAACCTGCTTGTGGCCATGCTTGCTTGTGGTTATCTATCATTACTGCTATTGGTCTATCTGTTCCCTTAAAAATTTGTATATCCTTATTTTTAACTTCTGCAGTTAATATTTCTTCTTCTTCACTATCTGATACTTCTTGTGTATTATTATTTTTATTTTTCATAATTTTGTATGCAAGCAACGCCCCTGCACCTATTATTACAATAATTAATATTGCAATTAATATTCTTATTCCTTTTTTACTCATGAAAAACTCCTCCTTTTTATTCTCTTGTAATTTTCAATTCATTAAGTATTTTTTCTTCTTTTGGCCTCATAATTTTTTTATCTTCTTCTTCAATATGGTCATATCCCATCAAGTGATAGAATCCATGTACTAACATATAACTTAGTTCTCTTTCAAAACTATGTCCATATTCTTCTGCTTGTTCCCTAACCTTTTCAATTGATATTATTACATCTCCTAAAACATCTTCGTATGGAAAATCTCCGCTCTTTATTTTCTCATCTAATTCGTCTTTTTCAAACATTGGAAATGATAATACATCTGTTGCTTTGTCTATTTTTCTGTATTTTTTATTTATTTTTCTTATTTCCTCTGGTGTTGTAAAAGTTATTGTCATTATTAATTTTGAGTCTAATAATCCTTCTTCCTCAAAACATTTATCTAATACTTTTTTTACTATTGCTTCCCAATCTTCTTGTCCTTTTTCAACATTTAAATATGAAATTTCGTACATTTACGCTACCACCTTATCTTCCTTTATAATTTTACCATTATATCTTCCATGAGATTTGCATGAATTTTTAATTTCCCTAATTACTCCATAATCAACTAATTTTCTTCTATAATATTTTATTATTTTTGAATAATCAGTTTTTGAATTTTCTATCTTTTTCATGTCATTTTTTATAAATAGTATTTCTTTTTGTTTCATGTATTCAACAAAATCAACGTCTTTTAATTTTGATATTTTCTTATACTTGTCCCAATATTTTTTATAATTTTCTCTTTCTTTTACATCTTCCCAATATACTTTTGTTGAAAGCAAACGTACATTATAATCTTCTATTAAGTTGATTAACATTGCATATGCTTTTTCTCTTTTTGCTGCCATTTTTGTATCTTGTACTAACATTCTAGCATCTTTTAGCAATTTTTCATAGCATTGTTCTGCTACTATTAATGGTATACTGTGTGTAAATAATTTTCTACTAATTCCTAGTAATATCATATTTTTTTCTATGTTGTCTTTTGTATCTAATTTACCTACTGTGTAACTTTCAAATTTTTCGTAATCATCTACTATATCTTTAAATTCTTCTTTTGGGTTTATTTCCATTTTTAAAGGTAATATATATTTTATATATTCTTCTAGTGTATAGAATATTTTTACATAAATCCATTCTTTTGAAGAATCATAAATATTTGTTGTATCTGCTAATTTTATTGAATAATTCTTTAAAATTCCTTTATATAATGTGTCCATTTTATTTACATAGAATTTATTATATTTTTCTTTTACTTTATCTTTTGCATTTAAAGTAACATTTTCTTTGTCTAATTCTAATAAATATTTTTGTTTTCTATATTTATAATCCATATATTCTTTTTCTTTTAGGCTTGTAACTTCGTAATATCTTGCAAGAGCATCTCTTTCAAATTCTGTTGCAGTATTATTTTTTACTTTTTTGTAAATTGAATCCATAACATATTTATCTAATGCTTCTAAATAAACTGTATATGCATCTTCATATTTTTTTTCTAATTCTTCTGAATTGTAATTTTCTGTGTCTTTTTTGAAATTTGCGAATGCTTTTATTAAATTATTTCTTTTCATACTTATTAACATTCCATTTATGCTTATTTTTGTTGGTATTAATATTTTTGTTAAAGTATTTGTTAGTTTATTAAAAAAATTTGTACTTGTTCCTGTTATTCTTAAACTTCTTTCTTCCATTTTGTTCTTCCTTTCCATCATAAATGTATATTTATGATTAAAAAACTATTTTTTCATTTGTCCCTATATCTTCGAGCACTTCGTATGTAACATAAACTTCTATTCCATCTTCTTTTTCATATGTATTTATTATTTTATTAACTACTTTGCTTTTGTCTTCTATTTCGTTGTCCAATTCTTCCTGTAATTGTTCTATCCCTAAGTCTTTTGCTTGTTCTACATTGTAGTTTTTTTGTTCTTCTTTTATTTCTTTATTTGTTATTTTTACTAAAGAAATAGGTAAATAAAAATCTGAAAATATCTTAAATTTATTCTCTAGCACTATTGTATCATAAATTTTAAATTTTGAAAGCCTTTTTGACAAATTTATTTCAAAATTATTAATTTTTATTTGGTATTTATTCTCAATATTTCCTGTTTCTGTTTTTTCCGTAGCATTATATAGAATTTTTTTGTTTTTTGTATGCCATACTTTTGCTTGTATTTCACCTTTTGCATGTACATATCTAAGTCCTGTATATTTTCCTTCCATCCACCCATTTATAAGTGTTGTCCCAACATTTACAGTATCTCCAACCTTTACAGCAATTGTTCCATTTTGTGCATTAACTTTTGTTATTATTCCTTGCTTATCAGAAACTATATTACAATATTCATTATCATCTACTATTTCTGGTTTTGCAGTTGCTTTTACAACTTTTACAATGGCATTTGTACCTTTTAATTCTATTCCCATCCATGCAATATCATTTCTTTTTAATCTTACTTTATTTATAATATCTTTTGTGTTTATTTTTGATTTCATTTTTCCTATCTCAAGTCCACTTTTTACAACATCTTGATATAAATTTTCTATACTTTCTTTGTCCTCTTCAACTATTTGTATATTCCATACAAAATTTGAAGAAATTCCTAAACCAATTATTATAACTAGCAAAAAAACAAAAAACAATTTTCTTTTTCTATATCTATTAAATAAAAAAGGTAACCCTTTCTTCTTTATTATTTTTATTTTGCATTTTGTTTGTTTTGCTATTTTGGCTACCTTTTTTAAATCTTTTATTCCTATATTCAATTCTAATTTTACATTTTTGTTTCTTTTTAAATTCCATATTGTTATTTTTTCATTTCCACATATATTTATAAATCTTTCTATATAATAACCTTCTATTGAAATTCTTATATATCCAATTATATAATTAAATATTATTTTAATAAACATATTTTAATCAAAGTTCCTCTCTATATCAATACTTTCAACTTTTCCTTTTACTTTTATATCATCATTTGTCATATTTTCTAATTTTAGTTCATATCCGTTTATATTTACAATGCCTAGTGAAGTATTTATTCTAATATAATAATCTTCATATTCTAGTATTCCTTTAAAGTTTTCTATTATCATTTCGTTAAAACCTGTTATTGTTATTTTGGGTGTATCTGTATACACTTCTTGTGGCATTTCTAATAATCTGTCTATTTTTGAAAATTTTCGTTGATTTTTTTTCATAATCTCACCCTTTCGCATTGCACTTTATATAAATGTATTTTTATCATGATGATTTTATGATTTTTTTTGAAAAGGGATTTAGGGACGTTCCTTAAATTTCCTTTTTTCAGGAACTTGGGAACACTCCTTTTTATTTTGCAATTTTAAAAGAAAAGGAATTGAAGTTTGTACCTCAATTCCAAAATTTTATTCATTTATAATTTTATCAATAGATTGTTCTCTCATTTCTTTAATAATTTTGCAACTATTATCAAGTTTTGCTTGTTCATCTTCCGTCAATTCAAGATTTAATAATTCACGAACCCCTTTACCATTAATTATTGCAGGAACGCCAATGAAAATATCATCTTGACCATATTCGCCATCTTTTAAATAAGTAGAAACTGTCAAAATAGAATTGTCATTATCCAATACAGATTTTACAATTTTACTTAGAGCCATACCAATTCCATAATATGTTGCTTTCTTTTTATTAATAATTTCATATGCAGCATTTACAACATCTTGATGTATCTTATCTAAATCCTTTATAGGATGATGTCCATCTTTCATAACATCTTTCATTTTTTTACATCCAACATAAGCGTGATTCCATGGAACAAATGATGAATCTCCATGTTCTCCCATTATATATGCATGAATATTTTTACTAGATACTTTTAAATAATCTGACATTATATAACGTAAACGTGCAGTATCTAAAACAGTTCCTGAACCAAATACTTGATTTTTTGGAAGTCCTGATACTTTTGAAACTACGTATGTCATTAAATCTACTGGATTACTTGCAACTATAATTACACCATTAAATCCACTTGCCATTATACTTTGAGTAATACTTTTCATTATTCTTGTGTTTGTTTCTGCAAGTTCTAATCTTGTTTGACCTGGTTTTTGTGCAATACCTGCAGTTATTACAACAACTTGTGCATCTTTGCATTCATCATAATCTCCTGCTTTTATGACCATTTTTTGTGGTGCAAATGGTAATCCGTGTGATAAATCCATTTGTTCACCTATTGTTTTGTCTTTATCTATATCTACTAATACAAGTTCACTTACGCCCCCTCTGTTTAGCATTGTGTATGCCATACTCATACCAACAAAGCCTGTTCCTACTAAAACTACTTTTCCTTTTTTCATTTTGAATCATCCTTTCCTTTTGTTTACCAAATTTGTTAATTTTGGTTATGTTTTTAAGAATGTTTTTATTACCATTCTCATTTTTTCTATAACATTATATAACTATTTTGTTCATTTTTAAACAGAATATTAAAAAAAAATTTACTTTTTTATTTTTTTATGATATAATTCTAAAAAATCAAACAAAGTAAGGAGTGTTATATTATGTCTAGTTCAGATAATACAACTGCTTTGGCTGAAAATAAAGTGTTAATTTTATATATTTTAAATCATTTTCCAAATGGTGTTTTAGAAGATGGTTTATATAAAATTATTTCTTCTGTAAATGATGTAAATTATTTTTATTTTAAAGAAGTCCTAACAGATTTATTGGATTCCAAATTGGTTGGTTTATTCACAAAAGATGAAGATGAAGAATCTGTACTAAAAATAACAAGTGAAGGAAAAAATGCACTTTCTCTTACAATAGACGTATTACCTGGAATATTAAAATTAAAAGCAGACAATGTTTTAAAAAAGGAATTTTCTTCAATTGCTGATGAAACTTCTATTTCTGCAGAATTTATTCCTAGAAGTGAAAATGATTATACAATAAAGTGTAGAGTAATAGAAAAAAACGAAACAATATTTGAAGTTAGAACATTTGCAGGTTCTCGCGAAAGAGCTAAAAAAATAGTTGATAATTGGAACAAAAATGCATCTAAGATATATCCCAAAATATTAAATTTATTATTAGAAGATGAAGACTAAAAAAAAGAGATTATTGGAGTTCAACCCCTAATATCTCTTTTTTATTATTTATAATTATTATTTTTTTCTTCTTAATATCCATCCTTCTTCACATTTAATTGGTAACTTCATTAGAACCTTTTGTCCTTTAACACCTGGGCTAACACTGTCAATTTCTTCACCTGTTTCATCATCCCATAATTTTGTAATTTCAAATGTTTCTGGTTCTAGTCTATTTGGAATTATAATTTCTATTGTATCACCAACTGCAAGTTTATTCTTTATTTCAATTACTGATTTTTCTTCTTGGTATTCTAATATCTTTCCACCAAATTCATATTTATCATTATATTGTCTACCACTTAAGTCTTGAATATTTTTATTATTTCTATCATTGAAATAGAATGTTGTAAATTCTCTTGTTTTTACTTTTTCAATTTCCTTCATATATTTTGTATAATCATAATTTTCTGGGTCATTAATATAATCGTCAATTGCATTTCTATAAACATTTATTACACTTGCAATATAATATTCTGTTTTTAGCCTTCCTTCGATTTTTAAACTATCAACACCCATATCTATTATTTCTGGAAGTTCTTTAATTAAGCATAAATCTCTTGATGAAAAGATACTTGTTCCATTTTCACTTTCTTCAATTGGATAGAATTGTCCTGGGTTATTTTTTTCTTCTGCATATAAATTGTAAGACCATCTACAACTTTGTGCACAATCACCTAAGTTTGCACTTCTTCCACACATAAAGTCACTTAAAAAACATCTTCCAGAAAATGCAAAACATATTGAACCATGTCCAAACATTTCTACTTCTAAGTCCTTTGGTTTATTTTCCATTATGTATTTTAATTGTTCTTTATTAATTTCTCTTGCCATTATTACTCTTTTGGCTCCATTTTTATACCAAAAGTTTGCATCACGTAAACTTACAATATTTGCTTGTGTGCTTACATGTATTGGAACATTTGGTGCATATTGTTTTAATGTTTCTATTACGCCTCCATCTGCTGCTATAATTGCATCTGGTTTTATTTCATTTAGTATTTTTGCCATTTCTATTATTTCTTCGTATTTATCATCCCATGCAAATATATTTAGTGTTACGTGCACTCTTTTTCCAATGCTATGTGCGTATTTTATTGTTTTTATTAGGTCATCATTATTCATGTCTGCTCTTGTCCTTAATGATAGTGATGATGTTCCACAATATACTGCGTCTGCTCCATATTTGAATGCAGTTTTTGCTTTTTCAAATGAGCCTGCTGGAGCTAGTAATTCTATTTTTTTCATTTTTGGTTTCATTCCTTCCATAATATTCATTTTTTTCTTTCTTAAATTGATACTTTTAATATTTTACCACATTTTTTTCATTTATTCTATAAAAAATTATAAAATTATAGTAACTTTTACTAAATAGCTATTACAATTCACAACATCAGTTATAATTCTGCCATATTTATATTCTAGGAAATTCATCATACTATGATAACTTTCCTAGAATATAAAAAAGAACTCAAAGTTAAAATTCTGAGTTCTTATATAGTATATTAATAATTTTCTCCTCTACCTTCTGGTAATGCAGGATATTGTAAAACAACTTTAATTTTCATTGCATATCTAATTGCTCTAACAACTTTACTATTTTTAATTCTTTGCCATAAAGATGGTTTCTTCTCAAAAGTAGTTTCTTGAACATATTGTTCTTGTGATTGTTGTTCTTCCACAACTTGCTCTACATTTTGTACTTTTTGTACATTTTGTACTTCTTGTACCTTTTGAACCCTCTTAGACTTTTGTGTAGAGACCTCTTGTTGTTCCTCAACATTTTCTACTTTTACAGGTTCTTCAACTGGTGTAGGAATTGTTTTTAATGCATCTGCAACTTCTATTCCAATGTAACTTAATGCTTTTGATCTATCCTCAATTCTTTCCATATCAATTTCAATATGTAAATTTGATTCTAGATTATTTACTCTTGCATTTAACAATTTCATAGCATCCATATAATTTTGTGATGTTTTTGTTTTGCATTTTCCTAGTATATTTAAAGTATCTATGATATCTTCAGAAAAGTCTTGTTCTGCTGCTTTTATACTATCTTTCCATCCTTCTTCTTTGTTGTCAACATCTTCTATAATTTCTTTTAATTGTCCTGCTAAAGCAATATTTTGCTCTCTTTGTCTAATCAATTCTTCAATTCTTTTTGTATTTTCTTCGAATTGATTTGTAGCAAACTCAACTAATCCATAAGCGGCTTTATATACACTGCTAGGGAAGTTTTTCTTTTTAGGATATTCAATTAAATATGTTTTTATTGATTCTATTAAATCTTTGAAATATGTGTCCTCATCCAATTGAACAATTTGCTTCTTGCTCTTAGGATTTATCATTTTTTGGACTTTTTCTATATTTGATAAGATTTTCTCTTCCGTGATTACCATTCTCACGTTTACTATGCCTGATTTTGACATTGTAAACAACCTCCTTTATCTTACGCTTTATTGCTTTTACTGTTTCTTTTATAATTATACAATATAAAACAAAAAACTACAATAGAATTGCAGTTTTTTTAGTTTACATTTTGGTTACAGAAATATTACATTTTTGTTACATTTTTATTTTTAGGGATTAAAGCCTCGTTTTTCAATTTCATTTTATTTTGCTTTAAGTCCTTCTACCAATGTTTTTTCAAACTCTTTGTATGTTTTTATTATATCAATTTCATTTCCGTTTTTCATTTTATATACTAATGTTGAAGCAATTAATGCATAAATTTCTGATGCTATTACTTTTGGGTCCCCCTGCTTTATTTCGCCTTTTTTCATTCCTTCTGCTACAATTTTTTCGATTTTTCCAATATATTCAAAAACGTGTTGTTGGCACATTTTGTTTCTTGCTTCTTTTCCATAAAATTGACTTAGTAATATTGTTATAAAATCTTCATATTTATTTACTATTTTTATTTCTATTAATACTATTGCTTTTATTTTGTCTATATAGTTATCTAATTTTTCTGTTTTTATATCGATACTGTTTTGTAATAGTTTTATTCCTTCTTCTATTAAGAAGTTAAATATTTCTTCTTTGCTTGAAAAATGATAGTATAGTGTTCCTTTTGCAACTCCTACTGTTGCTGTTATTTCTTCTATGCTTGTTGCATCATATCCTTTTTCTGCAAATAGTTTCATTGATGTTTCAAATATTTTTCTTTTTGTTTTATTCATATTTATCACATTCCTTCTTTAAGATGTAAACAATTTTCCCTCATCTTTTCGTTCATTATTATATATTTTTTAATGAAATATTGCAATATTTTTGAAGAAATTTGAATACTTGGTCAAAAGGTTTTGTATACATATAAATTTCAAAATTATGTTATACATGAAAAAAGTAGCACTCTTTTGTACTACTTAATTTTTTTGTGGTAACAGACACATGGCCTGTCACCACGCTTTTCTTTTATTTTATGTTTTCTACAATGCTACTATTTGATGCTAAATCCATCTCCAGACTCTTGAAGTTGAACACTAGATTTTAGACAAACTAGCGGACGAAAACCATAGTCATTACCGGTATAGTTAGAGTAGGCACTGCTAACATCGCCGCTGTAGTTCACAAGCACTACAAGGTCAGTATTATAAGCAGAGGGGCTGGCCACCCACATACCACGTGCTCCTTTTGACTCTGGTAATACATATAAACTATCTCTTATACTTAACATGCCAGGATAATAAGTCTTCCAATTTGCTCCATTATCTTTACTTATTTTATATCCTTCGTGTCCTGTATCATTTACTGCTTCCGCTTTATATTGAACGTTGTGTTTTTGACTATAAGATTTCATTAGCATTTCAATTGTTGGTCCACCTATTACATAATCTGCTTTTTCATTTTTGTCTTTAAATGTACTCCATGCAGTTGTATCTAGCATATATGCTACTGCTTTCATATTAGGATTAACAGTTGAATTTTCAACACCTGTATATTGTTTATCTATAAAGAATGATTTATTTAATTTTTTTATTGTATCTGTTGTTATTCTCGCTGCTCCTGTTGGATAAGCATTCAATATATTATCCAATGATGCAGCCTTTGGGGAAGTTTCTGTCTTTACAGGTGCACTTCCTACTGATTGTCCTGCTTCATTTGTTCCCTTTGGTAGTTTTGCAAGATCTACATAGTCATCAGCTATTAAATAAATATTATTAGTATCTGCATAGAATATTTTCCACCCTGTCACTCCATTTGCAGATGTATAATTTACTGATTTTCCATAGTAATTATTTGCTTTTTCTGTATCTGTTGCACTTGCTATTGTATTTGCATTTATTCCACTTTCTTGACCTCCACCTCCATTATTTTGTCCTGGTAAATATGCATTTATTTCACTCTCATATTCATCTAATTTTATATTTTGGTCTAATGTAGCCTCATCAGATTTTTGTTTTGCATCTTTTGCTTTTCCAAATATTCCAGTATTTGTCAATGCAGATATTGATATTCCTGCCAATATTAAAAGTATAATTATAGTTATAACTAACGCCACAAGTGTTATACCTTTTGAACTTTTAAATGTATTTTTCATTTGAATTCCTCCCTTTTTTATTTTTTCTTTATTTTTATATAAAATTTATAAAATACATCTTAAAAGTTTATTGTAGAACTAAAATTTCTGTATTTTATAAAACATTAAAAACATTTTTGCAACACAAATAAATAGCAATACTTATAACTACATTTTAGGTGCAGTTATAGTGTCCCTATCTATTTATGTTTTATTTATATTAATTATTTTATTTAAATCACCTGTGTGTACTCCCTCAAAGGTTCTATCGTTTTGCATTTTTAACGCTCCTTTTCTTTTGTTTCTCCATATGCCAATATTAGCATAAAAAATAATAAAAATCAACTTTTTTATATTAAATTTTTGTTACAAATCTTTACAAATTTCAACAACTAATATACAATAACAATATAAATTAAAATTTTCAGTAAATTTGTTCATACGCAAAAAATCATGAAATAAATTTTCAGTAAAATGGACACAATAAAAGAAAAAAATTTTGGAGGAAAACTAATGAAAAATAAAAACGAATTAAATTTCAAAGACCTAAAAATGACTTGTAATTCAAACATATTCAACTTTGAAACCACACAAGAATTAAAAGATATAACAACAGGAATCGGTCAAGAACGTGGAATTAAAGCACTTGAATTTGGCCTACAAGTAGATGTAAAGGGCTACAACCTTTATATTGAAGGACCAAGTGGCGTTGGAAAAACAATGTACACAAAAAACTATTTAAATAAAATATCAAAAAAACAAAAAACACCTAATGACTGGTGCTATATCTACAATTTTGATAACCCAAACGAACCAGTTGCAGTTTCACTTCCTGCAGGACAAGGAAAAGAATTTAAAAATGCAATGGATGGCTTCATTTTAGAAGTAAAAAAAGATATCAAAAAAACATTTAATGCAGACGATTTTGAAAAAGAAAAAGCATTACTTAAACAAGAATTTGAAGAAAAACGTTCTAGCATTTTAGACAAATTAAATGTAGATGCATCAAAACATAATTTCCAAGTCAAATCTTCTCAAAATGGTATTTATATGATGCCAATTGTAAACGGAAAAGCCATTGATGAAGAAGAATTTGACAAATTAGATAATGAGATAAAACAAGTATATGAAGAAAAATCTTCAATTGTTCAAGCACAAATTATGGATGCAATTGAACAAATTAAAATTATAGAAAGACAGTCAGATAAAAAGATTTCTGAATGGCAATCAAATATTGCCTTACTTACAATTAATGTTCACATTAATTACTTAAAGTCACAATTTAAGAGAAATAAAAAAATAACAAAATTCTTAAATGATGTTAAACAAGATGTTCTAAAAAATGTTTCATATTTTGTTGACGAAGACAAAGAAAAAGAGAAACAACAACAAATGAATCCTGCTCAAAGAAAGCAAGACCCATCTTTAAATTATAGAGTTAACTTATTTGTTGATAACTCTAACACAGAAGGTGCACCTGTTATAATGGATTCAAACTACTCTTATCATAACATTTTCGGTACACTTGAATACGAAAATTACTATGGTTCATTAAAAACAGATCATACAATGTTAAAACCAGGTCTTTTACAACAAGCAAATGGTGGTTACATCATTTTCCAAGCAAAAGATTTATTACAAAATAATTTCTGCTATGAAGCATTGAAAAAGGCATTAAGAGTTAAAGAAATAAGTATAGAAAATACAACAGACCAACGCGCATCTATGGTAATGGTTTCTTTAAAACCTGAACCTATTCCATTAGACTTAAAAGTTATTTTAATTGGAAACTCTACCATTTATCAAACACTTTTGGCAATGGACTCAGATTTTAGAAAATTGTTTAAAATAAAAGTTGAATTTGAAGATGATGCACCTTTAAATAATGAAAATGCAAATAAATTGGCTCAAATAATTCACGGTTTCTGTGAAGCCGAACAACTTCCACACCTTGACAAAGATGCTATGGCAAGATTAATTGAATATGCTTCAAAACTTGCTGGAAGTCATAAAAAATTATCTACAAGATTTGATGATTTAATAAAAGTTGCCGGTGAGGCCGCAACATGGGCTAAAATGTCAAAGTCAAAAGTTGTAACTGCAGAATTTGTTGACAAGGCTTTAGCAGAAAGAATTGAAAGAGTTAAAAAGTTTGATACAAAATATATGGAAATGATAAAAGACCATTCTTTATTAATTGATACAACTGGTTTTGAGGTTGGAACTATAAATGGTTTAACAATTTTAACAATTGGTGATTACTCATTTGGTAAACCTGCAAAAATAACAGTTAACACATATACTGGTAAAAATGGAATTGTAAATATAGAAAGAGAAGTTGAACTTTCTGGTTCTACTCACTCTAAGGGTGTTCTAATTTTATCTGGATATTTGGGCGAAATGTTTGCACAAGATATTCCTTTGTGCTTAACTGCAAGTATTTGTTTTGAACAATTGTATAATGGTGTTGATGGCGATAGTGCTTCTAGTACTGAACTTTATGGTTTGCTTTCTAGTCTTTCTGGAATACCTATAAATCAAGCCATTGCTGTTACTGGTTCAGTTAATCAAAAAGGTCAAATCCAACCTATTGGTGGTGTTAATGAAAAAATTGAGGGTTATTTCCAAATTTGTAAAATGCGTGGTTTGACTGGTGAACATGGTGTTATGATTCCTGTTCAAAATATTGATAATTTGCAACTTTCTGATGAAATTGTTTCTGCTGTTAAAGATGGTTTGTTCCATGTTTATGCAGTTTCTACAATTGAGGAGGGTATTGAGGTTTTGACTGGTGTTCCTGCTGGTAAGAAGGATAAAAATGGTCATTTTCCTGCTGGTACTGTTAATTATCTTGTTTATGAAAAACTTAAAAAGTATGCAAAAATAGATATGAATAAATAGTATTGGAATTTCTTAACTGCCCAAACATTATTATATAACAAAAATCATAAAACTCTAGTAATCTACTAGAGTTTTATTTACATTTATATAATTTTTAACATTTATATTATTCAAATTTTGTTTATTTTTTTATACCACATTAAAAAATATTTATCAAACTCAATGTAGTCTTATTTTTAATATGTTCCAACACATACACACTAGCCTCAAGTTGAGCCATAGAATCCCCATACTCCTCCATATCCAAATAGCCATTAAGACTTGCCAAATTAGTTTCAATTTTTTCTAACTCATCATGTTCAATATAAATAGCAAGTTTTTTATGTCTTTCGTTCCAATCATCTCTAATCTCTTTAATTTGTTCTTTTAATTTATCTTTATTTATGTCCTCTTCATTCTCTTTTTCCATTTCTTTTCTAATTTCAGATAAACTCTGTGTAGCTATTTCAATTGACTTATTTGTATATTTTGTAGTAAATATATCTCCCGCAATTATTACTACAACAATAATTACAGAAATAACTAATTCCTTCGTCATGCCCATATCTCCTTTTAATTACATAAAAATCATATAACATTTGTTTATTATACATTATGCTCCTCGCTCTATGAACTCTTCTTTTCTTTTTTTTGGCAGAAAATTTGTCCTTTACCATCATAAGTAACAACCAATGCCTCTTCTGGCTTCATATCAAATTTTTCAACTTGTTTTTTTAACCAATTATAATTCTTTCCAATTAATTGCAGATTCTGGTTCATAACTTTTCCATCAACAACCAAATCATATGGAATTCCCTCATATTCTGGTACAATGTTGAAATCTTCCGGCGTAGTTGTTCTCTTTTCAGGCTTTTGAATTACCGTAACTTGTCCACTTGTTTCCAAAATTGCATATTCCACATCACCTAAATTAACAATGTTGTTTCCTCTAAGTCGCTCTTCCAATTCATTTACTGTAAATCTTTCTTTTTTTAAAGCCTTTTCATCGATTTTTCCTCTATATATCAAAATTGTTGGCTTTCCACAAATAATCTCCCTTGCTTTTATACTTTTTAAATTTACTAATGAAATTAACAAATGCATAACTAAAAGTCCTAAAATTGGAATTAATCCATTGAATATTGGAACACCTATATCACTCATAGGAATAGTAGCCAAGTCTGCTATCATTATTGAAATTGCAAGTTCAAATGGTTGCAATTGCCCTATTTCCCTTTTTCCCATTAACCTCATTACAATTAATACAAATATGTATAATATTATTGCTCTAAAAAAAATAATTAACATTTTTTCACCTCAAACACTATTTACATTAAAAATATAATTTAAAAATATTTGAAATTAATAATTTATTTATTTTTAGTACTTATATTTTTTTCTATAATATTTTTTATTTTATTTTTTACAAAAATTAACTTTTTTATACTTATATTTTTGAATATTATTTAAAAATTCGTGAATAATAAAATTAGAGCCTTGAAATTGCAAATTTAATTTGCATAAGTTTTTAAAAATTTAAGGAGGTTTTCTATATGTCAAATTCACAAACAAGAAGTGAAAATAGTACTTCCACAGTGTGGCAAATAGTTGGTAGATTAATTGCTGCTGCTGTTGTTCTAGGTATTACTGCATTTTTTACACCTGGTTTTTCAATTAATAATATTTGGACTTTAATTATAGCCGCTGTTGTTTTAACAGTAATAGATTACTTAGTTACAAAGTTTACAGGTTTACATGCAAGCCCATTTGGTAAAGGCTTCGTAGGTTTTGCATTGGCCGCTATTACTTTATATGTTACTCAATTCTTTGTAGCAGGTTACTCTATTTCATGGATGGCTGCTATAATTGGAGCTTTGATTTATGGTGTTATTGATTATTTCTTGCCAGGAAATCAAACTATGTAGTTATGAAAAAAATAGGGATTGGGGGACGGGTCTTCCATCCCTATTTTTTTTAGGGATAGAAGACCCTTCCCCCAATCCCTAAAAATATTTTAAAAGAGGAATTTGGAGTAGTAACCCCATAATCCCTCTTTTTTAATTTCTTTCCCAATATTTTTCATACAATTCCTTAGCAGTCTTTGGACTATCAACACCCTCTTTATTCTTAACAGGAGCGAAATCATCCTCTCTCTTACCTCTAAGAATTGCAATATCATCAAACAACTCAAAACTATCAAAAATAAACGCTTCAAACTTATAAGAATTTGGTTCAGTTGGTATAACTTCTTTACCATTTTCATCAATATAAGCATTTTTCTTAAAAGCACTATGATAAATTAATGGCTCTTTGCTTATTTTTTCAATAGCATCAATTGTAAACAAATTACACATGATGTGAGATTCACCAAATCTCAATTCTCCATTATTATCAACTTCTTCTGCCATTTTTTCTGGTAATTCTGAATATTCAATAACCTTTGGATGGCCATTCATTTTACAAAATACTCCAACTCTTTCATGTGGATTTGCCTTAACAACTGATTTTGAAGCAATTTGCACGTTTTTATCAATTGCCATTCCAAGTAATGTGACATCAGCCATTTTCAAAAGAGCATTATCAACTCCACCAATAAATACCCATTTAACACCACGTTCTTTCATATCAGAAAGCATACCTGTTTTTCTAAGTGAAGAAAATACTCCACCATTTCCATCTGAAGCCTCTCTTACTTTCATATCTTTTCCGATTAGCATTTTTCCATTTGTATCAACTAATGGCAACTCACCTTGTTCAAATAACATAACACTATTTTTATCATATCCAAAGTAATTATTTTTCTCTAAAAATTCTTGTGTTTGATCATTATTTTCTCTACTTGTCATTATGTACCAAGGAATAATTGTGTTGTACTTTTTATTTGCTTCTTTTAAATTTTCTGCTAAGATTTCAAATAAATATTTTCCTTTACCATAAACATCTAGTTTAAAAGTACCTTTTGGGCCTGTGTGACCAAGTCTTGTTCCTTGGCCTCCAGCCATTGTAACAACCGCATAATGTCCACTAACAATAACTTTCTCTCCTAAATTATCAAATATATCTTTTTCATTTTTTGTTAATTTTTCTTTATCTAAATATGGTATAGATTCAATTTTATTTTCTTTAAGTTCAATTTCTTTTTTTGTATTTTCATATAATTCTGTAATTTGGTGAAAATCGATTTTTTTTAGTTGTTCTAATAATTCTTCTTTTTTATTTTCATCTAATTTATTTAATAATTCTATTATATGTTCTTGATTATATTCTTTTAATAATTTTATTATTTCTTCGTTTTTATCCATAGTCTTCTCCTTTTCTTAACTATCTTTCGATAATCAAGTTGCATTTTTAGTATATTTTATTCTATTTTAATTTTTTTGTTCATTTCAATTACTATTGTAATTACTTTCGCCATTTTATCACAATGTACTGATTTTTGCAAACTTTTTTCTAAAACTTGTCATATCATTTGAAAATTCACAATATACATTAATTAAAGTTATGTGGTACAAACATTTAAATTGTTTTGAACAGTGCAGACAATAATATTATTTTTTTATATTTCATATTAAAGTCCGCATTTTTAAGGGAGGTATATAGATGGAAAGTTCAAATTTATATCAGGACATAGCAAAAAGAACTGATGGTGACATTTATGTTGGAGTTGTAGGTCCTGTTCGTACTGGTAAATCAACATTTATTAAGAATTTTATGGATTTACTTGTAATTCCAAATATTGATAATGAATACAAAAAAGAAAGAGCAAAAGATGAATTGCCTCAAAGTGCTGGTGGCAGAACTATAATGACAACTGAACCTAAATTTGTTCCAAATGAGGCTATTGAGATAACTTTAGATGATAACTTAAAATTCAAAACTCGTTTAGTTGACTGTGTTGGCTATTTAGTTGATAATGCTATTGGCTACCTAGAAGATGATATGCCTAGAATGGTTAAGACACCTTGGTCTGATGAAGAAATTCCATTTGAAACAGCTGCCGAAATTGGTACTAAAAAAGTAATTGAAGAACATTCAACAATTGGTATTTTAGTTACAACTGACGGAACTGTTACAGATATACCAAGAGAAGATTATATAAAAGCTGAAGAACGTGTGGTTTCTGAATTAAAGGCTTTAAATAAACCATTCATAATCTTACTAAACTCTGAAACTCCGTCATCTGATTACACTCAAGAATTGGCTCAAAAATTAACTGATAAATATAATACAAGCGTAATGCCTATAAACTGTGCAAACTTAAGTATAAGCGACATAAACACAATGTTCTCTAAGATTTTATACGAATTTCCTGCACAAAAAATTGCTATTAAACTACCTCGTTGGGTTGATGGATTAAGCTTTAACCATCCTATTAAAACTGAATTATTTAATGAAATTAAAGATGCATTTGCAGATGCAAATGTTTTAAAAGATATTTCAAGTTGCACACAAAAAATAAGTCAAACTGAAATAATTTCTAGAACTACAATTACAAATATTGAACTTGGTTCTGGTAATGTTAAAATTCAAATTGATGTAAAAGAAGAATTATTTTATAAGGTTTTAACTGAAATTACAGGAGTAAATGTTGAAAACGAAGGCGACTTATTTGGGATTATTACAGACCTTTCTTCTGCTAAGAAAAAATATGATAAAATTGCATATGCTCTTGAAGAAGTTAATGCAAAAGGCTATGGAATTGTTACTCCATCAATTGATGATTTAGTTTTAGCGGAACCTGAAATGGTTAAACAGGGTTCACGCTTTGGTGTTAAGTTAAAAGCAACTGCTCCTAGTATCCATATGATAAAAACTAATGTAACTACTGAAGTTTCACCTATTGTAGGTTCTGAAAAGCAGTCTGAAGAATTGGTAAATTATCTACTTTCTGGTTTTGAGAATGACCCTAAACAAATTTGGGAATCTAATATTTTTGGAAAGAGTTTGCATGAACTTGTTAATGAGGGGCTACAAACTAAACTTTCTAAGATGCCAGAAGATGCTCAAATGAAACTTCAGGAGACTTTGGAACGTATTGTTAATGAGGGTTCAGGAGGATTAATTTGTATTATACTATAAAATTTCGGGATTTGAGAACGGATTTTAACGGGATTGGGGGACTGGTCTCTAATCCCGAAGTTTTATGCAAAAAAATTTCGGGATTAGAGACCCGTCCCCCAATCCCGTTAAAATCCGTCCCCTAATCCCAAAATTTTATTTATCTTCTTTCAAATTTTTTCTTCTCAACTGTCCACATGCCGCATCAATATCAGAACCAAGTTCTCTTCTAATAGTAGCAACAATTCCATGATCATTCAAATAATCCCTAAACTTCATAATATTATCATTAGAAGACTTAGAATAAGCACCATTTTCAATTTTATTAATAGGAATCAAATTAACGTGGCATAACATACCATGCAACAACTTAACTAACTCCTTAGCATCCTCAAGATTATCATTGTTATCTTTTGCCAATGCATACTCAAAAGATATTCTTCTATTAGTTTTGGCAATATAATCCTTACATGCTTGCATCAATTCTTCAATTGGAAAAGCATTGTTTACAGGCATCATACTACTTCTTTTTTCATTATTTGTTGCATGTAAAGAAATGGATAATGTACATTGAATATTTTCCTCTGCTAATCTATAAATACCAGGTACCAACCCACTTGTAGAAACGCTTATATGTCTTGCACCAATATTTAGTCCCTTTGGATTGTTTATAATTCTAATTGCATTTACAACATTAGTATAATTGTTTAAAGGCTCACCTATTCCCATAAACACAACATTAGAAATTCTAACACCTGTATCTTGTTCAACAGCTAAAATTTGTTCAACAATTTCACCTGATGTTAAACTTCTTATAAAATTAATTCCTGTTGATGCACAGAATTTGCATCCCATTTTACATCCAATTTGTGAAGATACACAAATACTGTATCCATGATGATAACTCATTAATACTGTTTCTATTGCATTACCATCTAATACGTCAAATAGATATTTGATTGTTCCATCTTTTGATTCTTGTTTTCTTAAAATTTTGTAATTGCAAATTGTATAATTTTCTTTTAATTTTTCTCTTAATGCTAAAGATAGATTTGTCATTTCGTCAAATTCTTTTACTTTTTCTTGATATAACCATTTAAATATTTGCTCTGCTCTAAATGGTTTTTCTCCTATTTCTACAAGTTCTTTTTTTAAATCTTCTAAATCATAATCTTTTATATTTTTCATTTCCTATCACTTCTCCATATTTTTATGTCTTTTTTTACCCCAATGTCTCAAACAGAACCGTCCCAAAAACGACATTTTTTATACAAACTCTTCCCAAACTAAATTTGCTAAATCTAGCCCTTTGCTAGTTAATTTAATATCATCCAAATCGACCTCAAGTAAATCTTCTTCAACCAATTTTTGCAACTCATTTCTAAACAAACAAATCGGATTTTCTCCAAACTTCTGCTCAAATTTTGAAATGCTAATGCCGTCAAGTTTTCTTAGTCCCAACATCATAAATTCTTTTTCCATATCTAACTTATTTTGAATTTCTTCAATAATTCTAACTTTTTTAAAACCAACTTTTTCATTTTCTTTCCCGATTTTATTCTCATTTTTTATTTTATTTTCCATACTTTCTACATTTCTATTTTTTTTACTTTTATCTACATTCAAATATTCTTTCAAATCAGTAGTATTTGCGTACCTTACACCATTTACATATGAATGTGCCGCAACTCCAAAGCCAACATACTGTTTTTGCTCCCAGCAATTCATATTGTGCTTTGATTCAAACCCAGGCTTTGCAAAATTTGATATTTCATAATGTTTATACCCATTCAACTCTAAGAAATTTTTCATATAATGATATTGTCTTCTTTCTTCTTCATCATCAGGCAAACTTAATTCCCCTGAGTCAATTCTTTGCTCTATTTTTGTGTTCTCTTCTACTATCAAAGAATACACAGATATATGCTTTGGTTCTGGCTTTAAATTAACTATATTTTCCAAACTATTTTTTAGAATTCCAATATCTTGTCCAGGAAGTCCTAACATTAAATCAACATTTATGTTTTCAAATCCCGCTTCTTCTGCCCATTTATATGTATCTAAAAATTGTTCATAATTGTGAATTCTTCCAATTTTCCTTAAAATAGCATCATCAGTGCTTTGTAAACCAATACTTATCCTGTTTATTCCACAATTTTTATACATCTGTAGATTATTTTTTGTTGTAGTCCCTGGATTTACCTCAATTGTAATTTCAATTTTTTCTTTTTTATCTGGCATCTCATTTCCGATTACTTTTTTACCACCGTTTGATGTACCATTATTTTTCTCAATTTCTATTCCTGCAACATCATAAATCTTATCCAAAATCTTTTTTATAAGTTCAGGCTTTATTGCTGATGGAGTACCTCCTCCAATATAAATAGTACTTATAAAATTATTTCTTAATAAATTTTTATTTTCTTCAATTTCTTCTAATAATTTTTCAACATATCTCTCTTGCATATCAAAGCAATTTGAATATGATATAAAATCACAATAATCACATTTTTTAACGCAAAAAGGTATATGCACATATATTCCTAACTCCATCTTCAACTTCCTTTATAAATCCTCTGCAATTTTAATAATTCTCTTTAATCTATAATTAACTCCTGATTTTCCAAGTGGTTCTTTCAATTTTTTTCCAAGTTCAACCAAAGACATATCTGGATACTCTAATCTAAGTAAAGCAATCTCTTTAAGATTATCATCTAAATTATTAAATTTGTTAGACTGTTGTAACCTTCTAATAGCATCAATTTGTTCAACAGACGCATTCAATGTTTTGTTTAAATTAGCAGTCTGACAATTAACAATTCTATTTACTTTGCCATTCATTTCTTTTTGAACACGAATATCTTCAAATTTCAAAACACTACTACTTGCTCCAAATAAAGCAATAATTGCTGAAATTTCTTCTCCATCTTTCAAATAAATTGAATTATTATTTTCTAATTTTTTGCATCTTATATTACACTGTTTTAATATTTCATCCAGAAATTCCATATTATTTTTTGTTGATAAATTTATTTCTAAATGATATGTTCTACTAGGATTATTTATTGACCCCGCTCCTAAAAACGCTCCTCTTACAATTGCTCTTTTGCAATTATCATTTTCTATAACTATTAATTTATTATTTATATCATTTTGAACCAATTTTTCACTCTGTCTACTTGAGATTGTTTTTATATTCTCAAAATCAACATGGGATTTTATTTCTAATTGATTCTCAACAACCTCAACTTCTTCTATAAGATTTTTTACTTTAAAGGTAATTATAAATGATTTCCCATCAAACTCAATATTGTTATCAATATCCAAATTTCTTAATAACTTAGAAAAACGATTTATATTGTACTCACTCTCTGTTGCATATCTTACATTATTTTTTACAACTGAAGCATTTTTTGAAATCAAATATCCAATTAACTCATATTTTACTTCATCTTTTTTATTTAAATTGCTTATTTTACTAAGTTCTTCTTTTAAATCTGATGAAAAAGACATTTTCTTACCTCCTATTCTCCATTTTATAAGTTCACTACTTTTTTATTTTACACCATCTAACTTAAATGCCTCTAAACCATACTTCTCAAAACTATTTTAATCGTGTAACTATAATTCTATCATTATCAAACAAATCTTTTTTTGAATATGTCCCCGTAAAACTTTCTGTATTTTCAATAAGTTCAATAACATCTATTTTTTGGTCAAATCCAATTTCCAAACATAAATATCCATTATATTTTAAATATTGATAAGATTCATTAATAATTTTTTTATAAAAATCTAAACCATCTTTTCCGCCATCTAATGCTATATATGGCTCATTTTGCACCTGAATATCTAAATTTTTTATAACATTAGTTTTTATGTATGGAGGATTTGATACAATTATATCAAATTTTTCTTCATTTAAATTTGTAAACATATCTGAACTTATAAATGTAATTTGATTTTCAACATTATTACTAATTGCATTTTTCTTAGCAATTTTTAATGCCTCATTACTTATATCAATTGCTGTAATTTCTGCTTGTGGCAAATATTTAGCAAGTGATACAGCAATTGCACCACTTCCCGTACACAAGTCTAATATTTTTTTTGCATTATTTTTTTTTGCAATATTTATAACTTCTTCAACTAATATTTCTGTGTCTTGTCTTGGAATTAAAACATTTTTATCTACAAAAAAACTTAATTTCATGAATTCTTTTTGGTGTGTTATATGTTCAATTGGAACTCCTTTTTTTAATATTTTTATTTCTTCCAAATATTGTTTTTCTTTAATATTATCAAGTTCTTCCCTATCATTTACAATTACATATTGTCTTGATTTATTTAATACATATTGCATTAATAGTCTCGCCTTCAATTTTGGTTCTTCTATGTTTCCATTCTTTAATTCTATCATTCCTTTTTTTATAAGTTCTGATATTGTCATATAATCACCCCTTTATTTCCTAGATTTATCTGCTCGCATTATCATCCCCATCAGGATGTATTTTCTCATCTTCAATTATTTTATTTGAAACTTTTTTTACAATTTTTGAAAACTCTCTTTCCTTATCTCTATGTTCATCTACTGAATATGTTTTTACTCCATCACTTTTTTCTGCATATTTATTATATACACTTAAAATATCACTATTATAGTCAACCATTTCTCTTACAAGATGATCATATATTTTTTTGACCATATATTTTCCATTTTCTATTACAACATTTTTTGCAGAATATAAATCACTAGGTTTTGTATAGTCTTGTACACAACTTTTTACTAAAAATTCATCTAAATTTTGCATAGTTTCAGAATCTTTATATTTGTTTTCCTTTCCTGATTTATTTAGTTTTTCGTCACTTAATGTTTTTTCTTTTAAATCTAAATATTTTACTATTTCTTTATCATTTGGATTATATATTTCACACAATCTTTTTACTTCTTTAAAATCCATTTTTTTGGCTTTATACGTAAAATTTGCATTCCAATTTCTTTTTTCTTTTATTAATTCAAATAAATTTAAATATTCATTTATATTATCTATAAGATTAAGAATTTTACCAACTTGAACTTCATTTACATTCTGCTTATCTTGTTCTATTTGAATTAATTTATAACATTTGTCTCTTTGTTCTTCTAATGCGACTCTTACATTAATTGCATATGCTTTTTCTTGCATTTGAGCATATCCATTAGCCAAATTATTTTTTCTGACATCATTACTTTCAAAACATTCTACAAGATAATCACCAACCAATTCTCTTTTTTTGTCATTATCTTCATTTGTGTCATTTATAAATTTTGTTATTTTTTCCCCATTTATAAATTTTTGTTTTTCTTCTTTGCTCTCTTTCTCAAGTTGATTTAATATTTTTTCTCTTCTTGCATTCCATTTTTTTTCTTGCTCTTTTTCTTTTATATATTTTAACATTTCAATATTTTGTTGTTTTTTCATTATTTCAATATCTTCATCAACAAAAATTTTATTCATTTTGCCATTTTCATTATTACTAAATGTCTTTGTTATTCGAACATTTTTTTTATCTTTGACTGCAAGCATATTGGTGCCTTCAACTGTTAATTCAAAAGGAACACCATCCTTTTTTTTATATTGCATTAATTTATAGTAACCATCAAATCCTGGTTTTTCATCAAAATTCTCATGAAACTGTTCAGTTAAATACTGAATTATAGTTTTTGCCTTTTCAGTTCTGTCTGTTGTACTTTGTATAGTTCCTATGACTGCTTCCTGTTCTTTGCTATTGATTTTATATTTTAGTATTATTGCAAGAATTCTATTAATATCACCTTTATCATTTTTTACTTCTAAATCCTTAAGTATAAATGATGGTCTTTCTTTATTTATACTATCAAATATTTTTGTAGAATATTCTATATAATTTTTGTTATTTAAATTTTGATTTTTTTCCATTAAAGTATCCCTTTCTTTTGTTTATTTCTATACTTTTTATATCATATTTTACTGCTTTTTACAATAAAATTATTAAATCTTTTTGTACTTGCACTTTTAATTTTTTTTAACATATAATTTTATATATAAGATTTGGAGGTGCAATAATGATAGAAGCACTTTGTAGCATTGGAATTTTTGGTTTTTTTCAATTTTTTAAATCATCAATGTTTGTTGTTCGGCTATATAACTGGAAATAATTTATTCCCCGAACCATTAACAAGTGAAGAAGAAAAAATCTACTTGGAAAAAATGAAAAATAATGATGAAGAGGCTAGAAATATTCTAATAGAAAGAAACTTAAGATTAGTTGCACATGTTGTTAAGAAATATTCAAATACTAAAGTTGACCCAGATGATTTGATTTCTATTGGCACAATTGGATTGATTAAAGGTATAAATAGTTTTAATGTGGATAAAGGTTCAAAACTTAGTACATATGTTTCAAGATGTATTGATAATGAAATCTTGATGCATTTGCGTTCTACAAAAAAATTAAATGCCGAAGTTTATTTAAATGAACCTATTGGAAAAGATAAAGATGATAATGTTGTTACTCTACAAGAAGTTTTAGAAAATGATGATAGAAATATAGAAGATGAAGTTGATTTAAAAATGAAAATCAAAAAGTTGTATAAAAAAATTGGAGAAGTTTTAAAAGATAGAGAAAAAACTATTATAGAATTACGATTTGGGTTAGGTGGCCATAAACCTAAAACACAACATGAGATTGCAGATATGATGGGTATTTCTCGTTCATATGTTTCTAGAATTGAAACTAAGGCCATTGGAAAACTTAGTAATGAATTTAAAGAAGATTAAATTTTACATATTATTTTTTTACACACCTACTTTAAAAATTTTATCATATTTGCTTTAATAAAACAAGTTTTAAAAATTTAAATAAAGTGAGAATAAATTATAAAAAATGAGATAAAATAATATAAATAATATCAAATCAATTTTATATAAACTTAATAAATTTGAAAGTTTTTTTATTGTATGTTAAACTCTAATTAACCTAATAAATAGTAATTAATTTTCCCTGCATAGTGCGTGTAGACAGAATTTTTAGAACCTACAAGTTTGTAAGAGGAGCCAATCTCAAAGTATGGCGTGCATGCTTGCATTTTATGTAAGAAGCCCAGGAATATTTTGGTAGGCACCCACCTGTTTTTAGGAGCAGGTCCTTAAAAATTCAAGACATCTTACGGCTAAGGCGGGGTATTTTTTTGCCAATAAAGTAACTCTATGTATTTTAAACTAAGTTGATAAATATGTGATAAAATAAAAATCCTCCGGCTTAGCCGGAGGTATTTTACTCATAACGCCCATAGGGCTATATTACAAGCAGAGCCTCAAGGCTCATAGCTGTTCCAACGCATGCGTCTCTTAAGACCCGTTAAACGGGTCTTTATATTCTTTTATCGATATTTGATCATACATCATATCTTCCTGTAATTGATTTCTTACATATTCTGCTATTCTTTTTGCATTTTTACCTACCGTGTCTACATAGTAGCCACGGCACCAAAAACTCCGTTGTCCAAATTTGTATTTCAAATTTGACCATCTCTGGAAAATTATGAGGCTGCTTTTGCCCTTTAATATTCCCATATATTTTGAAACTGATAACTTTGGTGGTATTTCCACAAACATATGAACATGATCTGGGCATACATCAGCCTCTATAATTTTCACTTCCTGCCACTCTGAAATATCTCTCAATATTTTTCCAATTTCTAATCTTTTCTGCCCATAAAAAATTTTTCTCCTATATTTAGGTGTGAATACTATATGATATTTGCAATTCCATTTTGTATGTGATAAACTTGATATTGTATCATATGTAGTACTTTCTTTTTTAGTTTTTTTACTGAATTACTATTCATTGATACGCAACTCCTTTCATTTATTTTATCATTTATGCGTCGAAACATATTGATATTATAACATGAAAGGAGTTGCATTGCTACAAAGCTAAAACCTAGGTTACTACCAGCATAGTCGGAAGATTATTTACAAAAATTTGTTTTATTAATATCTGTTGTGATGAATATGTAAATTATTGACAATCGTAACTTTTTATGTTAATATATAAAAGGTGACAATAGTACAATGTATAATTCTTTTGAGTTATACAAACAACATTAGGAGGTAATAAAATGTTACGAGAAAACAAAAGTAGAACTTTTACAAATGGCAAAGTGTATTCTTTGTTGACGGAGGACGGCTACCCTGTAGAGGTAACCGATACTTTTCTTCCTTTTTATACTAAGGATGCAATTGGTGCCAAGCAAAACATTCTCCATGACTACGACGTCGCTGATCGGACTGAAAGATGGATGATTGGCGTATCCTGTATGTCTGGATGTCCCGTTGGTTGCAAATTTTGTGCTACAGGTCAGTTGCCCAAGTGGAAACCTCTTTCTACAGAAGAAATTGTAGAACAAGTGATGTTTATTTTGGGAAAAAATCCTGAATATTCTCCTGCTAATGCCAAGGAATTTAAGATTAATTATACCCGAATGGGTGAACCTTTCTTGAATATTGAAGCAGTGAAAAAAGCAATTGAAATTATTGATGGGAAATTTCCGAATGTTCACCACTATATTTCTACTATCGGCATTGCAGGTAGTGATTTCTCATGGATCAAAGGCAACATCACACTCCAGATTTCGCTTCATTCTTTTGATGAAGAACATCGTAATTGGCTTATTCCCTACAAAAGGAAAATGACAATACCAGAGCTTGGAAGAATTCGCACAAGTTCTAAACTCAAAACCACATTGAATATGACACTTGTTGAAGAAAGTGACTTTGACATTGAAAGCCTGAAAAAGTATTTTGATAAAGAAAATTTCTTTGTCAAACTTTCGCCCATCAATCCGAATGCTACTTCTGACCAGAATCATATCAGTGAAGGGATTATTCAAAGCAAAAATTTATTGTAAGGGGGACATGATAATGCCTGTTAAAAGTGGAATTTTTAGGTACAGAGTAGTTACTAACTTAGACTGCAATATGAAGCCTAATTGCTACTTTTGCTATCAGCCTGATAAGCGGAAGTTACGGCTTGATATTGAAAAAGCACGCGAAACTATGAGAAAAGTAGGTGTTCTTAAAAGAGCAACCATCATGGGTGGCGAATCAACTTTGCTTGACAACCTACCTGACTTTATCTCACTTGGTAGAGAATATGTTACTGATGATATTTGCTTGGTGACAAATGCCATTTTGTTGGATGAAGCAAAAATCCGTAGTTACAAAGAAGCTGGATTGACAGAAGTTGCAATTTCCATTTCCTCTTTAGAACAATATCATCAGAGGCGTAATCAATGTTTGTTATGCAAACAATATATTCCTAATACAAGAATTAATATTCCGAAATGTTGGGAATCTACTGGTGACAAACTGGTATACATGCTTCGCGAAATTTTAGAAGATGATTTCTATGTCATTGTATGTGAAGATTTAATGGGAAGATATGGTGAGTTCGACTTCGAAGAAAAGTTGCCTGCTGTCAAAATTAAAGACGACGGACATAATTTCTTCGATTATACCTGGAATGGCCATCAATTTGGTGTTTTTGGACATTATAGTGGCTATGATGATACAGATATTATCATTACACCTGTTGGAAACTTTTGCAAATGGGAAATGTACTGCAAGAAAGTAGGAAACACATGCTTAAAATAGACTTTGGTAGTGGTTACAATCCCCAAATAGGATATAAAACATGTGATGTAACTTATGCACCTTTTCTAGATTATGTATATGATGAAGAAAAAAATCAGATTTTGTACTGTGAAAAAGGAAGTGTAGATGAATTCTACTTGCGGAATGTAGTTCATCATGTAAAAGACTTAACAAGGCTGTTTGAATGCCTAAAATATTATCTGAAGGAAAACGGAATTATTACTATTATTGATGCTCGAAAAGAATATTTTTTACAAAATGTAATTTTAGATATCATTTGGTATAGGTATGTGATTCCCAGATATGATGTATGGTTTTCAAAGAGTTATAGAGACTACATCAAGGTTTTAACAAAACTTGGCTTTGTTAAAATAGATTATCACATCTGTGAAGAAAAGGAGGTCTCAATATGGCTGAAAAGATTATGAAGCAGTTAGCTGATGCTGGCTACGATTATGCTGTTGCGATTGCAACTCAGGCTGAAATCGATGCTGGTGCTGCCTGCGGTCAGCTTAGCCTGATTGTGGAATCGTAAACATGAACTAAAAGCCTTCTAAGGCTCCCCTAGAGATAATATCTCTAGGGGTTGTTTTTTAATAAGAAATTGTAGCCAAGTACAGTAATTCATGTACTATTTTACGAAATTACCCTGTTGTTATTAATACGCTTTTACTAATTATTTAGTGTACCTTATCAAAGATATGCTATTAATTTTAGATATAACATCCCTCTAAAAAATTATTTTCTTGCCAATCTATCTTTATTCTTTAGCTTCTTAATATCCGCTTTCTTTAATACTTTCATTTGTGTTTCAATTTTTATAACTTCTTTAACTTTGGGTGTATCTTCTAAAATATAATTTGCTATTTTTAGATTTTTTCTATACTTATTTAGCATAGTAGTACATTCATCTCGCTTTGTTTTGTATTCTTTTATTAGATTATCATCTGTGCAATTTCTTAGCTTATTTCTATATTTTTGTCTTAAATTGGTAACACTTTCTATATCTTCTTCAGTTTGTGAAATATAATTTTTTACACCATCTAATGTTTTTAATTTTTCTGTCACAATAAGTCTAATTTCATTAGAATATCGTTCCATTTTTCTAACTTCTTGCTTCATTTCTGGAGATAATGGTTTGTAATTTTCTCGTTTTGGTATTAAGCCTAATAGATGAAATAGTAATATAAAAAGTACATCAATTCCACTCATTTTACTAATATCTTTTAAATTTCCTTTATATTTATAAACTTTATATTTTGTATAATTCTTTTTTGGTTTCATCAATTTATAATATTCATCTTGCACATAACATGGATTTTGAAAAACTCTTTCTGCAATATTTTTCGGCAAATAATTTTCTCCTAACTGATACATTCTTACTGTTTTTTTATCATTCATTGAACGAATTGTAGGATATTTTCTATTATTATCATCATTTATAATATAGCCTTTTTTATACATTACCTTTTTAAATTGCGAATAACTTACACATATTTCCATTGCTTCATCCATAGCTTGTCTCATTAGATTATATTTCGTTGGTTCACCTCGTTTTTCTGCAAAATATATATTTCTTGGTGTTTTTCCTTTTGGCTTTTCAATAACTGTTAGTCCATGTTCTCTGCATAACTCATCTGATAACTCTCTGAAATGATAATATGCTCCTTTATTACAATTAAATTTTTTACCTGTAAACATATTAACTGAATTTACTACAAAGTGATTATGATATGTGCCAGTATTAAAATGTGTTGCAACTATTACTTGATGCTCATTCCACATTTTTTCTGCCAGTTCTACTCCTATTTTATGTGCCAATTCTGGTGAAACCTCTCCCGTTTTAAAACTTTGATATGCATGATAAGCAACATTTCCTGTGCATTTATCAAACCTATTTTGTACTATTTTCATTTCTTCATAAGCTGTTTTTGCTTTACAATTTACTCCAGTTACATACATAGTTTTTTCATTTTTATCTATGGTTTTCTCATCATTTTCTGCATATTTTAATACTTGTTTTAAATCTGAAAATATTGTCTTTTCTGGATTTTTTGCATAGCTTATTACTCGAGATATGCTATCTTTAATTGCCCATATTTTCGTTGTTGCCATTGTCATCACCATCTTTTTTGTGATTGTAAATGTCTAAGAAATCACTTTGCATTTTTGCTATTTTCTCTTTTATTTCTTCATTACTCATATAAGCAAACCCATTTTTTAATTCAACACTTCCTGCATAAATTTTACGAAGTTCTTCATCTGGTATTTCATAAATTTTTTGTTGCAATCCAACTTTTCTTAAATAAGACGATAATTTCAAGTTAGCCTTTTGGGCATTTTTCTGTAATTTTTTCTTTTCATTTTGCTTTTAATTTTTTCTAATTTTAAGATAGGGGTTATAGGGGACAAAGTCCCCTTTCATCGTAAGATGTCGGATTTGTGGCAATACAAATCCTATGCTCGCTACACTTATAGACATCAAATTTGTATATACATTTCGTTCTGTTGTTCTACTAGCAATTTCTTATACATAAATTAGTTCATTTAATACAATTTCTTCTGCTTCATTTTTAAAATTGTTCATCATTCCTGCCCAATATAATTGATTAGTATTTTTCATTTCTTCTGTTAAATTATTTTCCTTTTTTAATTGTTCAACTATAAGGTCAACTCTTACTTGTGCTATTTCTTGTATTTCTTTTAAATGTTTATTGAGAGTTTTGTTCATAAACATTATTATATATTCTGCTTTCTTATTCTCTTTTTAAACTTTTAGTCTTAACCTTCCATATTTATTTAGTATAATCTTTTCTTCTTTCTCTAAAACTAAATTAGGCATATAATAATCTCCTACTTTTGTATATTCAATTCCATATTTATTATCAATATTGTTTTCTTTTAATTCTTTATTTTCCATAATTTCAATTCCTCCATTTACTAAATTTTTTAACTAACTTTTTCTCGTTCTTTTACTCTAATTGCTCCAACAATTCGATTTGCTTTTTTCTGTGGGAACTTTTTATCATCTGTAATTAGTTCAACTAATTTAAAAAGCTTTTCTCCATTTTCATTTATTTCATCTATTGTAAGATATTTTTTCTGATAACCTTTCTTTGGTTCATCTAATCTTGCAATCTCGTAATAAGATACTTCATAATAATCATTTAATTTATTGATATAGTCTTGTAATTCTTGCTTGCCCATCATAATTGTAGCTCTAACATCTTTATCTTTTTCAATAGTAATACTTTCCAAAAACTTTGATATAAATTCTTGCTTTTCTTCTTTGCTTTTATTGTTCCATTCTGCCATTATCATATCGTAAAATTTATTAGAACGAATTAGCTTTTCTTTTTCTACATCTCTATATACCATTAAGTGTTGTGGAGAAAATGTTTGGTTATTTAAGTCAATGGCTTCAATTCGCTTTTGTTCAAGCAAATTTAGCTTTTCATCAACTTCTTTATATTCTTTTGAAAATTCCTCTACATCTACAATTTCTTTTAAATATGCTTCTTTTATTCTGTTTTTTCGACTTTGTAATGATGATATTTCTTTATCTAGTTTGGCTGTATTTCGTTCTTTCTTATCAGCTAAAACAGGATAAAAGTATTTCTTTACTGTCATATCATATTCAATTAAGTCCATTATCATTGGCATAACCTGTTCTTCAATTAAGTCTTCACAAAGATAAATTTTACAATCTGTACAATGGTAATACATATATTTCTTCTTTTTACCACCACTTCCTTTACATTGCATTATTTTGCCACATTTTGGACATATCATCTTCTGCATAAATATATAAACTCTATCTCTACAATATGCTCTTTGATTTTTTTCTTTTTGTATCTGTACATCTTCAAACATTGATCTTGTTATTATTGGTTCTACAACATTAGGATATATTACAGGCTCTTTTCCTTGTTCTTTCGCTATTCTTTTAAATCTTTCATAATCTCCTACATAAATTCTATTATTGATTATTTTTTCAATTTTAGAATCTTTCCATTTCTTTGGACTTAAAACCTTTTCTTCGTTTAGGATATTAGCTATTGTTTGATAACTTTTGCCTTGTAAATACAGATTAAATATTCTAATAATTATATCTTTTGTAGTTTCATCAATTATCACTTTCTTTGTTTCATCTCTTTTGTAACCTAGTGGACAAGTTCCGTGGTATATGTCCACATTTTATTGCACCTGTTAGACCGAACTTTGTTCTTTCACTTACTATTTCAATTTCTAATTGTGATAAAACAGTTAGCATACGGACAAAAAATCTACCGATTAGCCGTGCTTGTATTTACATCATCACGGTCACAAACAAGATAGCAATGATGTGTTTCTAAATCTGATATTAATACTTCTAAATCCCTTACAGACCTCGTAACTCTATCTAGTTTATATGCAATAATATAATTGATTTTACCTGCTCGCATATCTTCTAGCATTTGTTGAAAAGCTGGTATGTGTTCCATATCTTTGGCTGATATTCCTGCATCCTTATAAACTTTGTAAATTTTATAATCTTTATATTCACAAAGTTGTTTTAGCTTTTCCTCCTGTTCTCCTAAACTAAATCCTTCCTTTGCCTGATCTTCTGTACTTACACGAATATAAATTCCTGCAACTTTTCTTTCTTCATTCATTAAAACATTACCTCCTTCTTTTAATGAATATAGAAAGACACTATAAATGATTGTCTTATGGCTTTAGCCATTAGAAATCATTATATGCGTAACGCAAAAAAGTGCCACATAGCATATTGTTTTAGCTATTGACACTTTAAAGTTTTTATTTATTGTTTTAACTATCTCTATTTTTTCTTTTAAACACAATTAATAAATCAATATAGTACAATTTTTTAAAAACTCTAAAATATCAAATGCCTTGCTTCTCTATGTTATGTATTCATTAAATTTTGATAGTGGATATTTATTTTCCAAACTATCTATGTAAAAGTAATCTTGCTCATTAAAGAATAAGTACAGCTTATCTTTAATAATTACTCTGTGTGGCTCTACATACGCTAAGTTAGTATGTTCCACAATTCTTAAGGTACCATTGACAATTTCTGGTTTAACCTTTTTCATTTTGCAAGTCCATTCAATTTTAGAGAGTAATTATTTACTCATATTGATTTCTTTTTTAATTATATGTAACATAATACCACAAAAACCCCCTTCTTTCAAGACTTTTGGTCAAAAAAAGACCGTTTCTTTTTTAAAACGGTTTAAGATTTTTGTGTTCGTCAAAATTTTTGTTGTCTTGTAATTAAGTTGTATCAAGACTTTCAAAAAGTTCGACGAAAACTTGTCTTGGTAGCGAAGGTGGGATTCGAACCTACGACCTGCCGGGTATGAACCGGATGCTCTAGCCAACTGAGCTACTTCGCCATATGCATTGCGATATTTATTATACATTGTGTTTTATAATTTGTCAAGAAAAAAATGCAAGTTTTTTAAAATTTATCCAATCAAGATATTAATCACTTACATTTTTACTCTATAATTATTATTCTCTCTCTTTTTCTTCACCTGAATTTTCTTTTTCTTCTTCTTCTTTCACATCTTTTACATTTACTTTATCATTTATTTTTGTATCCATTTTTTTCTTATTATTTTTTGTTTTTCCTACTTTAGGTTCTGCCACCATTTTTTCCAATAAAGATATATTAATTTCATCTTGTTGTTGTTCAATTTCTTTTACTCTTTTATCTACTTCATCCTCATTATCAATTGAAGTTGCAAAAAAAGATTTTATTACATCAAAAAAAGAATCTTTAGTTTTAGTTTCATAATTAACTGGAATATCCATTTTATTACCTCTTTCTTATTTTTAAAAATAAAACTAAAACCATTATACCATATTTTTACAGTTAAATCAATAGTTTCTTAATATTTTCAACAACTTGATCTATTGTTAAACTTGTAGAATCAATAATAATTGCATCATTTGCCTTCTTTAATGCCCCAACTTTTTTATGCATATCATTATAATCTCTCATTTTTACATTTTCCAAAACTTCTTCATAAGTAGTATTTATACCATTTTGAACATTTTCTTCATATCTTCTTTTTGCTCTTACTTCCTCGCTTGCATCCAAATAAATTTTAACATCAGCATTTGGAAAAACCACAGTTCCAATGTCTCTACCTTCTACTATAACATTTTTTCCCTTGGCTAAATTTCTTTGAACTTCAACCATTCTTTCTCTTACAGGAATAATAGAAGAAATTTGTGACACAACTTCTGTTACCTCTTTTGTTCTAATTTCTTTGCTGACATCTTCCCCATTTAATAAAATAATATCTTTGTCACCTGTATTATCAATTTTGATATTAATATTATTTGCTATTTTTATAATTTTTTCTTCATTATCTAATTTAACATTTTCTCTTAGCACCTGTAAAGCCACACATCTATATGTTGCTCCCGTATCTAAATTTAAAAAACCTAATTCTTTTTCGATTCTTTTTGTTACTGTTCCTTTTCCGCTTCCTGCAGGTCCATCAACTGCTACTATCATTTTTTACACCCTTTCCTTTTAATTAATTTTCTTAGAGACAATTTTATCTATTGATATTTCTTTGGGAATAATTACTTTACCACGTACTACATTTCGAGGTTGTTCTATTTCATATAATTTATTTAATAACTCATTTTCTTTTTTAAAAAATATTGCAAATAGATTTTTCCTTATTTTTGAAAATATATCTTCTTTTACAATTATTAAGCCTGTTTCTATTTTTTTGCTCATATTATTCCCTCTTTTTGTTACTATTCACTGTCAGTGAAATGTAGCCTCTTTTTTCACATTATATATTTTTTTCTTTTTTTTATCAATACCTTTACTTGAATTTTAGCGTATAATGATGTATAATTTTCACATACTAAAAAGAAGATACTTGTTTAAACTTTCCAATTAAATCTGTATCTTAGGAAGGGAATGAAATCAAAAATGGAAAAATTAGTTATAAAAGAATTATACAAAAATACAGAAAACTATATTAACAAAGAAGTAACTTTAGAAGGATGGGTAAGAACAGTAAGAGATTCAAAAACATTTGGATTTATCGAAATAAATGATGGAACATTTTTCAAAAATGTACAAATCGTTTTTACAGATAAATTATCAAACTTTAATGAAATTTGTAAACTTACAATAAGTTCTTCAATTAAAGTTAATGGAACACTTGTAAAAACAGAAAACGCAAAACAACCTTTTGAAATTCAAGCCACAAACGTAGAAATAGAAAGTTTATCAGATAGCACATATCCACTTCAAAAGAAAAAACATTCTTTTGAATATTTAAGAACAATCGCACATCTTCGTCCAAGAGCAAATACTTTTAACGCAGTATTTAGAGTTAGAAGTAGCCTAGCATATGCAATACACCAATTCTTCCAAGAAAGAGGTTTTGTATATGTAAACACTCCTTTAATCACTGGAAGTGACGCTGAAGGTGCTGGAGAAATGTTTAACGTTAATTCTTTTGATTTAACAAACATACCAAAAACAGATAATGGAAAAATTGATTTTTCAAAAGATTTCTTTGGTAAACCTGCTCATTTAACAGTAAGTGGTCAATTAAATGGTGAAACATTTGCAGAAGCATTTAGAAACATCTATACATTTGGTCCTACTTTTAGAGCAGAAAATTCAAATACAGTAAAACATGCCGCAGAATTCTGGATGGTTGAACCTGAAATATGTTTTGCAGATTTAGCTGATGATATGGATTTAGCAGAAGATATGATTAAATATATTTTCAAATATGTTTTAGATAATTGCCCAGAAGAAATGGAATTTTTCAATAACTTTATAGACAAAGGTTTATTAGAAAGATTAAATCATGTTATCAATTCTGATTTTGTTAGAATTTCTTACACAGATGCAGTTAAAGAATTAGAAAAACATAATGCTGAATTTGAATACAAAGTTAGTTGGGGTATTGATTTACAAACAGAACATGAAAGATATTTGTGCGAGCAAATATTTAAGAAACCTGTTTTTGTTACAGATTATCCAATGGATATAAAGGCTTTTTATATGAAACAAAATCCAGATGGTAAAACTGTTGCTGCTGCTGACCTTTTAGTTCCTGGTATTGGAGAAATTATTGGTGGTAGCCAAAGAGAGGAAAATTATGATAAATTATTAAATAGAATGAAAGAATTGAATATGCCTATCGAAAATTATGAATGGTATTTGGATTTAAGAAAATATGGTAGTTGTGTTCATTCTGGATTTGGTCTAGGTTTTGAAAGAGCAATCATGTATTTAACTGGTATGCAAAACATCCGTGATGTTATACCATTCCCTAGAACACCAAAAAACTGTGAATTTTAAAATTCACAGTTTTTTATTTATTATTTTGCTAATCTATTTATTAATTCATCTAATGTATATACTTCTTTTTCTCCTGTTTTTGAAGTCTCTAATTCATATTTTCCATCTTCAAACTTTTTACCAATAACAAGCATATAAGGAGTACCTAAAGCATAAACATCATTAATTCTATTACCCATATTCAAATTTTCTCTATCATCAATAATAGCATTAACACCATTATCTTGAAGTTTATTGTATAATTCAAATGCCTTCTCTTTATTTTCGTCACTATATATAATTTGAACTTTATATGGAGCAATATTTTCTGGTATTGCAAAACCTTTAACTCTATCATTTTTGATAATAATATTGTTTTCAATTGTAGTTGCAATTATTCTACCTAAACCAATTCCATAACATCCCATATAATAAGGTTTGCTTTGACCATTTTCGTCTTGATATGTCAATCCCATTGCTTCTGAATATTTTGTTCCTAACTCGAAATTATTTCCTAATTCAACAGAATTATATTCTTTCATATCTTCTAGGCTTAATCCTTGTAGTCTATCAATAAATGTTTCTTTATCTTCAAAGTCTAGGACTTCTTTATTAATTCCAACATTTTTTTCTTCATTGTATAAAATGATGTCTTCACCTAATTTTGTAATGGCTTGAAATTCTTCAGAAACTCTTCCTCCCATTGTTCCACCATCACTTACAACAGGAATGATATTAATTCCTATTCTTTCAAAAATTCTCATATATACATCATGCATTTTTTCAAAATTTTTGTGCATATCTTCTGGTGTTTTGTCAAATGAATATGCATCCATCATTACAAATGTACGAGGTCTAAATAAATATCCTCTTGCTCTAATTTCTTTTCTAAATTTTTCTCCAATTTGATAGTATGTTGCCGGTAGATTTTTATATGATAATAATCTGTTTGATCCAAATATTGTTGCACATTCTTCTGCTGTTGGTGCTAAACCATAATCACCTAAATTATTGCTCATATTAAACATTATATCAGATTCTTTTGTATATACATCCCATCTTCCAGATTGTTCCCAAATTTTTCTTGGTTGCAATTTTGGGAATTCTGCTTGGATGCAATCTGCTTTATCTAATTCGTCAATAATTATGTTTTCTACTATTCTTTCCATTTTTGTCCATATGTTTCCATATCCAAAAATTCCGCTTTCAAATTGATATAATTCTCCCAATTTCATTAAAATATCTTGTCCTGAGTAGTTTTTATCTACATCATTAAAGTTTATTTTCTTTGGATTTAATTTACTTAGTTTCATTTTCTTTTACTCCTTCTTTTTCTTTGTTATTTTCAACCAAATCATCAATTACAATTTGTTGATTTTCATCCAATTTATATTTTGGAAGCTCCGGCAAATCATTTAACGATGTATACCCAAACATCTTCAAAAATTCATTTGAAGTTACATATGTCATTGGTTTACCTGGTAAATCCGCCTTTCCACCTTCTTGTATTAATCCATATTCCAATAATTTATAAATACAAGCATCTGCGCCAACTCCCCTTATAGACTCAATTTCCGCTCTTGTTACTCTTGGATTATATGCAATTATTGCAAGTGTTTCCAATGCCGCATTTGACAAATTAGGTTTTGATCTTTTATCTAATATCGGATACAAAAATTCATATAATTCTTTTTTTGTACATAATTGATAACTATCATCTACTTTTATAATCTCAATTCCCCTACTTTGTTCCCTATAATCTTCTTGCATTGAAACAATAATATTTTCTAAATCTTCTTTAGGAATTTCTAAAGAAATCATTAATTCTTTTATTGTAACTTGCCTTCCTGCTGCAAAGAGAATTGCTTCAATGATAGATTTTATTTTATCTATTTCCATGTTGGATTAGTTCCTTTCTAATTTTTTATATATAGTATTAATTTTGATTTTATTTATACCTCTAATTCTATAATTTACTTGTTAATTATATTAT
>ERZ791923.496-NODE-496-length-57353-cov-5.196726_pt1 | contig 57353 bp, 57 predicted proteins | sample MGYA00510133_ERZ791923 | MGnify/ENA primary metagenome ERZ791923 (study PRJEB30046, sample SAMN00792106) | human gut metagenome | study: EMG produced TPA metagenomics assembly of the A metagenome-wide association study of gut microbiota in type 2... | reverse complement strand
TTCAATCTCATTCATCGTTGTCATCTCTCGGCGACAGCTTATTTACTATATCATAGCGCCAACCGTTTGTCAACAACTTTTTTTATTTTCTTTTGCTTCTTTTTTCAGAAGCTGTTGTTGTCTGTGTTACTTGTTTTACGCGACAACTCATTTATAATATCATGTATCGAAGCGTATGTCAACAACTTTTTCAGAAAAAAAATTGAACAACTCATATCTTCAAATAAAGCGGAGAAGGAGGGATTTGAACCCTCGCGCCGGTTAACCCGACCTATACCCTTAGCAGGGGCACCTCTTCGGCCACTTGAGTACTTCTCCAAAGTTCTTATCTGACAATATGATATTGTTCTGCGCCGTGACGCATAGATAATAATACTAGAGGTTTTCCCATTTGTCAATGATATTATTCAACTTTTTGTACTTTATTTTTTCTTCTTTATATTTTTCTGTAAATAGTCCATTTTACTTTTTATCATATGGTTTTACTTCTACTGATTTATTTTCAAAATCGATAAATAACTGATATGCATATCCATCCTCACTGGTATCCCATACTTCCACATATTTCGGTGTGACTTCTATCAAAATTTCGGTATCTGTATGGCTATACTTATTATAGCTTTCCCACAGATACTTTTTGTAACCTTTCTCAAATTTTCTGCCCGGCTCATCTACTACGAGACCTTTGTTTTGTGCAACTCCTTCTACCTGGACACCACTCCAGCAAAGTGCAACATTTGGATTTTCCAAAAGCTGTTTTGTTTTACGAAAATTTTTATCTGTTTTAAAATAAATCTTTTCATCATAAAACAGACAGCTTACATTGCGCACCATAACATAATCATTCAGGCTGGATGCCAATGCCATAATCTGTGCATTTCCGAGCTTTTCAAACATTGTCGTTACCGCTTCCTCATAGCTTATTTCTTTGTTGCAGCTAAATTTCATTTTATATCCTCCTAACGATTTATAAAGTTTTTAATTGGTTTACTGAGTCTTTTATATAAGAAGAAAGTCATTACCGAGCAAAATCCGTACTTAATTAAATTAAAAGGTACAATTCCAAGTAATACCATAGTAAATGCATCGGTTACTTTCGGATTCACTTCTGTACACATTGCAACAATGTCCTGCATTGTCATACCAAACAGTTTTGCATAAAATGGTATGATTAAGTATAAATTAGAAAAAACAGATACGATCGACACCGTTAACGTTCCAATTATCATACCAATCGCTGCTCTTTTTCTTGTCTTCTTTCTATAAAAAAGAATTGCCGGCATAACATATGCACATCCTAAAATTAAATTTTGTAATTCACCGGTACCTACGGAATGACTTCCCTGTAATACGAGCTGTAATAGAATCTTCAGGATAATAATTAAAAATGCGGCAACAGGTCCATACATAAATCCACCAATCATTTCAATAATTGGTGATACGTCAAAAGATAAAAATGGCGGCAACAATGGTAACGGGAACCGGAAAAAGACTAATATGGAACCGATTGCCCCCATCATGGCAATAAATGTCATTTCTCTTACATGGATTTTAACTTTTTTCCTGTTCTTTTCCGCTACTGCATTTTCCTCTTGATTTGCTGTCATACATTTGTTTTCTGTCATGATTTTCATCCTCTCCTGATATAAAGTAATTTGTTTTGTGTAAAAAGAATCCTGCCAGCAGGATTCTCCGCCGCAGTGCGATTCCCGGAGAGCTTTTTTATGTATTAGGAACGAAGTTTCCTATTACATAAAAAATGCCACATAGATATGAAATACCTATGTGGCAACTCCTACACTGTTAACAAAACCCGAAACATATAAATATGCTTCGGGTCTATTTCACAGAAAATGTCTTTTCTCATCCGGACTTTACCGTCGGTTCCGGAATTCCAATAAAGGTCACCGGATCAGCCGCTTTCGCGGGTCATGGACTATACCATCGGTAGGGACTTCCACCCTGCCACAAAGACTTCTATATTCTTTTATCAGGATGATATCTCCATCCTCTGCAGATCCTATTATAATTCTTTTTCTGAACGCTGTCTATCCCTAATTGATATTTTTTTCACAATTACCATTCTTCTCCTGGGTATTTCATGTTCCACTCTTTGCGCAGGCCTGTCATGAGTTCCATGACGTCACGGGTATCTTTTAAGCGCATTACCCCGGTATTTCCGTTCAAGATAGCATCTTCCATGTCTGTCATTTCATACAATAATGCATCCGCCGTTGCACCTGCCGTGATCTCATGCACCTTTCCGGTCTCTGCTTCCACAACGATAGCACGGTCGGCGCGCGGATATTCCATGATCTCTATATATCCTTTTTCACAGCTGATTACAGCGCGCTTTGGCTGTTTGGAGTGTAGGGACAGCGACAGCGCCGCCATCTGTCCGTCCGGATTCATCAGAAGAATTCCCTCCTGTTCATCCGCGCCGGTCGGTGCGTATTTTACCTGGGAAAGTACCTGATCAGGCTGGCTTGACATAAAGCTTCTTGCAATGGAAAGTGCATAGACACCGATGTCTAAGAGTGCTCCGCCCGCCAGATTCATATTGAAAAACCGGTTCTTCATATTATATTCCTTGTAACTGCCGAAATTGAGCTGAATAAACTGCACCTTCCCGAGTGCCGGAATCTCTCCATCCCCCGTCTCAACAATCTGCCAGAGCTTCTTATATAAGGGCATGTGCCAGATCGTCATCGCCTCCGCAAACACAACGTGGTGCTCCTCTGCAAGCGCAATCGCCTCCGCAAGTTCACGGCTGTTCAACATGACTGATTTTTCACAGAGCACATGCTTCCCGCCTGCAAGTGCCTCACGGGAAAATTCGATATGCGTATTGTGCGGCGTGGTAATGTAAATGACATCTACGTCGGGATCATGGAACATTTCATGAAAATCATCGTACACCTTCTGCACACCGTACTTCTCCGCAAATGCGACTGCCTTCTCGTATGTGCGGTTGCCGACCGCGTAGAGATGCTTTCCCATATGCTCTAGAGCCTGTGCCATTTCATTTGCGATGACACCGCATCCCAATACTGCCCAGTTCAACTCTTTTTTCATTGTGGTACCTCCTGCATGATTTTACTTTTTTATCAATACAAATCAAAAATACTCATCTGTGGATCTTTCCAGGAACGCTGGATTGCATCTTTTACAATGTCTGTGCTCTGCACATGCCCGATCAGAAGCGGCGAGCGAGGATCATGCTGCAGCCGGTTCTCCCGGACGGTGCGGCTGTCATAGTTGGCATAGCAGTACAGACATTCATGTCCGCAGGTGTTATAAGCACCGATGTCTGCGCCGAGCAGGCAGGGACACCCGTCTCTTGCCCGTTTCTGCTGCGGCACCTTCAATCTACAACCAATAGCACGTTCCAATACAGACTGAGATAAACAGCCGTCCGCATCCACATTCTGTCGGACAAGACTGCGGTTCTCACAGCACAGATGAATCTGAAGATGCTGCTTTACTGCTATCTCGGAAAACGCCGCAATCAGACGCTCCTGCTCCTCCTTTCCGACGCTTCTTGCATCCGGAAAGTTCCGTCTTGTTTTTTCATATAAATCAATAAAACTTACCACACACTGCCCGGTATATCCGGACAGCTTCTCTGCAAGCTCCCCGAACTTTTCCACATGATGCTGCACGCTGTAGGTCTCATTTAAAAAGACGGGATCATAACGGAAACTGACACGTTCTCTTCCCACGCTCTCCGACAATCTGCAAAATGCCTCCGCGATGAGGTTCTTATCCGGCACATGTGGTTCTATCTCCCTGCCGTAAGGTGTGATCGTCACAAACCAGAACATGGTAAACGCATCCAGCATAGAAAGGCGCTCCAGCATGGGCAGCGGATTTTTCGTACAGAATACAAGTGCATCCACCACCGCAGGATCGAGCCGGTATCTTGTTATCTGCGTGGGATAATACGGATTGCGCACCAGAACTTCTCCCGCGCGGACCCTCTCATAGAACCAGTCGCTGTAATACGCCGGTATGTCTGTCCTGCTTCCTGTATTCAGTATCATACCCCTCTCACCTCCGCATATCCAGATTATACCCTATTTTTTCCTGTTTTTCACTTCTGAATTTCGATCCCCGGACGGATGGTATCCTCCCCGAAATTGATTTTATGTAAACCTTGACTTCTCCTGCCGGCAAAGTTATAATGTTAGAGTTGACTAACTCATTATTTTACCTGATTTCAAAAACGGAGGGCGGTTGCAGCGGCAACCGGAAATATATGATTATTGAAACAGCTCTATATCAGGATGTACTGGAACATTCCAGTATCTTCCGTCAATTACCAAAAGATAAATATCCCAATGTCCTGCGCTGCTTAAATGCGCGCGTGGTCGATTATCCGCAGGATGCATCCATCGCCGCACTCGGGGATTCCTCCGGCTGCTCCGGCATTCTGCTCACCGGCATGCTGGAAGAATATCTGGTCGACGAAAACGGAAACCAGATCATCATCAATCACCTGCGAAGCGGCGATGTCTTCGGCGCCGAGTCTGTGTGCGCCGGACAGGTGGCGAGTCATGTCTACATTCACACCGTGGAAAAAAGCAAGATCCTGATGCTCGATTTTGCCGCGCTCTTGTCGGAAAAAACATTTTCCTGCTCCTGCCGTATGCAGGTCACCACCAATCTGATGCAGGAATTTGCGCGCCAGGTGATGTTTTTTAACAGCAAAATACGGATTCTCAGTCAGAAAAAACTGCGGGACAAGTTAAAGATCTATCTGCAGACGCTAGAGATCGCACCGGACGGAACGGTGTGCCTTCCCTACAGCCGCAGAGAGCTTTCGGAATATCTCTACGCGGACCGGAGCGCCCTCTCCCGCGAACTTTGCAAAATGCGCGACGAGGGGATTCTGAATTTTTCGGGTTCCAGGCTGCAGATTCTTGATCCGGATTTTCTGGCAATATAATCTTTTTTTGAGGCGGTTGCAATAGCAACCGCTTTTTCTTTCCTTTTCCAGTATTCTATGTCTCGTTGGTTAGTTTTAACTAACCAATAATTACATACTGATACCGTTCAGAGGGAGGAAATATGATAAAAAAGACAAAACTTACCGCTGCATTATTGACAGCTGCCATGGTACTGCAGCTTGCAGCCTGCGGAAGCAATGCGGCTTCCGGAACAGAGAATACTTCAGATAACGGAGCCACAGCAGCCACCGAGACTGCTGCCGCTTCCGAATCGGCGGAGAGCGTAGACACTGAAACTGCTGCCACCGAGGACACCGGCACCCACACTGTGGTTGACCATGCCGGCAACACTGTGGAAGTTCCGAATCACATTACCCGCGTAGTGATTGACCAGATTCCGATTCTCTCCACCTACATGTCCTATTTCGGCGGGGAAGCTCCTTATATCGTAGGCTACTGCGGTTCTTTCAAGGATACCATCTCAAAGACGGTTCTCAAAAATATCGCACCGGAGCTGATGGAATCCGCGGATACCGTCTATGCACAGAGTGATCTGAATATCGAGGAAATCATGAAGTTAGAACCGGATGTCATCTTATACAATGCCGGCAATACGGCACACGCAGAGATCTTACAGGAGAGCGGCATTCCGTGTATCGGATTTGCAACCGTCGGTCACGAGACAGAAGCTGATCCGTTAAACCGCTACAAACAGTGGCTGGATCTTCTGGAGGATGTCTTCGGTGAGGAAGGCAAGACCGATGCTTTCACTGCTGCCGGCGACGAGATTGTTGCGGATGTGGAGGCAAGGATTGCAGCCGTTCCGGAGGATGAGCGCCCGAGCGCACTGATTCTGTGGAAATACAGCGATGGCGTACCGCAGGTATCCGGCAACGGAACCTTTGGTACCTACTGGATGAAACACTTAGGTGTCACGGACGTTGCCGCGGAGGCAACCGGCTTTACACAGGTGAGCATGGAACAGATCTACGACTGGAATCCGGATATTCTGTTTGTCGACGGTCCGGGACTCATCGGTCTTACCTCGGAGGACGTGCTGGAGAACAGGGTAGAAGGAACCGATTTCTCCTCCATCAAAGCTGTTCAGGACGGACGTGTCTATGACACAACGCTTGGCATGTGGAACTGGTTTACACCAAACCCGGACGCTCCGCTGGTATTCGCATGGCTTGCATGCAACACTTACCCGGAAGTTTTCGCAGACTATCCTCTGGAGGATACCATCCGTGAATATTACCATGACTGGTATGGCTATGATGTTACCGATGAGGAAATGGAGGAAATGCTTCAGTACTGATGAATGATAATTTTTTGATCAAACGGGGGCATTTTACACCGCTTGCCATTCTCTTAATGATACTGCTGCCGCTTGTCACCGCACTGATCTGTATCTGCCTCGGCAGAATGAATGTGCCGGTCGGCGACGTAATCACTGTTTTCCGCGATGTTTTCACGGGAAATGAGGGACATGCGCAGAATTACTCCATTGTAATCAATCTGCGGCTGCCGCGTATTCTGATGGCAATTATTGTGGGAGCAGGTCTTACCTGCGCAGGAAACACGTTCCAATCGCTGTTTTCCAATCCACTGGCAACACCGGACATTCTCGGTGTTACCAGCGGCACCTGCGTGGGAGCGATCCTTGCGATCATCCTTTCCTGCGGTATTCTGGAGACACAGCTCATTGCACTTGCGTTCGGACTTGCCTCCGTATTTTTTACGTTAAAGATCGCAGGAAAAAATGAGAACCGCCAGGTGGTCTATCTTGTGCTGGCAGGCGTGATCGCCTCCTCCCTGTTTAACGCCATCGGCTCTCTGCTGAAATATACGGCCGACCCGCAGGACAAGCTTCCGGAAATTACTTACTGGCTGATGGGCAGCTTCACAAGCGCCACTTATAAAAAATTGCTGATCGGTTCTCCGCTCATTCTCATTGGAATCGTCGTCATCTATCTGCTCCGATGGAGACTGAATATTTTATCCTTAAGCGAGGATGAAGCGAAAGCCAGCGGCATCAACTTAAAACGGACACAGATGATATTCATCCTGGCGTCGACAGTCATTACCGCCTCGGCGGTATCCATGTGCGGTCAGGTCGGCTGGATCGGTCTCTTAGTCCCGCACTGCGCCAGAATGCTTGTCGGAAGCAACAACCGTTATGTGGTTCCCATCAGCTTAAGTCTCGGTGCAAGCTTTATGATTCTGATCGATACACTCTCAAGAACCATCAGCGTCATCGAGCTTCCGCTGTCCATTCTGACCGCCATCATCGGAGCACCGGTCTTTATTTCACTGCTGAATAAGAACAGGAGCAATCTGCAATGATACTTGAAATAAAAAATGGCTGTTTTGGATATCCCAAACAGGATATAATATTATCTGATATCAATCTCTCATTAGAGGAAGGTCATATTTTAGCAATCTTAGGTCCCAACGGTATCGGAAAGACCACACTATTAAAATGCATGATCGGTCTGCTCCCCTGGAGAGAGGGAACGACTTTTCTGTACGGGCAGGACATCAAAACATTAAAACCAAAGGAATTGTGGAGCAATGTCTCCTACATTCCGCAGAGCCACGGTTTTGCTTTTTCCTACACCGGACTGGAAATGGTCATGCTCGGCCGCTGTTCGCATCTTGGTGTTTTTGAACAGCCCGGCAGACGGGAGATTGAGATGGCGGAAGCCATGATGGAGAAAACAGGCATCACGCATCTTGCCAAAAAGGACTGCAACCGCATGAGCGGCGGAGAACTTCAGATGGTACTGATTGCGCGCGCACTGATCAATGAACCGAAGCTGATCATTCTCGACGAGCCGGAAACAGGTCTTGATTTTCACAATCAGATTCTGGTTCTCAACATGATCGACCGGCTCTCCCACGAGGACGGCATCAGCGCAATCATGAACACGCACTATCCGACCAACGCCATGTCTGTCGCCGACGAGGCTTTTATGATGAATCACAAAGGCACTTTTTTCTATGGCAGCACGGAAAAAGTTCTGACAGAAAAGAATATTTCCGTGTCCTTTGACGTCAATGTGGTTGTCAATGAGTTCAGCCATCATCAGAAAAAAATAAAGAGCATCGTACCTGTCTCCCTGACAGACAAAGCGATGTGACAGAAAGGATCTACTATGTCAGAAGGCGTATTTACCATCGCAGCAAAACGTCCGATCCGCGAGGAGATGACCATCTCACGAAATACCGGACTCGGCACTTCCAATTCCGCTACCTGGTTTTCCCTTGGCGCAGGCACATCCATCACACCGGAAAGCTACAATACGATGTCCATCTATATCGGAGCTGCCGGCACCGGAACGTTTCTCATCGGTGAACAGCCGGAAACAATGGATCTGCACCCGGATGAGATATTGCTCGTACCGGAGAGAACTCTCTGCGGTGTCAAAACCGGCGAGGGTTGTATCTATACAGAAATTATTACAAAAAAGGAGAACACTATGAACGATCTTGTAAAAACAAAAGAGGTATTGAATCTGAAGGAACTGATCTCTTACGAGGAGGGAAGCATTGCAAACGTGGATATCGTACACAACGACACGATGAAGTTTGTCCTCATGGCATTCGATGAGGGTACCGGACTGACACCACACCGCGCACCGGGCAACGCAATCCTGACCGCGCTTGAGGGTACAGCTGTCATCGGATACGAGGGTACCGACTATACCTTAAACGCAGGTGAGAGCTTCCGTTTTGAGAAGAACGGTCTGCACAGCGTAACCGCAAAGGGATGTTTCAAAATGTCTCTGCTGCTTGTTCTGGAATAAGACCGGAAGAAAAAAGAGCCGAAAGGCTCTTTTTTGTTGCAGGAAAATGACCCGCTACATTTCTTCTAATGTGTGATACTGTCGGATTGCTGTCTCGTAGAGGTTGTTTCCCTCGCGGTCGATCACGACGATGACCGGAAAATCTTTTACCTCGATCTTGCGGATTGCCTCCGCGCCGAGATCCTCATAGCATACAATCTCAGATTTTGTGATGCATTTGGAAAGCAGTGCGCCGGCTCCGCCGATGGCTGCAAAATAGACGGCGTGGTTGCGGATCACCGCGTCAATCACTTCTTTTGAGCGCTTTCCTTTTCCAATCATTGCCTTTTCACCGAGATCCAACAGTCTCGGAGCGTATTTGTCCATACGGGTGGCTGTGGTCGGTCCGGCGGATCCGATCGGACGTCCTTCCCTGGCTGGAGACGGTCCCATATAATAGATCGTCGCATCCTTGATGTCAATCGGAAGCTCCTCGCCCCGGTCCAATGCCTCGATCATGCGCTTATGTGCCGCATCGCGCGCCACATACATGGTTCCTGTCAGATAGACATAGTCCCCGGCTTTTAAATCTCTGGTAACCTCTTCCGTAATTGGTGTTGCAATATGTTTATCCATATCTTTCCCTCTCATCATCCTGCTTATCAACATTTCATTTTCTTTTTGTGGAAAACCCGGCATATTTTCTCTTACAGTGTTCTTACAACGTGCCGGTTCACGTGGCAGCAGATATTGACAGCCACCGGAAGTCCCGCAATGTGTGTCGGATAGGTATTGATGTTCACTGCAAGCGCCGTCGTCGTTCCTCCGAGTCCTCCCGGTCCGATTCCAAGCTGATTGATCTTTGAGAGCATCTCTTCCTCGAGATCTTTGACATAGGGGATATCGGAATGTTCATCGACCGGTCTCGTCAGCGCCTGCTTGGCGAGAAGCGCGCATTTTTCAAATGTACCGCCAATGCCGACTCCGACGACCATCGGCGGACATGCATTCGGCCCCGCATCCTTTACGGCGGTAAGAATCGCATGCCTGACTCCCTCGATGCCGTCCGCCGGTTTTAACATGAACACGCGGCTCATATTTTCACTGCCGAATCCTTTCGGCGCCATGGTGATCTTTACCTGATCGCCCGGCACGATGGAATAATGAATGACTGCCGGCGTGTTATCTTTTGTATTTTCACGAATGAGCGGATCACCAACAACGGATTTGCGCAGGAATCCCTCTGTGTATCCCTGACGGACTCCCTCGTTAACGGCATCCTCAATCGCTGCGCCCTCAAAATGGACATCCTGTCCGACTTCCAGAAAGATCACTGCCATTCCGGTGTCCTGACAGATCGGAATCATCTCCTCGTCCGCAATCTTTAAATTGTCCTGCAGCTGATGTAAAATCTTTTTCCCGAGTTCAGACTGTTCTGTGTCAGCGGCATGCTTCATCGCCGCATCCATATCCGCGGACAGATAATGATTTGCCTGTATACACATTTCTTTGATATTTTTTGTAATCTCATCTGTTTGAATTGTTCTTATCATACCGTTCTTCCTCTCCCTGTCTGCTGTGTATGTGGCGTTTAGGATGCCTGATCTTTTTTGTTTTCGTCTTTCTTTTTGATATTAAAGTGAATCTTGAATTTTTCCAGCGTCTCGTTGTTATCCCGTGACTTCATATCCGGGAATGCCTTCATCAGACGCTGAAAGCCAAAGCTTTTCTCCTCGTACAGCTTCTCGTAGCGCTCCATAAGTTCTGCGCGCTCGCGCTTTTTCTCCTCGAGTGCAAGTTCGCGTTCGCGCTTTTTCTCCTCACGGGAAGCTACATAATTCTCTGCCTTCTCGGCAAGCTTGTTCTTCGCTGTCTGCGGCAGTTCCGAAATGCTCTCCTTGGTCTCTGAAAGCTTATCCTTCGCCGCTCCCGTCGTCTCCGCAAGCTTATCCTTCGCTGCTCCCGTCGTCTCCGCAAGTTTATCCTTCGCTGCTCCCGTCGTCTCCGCAAGCTTATCCTTCGCCGCTCCCGTCGTCTCCGCAAGTTTATCCTTCGCTGTTTGCGGCAGCCCGTAAATATTTTCCTTCGTCTCGCTGATCTTATCCATCAGCTCCACATGTGTTTCCTGGAATTTCTCGGATTTTTCAATAACGTCTGTCACATTTTCATAGATATTTTCGCCGATCTCATCGGACAGCCGGTGAATAGACGCCGCCATCTCATCCATGACCTTTAAGCGCTTATTGAATTTCAGAATCGTCGTCACCGTGATGATGCAGTCTGCCGCGAACACGCACATGATAATACTGAGCAGCACTACGCCAAGCACGAACGGAATAAAGCGGATGGCTGCATAAATGATCGGATGAATGATATCCATGATAAAGGTACATGCCAGTCCCCAGTAGATCGAAAACTTCAGGCAGACGTAACCTTTGATGTTGAATGGCTTGTCAGAATAGTCCCACCACTTGTTGTGAAATACTTTTTCCAGAATATAACCCGTAATGTACTCCAGCACGGAGGTAAGAAGAAAAGATCCTGCAAACAGGATCAGCAGATTTTCTTTCAGAGGTGTCAGGATGGCCACCACAATCACCACGCCGCACCCGTAGATCGGACAGTACGGACCGTTCAAAAATCCACGGTTCACGAACTTTCCGGTATCGAGTGCTGCGTAGGATACCTCGGTACACCAGCCGATAAATGCATAGATAATAAAAATCCAGACCAATTCATAAAAATTCTGCGGCATAATCATTCTCCTTTGTTCCGTGCCTTCTCCACGTACTCATAAGAACCATTATAGTCCATTGAAATTTATGAAACAATCCTTTACTATCCGATTTCTCCGTGTTTTTCGTAATTTGTCACCTTTGTGACTTTATTTTTCTCATCCACGAAAAGCACCGTCGGGCGAAGTTCTGATGCTTCCTCCGGCGTCACCTGCGCGTATGCCATCAAAATAATCTTGTCACCGGTCTGCACCATGCGCGCCGCCGCGCCGTTTAAGCACATCACGCCGCTGCCGCGCTCCCCGGCAATCGTGTAGGTCTCAAAGCGGGAGCCGTTGTTGACGTCCACGATCTGTACCTTCTCGTATTCCAGGATTCCCGCCTGCTCCAGCAGATCCATATCCACGGTAATGCTCCCGACGTAGTCTAATTCCGCTTGTGTTACTGTTGCGCGGTGTATTTTTGCTTTTAACATTGTAATTGTCATCGCTTAGTTCTCCAATTCATACATAAAATTATCGATCAGTCTTGTCTTTCCGATATAGACTGCTATCGCGGCAAGGATTCCTCTGTCGATCTTCTCCACCTGCTGCATCGTGTCAAGATCTACGATTTTTACATAATCAATCTTTGCAAGCGGCTCTTTTTCAATCTCCGCTGTCATTGAGGCAAGAATTTTTTTGCAGTCGCGCTCTCCCTTTTCCACCATCTCTTTTCCAAGGAAGATAGAACGGCTCAACACGAGCGCTGCCTTCCGCTCCTCTATAGACAGATAGGTGTTACGGGAACTTTTTGCAAGTCCGTCCTCCTCTCGGATGATCGGGCAGCCGGTAATCGTAAGCGGCATGTTCAGATCTTTTACCATTCTCTTGATAACCGCAAGCTGCTGCGCGTCTTTCTGTCCGAAATATGCACGGTCCGGCGTCACAATATTGAAAAGCTTCGTCACAACCGTGCACACGCCGCGGAAGTGTACCGGTCTGCTGAGTCCGCAAAGCTCCTTGGTCAGTACATCCATATCGACATAGGAATAGAACTGATCCCCGTACATCTCCTCCGGCGTTGGATGGAAAATGAGATCCACGCCGTGCTCCTCGCAGAGCTTTGCATCATGTTCCAGATCTCTCGGATAGCTTGCGAGATCCTCCGTCGGCCCAAACTGCATCGGATTGACAAAAATACTCACAACGACTCTGTCATTCTCTCCGGCTGCATCGATCAGACTCATATGTCCCTCATGCAGGTAGCCCATAGTCGGCACAAAACCGATCGAAAGTCCTTCCTTTTTCCACTCCTTCACCTGTTCTCTTACTTCTTCTATGGTTGATACAATTTTCATAATCTGCTCCTTTCGCCATTTTCTATATTTAGTATAATTTTTCAATCACCGAGTCATCGATCTTAAAGCAATGTTCCTCGCCCGGAAATGTTCCTTCTTTTGTCTCTTTGATATATGCTTTGACACCCTCGCGCATCACCTCGCCGACATTCGCGAATACCTTCACAAACTTCGGACGGAAATCGCCGTACATGGCGAGCAGATCCTGGTATACAAGTACCTGTCCGTCACATCCTGCTCCCGCGCCGATACCGATCGTCGGAATTGTAAGTTCTTCGGAGATCTTAGCTGCCAGCTTCGCCGGCACACACTCCATCACAACCATGCATGCGCCTGCCGCTTCCACTGCCTTCGCATCGGCGAGAAGCTTCTTCGCTGCCTCCACATCTTTGCCCTGCACCTTGAATCCGCCGAATGCGTTGACGGACTGCGGCGTGAGTCCGATGTGCGCCACAACCGGAATGGATGACTTCACGATCGCTTCAATGTGAGGTGCAAATTCCACACCGCCCTCCAGTTTTACTGCATTCGCACGACCTTCCTTCATCAGTCTTCCGGCATTTACAACTGCGTCGTACACGGATGTCTGGTAGGACATAAACGGCATATCCGCAACTACAAACGCATCTTTTGCGCCGCGGGAGACTGCCGCCGTGTGATGAATCATATCTTCCATGGTCACAGAGAGCGTATCCTCATATCCGAGCATTACCATTCCCAGTGAATCCCCGACGAGGATTGTGTTGACACCGGCTTCATCCATGATCTTTGCCGTCGTGTAATCATAAGCCGTCACCATGATGATCTTATCGTGTTCTTCCTTCTGCTTCTGTAACGTCAATACTGTGTTTTTCATGTTTCCCTCCACTTTTCCTGCGCCCCCGGCGCATAGACTGTGTTTTCCTGTTCACACCGTTTCTGCGCATTCCGCACCCGGGCTGTGTTCCCCGCTTCTGCACAATTTTCTCATCTCCGCATAATCACGATCCGGATGCTTGCGCTGTGCGAGATCTGTGAGATATTCGGCACAGGAAGTATATATTTTCCGCTGTTTTTCATTTAACGCGGAAAGATGTTTTTCTACGGTAGCACAGTCATTTCTCTCAAGCGGGCCTGTGAGAGACTGTACGCATCCCTGTGTCAGAATGTGATCCAGATTTCCCTTTGCAAGTGCATAGAGCTCGCTTCGCGCTTCCTCCTGTGCGAATCCGCAGTCGAGAAGCAGCTGCTCGGACATGGAAAATAAGGCAGTCATATAGTTGGATGAGATTGCTGCCGCCGCGTGATATTTGATTTTGTCTTCTTTGGAAATGATACGGGTGCGATTGCCCATGGAATGGAAAAATGTCTCCAGGTTCTTCACATAGGAGGAGTCCCCCTCGAGTGTGAACAATACGCCGGATAATTCTCTCCATGCATTTTCTTTGCTGCTGATTGCAGCAAGAGGATGTACGGAACATGCATGACAGTTCATGCTGTCCCAGTCTGAAAAGATGTCTGAACTGTAAAGACCGCTGCAATGACCGATTACTTTACCGGATACATAGGGCTTTGCCTGCTGCCACACTTCTGCGATGGCGGAATCCGGTACGGTAAATAGAATCATGCCGCAACTGCTGATAATTTCTTCTAAACTCTTATAACAGGTTGTCTGTGTAAATTCTGCTGCCCATGCAGCAGACGCGCGGGTCAGGCTGTAATAACCTCCTACGTTCCTGCCCTTTTCTTTAAAATATTTGCCAAGTGACACGCCGACCTTGCCGGCACCGATAAAACCGATCTGCATACGTTCGGTCTGTACATCATTCAATGAAATACAAACGCCTCCTTCCGGAAGCAGTATGCGGCACCTTTCCTGTGAAATCATGGTCTCTTCGATCCACGTCCCGTCGGAAACTGGCGATCTAAGTTTCATTCTCTTTTCTTCTCCGGTATCATTTCCGCGCTGCGGAATATCATCCGTGATTTACTATAACACCTGGTATTTCAAATGTAAATAAAGGAATAAGAAAAACCCGCGGTCTTTTGACCGCGGGTTCCGATACATCTTCGATTTTTTAGTTGTTTCCCTTATAAGACAGGAATTTTACAACTGCAATGATCGGGATCAGACCAGATACACAGCCGATTGCCTGTGTTTCGCTCTCCTGCTTACCCTCTAACTTTGCATACATCTTAGCATAGCTGCATCCTAAGAATACAACGTTTAATACGATTGTGATGACATTTTCTACCGTGCCGTTTACCGGAATGAATAACAGTGCAACCGGTAAAATCCACCAGAGCTTGAATACCATTACCGGAAGTTCAAGACTTCCGAATAATTTTACCTTTTCGCCTTCCCCCTCTGTTGCTGCATCCGCACATGCATAAAATACACCGTATGGAATCCATGCAAGCCATGCATTTTTGTATCCCAGTGCCTTTAATGCCTTCATGTGGGAAACTGCATATAACACATAGCATGCTACCACAACAACAAGACATAACAGAATGACACCGATGCTTGCTCCAAGAATTGCTCCATAAGTACTCATATAACCTGTTCCTCCTTAATTGTAAAATCTCTCTTCACACTCTATCATATAAAAAAGGCTATACGATGTCAAATATATCTTTACATTTTTTTTATACTTTTTATTTTTATTTTATTTTTTAATGCTTATTCCTCGTCACTGTCATCTTTGGCATCATCTTCGGCGCGTTTTAACAGCTCCTCCATCAGCTCATCATCCGTCTCGGAATTATCCGCCTGACCGGCTGCTTTCTTCGCATTTTCTGCTGCAAGAGCCGCGCTTGCCGCCTCTTCTTCATCCGTTAAAAGTTCGGATGTATCGGCTGTCTCAAGTTCCTTATTCTCGCGCACCTTCGCAATGCTTGCCACTGTCACATTCTCATCCAGATTGATCAGCTTGACACCGGAAGTAATACGTCCAAGAAGCGCCGTATCTGCTACCTTGATGCGGATGATGATACCTTCTGTCGTGATTAACATTATTTCATTGTCATGGTTGACTGCCTTAACGCCGACGATATTACCTGTTTTCTCGGTAATCTTGTAGCACTTTACACCTTTACCGCCACGGTTCTGTGTGGTAAACTCGGAGATTAACGTACACTTTCCGAGACCTTTTTCAGAAACGATCATCAGGGAATCTCCCTGGGATTCCATCTGCATGCCGACAACTTCATCTCCGTCTGTCAGATTCATACCGATGACGCCCATGGACATTCTTCCTGTTTTTCTTACATCTGTCTCTTTGAAGCGGATACACTGTCCGTATTTGGTGACAAGGAAAATATCCTGATTATTGTCGGTCTTCTTCACCTCGATCAGCTCGTCGTCCTCGCGCAGATTGATGGCTGCAAGACCTGTCTTTCTCACATTTGCATAGTCCGTGATCGGCGTTTTCTTCACGATACCCTTCTTCGTCGCCATAAAAAGGAAATGTCCCTCGGTGTACTCACGGATCGGAATGACCGCGGTAATCTTCTCTCCCGGCTGCAGCTGAAGCAGGTTGATGATTGCGGTACCGCGCGCGGTTCTGCTTGCCTCTGGAATCTCATAAGCCTTCATGCGGTATACACGGCCGGTATTCGTGAAGAACATCAGGTAATGGTGCGATGTCGTCATCAGAAGTTCCTCGATGTAATCGTCATCAATGGTCTCCATTCCCTTGATTCCCTTGCCCCCGCGGTTCTGCGCACGGAAATTGTCAAGGCTCATACGCTTGATATATCCAAGCTTCGTCATGGTAATGACGGTATTGGTAACCGGAATCAAATCCTCCATGGAAATATCATATTCGTCAAAACCGATGGATGTTCTTCTGTCATCCCCATACTTGTCGGCGATCAGAAGAATCTCCTCACGGATGACGCCGAGCAACTTTTTCTTGTCGGCAAGAATTGCCTTCAACTCTGTGATGCGCTCCATCAATTCCGCGTATTCGTTCTCCAGCTTCTCGCGTTCCAGACCTGTCAGCGCACGCAGACGCATATCCACGATCGCCTGTGCCTGTACGTCCGTCAGCGCAAAACGCTCCATTAAGCGGTCTTTTGCTTCCTGAGTGTTCTTGCTGCTACGGATAATGTTGATAACTTCATCGATATTATCAAGTGCTGTTAATAATCCCTGTAAGATATGGGCACGTTCTTCCGCCTTGTTCAGATCATATTTTGTTCTTCTGGTGACAACTTCTTCCTGATGGATCAGGTAATAGTTGAGCATCTCGTAAAGGTTTAAGACCTTCGGCTGGTTGTCGACGAGCGCTAACATGATCACACCGAACGTATCCTGAAGCTGTGTATGCTTGTACAGAAGGTTCAGCACGACATTCGGGTTCACATCACGGCGCAGTTCAATACAGATTCTCATACCCTGACGGTCGGACTCATCCCGCAGATCTGTGATGCCGTCGATTTTCTTATCTCTGACAAGCTCCGCGATCTTCTCGATCAGACGCGCCTTGTTTACCATGTACGGAAGCTCCGTCACAACAATACGGTTCTTGCCGTTCTGCATCGGCTCAATGCTGGTCACCGCGCGGACTCTGACTTTTCCGCGTCCGGTCCGGTACGCTTCGTTGATTCCGGCGGTTCCGAGAATCGTACCTCCGGTAGGAAAATCCGGTCCCTTGACGATCGTCAAAAGTTCCTCGATATCGGTTCCCCGGTCTTCCAACACCTGGTTATCAATGATCTTTACCACACCATTAATGACCTCGCGCAGATTGTGCGGCGGAATATTGGTCGCCATTCCTACAGCGATACCGGTCGTACCGTTGACCAACAGGTTCGGAAAACGGGACGGAAGCACTGTAGGCTCTTTTTCCGTCTCATCGAAGTTCGGAACAAAATCAACCGTATCTTTTCCGATGTCCGCGAGCATTTCCATGGAAATCTTGGAAAGTCTTGCCTCGGTGTATCGCATCGCAGCAGCGCCGTCACCATCGACGGAACCGAAGTTTCCGTGTCCGTCGACAAGCGGATAACGGAATGACCAGTCCTGTGCCATATTAACGAGTGCTCCGTAGATTGAGCTGTCGCCGTGCGGATGGTATTTACCCATCGTATCACCGACGATACGCGCACATTTACGGTGCGGCTTGTCCGGTCCGTTGTTCAGCTCGATCATGGAATAGAGGACACGCCTCTGCACCGGCTTCAAACCATCTCTTACATCCGGCAGTGCACGCTGTGCAATGACACTCATGGCATAGTCGATGTAGGAACTTTCCATTGTTTTCTTCAGATCCACATCATGTATCTGGTCAAAAATCTTGTCATCCATAGGATTTTTCTCCATTTCTATCAATTACATACTCTGTACAGTCCGTCTGTCAGATATCAAGATTCTGTACATACTTTGCATTTTCCTCGATAAATTCACGGCGCGGCTCTACCTTGTCTCCCATGAGCGTCGTAAACGTCACATCAATCTCAGAAGAATTCTCTTCATCAATCATGACACGCTTTAAGATACGCTTCTCCGGATCCATGGTCGTCTCCCAGAGCTGCTCGGCATCCATCTCACCAAGTCCTTTGTAACGCTGGATCTTGTTGTTGCCGTCACGACCGATCTCTGTCAGAATGCTGTTTAATTCGTTATCATCATACGCATACCACACGTTCTTGTTCTTCTCGATCTTATAGAGCGGCGGTGTAGCCAGATAGACATGTCCCTGCTTAATCAGCTCCGGCATGAAGCGGTACAAAAAGGTCAGCATCAGCGTTGCAATGTGTGCACCGTCGACATCGGCATCAGTCATAATGATGATCTTATTATAGCGGAGCTTACTGATGTCAAAATCTTCATGAATACCGGTACCGAACGCGGTAATCATCGCTTTGATCTCGGCATTTCCGTAAATCTTGTCCAGTCTTGCCTTCTCCACATTCAAAATCTTACCGCGGAGCGGCAGGATCGCCTGCGTTGCACGGCTTCTCGCCGTCTTTGCGGAACCGCCGGCGGAATCTCCCTCTACAATAAAGATCTCGCAGTTCTTCGGGTCTTTGTCGGAACAGTCGGCAAGCTTGCCCGGAAGAGACATTCCCTCGAGGGCGGTCTTTCTTCTGGTGAGATCACGCGCTTTTCTCGCCGCTTCCCTCGCGCGCTGCGCGAGCAGTGATTTTTCACAGATGTTCTTCGCCACCGTAGGATTCTGCTCCAGGAAGTAGGTGAGCTGCTCGCTAACAACCGAGTCAACGGCGCCTCGCGCCTCGCTGTTGCCGAGCTTCTGCTTCGTCTGTCCCTCGAACTGCGGCTCCTCGATCTTGATGCTGATGATCGCCGTGAGTCCCTCGCGAATATCGTCTCCGGTGAGCGCCGGCTCCGTATCCTTTAAAATCTTATTCGCACGCGCATAGGTATTGAAAGTCTTCGTCAATGCATTACGGAAACCGGCAAGATGTGTACCGCCTTCCGGTGTGATGATATTATTGACAAAGCTGTAAGTCGCATCATTGTAGGAATCGTTGTGCTGCATGGCAACTTCCACATAGACTCCGTCCCTGGTTCCCTCGCAGTAGATGACTTCCGGATAGAGCGCTTCCTTGCTCTTGTTCAAGTAGGTCACAAATTCCTTGATACCGCCTGCATAGTGGAATTCGTGTGTATGCACCGGATCCACTCTGGCGTCGGAGAGCACAATTCTTAAGCCTTTTGTTAAAAAGGCGGTCTCGCGCAGTCTCTGTTTTAACGTATCGTAATCATAGACGGTTTCCTCAAAGATCGTTGGATCCGGATGGAAGGTAACCTTCGTTCCGTGTTTTTCGGCAGAACACTTACCGATAACCTTAACAGGTTCATCCGGCTTGCCAATCTTATAACTCTGACTATAAATCTGTCCTTCCTTGTATACCTCAACAGAAAGCTTCGTGGATAGGGCATTTACAACCGATGCTCCTACTCCGTGGAGACCGCCGGATACCTTATATCCGCCGCCGCCAAACTTTCCGCCGGCATGAAGCACCGTGTATACAACCTCCAGTGCAGACTTTCCGGCTTTGTGATTCATCCCGACCGGGATACCGCGTCCGTCATCCTCCACCGTGATGGAATTGTCCGGATTGATCGTCACTTCAATATTTTTACAATATCCGGCAAGCGCCTCATCAACTGCATTATCTACAATCTCATATACCAGATGATGAAGTCCTCTCGCAGATGTACTTCCAATGTACATTCCGGGTCTTTTTCTGACTGCCTCAAGTCCCTCTAATATCTGGATTTGATCTGCTCCGTATTCATTTTCTGTACCCATTTTATTCTCCATTTCTGCATCAGCCATAAAAACGGCTCACACTTACTATATTGATCTCTCATATACATGACCGGCTATAACTTCAAATACCCGGTTTACCGTAAAACGATTTCTCACAAATTCATCCAGTCCCGTACAGGTAATGATGGTCTGCGTATCGGAAATATTGTTCAGCAGATAATTCTGACGGCTGCTGTCAAGCTCAGATAACACATCATCCAGCAGCAACACCGGCGTATCGGAAATGGACTTCCTCACAAGTTCAATCTCGGACAACTTCAGCGACAACGCCGATGTTCTCTGCTGTCCCTGTGAACCGTACTTTCGGATATCGACGTCACCGATCGAGAACAGCAGATCATCCCTGTGCGGTCCCACCGATGTCTGACAAAGCTTTTTGTCCTTTTCCTTCGCCCTGCTAAGTTCATCTTCAAAAAAGATGTCGTCGATATTCGGCTCATATTTTAAGAAAAGCTCTTCCTTCCCGCCGGAAATGCGATAGTGAATGTCACTTACAATCTCCCGGAGTTCATCCACGAACTGTTTTCTGCGCCGGATAATTTTCTTCCCCGTCTCAATGAGCTGCATGTCCCAGACGGGCAGCGTATCGGAAAGACCCGGCCGGTAGATCATATCTTTTAATAGCTTGTTGCGCTGCGCTAAGATTTTATTGTAATTTGTGAGGTCTGCCAGATAGATCCGATCCAGCTGGCACAATTCAGAATCCAAAAATCTGCGCCGCTCCGCCGGACCACTCTTGATAATATTCAGATCTTCCGGTGAAAAAAACACAATATTTAAAATTCCGAAAAGCTCACTGGCTTTTTTGATCGGAATCTTGTCGATGGCAATCCCCTTGGCGCGGTTCTTCTTCAGATGCATATCGATCTGATATTCTCTCCCACCGCGCGCGACAACCGTTTTTAAATGAGCCTCTTCCTCACCGAAGCGGATCATCTCCCTGTCACGGCTACCTTTGTGGGACTTGGTCGTCCCGCTCATATATGCCGCCTCTAAGATATTAGTCTTGCCCTGCGCATTATCCCCGAATAAAATATTGGTTCCTTCATCAAAAGAAATCTCTAAATTTTCGTAATTTCTGAAATTCTTAAGCTCGATTGACCGAATGTTCATCTGACTATCTTTACTGTCTCGCCATTATAGGAAACAAGTTCACCGCCGTGCAGCTTCTTTCCTCTCTGGGTCTCTACTTCCCCGTTCACAGTTACAAGTCCATCCTGGATCACGAACTTGGCATCCACTCCGGACTCCACAAGTCCGGCTTTTTTCAGTGCCTGTCCCAGTTTGATGAATTCATCCTCTTTGCGAATCTCTATTTCTATCATATCTCTCCTACGCCTCGTTTCTAAACGGTGCTGGCATTAAAGTTCACCGGCAGTATCAGATAAATGAACTTTCCTTCATCATCCTTGATAAAACACGGTGCCTTTGGATTCACCATGTAAAGGCTTACCTCCTCCTCATCAATTACGCGAAGCGCATCGATGAAGAACTTCGGGTTGAATCCGATTAAAATATCCTTGCCCTCTTTTACAATATCAATATCCTCATTCATGGAACCGATGAAGGAATTGATCTTTAACTCCATGTTTCCGTCTGTCACATTCATGATGATCGGCTTTTTGTCACCCTCTTTGACGAGGAGCGTCGCACGGTCGATACAGTCTAACAGCTCGCGCTTGTTGATCTTGACCTTTGTCTCGTAATCGGAGGAAAGCATCTGCTCGATCTTAAAGTATTCACCCTCGATCAGTCTGGAAACGACAGTTGTATCGTCGAACTCAAATACAATGTGGTTGTCGGTCAGGAACATATTGACATCTTCCTCCGCGCTTCCCGGAAGAATCTTGCTCACTTCCTGCAGCGTCTTTCCAGGAACGACAACCTTCTTGTGCTCATAGTTATTCTTTAACTCGATGTTGCGGATGGAAATACGGTGGCCGTCGAGAGATACCACTTTCAAATGATTCTCCTCGATCTCAAAAAGCTCTCCCGTCATTAACTTGTTATTGTCGTTGTCCGCGATCGAGAAGATCGTCTGGCGAATGACTTCTTTTAAGGTGAATTGAGATAACGTGATGGCTTCATTTCTCTCGATATAAGGAATATAGGAAAAATCATCTCCGGATTTTCCTACGATATTGAACTTTGCTTTTTCACAGGTAATGGTCGTCTTAAAGGAGGCGTCTGTCTCAATCACAACATCACTGTCAGGAAGCTTTCTCACGATCTCGGAAAATATCTTGGCATCCAGAGCAATCACTCCGCGTTCTGCGATCTCACCTTCGATCTTCGTCTCGATTCCCAATTCCATATCATTGGCAGTTAATTTGATCTCATTGGCAGAAGCATCAATCAGGATACACTCCAGAATGGCCATCGTGGTTCTGGTTGGAACCGCTTTCGATACGATATTGACACCGTGCAGTAAATTTGATTTGGAACAGATCAGTTTCATAGTTGTTAATAACTCCTTCCTGTGGTTCGTGGAATATATGGTGCGCACGCCATACATGATTGTTATAAAAAGAGATTCAAAGTAATATTCTTAGGGGGTGTTTATATGTGAATAAGTCACACAGCCCTTGATCTATAAGACTTTCAGGTAAAAAATGAAGGGTGAAAGTCTGTGAATTACGTGCGGATGAAATCTGGACAACCTGTGAATAAAAAATTATGTAAACTTGAAAGAAAAATGTGAAAGAAACCTTAAGCGGTTTACATAATGATATTTATCCAGTTTCATGAACAAACCTTACACAATATTTCAACAACCGAATGTGAATATCTAGTTCGGGTTGATCTTTTTCTTGATGGTGTCGATGAGACTGCGTGTCGTCTCGTCCGACTCGTACTCATCCGAAATCTTCTGGACGCCGTGGATGATGGTAGAGTGATCTCTGCCGCCGAGCAGCGCACCGATGGAATCTAACGGTGTGTCGGTCATATTCTTACATAAATACATGGCAATCTGACGCGGTCTTGCAATGTCTTTGCTCCGGTTCTTGGAGATCATCTGATCTAAGGAAATCTGGAAGTGCTCCGATACGACCTCGATAATAAGCTGAGGCGTAATCTCCTTCGGCTTGTCCGGGGTGATAATATTCTGAAGCTCCTTCTGGGCAATCTCCATTGTAATGTCCGTTTTCTCAAGGTTGGAGTAGGCGAGCAGTTTATTGAGCGCACCTTCCAGCTCACGGATGTTGGACTTGATGTTGGTTGCAATGTAATTAAGGATCTCGTCGCTTAAGTTCATCTCATCCGCTTCGATCTTTTTGCGGAGAATCGCCATTCGTGTCTCGTAGTCCGGTGTTCCGATGTCAGCCATCAGACCCCACTCGAAACGGGAACGGATACGTTCTTCCAGTGTCTCCATCTCTTTTGGCGGCTTATCGGATGTAAGAATAATCTGCTTGCCTGCAGAGTGGAGAGCATTGAACGTATGGAAAAATTCTTCCTGCGTACTTTCCTTACCTATAATAAACTGTACATCATCGATCATAAGAACATCGATGGTGCGGTATTTTTCACGAAACTTGTTCATCGCGGCTGCATTACCGCTTCGGATGGACTCGATGACCTCGTTGGTAAATTCTTCGGAAGTCACGCAGATAATCTTCGCATCCGGATTGCGCTCCAGGATGAAATGACCGATGGAATGCATCAGGTGCGTCTTGCCGAGTCCCGGTCCTCCATAAATATAGAGAGGATTGTATGCCTCGCCCGGAGATTCTGCAACTGCGAGAGAAGCGGAGTGGGCAAAACGGTTATTGCTTCCGACAACGAATGTATCAAACGTATAATTGGAATTCAGATTCGATTTGGATGCCGCTTCTGAGTAAAAAGGCTTTTTCTGTTTATTAGGAGAAGAAGCGATCGACTTCGCCTGTTCCGGAAGAATGAACTTGATCTCGTATTCTGTTCCGGTGATCTCTGTGATTGCTACTTTGAGCGGCAGATAATATTTCTTGGAAATATAGCTGAGTCCCAACTGCTCGGACGGGACAAGGATATATGCGGTGTTCCCAGTGACACCATAAAATTCAAGGGGACGTAAGAATGTGTTAAAAGCAATGTCGCTGATGTCGTGTTCTGTCTTCACGGTCATCAGGATCTCGTCCCATTTTTCTAAAATCTGATCCATGTAAACGCTCCAATTTCTTATCATACTAAAAAAAATCCTACACCCTCTATCCTACACCATTTTAGTGCTTTAATCAATGTTTAATTTGCTTTGGAGTGCTATGGCGTAGGGGAACACTGTAAAAGAAAAAAATCGCTATTTGGGCAAAATACGGTGTCTATGAGGGAAAAAAAGTGATGTCATGTTATAGACCGCCAAAAATCAGCGTTTGTGATGCTTATTCACAACTTGTCCGTGTATTATCCATGTTTTATCCACAAGTTATCCACATTTCGGGGATAACTTATGTCAACGGCGTATTTAAGGGCTTTCCGGAATCCTTAATTTTACTTTTTTTTGTGGAAGGGTTGTGGAAAGCAATTTTACAAGATATAGTTGGCATGAGTTTCTTCCTTATATATATAGTGGTTATTTTTTTCCACAAAGGGCAGATTGTGGAAATGTAGATGAATCCTGCCGGCTGGGATTATTATTTTATGCTTGACTTGGAGACTTTTTCTGATATAATTGAGAATGATGTTTTGTAACGTAGAGGAGGTGAATGCGATATGAAGATGACATTCCAACCAAAAAAGAGACAGAGAGCGAAAGTTCACGGTTTCAGAAGCAGAATGAGCACAGCAGGCGGAAGAAAAGTATTGGCTGCAAGAAGATTAAAAGGTAGAAAGAAATTGTCAGCTTAGGCCACATCTTATGTGGTCTTTTCTTCTATAAAGGACATGCATACAGAATGAAATATTCCGAGTCATTGAAGAAAACCAAAGATTTCCAGAACGTATACCGCAGGGGAAAGTCATATGCGAACCGGTACCTTGTGATGTACGTTCTTTCAAATCAGACAGAAGGAAATCGTTTAGGGATTTCCGTGAGTAAAAAAGTTGGAAACAGTGTTATCAGACATCATCTGACCCGGCTGATCCGGGAAAGCTACAGACTGCATGAAGACATGTTCAATAGTGGTTTGGACATTGTAGTCGTCGCAAGGAGCACAGCGAAGGACATCTCGTATCATGAAGTGGAGAGTGCGCTGCTGCATCTTGGGGGTCTTCACAAGATCATTAGTAAAGAAAAGAAGATGGAATCATTTTGAAAAAAATTTTGATCGCTTTGATAAAATTTTATAGAAAATATCTTTCTCCGATGAAAACGACCAAGTGTCCGTATTGTCCAACCTGTTCGTTGTACGGGCTGGAAGCTGTCGAAAAATACGGAGCCATCAAGGGCGGCACGCTGGCTTTATGGAGAATTATAAGATGCAATCCTTTTTCAAAAGGTGGATATGATCCGGTTCCATAGTGGAGGTATTTTAAGTGTCAGAAATGTTATTAACAGCGTATGACGGTGCGATTCTCGGACCAATCGCAAAATTACTTGGATGGGTAATGAATGGAGTCTACTATCTGATGGATCAGATTGGAATCGGTAATGTAGGTCTTTCCATCATTATATTTACGATTATTATTTATCTTCTTCTGTTCCCGCTTACTTATAAGCAGCAGAAGTTCTCAAAGCTGTCACAGAAGATGCAGCCGGAGCTGAATGCGATCAATAAGAAGTATCAGGGGAAAAAGGATCAGGCATCCATGATGGCAATGCAGCAGGAGACACAGGCTGTCTATGAGAAGTACGGTGTTTCCATGATGGGAAGCTGCGTGCAGATGCTGATTCAGATGCCGCTTCTGTTTGCTTTGTATCGTGTATTCATGAACGTTCCTGCCTATGTCAGTGGTATTAAGAATCTGTTCACACAGCCGCTTGGCGGCAATGCAACATCCCTGGTAGACGGCATCATGGCGACAGAGGGATATCAGGATACCATGACCAATCTGGTATCTACACTTAAGATCACGACACAGCCGGTAGCTAATTTTACTGTTTCGGATCCGACCGCGATTGCCAATTCGATCGTGGATGTTACTTATAAGATGAACTCCAGCGGATGGGATGCATTAAAGGACGCATTTCCGGCTCTCTCCAGTGAGATTTCATCCACCTATGAGACGGTGTCCCATGTAAATAATTTCTTCGGAATGAATATTTCCGACACACCGCTTCATGTGATTACATCGAGTTTTTCTGCAGGTGCTTACCTTATGGTCATTGCAGCCTTGCTGGTTCCTATTATTTCTTACCTGACACAGGTATTGAACATCAAGTTAATGCCGCAGGCAACTGCAAGCGGCAATGACCAGAGTGATGCAGTGGCACAGCAGATGAAGATGATGAACCGCATGATGCCGTTATTCTCACTGGTTATGTGTTTTACCGTTCCGGTCGGTCTCGGTATCTACTGGATTGCCGGTGCTGTTGTCCGTGTTGTACAGCAGTATTTCCTGAACAAGCATTTCGAGAAGATGAATCTTGAAGATATTATCAAGAAGAATCAGGAAAAGGCGAAGAAAAAGCGTGAGAAGATGGGAATCGCCGAGAATCAGATTTCCAATGCCGCAAAAATGAATACCAGACAGATGGTAGACGCCAATAAGAAGCAGTTGAGCAGTGCGGAGAAAGAGCTTGAAATTGAGAAGGCGAACGCAGCAAAGTCGAAGGCAAAAGCCGGAAGCATGAGCGCGAAAGCAAATATGGTACGTGATTTTAACGAGCGTAACAACAGAAAGTAAGTTTCGGGGTGGAGTAAGTTAGAAAGGGTATGGTGATGAAAATGGATTATATTGAGATTTCAGCAAAGACAGTTGATGACGCAATCACAGAAGCCATCATCAAGCTGGGGACAACCCATGACAAGATCGAATATGAAGTAATCGAAAAGGGAAGCGCAGGTTTCCTTGGAATCAACAGAAAGGACGCTGTGATCCGCGCCCGCAAGAAGAACGATACGAATGATAATATCCGTGATTTCCTTGAGAGCGTATTTAAGGCAATGGGACTTACCGTCACGATCCAGATCGAGAAGGAAGAGGACAGCAATGTCGTGAACGTTAACTTAAAGGGAGACGATATGGGTGTTCTGATCGGTAAGAGAGGACAGACGCTGGATGCTCTTCAGTACCTGACCAACCTTGCAGTGAACAAGAATTCCGAGGAGTATGTGAAGGTCAAGATCGATACGGAGGATTACCGGAAGAGAAGAAGAGAGACGCTTGAGAATCTTGCTAAGAACATTGCTTACAAGGTGAAGAGAACGAAGCGCCCGGTTTCTTTAGAGCCGATGAATCCGTTTGAGAGAAGAGTCATTCATTCGACTTTACAGAATGATAAGTTTGTGACAACGCACAGTGAAGGCGAGGAGCCTTACAGACATGTGGTTGTTACCCTGAAGAAATAGAGTACAAAATGGGGGTGTCATCCGACATCCCCATTCTTTCATTAAAGGAGATTTATGAAAACAGATACTATTGCTGCGATTGCGACTGCCATGGCAGGATCTGGAATCGGAATTGTCAGAATCAGCGGGGAAGAAGCGGTTTCCATTACAGATCAGATTTTTCATATGCCGGGCGGTAAGAAGCTTTCGGATATGGAGACACACACGATTCATTACGGACACATCCGGGATGGAGAGGAAGTCATTGATGAGGTAATGGTTTTACTGATGCGCGGACCCCGGAGTTACACTAGGGAAGATACAGTTGAGATTGACTGTCACGGCGGTGTTTATGTGATGAAGCGCATTTTGGAGACAGTTATCAAATATGGAGCACGTCCTGCAGAGCCGGGAGAATTCACAAAGCGTGCATTTTTGAACGGACGTATTGATCTGTCCCAGGCGGAGTCTGTGATTGATGTGATTTCGGCGAAAAATGAATTTGCCTTAAAGAGTTCCATGAAGCAGTTGTCCGGCGCTGTCTCAGATGCAGTCAAAGAGATTCGCGGAGAGATTCTCCACGAGATCGCATTTATTGAATCGGCGCTTGATGATCCGGAGCATATCAGTCTGGATGGTTACGGGGAGAGACTGGAGCTTACCATAGAGGGTGCAGTGGACAGAATTGAGAAGCTGTTGGCTTCTAGTGATAACGGCCGCATCTTAAAAGAGGGAATTTCTACCGTTATTGTGGGAAAACCAAATGCCGGAAAATCGTCACTTCTTAACACTCTATTGGGCGAGGAGCGGGCAATCGTTACAGAAATTGCCGGTACTACAAGGGATGTGCTTGAAGAGCAGATTAACCTGAATGGAATCATACTCAATATCATAGACACTGCAGGGATTCGTGATACGGATGACATTGTGGAAAAAATCGGAGTCGACAAGGCACGAAAATATGTGAAGGATGCAGATCTGATTCTGTATGTAGTGGATGCCTCCACGAATCTGGATGAGAACGACGGGGAGATCATGGAGCTGCTTCATGGAAGACGCACGATCGTACTTTTGAACAAATCGGACTTAACGCCGTTGACAACAGCGGAGGATATTCGTGTACATGTGGATAAAGACTGTCCGGTTATTTCTATTTCGGCGAGAGAGCAGAAGGGAATCGATGTCTTTACCGAGCAGATCCGGAAAATGTTTTTCCGGGGAGAAGTTACCTTTAATGATGAAGTCTATATTACGAATATTCGTCATAAAACCGCTTTACAGGAGGCACTTTCTAGTTTACATTTAGTAGAGCAGAGTATCGCGGATGGAATGCCGGAGGACTTTTACTCGATTGACCTGATGAATGCGTATGAGGTGCTGGGAACCATCATCGGGGAAGCGGTGGAAGATGATCTCGTCAATGAGATATTCAGTAAGTTTTGTATGGGAAAATAGTTGGCCTAAATATTTAAGAAACCATTGGACGGCTATTATTGGAAGTATGCAACCATAGGATAAGGAGGAAGCAGCGATGATTCGACATATCTGTATGTTTAAGCTGAAGGATGAGAATAAGGAAGCAAATTTGAAGGAGGCACTGCGCCGTTTGGAGGAGATGAGAGAGATTCCCCTGATTGCAACGTTTGAGGTTGTGACGAATGCGGCTGCTGCTCCGGACAGCAATTATGATCTTTCACTTATTTTTGATTTTAAGAATATGGATGATCTGAATGCATATCAGAAGCATCCGATGCATGTGGAGTTTGGTAAGTTTATTACAGCAATCAGAGAGAGCAGGGCTTGTATTGATTATGAATTCTAAGAATCTTTTGGAAGAAACGTATGATGTGGCAGTTGTGGGAGCGGGACATGCAGGATGTGAGGCGGCGCTTGCCTGTGCGAGACTGGGGCTCGAGACAATTATTTTTACTGTGAGTGTGGACAGTATTGCCCTGATGCCGTGTAATCCGAATATCGGCGGAAGTTCCAAGGGGCATCTGGTTCGTGAGATCGATGCGCTTGGCGGCCAGATGGGAATCAATATTGATAAGACATTTATTCAGTCAAAAATGCTGAACAAATCCAAGGGACCAGCGGTTCATTCGCTGCGTGCACAGGCGGATAAGGCAAATTACAGCATGGAGATGCGGAATACATTACAGAATACGGAGCATCTGACGATCCGCCAGGCGGAGGTTGCCGAGATTCTCACAAAAGAGGGCGATCGTGAGCAGATTACCGGTGTGAAGACGGTTTCGGGTGCAACATATCACTGTAAGGCGGTTGTGTTGTGTACGGGAACGTATCTTCGCGCGCGCTGTCTGACCGGCGAGATGATTACCTATACCGGACCGAACGGTCTGATGGCTGCAAATCATCTGACCGACTCATTACTGGCACATGGAGTAGAAATGTTCCGCTTCAAGACCGGTACACCGGCAAGAATTGACAAACGGTCGATTGATTTTTCTAAGATGGAAGAGCAGAGGGGAGACGAAAAAGTCGTTCCATTTTCTTTCACGACAAATCCCAAAGATGTGCAGATCGACCAGGTCTCCTGCTGGCTGACTTACACGAATGAGAAAACGCATGAGATTATCCGCAACAATCTGGACCGGTCTCCGATCTATGCGGGAATCATAGAGGGAACCGGGCCGCGTTATTGTCCGTCCATTGAGGATAAGGTGGTTAAGTTTGCGGATAAGGACAGGCATCAGATTTTCATTGAGCCGGAAGGACTTCACACGAATGAGATGTATGTCGGAGGAATGTCCTCATCACTTCCGGAGGATGTGCAGCATGAGATGTACCGCACCCTGCCGGGACTGGAGCATGTGAAAATTGTCCGGAATGCCTATGCGATCGAATATGATTGTATCAATCCGAACCAGCTGTATGCTTCTCTTGAATTTAAGAAGATCCGGGGACTTTTTTCCGGGGGACAGTTCAATGGCAGTAGCGGTTATGAGGAGGCAGCCTGTCAGGGACTCATTGCCGGCATCAATGCGGCGATGGAGATTCTCGGAAGAGAGCCGCTGGTGCTGGACCGGTCGGAGGCTTATATCGGAGTTCTGATTGATGATCTGGTGACGAAGGAGAATCATGAACCATATCGTATGATGACGTCGCGTGCGGAATACCGTCTGCTGCTTCGCCAGGATAATGCGGATCTGCGTCTCACGAAAAAAGGATATGAGATCGGTCTGATCTCAAAAGAGCGGTACGACTGGGTCTGTAAAAAAGAGCAGATGATCAAAGAGGAGATTGACCGTGTTGCGAAGGTTCATGTAGGTGCGAACAAAGAAGTGCAGGCTCTTCTGGAGAGTTACGGGAGCATACCGTTAAATACCGGTGTGACGTTAACGGAGCTGATCCGCAGACCGGAGCTTGATTATGATAAGCTGGCGCCGATTGATCATGAGAGACCGGAACTTCCGGAAGAAGTGAGAGAGCAGGTCAATATTCTGATTAAGTATGATGGGTATATTTCCAGACAGATCAAGCAGGTGGAAAGCTTTAAGAAGCTGGAGAAGAAAAAGATACCGGAAGGATTCGATTATGATGAGGTTCCAAGTCTGCGCATTGAGGCGCGGCAGAAGTTAAAGCTGTACAGCCCGACATCGATCGGTCAGGCGTCGCGTATTTCTGGTGTATCGCCGGCGGATGTTTCCGTATTGCTGGTGTACATGGAACAGATGAATCATCATGGGGAGCATCATTCATAGGAGCATTATTCATAAAAAGAAAAAGAGCGCAGGAATGGAGAGGTGGTTTATGGCGTATAATCTTGAAAAGTTCAAAAAAGGTCTGGATGATTTGCAGATCCATCTGGACGAAAAACAGATGGGACAATTTCTAACCTATTATGAACTTCTGGTAGAAACGAATAAAGTTATGAACCTGACCGCTATCACAGAGTTTGACGAAGTAATTGAGAAGCATTTTCTTGACAGCCTTTCGTTGTGTCGTGTGAAGGATTTAAGAAGTCTCGAAGATCGGCCGGAGACATATCGGATTCTGGATCTTGGGACAGGGGCAGGTTTTCCGGGAATTCCTTTAAAGATTGCTTTCCCGAAACTTCAGATTGTATTGGCAGATTCACTGAATAAGAGAATCCGTTTCTTACAGGAGGTCATTGATACACTCGGATTGGAAGATGTGACCGCGGTTCATGGAAGAGCAGAGGAGATGGGCAGAAATACATTATATCGGGAACAGTTTGACCTATGCGTGTCCCGTGCCGTGGCAAATTTATCCTCCCTCAGCGAGTATTGTATTCCATTTGTGAAGACCGGCGGGGCATTTATTTCCTATAAATCAGGAGAGGTGGATGAGGAAGCAACACAGGCAAAGAAAGCCATTTATCTTCTTGGTGGTGAAGTGAAGGATATTTACAAATTCGATTTGTTTGATCAGAAGCGTTCGTTTGTTGTGATTGAGAAAGAGAGGAAGACGCCGAAAGCTTATCCGAGAAAAGCAGGCACACCGACAAAAGAACCTCTGCAGTAACAAAAAAGAGAGATGATGTGATGGATCCTTGATCCGGTTGTGTCATCTCTCTTTTGATTTTATGAAGTATTTGATTGTATAAGGTATGACGTTACATTAGTGATCTTCATGTAAGAACATCCGCATGATGTTCAGAAGCTTATCCGGTACTTCAAGCTGCGGGGTTAGACCTGCATTTGAAATATAGGCGGTTTCTACAGTTGCATTCTTGTGTGCATAAGAATCCGCGATGGTCACCGCATCTTTCATGGAACGGCTTTCAATAATATATAGCGGAATGGTAAGCTTTTTCACGGCATGTCCGATTGCATTGTCGGTGTAATGTCCCTCTATGCTTGCCATCAGATATTTTCCGTGGCTCTTTTCCATATGCGATGCCTCATAGTAGGCGTCAAGCATCTTGCTCGATACAAGCTGCGGTCTGCTAAAATATGTTTTCTGCAGTGTCCGCCGGATATTGGATTCGTGTGTCCGGACATTGTAGAGGAATGTTCCGAGGATCGGCAGCTCCAGCAGTGCCTTTTTGACAGAGGAATACTTGTCCGGTGTGCGGTCAAAACTGTTCATTGCAGGTGGATTGATCGCAGTGATGCTTGCGAGAAGATTCGGATTCATATTCTGGGCAAGAACCGCAAACGAAATGGAATTGCCTGTCGTCACGACATCCGGGCGTTCCCCGATCACATCATGAATAAAATCTGTGAGAAGCTGTACATACAGGTAATTGGTATAAGTCAGATAAGGCTTGTCCGAGCGACCGCATCCTAACAGATCTATGGTATATACCGTATAATGCTTCTCAAGCTTTTTCACAAGTCTGCACCACTCATAGGAAGAAGCGATCGGATTTAATTCGTGAATGAGAAGGAGCGGAGAACCGGAGCCGCGCTTGGTATAAAAAATGCTGCCGTTCTTCCAGTGATAGTAGCTGCCGCTTTCCGTCTTTAAAATATTTTTCATCTCTGCTGTCATATCGATGAAGCGGTTCACGAGATGAATTGTGCCTGCAGCAAGAGCAGTCAGCAGAAAGAAATGTCTGATGTTCTTTTTCATGCTATTGTTCATAGAACCTCCCGTAATCTTTGCAAAACGTTTCCTGTTACTTATATTATAGCCGCTTTCCATAACTTATACAAATTAAAAATTCTGAAAATATAAATTTTTGCTTTTCATTGAATTACGTTTGGTATAAAATAATACTGGTAATTTGGTTTTTAATATCAAACATATGTTCGGTGACGAAATGGTAGAAGAATATATTCAGAAAATTTATGAGGAACTTTTAAAAGAGGAGCAGAACAGCGCGAAGCGGATTTCTGATTTACAGATTCATTTGAAAGAGACGCAGGCAATGATTCATTTGCTTGAGGAGACGAACGATCCTAACTTTGAGTCGTTTACTCCAAGAAAAGTAAATTCGAGGAACAAGCAGAAAATTGATGAATTGCATGCAGAGATGAAAGAAGTCGAGGAGGCAATTCACCTGGAGACGGACTACCATACGCAGCAGATGAAAAGAGTGGAAGAAGCAGCAGGGGTATTACAGCAGGCAAAGACAGATGCTGCATGCAAGTGTAGCAGAAATACACTTGAGGAAGAAAGGTACCATACGTCTCTCCTTGAAACGCAGGAGAATGAGAGACAGCGTATTTCGCGTGAACTTCATGACAGTACCGTACAGAATCTTACGGCAATGGTTCACATGGCAGAACTGTGCAGTAAACTGGTGGATATGGATCCTATCCGGTGTAAACTGGAACTCAATAAGATGATCAAGAATCTCAGGGAGATCATCGATGAAACCAGAAAGATGATTTATAACCTGCGCCCTATGTCTTTTGATGATATTGGTCTGGATATTACAATCGAGAGAACTTTGGACAAGCTGGAAGCAACCGGCACGAAGAAGATTCATTTTGTAGTGGAAGGGACTCCTTATCAATTAAAACCAATTATCGGGATAACGTTACTTAGAATTATTCAGGAGGCATGCAGCAATGCGATCTGTCATGCAAACCCGACTCTGATACATGTTCTGTTAAGATACGAGCAAGGAGGTATCACGGTAATAGTCGAGGATGATGGAACAGGATTTGATGTTCATATTCTGGATGAGCGTCCAAGGGATGATAATTCTGGGTTTGGAATGTCTATGATGAAAGAACGAGTATATTTATTATCCGGTTCGATACAGATTGACTCTAAGATCGGTGTTGGAACAAAAATTATAGTGAAAGTACCTATTAGTAACAAGGAGGAGTTTTAAATGGCAGTAAAAGTAATGATTACAGATGATCATTCATTGATTCGTGAAGGATTAAAGCAACTGTTGGAACTGGAAGGAGACTTTCAGGTAATTGCAGAGGCGTGTGATGGTATTGATTGCATGGAAAAATTAAAAGAGCAGATACCGGATGTTTTGTTGCTGGATATCAATATGCCGCGCATGAATGGACTTGAAGTTTTGCAGAAGATTAAAGATGAAAAAATAGATGTCAAGATTCTTGTTCTTACCGTACATAATGAAGTGGAGTATTTATTGAAAGCAGTGGACATCGGAATCAATGGTTATCTGTTGAAAGACTCTGAGTCTTCTGAATTGAAAAAAGCAATCTTATCTGTTGTCGATGGAGAAGATTACATACAGCCGAGTCTGATTCCTGTATTAAATGCAAAAATGATTGACCGGGATATGGACAGCGAGAAGATTGAAAAACTGACGAAGAGAGAACTTGAAGTGTTGAAGCTTCTTGCAGTTGGAATGTACAATAAGGGAGTGGCTGATGAATTGCACATCAGCGAACGTACTGTGAAAAATCATGTATCGAGTATCTTTAAAAAGATTGATGTTTCTGATCGTACGCAGGCAGCGGTATTTGCTATTCGGAATAATTTAATTTCTATTCATTAGTATTAGAGAGTATAAAGATTGAGTGTTTCGGAATCATCCGATACACTCAATTATTTTATAGAAGAAATAATGTTTATTACTATATGAAATTGTTTTAAAACTCGTATTATTGGAAAAATCATTGCAATGTTTCACGTGAAACATTATATAAATGAAATGTTTCACACATGTTTTCTACAAGATTTTGTATTTATAAAAAAACAGAAATACAACAGTTTGCAATCAGCGTGAAAATGTTTCACGTGAAACATTTCATACGAACTTTCCTATAGAAAAGAATATGTAAAAGTGTTATAATGAACTCTGGCGAGTTCATATTAGAAGTTTGCTAAAATAATGAACTCTGGCAAACAAAACGCACCAAATGAACAGGGTAATAAAAATTTAAAAGAGGTAATATATGAGCAGAATAATTGCAATCGCAAACCAAAAAGGTGGTGTTGGTAAGACAACCACAGCTATTAATTTATCATCCTGTCTTGCAGAAGCAGGAAAGAAAGTGTTGACCATTGATCTTGACCCGCAGGGAAATATGACAAGCGGATTAGGCGTCGATAAAAACGAACTGGAAAATACTGTATATGAATTGATGCTGGATGAGTGTTCCATCAAAGAGAGTATGGCAGATACCGTAGTAGAAGGAATGAAGATTATCCCGTCCAATGTGAATCTTGCCGGAGCAGAGATCGAGTTACTTGGTATCAATGAAAAGGAATATATTTTAAAAAATGCCGTAGATTATATCAGGGATGATTATGATTTTATTATCATTGACTGTCCGCCGTCCTTAAATATGTTGACAATCAATGCGATGACAACCGCGGATTCGGTGCTGGTTCCAATTCAGTGTGAGTACTACGCACTTGAGGGATTGAGCCAGCTGATCCACACGATTGATCTGGTACAGCAGAGACTGAATCCAGATCTCATCATCGACGGAGTAGTATTCACGATGTATGATGTGCGAACCAATCTGTCCAACCAGGTAGTAGAGAATGTAAAAGAAAATCTTGATACCAAGATCTATGAGACACTGATTCCGAGAAATATCCGATTAGCAGAGGCTCCATCTCACGGACTTCCAATCAATATGTATGATTCAAAATCAGCGGGAACAGAAAGTTATCGTATGTTGGCAAAAGAAGTGATGGAGAGATAAGGAGGAGAGCTATGGCTGCTGCAAAAAAAGGTGGACTGGGAAAGGGAATTGATTCTTTAATTCCAAACAAAGTAAGTGCCACAAAAACGGAAGCAAAGAATGAAAATGTGAAAAACGATAAAGTCATCGAGGGTGTTCTGGTAAATATCAATAAGGTAGAACCGAATCGGGAACAGCCAAGAAAGAATTTTGATGAGGATGCCCTGTTGGAATTGTCCGAGTCAATCAAACAGTTTGGTGTGTTACAGCCTCTGCTTGTACAGGACAGAAAAGGATATTATGAAATTATTGCCGGCGAGCGCAGATGGCGAGCAGCGAAACTTGCCGGATTAAAAGAGGTTCCAGTAATTATCAAGAATCTTTCCAACCAGGAAGTCGTAGAAATCTCCCTGATCGAAAATATCCAGAGAGAAAACTTAAATCCGATTGAGGAAGCAATCGCATACAAGCGGTTACTGACAGAGTTCAATCTGAAACAGGATGAAGTTGCCGAGCGTGTATCGAAGAGCAGAACCGCTGTCACAAATTCCATGCGACTGTTAAAACTCGACGAGAGAGTACAGCAGATGGTAATTGATGACATGATCTCGACCGGACATGCGAGAGCACTTCTCGGTATTGACGATCAGGAAAAACAGTATACGACAGCACAGAAAATTTTCGACGAAAAACTGAGTGTGCGTGAGACGGAAAAACTGGTAAAGAAGATCCAGCAGGAAAAAGATCAGCCGGAAGCAAAGGAAGAGGTAAAGATCGATCCGAAGATGGAAGCAATCTGCCGTGATCTGGAAGAGAAGATGAAAGTCATTCTTGGAACAAAGGTTGCCATCAATCAGAAGGATAACCAGAAGGGCAGGATCGAAATTGAATATTATTCTATGGATGAACTTGACCGTATCATGGATCTGTTTGGATCCATCCGAAAATAGACAGAGTAAGATTCTGATAAAAGTCATATCAGAATAAAGAGAGAGGAAGCATATGATTTCACAGTATTTAGGTTTTGATTCCGATTATATTATTATCGGACTTAGCGCAGTGGTTCTGATTCTATTGATTCTTATCATTGTAAATATAGCGCAGATGCGGAAGCTGAAAAAAGCATACAAAGTATTTATGAGCGGAAAAAACGGTAAGAATCTGGAAGATACCCTGATCAAGCGTCTGGATCAGGTAGATACACTTCTTGAGGCAAACAATGAGAATGAAAAAACAATCAAATCATTGTTTGAGGCCATGCAGCTGACCTATCAGAAGATGGGACTGATAAAGTATGATGCGTTCAACGAGATGGGAGGAAAACTCAGTTTTTCTCTTGCCATGCTGGATGTAAGGAATAACGGATTTATCATCAATGCCATGCACACACGCGAAGGCTGCTATACATATATCAAAGAGATCGTAGATGGTAATTCCATTATCGTGTTATCGGATGAGGAGCAGAAAGCTCTCGACAGAGCTATGGGAAAAACAGAAAACAACGAATGAGGATAATGTATGAGAATACAACTGGTAAGAACACTGCAAGGGGGGGAGAAACTTGCAGGGCCGGTCATAACGAAGGAAAATGAAATTCTCATTTCTGAGGGAACAACGCTGAAAACGGAATATCTGGATCTGATCTCCTTTCTGGGAATCGAGACCGTGTGTATCGAAGACCCCTATGAGGAAGATGAAACACCACATGATATTATCAGTAACGAAAAACGGGAAGAATATATTGAAAAAATAAAATCTATTCTGGAAAAGCATATTTATCACAGGGGCAGTTCTCTTCGGGAAATTGAATACGTCGCAGAGGACATTATTCAGGATGTCATGCAGGCGGATGAAAATATGGTAATTGATCTTTTGGAACGCGAAGGTAATTTGTACGAACATACACTTGTAGTAACAAAATTATGTATTATAGTCGCAAAAAAAATGAAGCTCACTGCGGAGCAGATTTACAGACTTGCACTGGGAGCATTGCTGCATGATCTGGGACTCCGCTACATTACGGTGCCGTATATCAACTGCGACATCAACGAATTGTCAGAAGCAGAGGCTTTTGAATACCGGAAGCATCCGATCCTTGCGTACTCTGTTCTGGAGGAAGAAAAATGGATGGATCCTTTTGTAAAAAAAATGGTACTTGTACATCATGAGAGAAGAGACGGTTCCGGATTTCCGTTGAAGCAGAAAACGCGGGATACGGAATGTGGAATATTACAGGCATGTGATGCGTTCGACTGTTTTATCAGCGGGATGGAATGCAGACGTATGAGCATCCAGCAGGCACTTGAGTATCTGGTGGAAGGTACGGATATTTTTTATGACAGGAGAATTGTGCGTGTGATCGAGCGGCTCGTCGCACGCTATCCGGTCGGGACGAGAGTCCGGCTCAATACCGGAGAGTCCGGCATCGTTTTAAAACAGACAGAAAATTCCATCCGTCCTGTGATCGGAATTTTGGATGAAGAGAACCGGTTGACGGAAAAGATATACCAGTTGAATAAGAACAAGAATGTATCTATTCTTCAGGTCGAAAATTAGAAACAGAAAGAGGTGAGGATAGAAAATGCATAAATTTCTAAGAGCCATCGGATTCAGTCATATTACAAAAGAACAGTTACAGCATATTTTTGCAGATATTATAAGTGCACCGACGGTTCAGAAGGCAGCACTTGATTCGGAGGGCAATGAATTTGCAGAACTCTCAAAGGAGTATGGAGATTTTTTTGGAATCTCTGTCCGGGGTGTGTATAATGAGGATGATACCTTTGAGATGGAATATTACTATCCGTATTTATGTGGAAAGAACATATCCACAATAGAACCCGCAGAAGTGGAAAAACATGCAGAAAAAGAATCCTATGCGGGGATATGTGATGAAGTACGCATTGGAGTGACACTCATTTTTTATCTTCAGAATGTGGTGGATTATCTTGCGGTCAGCAAGAGCAAAGGATATATGAATCTGGCAGACGGCGTCATTTTAGCTGCGCTGTCTACGGAGGGAAAGATTTTATTCCCGATCAATAAGGCGGAGAAAAAAGTGCCTCATGCGCCAAAGGAGGGAACAGACCGGAATCATCTGATTGCCGCGGCAAGAGACGGGGATGAGGATGCGATCGAGAATCTGACGCTGGAGGACATTGATACCTACTCGCTGTTGTCAAAAAGGATCACACATGAAGATGTGCTTAGCATTGTGGATACCTACTTTATGCCGTACGGTATCGAGAGCGATCAGTATTCGGTGCTCGGCGAGATCATGGATGTGACACTGCTCCAGAACCGCTTCACGGAGGAAAATGTATATTCCATGGAAATCATGTGCAATGATATTCTTTTCAGCGTCTGTATCAATCAAAAAGATCTGCTCGGCGAACCGGAAGTGGGCAGACGTTTTAAGGGAAATATCTGGATGCAGGGCAGCGTAAAATACCGGGATTAGTTTGTCATTTTACTATGGTTTTTTATCGGATAATATGGTAAAATAAATAAGCTGTATACAGAAAAGTCTGTATACAGCAAATATATGTTTCCTTAGTGAAATGGATATAACAGCCCCCTCCTGAGAGTCAGCTATGGTTGAAGCCGGAGGAATGAAAAAAGAACCAATTCAGAGTTCGATTCTCACAGAGAAGACACTAAAGTCAAAATAAAAAACAGATGATTCATCACGCAAGTGATTGATTTCATAAATATGGTTTACCGTAACCAAAGGAGCCTGAAAAGCCCGAAAATACGGCATTTGTTCCCATAGTTAAATGGATATAACAAGCGCCTCCTAAGCGGCAGATGGTTCGATTCCTTCGAGCAATGAAAATTGCATAAATCTTAAAAATGTCTCAGTAGCTCAGCTGGATAGAGCACACGCCTCCTAAGGGGCAACTAAGTGCAGACCATTTAGTGAGACACAACTGGATTTTAGAGTTTGCAAAAAGACTAAAATCAATATATAATAACAGAGGCAATTCATCACGCAAGTGATTGGATTCATAAACATTGCAGCCGGAGCCAAAAAGGCTGAAAAGCCCGAAAATACGGCATTTGTTCCCTTAGTTAAATGGATATAACGGGGTCCTCCTAAGACTCTATTGTAGGTTCGATTCCTATAGGGAACGCTCTATTTTAAGCGGTAATGAGAGAAAAATCATTGCCGTTTTTTTTATTGTTTTTCTGCTAACAGCAAATCAAAAAATGAGCATTTCTGCTAACAGGAATGAAAAGCTATAATGCAACTGGTGTAAAAGGTTGTAAATTCTTGTAGCTAACAAAAGGGTAATGATTAAAACTATTTCTGCTTGGAAAATATCAAGCCTGAATGAGTATTCCGTTCAGATTAGATTAGGTTCTAATCTGGGCGGATTTTTTTATTTCAGGAAGAAGGAGGATGCCTATGGCAGAAAAAGTGGATCAAATGGATCCAGATGAAAAAATCGTTGAGATAGCGATTGAACGGTTAAGAGTATTGGCATTGGAACTGAGAAATTATATGAAAATTGCTCATCTGGGAACTTTCATTTCCAAACCAGTAAACTAAGTAAAATAAAAATTCTGCTTTACAAATAACAGATAAAGTATTAAAATAAACAAAAAGATATCTTCAGGGCAGGGTGAGATTCCCTACCGGCGGTAAAGCCCGCGAGCCGAGAGGCATGATCCGGTGAGATTCCGGGGCCGACAGTACAGTCTGGATGGAAGAAGATGATAGTACAGTTGATTTTTTGTATGAATGAATGTAGTATCAGAGCTCTGAGATGGTGATCCATTTCAGAGCTTTTTATATAGGAAAATCAGACATTCATTTATCAATCATATGTAACAGATCAATTCCACCCTGCAGATATTTCTGCAGGCTTTTTTTGTATCTGGTATATCGTTTTCGAAATAACTATACCATTCACTTGTCTGTGAATCCGATTGCACATGTTTAAAAGCCTCGGCGTAGCCCAGGCAAAGAACAGGAATAAGAAAGAAGGAATAGAAATGACGGATCAGGAATATATGCTTCGGGCTATTCAACTGGCCAAAAAAGGAGAAGGCTGGACGAATCCCAATCCTATGGTAGGGGCAGTGATCGTAAAAGACGGAAAGATCATCGGGGAAGGCTATCATAAAAAGTATGGAGAACTTCACGCGGAACGTAATGCAATTGCTTCTCTTACAGAATCAGCAGAAGGTGCGGTGATTTATGTCACGTTGGAGCCTTGCTGTCATCATGGTAAAACACCTCCATGTACGGAAGCGATCATTGAACAGAAGATCAGAAAAGTGGTGATCGGTTCCAGAGATCCGAATCCGAAAGTGGCAGGAAAAGGTGTACAGATGTTAAGGGAAGCCGGTGTAACAGTAGTTGAAGATTTTATGAGAGAAGAATGTGATCAGCTGAACCCGGTGTTTTTCCATTATATTACTACGAAGACTCCTTATGTGGTAATGAAGTATGCCATGACACTGGATGGGAAGATCGCAACGAAAACAGGAGCATCAAAATGGATCACCGGAGAATCTGCACGAAAAGAAGTACAGCATATGCGGCATCAGTACATGGGAATCATGGCTGGTATTGGAACTGTGCTTGCAGATGATCCGATGTTAAACGTCCGGGTAGAAGGCTGGAAAAGTCCTGTCAGGATTGTGTGTGACAGTAAGCTCAGGATCCCGCCGGGCAGTCAGATTGTAAAAAGTGCGGAAAAGTACCGGACGATCGTGGCTTATGCAGAACAGAAAAATGCAGAAGAGAAAATAAAAATATTACATACCATGGGAGTTGAAACCATTTACTGTCCCGACGAAAAGAATCAGATAGACCTTAAGAAGCTGATGGCAGATCTTGGAAACAGAGGCATTGACAGCATCCTCCTGGAGGGAGGAGGTACGTTAAATGACAGTGCACTGCGAGCTGGAATTGTAAAGGAAGTACAGGCTTTTGTGGCACCAAAGCTGTTTGGCGGTGTGGCTGGGAAGACACCGGTAGAGGGTATTGGAGTTGAACTGCCGTCTGAAGCAGTTGAACTGAAATATACAGATATCTGCCAGATCGGTGAGGATATCCGGATAAAATGTCAGGTGTGTGATAAAAAACAGGAGGAATCATGTTTACAGGAATCGTAGAAGAGAAAGGAAAAGTCCGTTATATACAGCTGACAGGGGAATCAGGGATCCTGGCAGTGAAAGCCCGGAAAGTCCTGGAAGGGACAAGGATCGGTGACAGTATCGCTGTGAATGGTGTGTGTCTGACAGTTACGTCGATTCAGCCGGACGGATTTACTGCCGATGTGATGGCAGAGACGATCAGAAGAAGCAGTCTTGGCAGCTGCAAGGCCGGAAGCCAGGTAAACCTGGAACGTGCAATGGCTGCAGACGGCAGGTTCGGGGGACACATAGTAAGCGGCCATATTGATGGGACTGGCGTGATACGTTCCATGCTCCGGGAAGAAAATGCCATCTGGGTATCAATTGAGACATCGCCACAGATTTTGCATCTGATCGTGGAAAAAGGATCCGTCTGTATTGATGGGATCAGCCTGACAGTTGCAAGGGTTGATGAAGCTGGTTTTCAGGTGTCGGTCATTCCACATACAGGAGAAGAAACCACTCTTTTGGAAAAGGTGCCGGGGAATCTGGTTAATCTGGAAAATGATGTGATCGGAAAATACGTAGAAAAACTGCTTGGCATCAGAAAAAACGAAGAAGAGAAAAAAGAATCCGGAATTACGATGGAGTTTCTTGAAGAATTCGGGTTTTAGAACAGGAGGATATACACTATGTCACAAAATTATCAGTACAACACAATTGAAGAAGCACTTAGGGATCTTAAGGAAGGAAAAATAGTTCTGGTCACAGATGATCCGGACAGAGAAAATGAGGGAGATCTGATATGTGCGGCAGAGTTTGCGACCAGGGAAAATATTAATTTCATGGCGACCTATGCAAAGGGTCTTATCTGTACACCGATGAGTGCAGAAATTGCGGCGAGATTGAACTTTCCGCCGATGGTTGCGGAGAACACGGACAATCACAGTACAGCATTTACCGTGGCAGTAGATCACGCAGATACAACCACAGGTATCTCTGCGGAAGAGCGCTCCTATACTATCATGAAGTGTGTGGATGATCAGTCAAAACCGGAGGATTTCAGAAGACCGGGACATGTGTTTCCGCTTATTTCCAGAAAAGGCGGGGTTTTGGTACGAAATGGCCATACAGAGGCAACAACAGATCTTATGAGACTTGCCGGACTGAAAGAATGCGGCGTGTGCTGTGAAGTTATGAAAGAAGATGGAACTATGATGCGTACATCACAGCTATGGGAAATGGCAAAAGAGCATAACCTTACATTTATTACGATCCGTGATCTGCAGGATTATATAAGAATACATGAAAAGCATGTAAAGGAGGAAGCCGTTGCAAACCTCCCAACGCAGTACGGTGATTTTAAAATGTATGGTTATATCAATGATATTACAGGAGAGCATCATCTGGCACTGGTAAAAGGTGATCTGGGAGATGGTGAGGATGTGCTTTGCCGGGTACATTCGGAGTGTCTGACAGGGGATGCATTCGGATCGCTCAGATGTGACTGTGGCCTGCAGCTGCAGACAGCGATGCGCCAGGTAGAAGCAGAAGGCCGAGGAATCATTCTGTATATGAGACAAGAAGGCCGAGGAATCGGACTGATCAATAAGATCAAAGCATATGCGCTTCAGGAGCAGGGATACGATACTGTGGAGGCTAATGTGAAGTTAGGGTTTGCACCGGATCTCAGAGAGTACTGGGTCGGGGCACAGATACTGTCAGACCTTGGTGTGAAATCATTAAGATTACTGACAAATAATCCGGATAAAGTCTATGGACTTGGCGAATTCGGACTGAAGATCAATGAGAGAGTACCTCTGGAGATTCCGGCACAAAAGTATGACCGGAAGTATATGAAGACGAAGCAGGAAAAGATGGGTCATATTTTTAAAGAAATAAATTTATAAAAAACAGCAAATATCAGGAGGAAGAAAAAATGAGACAGATCAATTTAGTAGAAGGAAAAGTAGTAGCACCGGAGGGAATGAAGGTTGGTATCGTGGCAGCGAGATTCAATGAAATTATTGTGAATAAATTATTGGGAGGGGCAGTCGACGGACTGGTAAGACATGGAGTAGAAGAAGAGAACATTACTGCAGCATGGGTACCGGGAGCATTTGAGATTCCGATTACAGCACAGAAGATGGCACAGTCAGGAAAATATGATGCAATTATCTGCGTTGGAGCTGTCATCCGTGGAGATACTTCACATTATGATCTGGTGTGTAATGAATCTGCCAAGGGAATCGCACAGGTTGAACTTGCAACAGGAATCCCGGTTTTATTCGGAGTGATCACGACTGAAAATATCGAGCAGGCTATTGCGCGTGCAGGAAGCAAAGCGGGAAATAAAGGCTATGATTGTGCATTATCTGCGATTGAGATGGTCAATCTGATGAAGCAGCTCTAAAAGACAGGAAAATAAATGATGACAAAAACGATCATATTCGATTATGATGGAACGATCCATCATACCCTTGGAATCTATGAACCGGCATTTCGTGAAACCTATCAGTGGCTGACAGAACAGAAGGTTACCGAAGAACGGGAGATAGGCTCGGTGGAAATTGCCGGCTGGCTGGGACTTAACAGTAAGGAGATGTGGAATACATTTTTGCCGGAACTGGATCAGAGCTATAAAGAGCAGGCAAGCACGATGGTAGGAGATCTGATGATAAGACAGATCAGGAAACATAAGGCAGTGTGGTATCCGGGAGCAGAGGAGATGCTAACAGCTTTGAAGAACCGGGGATATCACCTTGTGATCTTAAGTAACTGTAAAGCTTCATATCGTGAGGCACACTGGAAGGAATTTGGGATGGAACGATGGTTTGACCGTTTTTATGACTGTGAATCATACAGATTCCGTCCAAAGACAGAAATTGTGCAGGAAATCATCCGGGAATATAGTGGCCCTTATCTGGTAGTCGGAGACAGGAGACAGGATCTGGAATGTGCCAGGTCCTGCAAAAGCCCTTTTATAGGATGCCTGTATGGATATGGTGAGAAAGGGGAACTGAATGGGGCTGATTATTATGCAGAACATATAGAGGATATACTGCAGATGGTGATATGATTTTTGCAATATAAAAATCTGAAGGAAAAAAGTTAAAAATAAGTACTTCTGTAAAATAAAAGGATATAGAAAATTTGCAACAACTTGTTGCAAATTCTGAGGAGGGGATGATTTTAGGATAGTCATAGTGATAGAGGTAATCCACTTTCCTAACCCCATCTGTACAGTAAAGTTCTCAAGTCCAGTTGTACAAAGCGCTACTGCACGGGGAACCAGATGGAATGCATCTCCACTTCCTAAAAGAACTGCCATAATTCCAAACATGGTAAACTGTCGGTTTCCTTTGCCTTTGCGGATCATTTATAGATTTTATTGTGGAAGATTTTGCATAAAGTGTTTTCCGTGCTTGTGTGTACCATTATCTGATATCAAAGCAGTACAGGGTGATTCCGGCCATGCACAGGTCAATATGGTTACGGATGCGTACTCTCATATTTCGGATGATGACCAAAGGAAAAATGCAGAGCTTTTTAAAGAAGCATTTTATGAGAAAAAGAATCTGAATCCAGAGAGGCGGGCGTTGCTCAATTCGTTGGCGAAAACGATGAAGTAATGAAAAATAGTGAAAAAATAGTGTAATTTTAATGAAAAAACAATCCATAAAACGATATAATATATGGATAAAATGAGGATATTTATTGTGTATATGGATATTCTATCTCCATCAGTAAACTAAGTAAAATAAAAATTCTGCTTTACAAATAACAGATAAAGTATTAAAATAAACAAAAAGATATCTTCAGGGCAGGGTGAGATTCCCTACCGGCGGTAAAGCCCGCGAGCCGAGAGGCATGATCCGGTGAGATTCCGGGGCCGACAGTACAGTCTGGATGGAAGAAGATGATAGTACAGTTGATTTTTTGTATGAATGAATGTAGTATCAGAGCTCTGAGATGGTGATCCATTTCAGAGCTTTTTATATAGGAAAATCAGACATTCATTTATCAATCATATGTAACAGATCAATTCCACCCTGCAGATATTTCTGCAGGCTTTTTTTGTATCTGGTATATCGTTTTCGAAATAACTATACCATTCACTTGTCTGTGAATCCGATTGCACATGTTTAAAAGCCTCGGCGTAGCCCAGGCAAAGAACAGGAATAAGAAAGAAGGAATAGAAATGACGGATCAGGAATATATGCTTCGGGCTATTCAACTGGCCAAAAAAGGAGAAGGCTGGACGAATCCCAATCCTATGGTAGGGGCAGTGATCGTAAAAGACGGAAAGATCATCGGGGAAGGCTATCATAAAAAGTATGGAGAACTTCACGCGGAACGTAATGCAATTGCTTCTCTTACAGAATCAGCAGAAGGTGCGGTGATTTATGTCACGTTGGAGCCTTGCTGTCATCATGGTAAAACACCTCCATGTACGGAAGCGATCATTGAACAGAAGATCAGAAAAGTGGTGATCGGTTCCAGAGATCCGAATCCGAAAGTGGCAGGAAAAGGTGTACAGATGTTAAGGGAAGCCGGTGTAACAGTAGTTGAAGATTTTATGAGAGAAGAATGTGATCAGCTGAACCCGGTGTTTTTCCATTATATTACTACGAAGACTCCTTATGTGGTAATGAAGTATGCCATGACACTGGATGGGAAGATCGCAACGAAAACAGGAGCATCAAAATGGATCACCGGAGAATCTGCACGAAAAGAAGTACAGCATATGCGGCATCAGTACATGGGAATCATGGCTGGTATTGGAACTGTGCTTGCAGATGATCCGATGTTAAACGTCCGGGTAGAAGGCTGGAAAAGTCCTGTCAGGATTGTGTGTGACAGTAAGCTCAGGATCCCGCCGGGCAGTCAGATTGTAAAAAGTGCGGAAAAGTACCGGACGATCGTGGCTTATGCAGAACAGAAAAATGCAGAAGAGAAAATAAAAATATTACATACCATGGGAGTTGAAACCATTTACTGTCCCGACGAAAAGAATCAGATAGACCTTAAGAAGCTGATGGCAGATCTTGGAAACAGAGGCATTGACAGCATCCTCCTGGAGGGAGGAGGTACGTTAAATGACAGTGCACTGCGAGCTGGAATTGTAAAGGAAGTACAGGCTTTTGTGGCACCAAAGCTGTTTGGCGGTGTGGCTGGGAAGACACCGGTAGAGGGTATTGGAGTTGAACTGCCGTCTGAAGCAGTTGAACTGAAATATACAGATATCTGCCAGATCGGTGAGGATATCCGGATAAAATGTCAGGTGTGTGATAAAAAACAGGAGGAATCATGTTTACAGGAATCGTAGAAGAGAAAGGAAAAGTCCGTTATATACAGCTGACAGGGGAATCAGGGATCCTGGCAGTGAAAGCCCGGAAAGTCCTGGAAGGGACAAGGATCGGTGACAGTATCGCTGTGAATGGTGTGTGTCTGACAGTTACGTCGATTCAGCCGGACGGATTTACTGCCGATGTGATGGCAGAGACGATCAGAAGAAGCAGTCTTGGCAGCTGCAAGGCCGGAAGCCAGGTAAACCTGGAACGTGCAATGGCTGCAGACGGCAGGTTCGGGGGACACATAGTAAGCGGCCATATTGATGGGACTGGCGTGATACGTTCCATGCTCCGGGAAGAAAATGCCATCTGGGTATCAATTGAGACATCGCCACAGATTTTGCATCTGATCGTGGAAAAAGGATCCGTCTGTATTGATGGGATCAGCCTGACAGTTGCAAGGGTTGATGAAGCTGGTTTTCAGGTGTCGGTCATTCCACATACAGGAGAAGAAACCACTCTTTTGGAAAAGGTGCCGGGGAATCTGGTTAATCTGGAAAATGATGTGATCGGAAAATACGTAGAAAAACTGCTTGGCATCAGAAAAAACGAAGAAGAGAAAAAAGAATCCGGAATTACGATGGAGTTTCTTGAAGAATTCGGGTTTTAGAACAGGAGGATATACACTATGTCACAAAATTATCAGTACAACACAATTGAAGAAGCACTTAGGGATCTTAAGGAAGGAAAAATAGTTCTGGTCACAGATGATCCGGACAGAGAAAATGAGGGAGATCTGATATGTGCGGCAGAGTTTGCGACCAGGGAAAATATTAATTTCATGGCGACCTATGCAAAGGGTCTTATCTGTACACCGATGAGTGCAGAAATTGCGGCGAGATTGAACTTTCCGCCGATGGTTGCGGAGAACACGGACAATCACAGTACAGCATTTACCGTGGCAGTAGATCACGCAGATACAACCACAGGTATCTCTGCGGAAGAGCGCTCCTATACTATCATGAAGTGTGTGGATGATCAGTCAAAACCGGAGGATTTCAGAAGACCGGGACATGTGTTTCCGCTTATTTCCAGAAAAGGCGGGGTTTTGGTACGAAATGGCCATACAGAGGCAACAACAGATCTTATGAGACTTGCCGGACTGAAAGAATGCGGCGTGTGCTGTGAAGTTATGAAAGAAGATGGAACTATGATGCGTACATCACAGCTATGGGAAATGGCAAAAGAGCATAACCTTACATTTATTACGATCCGTGATCTGCAGGATTATATAAGAATACATGAAAAGCATGTAAAGGAGGAAGCCGTTGCAAACCTCCCAACGCAGTACGGTGATTTTAAAATGTATGGTTATATCAATGATATTACAGGAGAGCATCATCTGGCACTGGTAAAAGGTGATCTGGGAGATGGTGAGGATGTGCTTTGCCGGGTACATTCGGAGTGTCTGACAGGGGATGCATTCGGATCGCTCAGATGTGACTGTGGCCTGCAGCTGCAGACAGCGATGCGCCAGGTAGAAGCAGAAGGCCGAGGAATCATTCTGTATATGAGACAAGAAGGCCGAGGAATCGGACTGATCAATAAGATCAAAGCATATGCGCTTCAGGAGCAGGGATACGATACTGTGGAGGCTAATGTGAAGTTAGGGTTTGCACCGGATCTCAGAGAGTACTGGGTCGGGGCACAGATACTGTCAGACCTTGGTGTGAAATCATTAAGATTACTGACAAATAATCCGGATAAAGTCTATGGACTTGGCGAATTCGGACTGAAGATCAATGAGAGAGTACCTCTGGAGATTCCGGCACAAAAGTATGACCGGAAGTATATGAAGACGAAGCAGGAAAAGATGGGTCATATTTTTAAAGAAATAAATTTATAAAAAACAGCAAATATCAGGAGGAAGAAAAAATGAGACAGATCAATTTAGTAGAAGGAAAAGTAGTAGCACCGGAGGGAATGAAGGTTGGTATCGTGGCAGCGAGATTCAATGAAATTATTGTGAATAAATTATTGGGAGGGGCAGTCGACGGACTGGTAAGACATGGAGTAGAAGAAGAGAACATTACTGCAGCATGGGTACCGGGAGCATTTGAGATTCCGATTACAGCACAGAAGATGGCACAGTCAGGAAAATATGATGCAATTATCTGCGTTGGAGCTGTCATCCGTGGAGATACTTCACATTATGATCTGGTGTGTAATGAATCTGCCAAGGGAATCGCACAGGTTGAACTTGCAACAGGAATCCCGGTTTTATTCGGAGTGATCACGACTGAAAATATCGAGCAGGCTATTGCGCGTGCAGGAAGCAAAGCGGGAAATAAAGGCTATGATTGTGCATTATCTGCGATTGAGATGGTCAATCTGATGAAGCAGCTCTAAAAGACAGGAAAATAAATGATGACAAAAACGATCATATTCGATTATGATGGAACGATCCATCATACCCTTGGAATCTATGAACCGGCATTTCGTGAAACCTATCAGTGGCTGACAGAACAGAAGGTTACCGAAGAACGGGAGATAGGCTCGGTGGAAATTGCCGGCTGGCTGGGACTTAACAGTAAGGAGATGTGGAATACATTTTTGCCGGAACTGGATCAGAGCTATAAAGAGCAGGCAAGCACGATGGTAGGAGATCTGATGATAAGACAGATCAGGAAACATAAGGCAGTGTGGTATCCGGGAGCAGAGGAGATGCTAACAGCTTTGAAGAACCGGGGATATCACCTTGTGATCTTAAGTAACTGTAAAGCTTCATATCGTGAGGCACACTGGAAGGAATTTGGGATGGAACGATGGTTTGACCGTTTTTATGACTGTGAATCATACAGATTCCGTCCAAAGACAGAAATTGTGCAGGAAATCATCCGGGAATATAGTGGCCCTTATCTGGTAGTCGGAGACAGGAGACAGGATCTGGAATGTGCCAGGTCCTGCAAAAGCCCTTTTATAGGATGCCTGTATGGATATGGTGAGAAAGGGGAACTGAATGGGGCTGATTATTATGCAGAACATATAGAGGATATACTGCAGATGGTGATATGATTTTTGCAATATAAAAATCTGAAGGAAAAAAGTTAAAAATAAGTACTTCTGTAAAATAAAAGGATATAGAAAATTTGCAACAACTTGTTGCAAATTCTGAGGAGGGGATGATTTTAGGATAGTCATAGTGATAGAGGTAATCCACTTTCCTAACCCCATCTGTACAGTAAAGTTCTCAAGTCCAGTTGTACAAAGCGCTACTGCACGGGGAACCAGATGGAATGCATCTCCACTTCCTAAAAGAACTGCCATAATTCCAAACATGGTAAACTGTCGGTTTCCTTTGCCTTTGCGGATCATTTATAGATTTTATTGTGGAAGATTTTGCATAAAGTGTTTTCCGTGCTTGTGTGTACCATTATCTGATATCAAAGCAGTACAGGGTGATTCCGGCCATGCACAGGTCAATATGGTTACGGATGCGTACTCTCATATTTCGGATGATGACCAAAGGAAAAATGCAGAGCTTTTTAAAGAAGCATTTTATGAGAAAAAGAATCTGAATCCAGAGAGGCGGGCGTTGCTCAATTCGTTGGCGAAAACGATGAAGTAATGAAAAATAGTGAAAAAATAGTGTAATTTTAATGAAAAAACAATCCATAAAACGATATAATATATGGATGAAATGAGGATATTTATTGTGTATATGGATATTCTATCTCCATCAAATCTATTGAGATCTCCATCATTTGATGATAGAATGATGGAGATAAATCTGAAATGAAGGAGATTCCTATGAGAGACTTTGATTTTATTGTAAGTCCTGCGAAGTTGTTAACACCTGAAATTGTTCAGATGGTTAGCAGCATCCATGAACATAAAGGCAAACAGGAATTATTTCTCGAAGCCAATGTAGATGAATTGAAAACACTCTTAGAAGTTGCATTGATTCAGAGTACGGGAGCATCCAACCGAATCGAAGGTATATTTACAAGCGATAAGCGTTTGGAAGAATTGGTAAGTCAAAAAGCAGAACCCCGCAACCGATCTGAGCAGGAAATTGCTGGTTATCGTGAAGTACTTTCCACAATTTACGAAGGCTATGAATATATCAACCCAAGACCGAACATTATTTTGCAGTTACATCGAGATCTGTACTCCTATTCACAGGGGGGTGCTGGTGGAAGTTATAAGAATTCCGATAATGTAATTGCAGAAACAGATGCCGAGGGTCATCAGAAGGCACGTTTTATTCCAGTTCCCGCATTTCAGACTGCTGAAGCGATGGAAGAACTTTGCGCCCGCTTCCTTGAAGCATGGGAAGCTGACCGCATTGATAAACTGGTTTTGATTCCCATGTTCATTCTGGACTTTCTGTGCATCCATCCTTTCAATGACGGAAATGGTAGGATGAGCCGTTTGCTCACTTTACTGCTTTTTTATAAGGCGGGATACATCGTTGGGAAATATGTCAGTATGGAAATGCTGATTGAAAAGACAAAAGAAACATATTATGAAGCCCTTCAAGCAAGTTCTACTGGCTGGCATGAGGGAGAAAACAGCTATGAGCCTTTTGTTAAATATTATCTGGGTATCATGTTGAAAGCATACAATGAATTCGAAAGCCGTGTAGAGCATTTGAAGCATCGGAGTCTTTCTAAGCCTGATAGAATTAAAGCGGTTATTGATAACAAGGTTGGCAAAATTACAAAGAAAGAAATCATGGAGCTTTGTCCTGATATAAGCAAAATTACCGTGGAAAGGACTTTGACGAATCTGGTTAAGAGTGGGTATATCGCAAAAGTTGGTGCAGGTCCATCTACTGGTTATGTCCGTGTTTAAAAATATGAAAGCAGCTTATAAATTTGCTAGTCAAAAACGCATGGACAAACCGTCTCGTATGCGTTATATTATTTATAGACAAGAAAATATCTTGTGCTTTCGATAGGAAGTTTAATTGAATACTGTTTACCATGATCGAACGTACGAAGCATGGTGGTCATATAACAGATGTCGATGGTAATATCAAGGCATTCCCCGATTATTAGCTGGAGCAAACAATCAGCTAACTTTCAGAGCTTTACAGAGCTTGACAGAGGGGGTATTCAGAATAACTCAAATTGAATCGGAAACAGTTTTATATAGTGTCCCACTTGGGTTTACCTTACCTCAGATTGACAGAGAGTGACAATAGGTTGGGGTCCTCCTAAGACTCTATTGTAGGTTCGATTCCTATAGGGAACGCTCTATTTTAAGCGGTAATGAGAGAAAAATCATTGCCGTTTTTTTGTTATATTGGAATGCTTGATGATGAGACAAAGAAAACATTTATAGAATATCCAATTTATCATTTATACAAGGAGCTGACATAAATGGAACAGGAGCACAAAGATATTACTGCCCCACAGATATATGAGACATCAATCGGACTGGTGGGTATGAGCAAAACTGAATATGCAATGTATCAGGAAGAAATGGAAAAGCGAGTTGGAAATCTGCATATTTATGTGGATGCAGATGCCTGTCCGGTAGTCCGCATTGTTGAGAAGATTGCAGAAAAATATACTATTCCGGTGACTCTGCTTTGTGATACGAACCATGTGCTACAGTCAGATTACAGTGAAGTGATAGTGGTTGGAGCCGGTGCTGATGCAGTCGATTATAAGCTGATCAGTATTTGTCACAAGGGAGATATTGTCGTATCTCAGGATTATGGTGTGGCTGCTATGGCACTTGGAAAAGGCGCATATGCAATCCATCAGTCAGGAAAATGGTACACAAATGACAATATAGACAGGATGCTTATGGAACGGCATCTGAATAAGAAAGCCCGAAGGGCATCTGGGAAGAATCATATAAAAGGGCACACGATGTCCAGTGGACATCGGTTCTGTGCGGACCGGAGCGGAAGCGGAGACCCGAAGAAACGGACACCAGAAGATGATGAACATTTCAGCGAATCATTTGAAAAGATGATACGCATGGTAATTCAGAACAGAGGAGGAGAAAACAATGGCAAAGAATGAAAGATTTGAAAAAACATATTCACAGGGAACAATGAATGTGACAGAAATCTGGGTAGAGAAGGAAACAGGAGTAAATTATCTTTATCATGCAGCAGGATATTCAGGAGGATTGACACCGCTTTTAGACAGAGATGGCAAACCGGTTATTTCTCCGATTGTAAATGGATAATGGAAGTGAAGTCTGATGACGAAGGAAGAATGGTACAAACAGCTCTTTGAACATCTCGAAGCATCGAAGTTCAGGAGCAGTTTTCATTTGAAGCAAAAGGATATTGATTACATTAATGAAAAAGGCTTGGATGTGATACGACAGCACGCACAGGATTTTATTGCAAAGCGTGAAGCACCGGCATTTATCCCGAATGATGGAAAGCAGACACCGACTAAGGGGCATCCGGTATTTATTGCGCAGCATGCAACCGCAACATGTTGTCGGGAGTGTATCAGGAAATGGCATAAGATGCAGCCAGGCAGGGAATTAAGCAAGGTACAGCAGGATTACCTGGTGGATGTAATTATGACATGGATTGAGAAAGAACTTGCCAGAGCAAAGGAGAACTGATTTGAATATACAGATATTTGGAATAAAGAAATGTAATGATACGAAAAAAGCTGAACGTTTCTTCAAGGAGCGTGGCATCAAGTATCAGTTTATTGATATGAAAGAAAAAGGTATGAGTAAGGGCGAATTTAATTCTGTCGCTCAGGTTAATGGTGGTCTGGATAATATGATCAACTGGTCTGGAAAAGATAAGGATCTGCTTGCACTTATCAAATATATAGCAGATGAGGGTGCACGAAGTCCAGTGGACTTCGGCTCTGCACCGACCGAAGCGGAGCGTAGAAAGTTGGAGAAGGTTCTGGAGAATCCGCAGGTTATCAAAACTCCGGTAGTGAGGAATGGAAAACAGGCGACACTTGGATATCAGCCGGATGTATGGAAAGGATGGAATTGATGTATATACTTAGGACAGTACAAGGAGATATAACGAAAATCACAGATGTTGAGGCAATCGTCAATGCGGCCAACAATTCCTTATTAGGTGGAGGAGGTGTTGATGGTGCAATTCACCGGGCGGCAGGGCCGGAGCTTTTGGCAGAGTGCCGGACTCTTCATGGATGCGAGACTGGTGAGGCAAAAATCACAAAGGCATATAATTTACCTTGTGATTATGTAATACACACAGTTGGACCGATATGGAATGGTGGAAGGACGCAGGAAGAGGAGCTTCTGGAAAGCTGTTATTTCAATTCTATGAAGGTTGCATTAGAGAATGGAATCAGAACAATCGCATTTCCATCCATATCAACCGGAGTGTATAGTTTTCCGGTAGAATTGGCAGCAAAGATAGCGGTAAAGACAGTTAATAGATTTTTACAGGATAATCCAGACAGTTTTGATTTAGTGGAATGGGTGCTGTTTGATTCACATACAGAGGAAATATATGAAGCAGCAGTGGATAAAACAGTATAATGGAGTACATCTTCATGTTATACGGAATAAGTATTATATATCGAAAGGGTAATAAAAATGGGTGACTTAACATATACTAATTCTATGATGAATGAAATTAGAGAGTTATTATTAAACGCACGTCAGCATGTGGCAGTGCAGGTAAATACAGAGCTATTGTCTACTTATTGGAATGTTGGTAGGATTATTGTTGAGCATGAACAGGAAATAAGGAACGTGCCGACTATGGCAAGCAGACTTTAAAGCAGCTTTCAAAGGATTTAACAAAGGAGTTTGGGAAAGGATTTTCAGTTTCCAATCTCCAATTTATGCGACGGTTTTATCAAAATTATCAAATTCAACAGACGGTGTCTGTTAAATTGTCGTGGTCTCATTATTGCGAACTTCTTACAATCTCTGATGCAGATAAGCGTAGTTTTTACGAAAAGGAATCAATCAATTCCGGATGGTCGATACGTGAATTAAAGCGTCAGATATCCACGTCGCTTTATGAGAGATTGCTTCTGTCAGAGGGAAAAACAAATAAAGAAACTGTGTTGGCACTTGCAGAAAAAGGCATAGAAATGGCTACTCCACTTGATATTATTAAGGATCCGTATGTATATTTGATGCGTGCAGACAGAATATGGAGGGTGAAGCATAATGGAAAGAACGATCAGAGTAACAGGCAAGGGAAAACTGTCTGTAAAATCGGATATGATACGACTCAGAATCAATATAGAGGGGACATATGAAAATATGATGAAACATTACGGAGATCATCCGATTGTGTGGGAATCTTAAAGGATCTTATTGGGGTTTGTCAAGTAAAGTGTGTAAGTTTTTTTTTACACCTCTTTACGCCATTGCACAGGTTAAAGTATTGGCAGAAATTATATAGAATGTAAAAAGGGAACCTCAAATGAGATTCCCTAAAGAATTATATTGTTGATTTAGTTGGAGTGACAGTAAGCTGCAGGCCAAGATGTCTGAATATGTTAAGCAAAGTATCAAGACTGGGAACAGTCTTACAAGATTCTATACGTGCTACAGATGATTGTGCAATACCACACATAGAGGCAAGTTCTCTCTGACTAAGACCGAGAGAAGTGCGCTGTTCAACCATTGCACTAACGATAGCAGAGATATTTTCTACTTCATCCATATCTTTTCCTATTTCGGGATCAACAGATTTAACATGTTCTTTGTAATCATTCCAGGTTCTCATAATCAATCAGCCTCCTTTCGGCGTAGGTAATCATCACGTTCTGCTTTGGCTCTTTCAATTTCGCGTTTAGGTGTTTTTTGTGTTTTTTTGCGAAACTGGTGCAGAAGCACAAAAGTATCATCTTTGAAATAGAAATATAAAACCCTGTTGTTGCCAGGACGTAATTCCCAAATGTCATCATCCAGATGTTTGGTTATATTTTCATTTAGTCGGGTGCCGTTGTCTTCGAGAAGCTGAATATACAAACTGATCTGCTTTAGCTGAATACGAGCATCTTTATTTGTCGCAGCTTTCAATCGGAGTTCTTCAAGAAAATCCCAAAGTTCTGAATGACCGTTGGCATCTTCATAAAATTCAATATTGTACATTATTATATGTTTTCCAGAGTGAATGTATTTATTATCTATATGATAGCATCTATGCTATCAAAAATCAAACAAAAAATAAAAAAAGATTATTAAGTCCGCTCCCACCGTATTTTGTACGTTCGTTGGGGAACGATTTTTACTCCGTATTCATCTACAATAATTTCTGTAAAGAAGAGTAAACGTGCGATAACTCATAGAAAGCAGAGATTAAGGAGACAGATATGGCAGAAAAAAATATGATTAAGGAATATATTGGTTCATCAGCAGACAAGCGTGTGGACATTATCATGAAAAACTATACGAGATTTATGAGTATCGTGGACGGTTATATAGATGGACTCAGATACATGATAGAAGCCGAAAAGGACAGTAACAGCAGACAGAATATTGGAGAACTTGGAGTAAGGGTTCAGACGGGCGGAATGACAAGTGATCCGACTGCAAAACATGCAATCAGAAATGTGATGACTAGAGACGCTCTTATTAACTGTGATTTTTCAGGTGATGTGCTGGATGGTGTTGATCATCCGGAAGCATATATGAAGGATAGCTCCGTCGATGAAGATGATAATGAACCTGTGTAAACAGTATAGGCTTAATGCCTGGGGCAACCTTCAGGTTGCCTTTACATAGTCTCCACTTTCAAAAAATAAAATATTTTGTGTTTTTGAAAGCGACCTCTTGCATATACTATTAGCAGACAGTATAATAAGTACATCGAAGCAGTTTCAAGAAATGAAAAATTTTCGACTTTTGAAAGTGGGTGACGATATGAAAACAATTACAAGAGCAAAGTATCTCAACAGAATCATTGAACT
>ERZ791923.475-NODE-475-length-58736-cov-4.780730_pt1 | contig 58736 bp, 43 predicted proteins | sample MGYA00510133_ERZ791923 | MGnify/ENA primary metagenome ERZ791923 (study PRJEB30046, sample SAMN00792106) | human gut metagenome | study: EMG produced TPA metagenomics assembly of the A metagenome-wide association study of gut microbiota in type 2... | reverse complement strand
AAAGAAATAGTTATATTAAGGAAAGGGGAACTATAATCATGACAAAGATTAAAAACACAAAGAAGGGCATGGCTAAAAAGACATTAAGTATGTCTCTTGTAGTTGCAATGCTTGCTACTTCTAATGTGCCGGTATGGGCTGCTGAGTTCAGCGATGGTACAGATGCTGCAGCGTTTACTTCTGAAGCAGAAGCACCTGTTGTTGATGATACAACTGATGTTGTTGTAGATAATGCTCAGAATGTAGATACTACAGCTACAATCAGTGTTAACGGAGCAACTAGCAATAAAATTTCTGCAAAAGCAGCAGAAACTATGACAGTAACTACAAACTGGAATGTAAGCAATGGCGCAGAAGCTTGCATTAACGTATTTGCTCCAAAAGATGGTACAACAGGAACAGTTAATGTTGATGATGAAAACGAAACAGTAAAGCAGAGCTTTAATGAAGGGTATTCCGATATTAAAAGATCTGGTTCTTTAAATGGAACTACTGTTAACTGGAGAGGAATTAATCCAGCTGATTATATTGGAAAAAAAGTATATGTAGCAGTTACCGAAAAAGGGGCAAACGCAACTGATGTATGGAAAGTAAAAGCTGTTACAGCCGTTACAATTACTGGAAATAAAAATCAGGATTATGTAAAAACATCCTTCTCAAAAACTGAAGGATGGGGAACAACTTTAGATTCATTAGTATCAGCTTCTGACTACGCTTTAGTTAATGGAGCAACTGTTTCTTCTACAAAATGGTATGATCCAAGTGGAAATGAAGTAAAAGGTACTTATACTACAACTAAAGATGATATCAATAAAGTATATACTTTAAAAGCTGTATTAAATGGTGCTTTAGATAATTCTGAAGTAACTTTAGGTACTGTTACTATTACAACTAAAGTTCCAACAAGCACCGATATTTTAAGTGTTGTTTGGGACTGTGCAACAGACGCTGCTGGAAACCCAACATTCACTTATGACGGAACAGCACACTATCCAAAACTGAGAACTATTTCTCTTAAAGATGGATCAGTGATTGATGCTGCATCAGCTACTACTGAGATTACATATACACAACTGACTGTAGATCAGGCAACTAATGCAAATGAAGGCAGCCCTGTATCCTACATTGCTACAGTAAATACAGCAGAGTATGGAACTCTTACCATCACCAAAAATCTTGTAATCAACAAAGCAGATTTAACAACTGATGGAACTTTAGCCGTTTCTAAAGGATTTGAATTCAATTCCAATGATTCTTATGCTGTTTCAACTGAAGCAGATGCAACAAAAGCTGGCTTAAGTGTATCTACAAAAGCTGGAAAGGCTCTTACAATTGGTACTGATTACTCAGTAACTGTAACAGCAGCTCCGAATAAAGTAGGTTCTGAAAACGCACTTGTAACTGTAAACGGTGCTGGAAATTACAAAGGTACATTAGTACTGAAAACAGCTATTAATGCTTACACATTAAAAGAAGATGATGCTTCATTCAAAGCAGGAGAAGTTCCAAGCACTGGAATTACATTTGATGGCAATGCAAAAACTCCGGAAGTAGAAGTTAAGGTAAATTCTACAACACTGAAGAAAAATACTGATTACACTGTAGAATACAGTGCAAATACTCAGGTTGGAACAGCAACTGTTACAATTACAGGTAAAGGTAATTACGCAGGAACTGTTACCAAAACATTTAAGATTGTTGCTGCAACACTTGCTCCATTAAAAACATTAATTGAGAATGATTTCAAAGATGCAAGCAAGACAACTTATACTGGTAAAGCAATTGATCTGGTAAAAGATGCATATGATGGATTAAAATATGTGAAGAACCGTGACTTTACAGTAGAATATGAGCCACAGAATGTAAATGCCGGAAAAGTATTAGTTAAGATCAACGGTATCGGAAATTATAAAGATGCAAAAGAAAGCTTTGAATTTACTATTGGTAAACGTGCAATCAGTGATAGTGCTGTAAAAGTAGCTGTACAGGGACTTACTTATTCCTCCGATATGACAGATAAACAGATTAAAGATGCTGTATCTTTAACATATAACGGAATGACATTAGTTGAAAATACAGACTATAAGATCAGTAATATCGTTAAAAATGGTAAAAATATCACATTAACAATCGTTGGTATGGATGGAAACTATACTGGAACAAGAATTGAGACTGTCAGTGTAGCAGCAAAAGATATCAACACTCTTACACTTCCTAAGATTGATGCTCAGAAATATACAGGAAGTGAAATTAAAGTTGTAAGTGGTAAAGTTGGTGATTCCAAATTTGAAATCAAAGACGGAAACTATACACTGGAATTAAATAAAGACTACAAGATTGTTAACTATGAAAATAATAAAAATGTAGGTACTGCTACTATCAATATCGTAGGTACAGGAGCATACACAGGAAAAGCATCTATCAGCTTCCCGATCGTTGCTGCTGAATTAAATGGTTCCATTGTTTACAGAGGAACTACTGGCGATACACCTGTAATCCCGGATCAGGCTTACAGCTATGCAAAAGTTACATCTGATAAAGGATATACTTTTGACTTTGCAGATACACCAACTGCTGGAAAACTTACTGTAATTGATAAAGACGGAAAAGTTGTTCCTACTTCCAAGTATACAGTTTCTTACAAGGATAACACAGCCGCTGGTACGGCAACAATCACTGTAGAAGGAAAAGCAGGATATTCTTTAAATGCAGTCAATACATTTAAGATTGTACCGGCAAAACTTTCCACACTTGTTGACAGCAGTGCTACATTTGCTGTAGAGACCAAAGATTACTATTACACAGGTGAAGCAATTGAACCATCGGTTGATGTTGTACTTAAAGATGGAAGTTATAAACTGGTAAAAGATACAGATTATAAACTGACATACTCCGATAATGTAAATGCTGGTACAAATACCGGAAAAGTGACATTAGTAGGTTTAGGAAACTATGCTGGTATTGAAGCAGAAACTGATATTAATACTAAATTAACCAAGAACTTTACAATCCAGAAGACAACAATCCGCGCTACAGATATTGTTGCAAAAGATGTTGCATACCTTGGCGGACTTCCTGTAACCCCAGATGTTACTATCACAAATCAGAATTCCGGAAAAGCATTAGTTGAAGGAACTGATTACACTGTAGAAATCAAAGATGGCGGTACAGCTGTAGGACAGGTTAAAGCAGTTATCAAATTATCTGATGCTGCAAAGAAAAACTATACATTAGTAGATTCTACAAATGGCGAATACAATATTACATTCAATGTAACAGCTAAGAATCTTGCTGACGTAACAGTAAATGCGATTGAAGATCAGATTGCTACAGGCGAACAGATTAAACCAGCCATTACAGTAATGAATGGTTCTGTCAAACTGGTAGAAGGCACAGATTATGAGGTAACTTACGGCGACAATAAAGAAGCTGGCGAAGGAACTGTAACAATCAAAGCTCTTACTTCCAGCAAGAACTACACAGGAAGCCAGACAGTAAAATTCAACATCGTTGAAAAAGCTGCTGAAGTAGGTCAGGCAATGATCGCTGATGTAAAAGTTTCCGGAAACACTGTAACACCAATCCTTTCCGGTGATGTAGACGGAGCAGTTGGATATGACTATGTACTTGCTACAGAAGAAAACACAACTGACGGACGTATCGACATCAGCAAGAACATCCTTTCCACACATACAAACTTCTACTATGTACCAGAAGGCACATACTATGTATACTGCCATGCATGGAAACGTGGAGAAGACGGAAAGAAAGTATTCGGTGAATGGTCCAACATCAAAGAAGTGAAAGTAGAGGCTAAAACACCTTCTACACCAACTGTAGTAAGTGCAAAAGTAAAAGGAAATACAGTAACAGTAACTTATACAGAATCTGAAGATGCAACAGGATATGACATCGTTCTTGGAACTTCTGTAAAGAAAGTAAACGGAGAAAGACGTCCGGTTGAATACGGAAAACTGGTTAAGAAGAATGTAGAAGCCGGAACTGTAACAGTAACATTTACAAATGTACCAGCTGGCACATACTATGCAGGACTTCATGCATACAACAGAACTTCTAAAGATGGAAGCAAAGTATTCAGCAAATGGTCTCCTAAGACTAAAACAGCAGTTGTAAAATAATCCCTTTGGGTAACTAAATACAGATTCCTAAAAAGAAAAGCTCTGGTTTTTATGATCAGGGCTTTTCTTCTGTAAAATCACATATAAACAGCCAGACTATAGACCTTCATCTACTGTCTGGCTGTTTCATGTTAAAGATTATATTCTTTGTATAATTGATCACGTCTTTCAGAATCTGTTGACACAACCTGTATTTCATCAATTCGCTGCTCCTGGATCAGTCGATTGATCAGACTTCCCAGACGTGCCTCTCCCTGCGCCTGTCCAATTGCCTGGCCCTCTGCCCGTCCAATCGCCTGACCTTCTGCCTTAAGTCTTTCAGATTCCAGTTCCAGAACTTTTCCTCCCATAATATCACCCAATCCTTTCCGGACAGCCTCTTCTTCCTGATCGGAAGAAGCTTTCGGGGGATGTACACAGAAATTCTGAAGTTCTTCTGGAAATACAGTACTGAAAAACAGGTGTTTACTCTTACTGTTTTTCTCTGGAGCAGACACATAGGCAGTTATCTCCCTTGCACCAAAAAGATTCGTAAGTACACGGCGTACACCTGTTAGGATACTTTTGATCGCAGTTTGTATGTTCCTATATATCTGTCGAAATCTTTACGCTGACAAATCAGCAGTCCAGATGGTATAATCAATATTATCAATAAATTTCGGGTGGAGGTGCCATATGGGAATTTATTTAAATCCGGGAAATGATGCATTTGCGTCAATATTAAAAAAAGATATTTATATTGATAAATCTGGATTGATTTCTTATACAAACCGTGTTCTTAACAGTAGTCGTATGCTTACATGTTTCAGCAGACCAAGACGTTTCGGAAAGTCTTATGCCGCAAAAATGCTGGCGGCTTATTATTCAAAAGGTGCTGATTCAGATTCCCTTTTTCAAAATCTGAAAATTTCAAAAATGGATAATTACAAAGAAAATCTTAATCAGTACGATGTTCTCTTTCTGGATGTTGCCTGGTTTATTTCTATTGCCAGCAGTATTGAAAATACAGTCTCTGAAATGCAAGATAGTATTATTGAAGAATTAAAATCTGCCTTTCCAGATATAATTGGTCCTTCTGTCCATTCTCTTCCTGTGGCATTATTAAAAGTCAGTGCAGCAACCGGACGGAAGTTTTTTATTATTATTGATGAATGGGATGCCCTGTTTCGTGAAGCTGCAGATGATGAAAAAATTCAGAAATCATATATTCAGCTGTTACGGGCTTTATTTAAGGGACTTCAGGTAACTCAGTTTCTGGCAGGGGCATACATGACAGGGATTTTACCTATAAAAAAATATGGAACACAATCAGCTTTGACAGATTTTCGTGAATTTACTATGCTGGAACCAGGATTTTTGGCAGAATATGTGGGATTTACTGAGAAAGAAGTTCTTGATTTATGTCAGTACCATCAGTTAGATTTTGCGAAGGCAAATAAATGGTATGATGGATATCAATTTGACAATATTGGTCATGTGTATAGTCCAAATTCAATTATAGAAGCTGTTGTTAATCAAAAGTTCAGTAATTATTGGACCCAGACGGAAACATATGAATCCTTACGAATCTATATTGATATGAATTTTGATGGGCTTAAGAAGACAATCATAGATATGCTTGGAGGAAAGAAATGTAAAATAGATGCTGGAACTTTTCAAAATGACATGACATCTCTCCGGGTAAAAGATGATGTGTTAACACTTTTGGTTCACCTGGGATATCTGGCTTACAATGATGATTCCAAAGAAGTTTATATTCCGAATGAAGAAGTTCGGCAAGAGTTCATTCGGGCGATTAAAAACGGAAATCGCAGGGAACTGGTCAAGGCAGTTCAATTATCTGATAAACTTTTAGAGGCTACCATAAATATGGACCATGAAACAGTAGCAGAAATACTGGAAGAAACACATGATATGAATACAGCACCTAAATTTTATAACAATGAACAGGCGCTTCGGTCAGTTGTTGTCATGGCTTATTTAAGCTGTATGGATCATTATATGAAATTTGAAGAACTTTCCAGTGGAAAAGGATATTCTGATATTTTATTTCTTCCGAATGCCGGTTCGCCAAAACCAGCTCTTCTTATAGAATTAAAATGGGACAAAAGTGCACCGGGTGCGATCTTACAGATAAAAAAGAAAAATTATGCACAGATATTAAAGAAGTTCGAATATCAAGGTGAGGTCCTTTTGGTTGGAATTAATTATAATTCCAAAACTAAAAAGCATAGTTGTAAAATTGAAAAATATTTAAAAAAATAAAATCATCCGGTTATGAAAAAGTTGTAAAGTGGTGTCTGATTAAGTGAAACACGTAAGATTCTTTGTATGAAAAATATCAACATCTGTATCCTGATATTCAAGTATCTCGAAAAGGACTGCAGGAATGGTATGATGGATATTTTACAGTTTCTGGAAAACGTTTGTATAATCCACGATCTGTTGTAATGGCACTGCGTTTCAATCAGTTATCTAGTTACTGGACCAGTTCCGGACCGTATGATGAACTTTTTTATTATATCCGGCATGATATTGACCAGATTCGAAATGATCTGGCATTGATGATTACAGGGGAAGGCGTTGATGCAAAAGTAGATGAATTTGCCGCATCTGCAATGGAACTTAAAAGCCGAAACCAGATATATTCTGCAATGGTTGTGTATGGTCTGCTCACATTCACGCAGGGAAAAGTTTATATTCCCAACAGAGAACTGATGTTAAAATATGAAGAACTGCTTCAGAGTGAAAAAAGTCTGGGATATGTATACCAGCTGAGAAAAACAGATATTTTTTATACAAAACTGAAAAAAGGGAGGAATGCACAAATGATAGATTATATAATAAAAAATGGCTGGATCATAAATGGAAAACGACAGAAACCATTTCATGGAGATATCAGCATCAAAGATGGAAAAATAGAAGAAATGAAAGAACATATAGAAATTCCAGCGGACTTTCCGGATGAAAAAATTCTGGATGCTCAGGACGGTTATTTAACACCGGGATTTATTGATATTCACAGGCATGGCGACTGGCAGGCGCTGCATCATGGAGATGACGAACTTCTGAACCGTCAAGGTCTTACTACGGTAGTAAATGGAAACTGTGGTCTTTCTGTTGCTCCTGCCGGAAAAAAACACACAGAAGAAATTTACAGTTTCCTTGGCAGTGTAACAGGAAAAATGGATGGAAATCCACTTTCTGTCATGGATTCAATGGAAAATTATCTGGATGCTTTGTCAAAGACCAGTCGAAGTGTAAATACCGGAATGCTGGCAGGAAACGGAACCATACGTGCGTCTGTTAAAGGATATGATTCCGGAAAACTTTCTGATGAGGAGCTTCATCAGGTCTGGAATACACTGGAAGAATCTTTAGCTGCCGGAGCGTTGGGTGTAAGCCTCGGTGTTGCCTATGCCCCGGAATTTGAATATGACAGAGATGGTCTGGTAGAGGCACTGCAGCCATTAAAAGGTACAGATATTCCAATTACCACGCACATCCGTAATGAAGGTGATGGTATCCTTCTGGCCTTGCAGGAAGTTATTTCTGTTGCAGAAGAATTGCAGATTCCATTACATGTAAGTCACATGAAATGTATTGGCCGGAAAAACTGGGGAGATACACCGCGAAAGATTCTGAAGATGCTGGATGAAGCCGGGGAAAGAGGACTGAAAGTTGATTTTGATCTTTATCCTTATCTTACCGGTTCTACACAGCTGGTACATTTACTGCCACCGGAATTTCAGGAAGGCGGTACCGATGCAATCTGTAAAAGATTGCAGGATCCGGTATGCCGTAAAGCACTGACTGAGACATTAAAACAACCTTCTGATATCTTTGAAAATATTGTAGAACTGGCAGGATTTGAACGTATTTACGCCAGTACCCTTCATACAGACCAGTACCGCCCTTATGCAGGAAAATCTATTACAGAAATATCCGGAAATCTGGGCAGGGATCCTTATGAGACTCTTTACGATATCCTTTTGGCAGAGAGATGTGAAGTTACCATGCTGGATACGATTGCTTCCGAAGATGATATGCTTTATTTCCTGAAAGATGACAGGGCAAATCTGATCTCAGATGCCATCTATCCGGCAGGCGGCAAATATCATCCAAGAGTTTATGGTGCTTTTCCAAAACTACTTACAGACTATGTACGTGACCGGAAAATCTTTTCCATAGAAGATGCCATTTATAAAATGACTGCAAAACCAGCACAGGTTCTTGGCTTAAACCGTGGAATTCTGGACAAGGGAATGCCTGCAGATATCAATATATTTCATCTGGATCATCTACAGGTACATGCTGATTTCCAGAATCCGGATCAGTTCTGTACAGGATTTGATTATGTATTTGTAAATGGAAAAATGGTTGTATCACATGATACATACATAAATCAGGAAAACAATATGGCTGGTATGGTATTAAAACGTAACCAACCGTAACTGGCCGTTAATAAGCTGAGCAATTAAAAACAACTAAAAACAGGGAGATTATGATGAAAAACAAAAAGAATTATTTTATAAAATGGGCGTTCTGCTTTCTGCTTGTCGGACTTCTTTCCTTCTGCTTATCCGGCTCTTTTACCGGAAGCTCAGAAGTACAGGCTGCAACTTCTAATAGTGCTAATAAACGCTTTACAGGGTGGAAAACATCGGGCGGAAAAAAATATTATTATAAAAACGGAAAAAAGCTGACAGATCTGCATAAGATTGGAAAATATTATTATTGTTTTGATTCCAATGGTGTCATGATGACCGGATGGAATCGTATTCACAACCGTTTTCGCTATTTTGGAAAACAGACAGGAAGAATGCGTATCAGCCAGACTGTAAATGGAAGAAAAATCAACAGTAAAGGTGTCTGGACTCCGGTTGTGGTTCTTGACCCCGGACATTCTGCAGTGGTAGCCTCCGGATATGAGCCGCTTGGACCAGGATCCAGCGAGCTGAAGGAAAAGGATACTTCGGGAACGGAAGGCGTAGCTACTCATGTTGAAGAATACAAACTGACATTGGATATCGGTCTTCAGCTTCGTACTTTGCTTCAAAAAAGAGGATTTAAAGTTGTTATGACCCGCACAAACAGTAATGTAGCATTGAGCTGTATTGATCGTGCAAACGTAGCGAATAAGGCAAAAGCAGATGCATATATACGTCTTCATGCAAATGGAAGTGACAGTCCTTATGACAATGGTGCAATGACCCTCTGTACAACTCGGAACAATCCTTATACCACATCTCTTTACAGAAAAAACAAAGCTCTTTCTGAAGCGGTTCTGGACTCATATGTAGCATTTACCGGATGCAGAAAAGAATACATCTGGGAAACCGATACCATGACCGGAAATAACTGGAGCAAAGTTCCTACGACTCTGATTGAAATGGGATATATGAGCAGTCCGACAGAAGACTATCGTATGCAGCAGCCTTCTTATCAGAAAAAAATGGTCTGGGGAATCGCTGCCGGGATTGAAAAATATCTGACAAACTTTTGAAAATAAAAAATAATAAAAACTCAAGTCTGAGCCCTGACTCTTGTAGTCAGGGCTTTTCGTCATTCTCAAATTTACATTAAACAGCCGGACTATAAGAATCTCATCCTACAGTCCGACTATTTTCTGTTAAAGATTATATTCTTTGTATAACTGCTCACGTCTTTCAGAGTCTGTTGAAACAATCTGTATTTCATCAATTCTCTGTTCTTGAATCAATCGATTAATCAGACTTCCCAAGCGGGCTTCTCCCTGTGCCTGTCCGATTACCTGGCCTTCTGCACGTCCTTCTGCACGTCCGATGGCCTGGCCTTCTGCCTTAAGTCTTTCAGATTCCAGTTCCAGAACTTTTCCTCCCATAATATCACCCAGCCCTTTCCGGATCTCATCTTCTTCACGGAAGATATAGTCCGAGATCTTTACAATTAGTTTCGTCAGATCTGTATACAGTTCTGATCTTCCTGTTTCCGACAGTTCTTTTTCCAGATTCACACGGATCTCCTCATACTCGTTTAATAATATCTGGAATAACTCCGGGTCCTCATTAAGATCGTGTCCTTTTTTCTCATATCTTATAATGTAAAATGGCAGCAGCATCAGCAGATTTTTCTCAAAAATGCTGTTTTTGGTGTAATCAGCCATTTTTATCGTCGGTATTGAATATAAATGTACCCTGCCATCCGGAAAGACCACCTCTGCTTCCAAATGATCAGGGGTGTTTTTCGAGCTTCTCAGAAACAGTACACATGATTTTGGAAATTCTATCCGGTATCTGCGCCCCTGCTTCTCTGCATGTTCTATCCTGATCGCAAAATCATATTCGATCATGCGTATTGCCATTGTAGTATCATCTGTACTCTGGCATTCAATATGATACATTTTCTTTCCAATCAGCAGACAGGAGTCTGTAATAACTTCTCCGTTCTCCTGCTGGTGTTCGTTACGAAGCTGTATGATCTTCACATCTTCCGGATATGAGGTATGAAATACTTCATTGATCAGCGGAACTGCCAGATAAGGCATCTTCTCAATCATGGTACGGAATACATCATCAAAAATCGTATTGTGCATGTGACACTCCTTTACCTGTATTATAACATTTTGATCGGTTTTATTAAATACAGAATCTCTTTTGAAGTTATGTATTTTTATCTTTGGAATAATGGCAGATATCGCCTAGAAAATCATCTATAAGAAAATTTCAAATAGTTACTTATATTTTAACTATACAATATCTGTGTCCACATGACAAGTCTGTTTTTTATCGTATAAATCTTTGAATGCATTTGAACAACTTTGGATGGTTGACAGATTAATTTCATAGAAAAGTAACTGTGGATATAAGAAATTTACACCTGCATATAATAAATGATATATATTTATAAGTATGATTTATACTAGAATTTTCATATAAATTATGCTTATATATGAACCGAAAGATGTTCCGTGTTACTTGGAAGTTATATGAATAATTATTCGCGTTGATACTTGCCAGTCATTGTGCTATTATAATTATAACAATTTTTGCAAATAAACCGTCTAATAATAAGGGGATGTCTTAATGAACGAAGAACGCTTAACAGAGATAATCTCAAAATACAAAGAGGCATTACATAAGAAAATCGAAGAACGTAAAAGAGAAATGTAGCATGACAGTACGGAGCATTATCTGATGTATCATGCATTGGGATTTTCAGATGAAGAAGGATACCAGATTGATTTTCAACAAAATGTAGGTCGTTTTTTATATAAATATGCAGGATCTATGCTGGAAGAACTGGTGATAAATTGTCTTATGGAAATTTTCCCTGATGCAAAAGCGAAAGAAAAAATCCCTAATACCATTGATAAAAGTCCTAAAACTGTTGAGATTGACTGTCTGGTTGGGAAAAAAGCCTTTGAAATCAAATGGAAAGATGCAACTACAGATGGTGATCATATTAAGAAAGAGTCCAAAAGAATACAGATCATCAAGAATGCAGGATATCAACCTGTTCGACTTATGTTTTTTGAACCTAATCGTAATCAGGCAATTCGTGTACAAGCACATTTAAAGCAACTATATGAAGAAATTGGAGGCGAATATTATTCTGGTGAAGACGCCTGGAATTATCTGAAAAACTGTACCGGGATTGATTTAAAGAAAATACTGGAAAATATGGAGTAAATGAAATTGAAAGAAAATGAAGTAATTTGGGGTGATGCATTAGATATACTTGGAACAATCGCAGAAAATACTGCGGATATGATATATCTTGATCCGCCCTTTTGCACTCAGGAAAAGCAGCGAATGGTATCATCAAAAAATAGTAAAGAATATATCTTTGATGATACCTGGAAAGACATGGACGACTATCTTTATTATATGAAAAAACGTCTCGTACAGTGTAGAAGAGTCTTAAAAGAAACAGGAAGCATTTTTGTTCATTGTGATAGAAATGCTTCTCATTATCTAAAAGTATTGATGGATAAGATTTTTGGAATTTCAAATTTCCAGAGTGAGATTATCTGGAGTTATAAAAGGTGGTCTAATTCTAAAAAAGGACTCTTAAATAACCATCAGGTCATACTTTTTTACAGTAAGACTTCTCAATTCAAATTTAATAGGATTTACACAGAATATTCTGAGACGACAAATATTGATCAGATTCTTCAGGAAAGAGCAAGAAATAAAAACGGAAAAGCAGTCTATAAATATAATGCGGATGGTGAAATTGTGATTGGACAAAGTAAAAAAGGAGTCCCCCTGTCAGATGTCTGGGAAATCCCTTATCTTAATCCAAAGGCCAAAGAACGAGTTGGCTATCCAACACAGAAACCAATTCTTTTGCTGGAACAGATTCTGCGTTTGGTAACAGATGAGGGCGATTTCATTATTGATCCCTTTATGGGCTCCGGAACTACAGTTGTTGCTGCCAAAATGCTGAATCGAAAATATCTGGGAATAGATATTTCACCAGATGCTGTAGCATTGGCAAACAAAAGACTGGAATCTTTAATAAAAACAGAATCTTTTCTTTTAAAGAAGGGTAAAAAAGCATACAGAAATCTGTCTGATTCCCAAATGGATATTTTAAAACATTTTAATGCAGTTCCTGTACAAAGAAATAGTGGAATTGATGGATTTTTAAAAGAATATATTGATGGAAAACCGATAAGCATTAAAATCCAGAAAGAAGATGAAACTCTCGGGGATGCTTTGAAAAAAATGATAAAATCCGGAGCTTCAAAGAATTGTTGTTTTATGATTCTTATAAGAACGCATATAGATTATCAGCAAATGTTTCCGCGTAAGGATATTCCGGAAAATATAATAGTAATTGACAGTTACGAAGTACAAAATGAACTAATCTTAGAAAAGCTACATTGCCAATATTGTATAACAAAAAACAGCCAGACAGTAGGATGAAAATCTTATCGTCTGGCTGTTTATCTGTGATTTTATGAATGAAGAAAAGCCCTGGTCACAAGAGCCAGAGCCTTTCTTTTTAGGAATCTGTATTTAATTACCCAAAGGGATTATTTTACAGTTACAGTTTTGTAATTAGACCATTTGCTGAATACTTTCTTTCCATCTTCAGATGTTCTGTTGTAAGAATGAAGTCCTGCATAGTATTTACCAGCCGGTACATTCTTGAATGTTACAGTTACTGTTCCTTCTTTTACATTCTTCTTAATCAGTGTTCCATAATCAACCGGACGTTTTTCACCGTTTACTTTCTTTACAGAAGATCCAAGAACAACGTCATAGCCTGTTGCATCTTCAGATGCTGTATAAGTAACAGTTACAGTAGATCCTTTTACTTTTACACTTGTTACAGTTGGTGTAGAAGGTGTTTTTGCTGTTACAGTAACGGCTTTGATGTTAGACCATTCTCCGAATACTTTCTTTCCGTCTTCTCCACGTTTCCATGCATGGCAGTATACATAGTATGTGCCTTCTGGTACATAGTAGAAGTTTGTATGTGTGGAAAGGATGTTCTTGCTGATGTCGATACGTCCGTCAGTTGTGTTTTCTTCTGTAGCAAGTACATAGTCATATCCAACTGCTCCGTCTACATCACCGGAAAGGATCGGTGTTACAGTATTTCCAGAAACTTTTACGTCAGAAATCATTGCCTGACCTACTTCTGGTTTAGCCTTGATGATATTGAAGGATACTTCCTGGGATCCTGTGTAGTTCTTGTTTCCGTCTACCGGAGTAATGGTTGCTGTACCTGTACCAACTTCTTTGTTTTCTCCGTAAGTTACCTGATAGTCAACGCCTTCTTTCAGTGTAACGGAATCAATTGTTACAGTCAGAGCCGGTTTTACCTGTTCGCCGGTTGCTTCCTGATCAGCAACTGCTGCGATGGTTACATCTTTCAGGTCTTTAGCTGTTACGCCGTATTCTACTTCTTTTACGGAATCAGCTGTATTCAGGTTTGCATTATCTTTATATGTGATAACGACTTTACCTTTATCGCCTACGTTTGTAGCTGCCGGTACATAATTTACTGTATAATCTGTACCTTCTACAAGAGTTGTCTTTCCACCTGGAACTGTGATTGTAACGGATGGTTTTACAGTTTTTCCACCTGCATAGGTTGCATCTCCAAGAGCTACATCAGATGCAGTGATCTTAGCTGGTGTGATATCGAATGTTTTTACAAGTTCGCCTGCATAGCTTCCGATACCTACGAATTTGATCTTTGCTTTGCTACTTGTGGTTGTAACATTTACTGCGTTTTCATAGGAAACCATGTAGTCGGTTCCTTCTGTTAATTTTGCAAGTTCTCCTGTGATTGTATAGTCAGTTCCTTTTACAAGGCTGATTTCTTCCCCTGTATAAGTCTTGCTTAATTTATCAGACATTAAAGTTACAGTTCCGCTTGGAAGTGTTGCGTTAGTGATTGTGAAGTTTGCACTTACGCTTCCCTTGTATGGAGCTTTACCTGTAACTGTGATAGTTGCTGTTCCGGCTTTCTTGTTATCTGCGAATGTCACGTCATAGTATTTTGGATCTACGACATTGCCACTCTTATCTTTTACAACATATTTGCCAGCTTCCAGAATGATTCCCTTAGTAGAAGCAGCCTGCTCTGCACTGTAAGCAACACTTGGAAGTGTTTCCAGACCATTTGTTGCAACGATCTTTCCACCTTCAAGGCTTGGAGTACCAACAGTATATTCTATCATCTGGTTTCCTGTGTACATCTGTGGATATTTGGCTTTATCAGCAGCAGCAATTGTTTTTGCTTTTACGTTAATCTTACCTTTGTCACCTTCATTTACAGCGGCACGTTCAACCTCTACAGTGTAGTAATCATCACTGATTTCATATTCTTTTCCATCTTTGTCTGTGTAAACAACTTTAATGGTTGGAGTAACAACTTTTCCACTGTTGTAAGAAGCATCAACAACTTTAACTGTAATATCCTTATCGCTGAGATCTTTTGCTGTTAATTCAGCTGTAATAGAATCTCTGTCTGTTGTTCTGGCTGTCTGTTTGAAGTTTTCATTCTTTCCGTGTCCGGCAACTTTATTTTCTGCAACAGTTGGTTTATATACAAGCGTTGTATTAGATGTATTTGTTTTATCAAGCCAGAAGTCTTTGTCCAGAGTCAGATCATAGTGTCCATCTGTCATCCATGCTTTATATACATCTTTTGCAAGAATGTTATAGTTGCTGATATCAGCACCTTTGTCACCCAGAGATGGGTTGAAGGAAACGATTAATTTATTGTTTGTAGTTCTGTTATCTTTTACCTGAGCGCTATTAAATGTTGCCTGCTGAATCTTATAAGCATTGCTTAAAATCATCTCAGTATTAGCATAATCTTTAGCACCTGTAATAGTATAAGATACATCTCCTGCGTTAGTTCCACCCTGAGTAATCTTATATGTGAAATCTCTGTTCAGGAAAAGTTTAGTACCATTTAATGTGATAGAACCATTGTTAGCACTTAAAAGTTTTCCAAGATAATCCTGTTCTTTACCATTGTAAATGAGGTTATTTCCACCTGCTAAAGCATTTAAGAATGCAGATTTGAACTCATTAATATCGCTCTTAGTTGCTTCGCCATCGCGAGTAATCGCACTCTGATAGTTCTTGGCAGAATCTTTTGCAGTAATTTTGATTGTCTTTTTGATTGCAGAATCAGACCAGTTTACACATGTGATTTCAAAGTCGCCACTTGTAAGAAGATCATTTGTCTTATTTGGGTCTGCAACAGTATCATACATTTTAATTTTTGCATTTTTAACACCGTTTTTCTGTACATCTGTTGCATCTGCTTTCCATACTTCTTCCGGAATTACAACGTCAAAGTCTGCGTCATGTTTTGACATATTCTTTTTATCAATTGTAACGGTAACATCTTTACCGGATGCATCTTTGTATACTAAAGTTCTGTCAGTAACATTAACACTTAATGTATAAGTTCCAGCATCTGGACCAACTTCCTGAATTGTATAATCGGATGTTGGAAGAGTCTGACCGTTATAGGTTACTTTAGACACTTCCGGAGTTACTTTCTGTCCGCTGTATTCATATGTTTTGCTGGATTTTTCAATAGCATATCCATCCATCGTAGATCCAGGAACAAGCGTATATGCTAATCCAGTATATGTATCATTTGTATAATCGGTATTTTCTGTAGGAAGGATAGTGACAATTACATTTACTTTTCCAAGATGGTAAAGCTGATCATAAGTCAATGTATAATCTTTACCATATTCCAGAACTTTTTCAGTACCATCTAATTTTTTATATCCAACACGAATCTCATTATTATCAGCGCTGGCTGCATCAGCAATTAATTCATTTCTCTTACTTTCAATATTAAAAGTTTTTTCTGAAATGCCAAGCATTGTTCTGTTAAAACCAGTTTTTAAAATACCACCGGCCTGATCTGCATCACTTAATTTTCTTGCACCAACAGCAACTGCTTCAGAAACAGATGCCTTTTCTGTTTCAAATTTATCTCCTGAATAAACAGCTACACGTACCTGTTTTCCATAAAGGCCATTTGCTACTGTATATGTTGCAGAAATTGCTTTGTCAATGTTAACCCATTCACCTTTATCATTTGTTGCCTGCCACTGATATTTAAATGTAGTTCCTTCTGGTCCCATGTTATCAGTTTTTGCTGTTAATACTGTTCCTGCAACGATTTTATCTTTATCAACGCCTGCATCAATAGTTGGGGTTCCAGTTAAAACAGTTGCGGATTCAACAACTTTAATAATAGCTGTTGTTGCAACAGTGTTGCCTCCATCTTTAACTTCAACCTTAAATGTTTTTCCGATATCACTCTGTTTAAGCTCATATGATACGGAAACTACATTTGCATTAGTAAGTGTATTTTCAGCATATGTTGTAGTATCTGAAGTGTCATTATTAAGAAGCTTAATAGTAGCTGTTGCAGCACTGTTTGCAAGTGTTACAGTAGCTGTAAGTGTACCCTCTTGAACAACTGCTTCATTCTGTACAGCCTGTCCATTCTGATAGAATACAACAGACTGTGCTGTATTAGATGCAGTTGCACTATCAGTAATAACTCCTTCAGTATCATCTACAGCCGGAGCTTCCACAACAGGAGCTTCTGCTTCTGAAGAAAATTCTGTTACACCTTCACCAGCACTGAACTCTGCTGCCCAAACTGGTACGTTAGAAGTAGCAAGCATTGCAACAACAAGTGACATACTTAATGTCTTTTTTGCCATGCCCTTCTTTGTGTTTTTAATCTTTGTCATGATTATAGTTCCCCTTTGGGTGATGTATAGGTTGTTTTTATGGAAAAGTAACTGCAAATACAGGAAACTTGTGGGTGTATATAGTAATCAATGTTTACTTATAAATACTATTTAAAATGGATTTTCTATAGAAATCATATTTATATAAGCATTTTAAAGGACATTCTAATATTTTCAAAGATTTATTCAGTAAAAAACAGGCTTGTCATACGGTTACAAATATTGTATAGTTAAGACATCAGTAATCATCTAAGATATCCTTATAAAGGATTTTTCTGGCAATGTCTGCCACTGATTCCAAAGATAAAAAATACATAGCTTCAAAAGAGATTTTGTATTTAATAAAACCCGTCCAAATGTTATAATGTAGGTACAAAAAGGAGTGTCATATGAACAATACCATTTTTGATGATGTATTCCGTACCATGATTGAGAAGATGCCTTATCTGGCAGTCCCACTGATCAATGAAGTATTTCATACCTCATATCCGGAAGATGTGAAGATCACACAGCTTCGTAACGAACACCAGCAGGAGAACGGAGAAGTTATTACAGACTCCTGTCTGCTGATTGGAAAGAAAATGTATCATATTGAATGCCAGAGTACAGATGATACTACAATGGCAATACGCATGATCGAATATGATTTTGCAATCAGCATAGAACATGCCGAGAAGCAGGGGCGCAGATACCGGATAGAATTTCCAAAGTCATGTGTACTGTTTCTGAGAAGTTCGGAAAATACACCGGATTATCTGGAGGCAGAAGTGGTCTTTCCGGATGGCAAGGTGCATTTGTATTCCATACCAACTATAAAAATGGCTGATTACACAAAGGCCAGCATTTTTGAGAAAAATCTGCTGATGCTTCTGCCATTTTATATTATGAGATATGAGAAAAAAGGACACGATCTTAATGAGAACCCGGAGTTATTCCAGATATTATTAAACGAATATGAGGAAATCCGTGTGAATCTGGAAAAGGAGCTGTCAGAAACAGGAAAGTCGGAACTGTATACAGATTTAACGAAACTAATTGTAAAGATCTCGGACTATATCTTCCGCGAAGAAGAGGCTGTCCGGAAAGGACTGGGTGATATTATGGGAGGAAAAGTTCTGGAACTGGAATCTGAAAGACTGAAGGCAGAAGGCCAGGCCATCGGACGTGCAGAAGGCCAGGCCATCGGACGTGCAGAAGGTCAGGCCATCGGACGTGCAGAAGGCCAGGTAATCGGACAGGCACAGGGAGAAGCCCGCTTGGGAAGTCTGATTAATCGATTGATTCAAGAACAGAGAATTGATGAAATACAGATTGTTTCAACAGACTCTGAAAGACGTGAGCAGTTATACAAAGAATATAACCTTTAACAGAAAACAGCCGGTCTGTAGGATGGGATTCTTATAGTCCGGCTGTTTATATGTAAATTTGAGAATGACGAAAAGCCCTGGCCATAAAAACCGGGGATTTCCTTTTTTAGGAATCTGTATTTAGTTACCCAAAGGGATTATTTTACTCTTACAGTTTTATGGTTAGACCATTTGCTGAATACTTTGCTTGCATTTGCTGAAGTTCTGTTGTATGTATGAAGTCCTGCATAGTATGTACCGGATGGTACATTTGTGAAGGTTACTTCTACGCTGTTAAAACAGTGAAAGCATCTGTTTTGAGCTGGGGTGATAAAGATGGTTATAGTGGTGCTGGCAGTTACTGGACTTATGAATATTGTGTGCGGGCCTATAAAATTGTGAATGGTAAAAGAGTTTACAGTAAGAAAACAAAAACAGTTACGATATAAAACCGATATAAAATGATATGGCGTATGGGAAAAAGGATAAAGAATAAAGAAGGAGATAATGCTGGATTATTCAGGCTTGATTTTCCCTGTCAGACAAGCTATACTGGACAGAACAGGCTTTTCTGATTTTTAAACAAATGGGAGGATTTTACACATGAAAATTGCAGTAACTTATGACAATGGAAATGTTTTTCAGCATTTTGGAAAAACAGAATCTTTTAAGGTATATGAAGTTGAGGGCCAGAAAGTTGTTTCCAGTGAAGTGATCAGTTCTAATGGCAGCGGACATGGTGCTCTGGCAGGTCTGCTTGCAGAGCAGGGCGTGGATGTTCTGATCTGTGGTGGTATCGGCGGCGGTGCTCAGGCTGCTCTGAGTGAGGCTGACATTGAATTGTGTGCAGGTGCGCAGGGAAATACAGATGAGGCAGTAGAGGCTTATCTGAAAGGGGAACTGGTATCTTCCGGCGTGAATTGTGATCACCACGGAGAAGGACATTCCTGTGGACATCATGAGGAAGGTCATTCCTGCGGAGGACACGAAGAGGGACATTCCTGTGGAGGTCATGAAGAAGGTGGTTCCTGTGGAAGCAGTTGTGGTGGCTGCGGCGGTACACAGGCTGCTATTACAGGACGCAATGTGGGAAAAACATGCCGTACACATTACAGAGGAACTTTTAATGATGGAACACAGTTTGATTCTTCTTATGACCGTGGAGAACCACTGGAATTTATCTGCGGAGCCGGTCAGATGATCAGAGGATTTGATGCGGCAGTTGCGGATATGGAAGTTGGCCAGATTGTAGATGTTCATCTGATGCCGGAAGAAGCTTATGGTATGGCAGATCCGAATGCAATCTTTACTCTTGAAATTGCACAGCTTCCGGGTTCTGAAGATCTTGTGGTTGGCCAGCAGGTATATCTGTCCAATCAGTATGGTCAGCCATTCCCTGTAAAAGTAACAGCTAAAGAAGAAAAGACAATTACTTTTGATGCAAATCATGAGATGGCAGGAAAAGAACTGAACTTCAGAATTGAATTAGTAGAAGTGAAATAAATAAAAAGTAAGAAATAAGAAATAAACGGAGCAGACCGATATCAGGCATTTTTGCACACAGGATTGCTGTGATGTATTGTTAAGAAATATTGCTGAGATGTGGGATAAGCCCAAAAGAGTGGCAGTTGCTTTGGGGATACAACCCTGAAGGAACTGCCACTCTTTTTATATGGAGAGCAGAAGGATTCAACTTAAAGGCAGAATGCTGCGTAAAACGGTAAGATCCGATAGTGCTCTTTTTCTTTGAAGTTTTCGGAAGAAACGAGATACATTTTTTTACAGTTATTATTTTGGGGGTTATTAGTTTCATCGCTGTTATTTTTTATATTATGGTTCTTACCGCAGTTGCTTTTGCAATTGCTGTTGCTGGAGAGGATGTTTTTTCCAATGCTGTCATTAAAACGCATGAGATTTCGGCATTTCTGGTGTGGGGACAGGCGGTAATCTACGGCGATATACTCTCCGGATTTTTCGAGAAGGAAAGGGACTTCTGCCTGATTCTGGCTGTGCCAGTAGGAGAGGTTATAGCCATTTTGGGTAAACTGCTGTGCGAGGAAGGTTTCTGCGCATGCAGTGCAGGAGGGGCTTTCTTCACCGGACAGGAGCTGGTAGGACGGAAGTTTTAAAATGCGGGTGCACAGACCAACGTCGACGGGGTATAAGTGAAGTCCGGAGAGGGCTTCAGGCTCAGTTTTTGCGTAGCCTGGGCAGGAGAGGGCAAGGCCGGAATGGATCAGCCAGTTGAGAGATTCCTGATAAGTTTTGGCAGTGGCACCTTTGGCGATTCGGGTGTACTGGAATCTGCGGCTGCTTTTTCCAAGCTGAGAGGGGATGGAAAGCCAGCTTTTGCGGCTGTGTGTGGCGGTTCCTTTTGGGGCAGAGGCAGTAATGTCTGCCAGATAAAGGTCGAGGATTTTCTGCTGAATATCGGGAACCATCAGTAAGCTTTTTCCTTTTTTGTATTCCAGAACAGAAAGCGGTATTCCGCCTGTGATCTGGTAGAGGTGAAACTGGTGAAGTGCTTTTGCATGCAGGGATTTTTCCATGGAAGTGAAGGTGGAAAAATGGGCGCGGATTTCCCGTGCAAGGGCAAATTCAGCGTTGGCCCAGAGAAATTCCTCGAAGTCCATGGGGTATAAAGTCAGAATATCGAAATCATTGGAGGTGTAGTCCGGATCAGGATATACACCTTTTTTGATGGCTGCGATGTGATATTGTGGAAAGTCCAGTGCAATGCCGGCGAGGAGTGTGGATATTTGCGGGGTGCACTGGAGGTTGTCGAGGATCAGCAGGGATGTGGAGGGGTGGAGTGGTTTGTCGGCATAGGTTTCCAGAAAGAGGAGTGCTTCCTGTGGATCGTGGGGAATGGATAAATAATCGGCAGCAGGTTTGTCAGTTTCCAGATTGATGTACAGGGTGTTTTCGTATTGTTTGCTGCCAAAATCCAGAAGCAGCCAGGTTTTACCCGTCTGGCGGAGTCCCTGGAGAATGAGAGGTTTGCGGCTGGGGCTTTTTTTCCACTGGATCAGGGAATCGGTACGTTTTCTTCTCATAAAAATTTTCCTTTCAAAGGTCTGTAGTGTATGTCTGAGATGTATGTTTTTGAGGATGGATATTTGTGAAGGGGCTTATGGGGAGTGTTTACGGTGATGTTTCTGAAGTATGGGGATTCTGGTTCTTTGCAGTGCAACGAGTGGAAATGCTCAATGGGTAGCGGGCCAGATATAAAAAGGTTGTTTTCATAACTCTTTATTATAATTGCATTATAAATGTATTATAAATGTAAAAGTCTGAAAAATCTATACATATATGTAGAAAAAAGTCGATTTACAGATTTTTAAATATCTGATATCGTAATTGTATTACGAATCTGTTGGCGGTTTATTCTGGGGTCTGGATGTTTCCGGAGTAAACCTGATTATAAGGAAGCAGCAGAGACCGAGGCTTGTTCTGCGTGGAGTCCATCTTTGCTGTGGCCAAAAGGAGGAATTCTATGAAGAGAATTAATGCTATTTATGCGAGACAGTCCGTTGACAGAGCAGACAGTATTTCCATTGAGAGCCAGATTGAATTCTGTAAGTATGAACTGAAGGGCGGGACTTTTAAGGAGTACAAGGATAAGGGATACAGTGGAAAAAATACGATACGGCCACAGCTTCAGCAGCTTCTGACAGACATCCGAAGAGGTGAGGTGGAAAAAGTGATCGTGTATAAGCTGGATCGTATCAGCCGCTCAATCCTTGATTTTTCGAATATGATGGAGCTGTTTCAGCAGTATCAGGTAGAGTTTGTTTCTTCCACGGAAAAGTTTGACACGTCTACGCCAATGGGGAGAGCGATGCTGAATATCTGTATTGTGTTCGCACAGCTTGAGCGGGAAACCATACAGAAGCGAGTCAGTGATGCTTATTATTCCCGAAGTCAGAAGGGATTTCATATGGGTGGAAAACCTCCTTACGGATATCGACTGGAGGAGATTCTGATGGATGGGATTCATACCAAGAAACTGGTGGAGGAGCCACAGGAAGCGGAGATTGTGCGTGAAATTTTTGAAATGTACGAAAAACCGGACACTTCATACGGGGACATTACGCGGTACTATGCGGAAAAAGGAATTCAGTTTTATGGAAAAGAACTGATTCGCCCGATGCTGGCACAGCTTCTGAGAAATCCGGTATATGTCCGGGCGGATATGGATGTGTATCGTTTTTTTAAGAGTCAGGGTACGAATATTGTCAGCGGACAGGAGATGTTTGACGGTGTGCATGGATGTTATTTATATCAGGGACGGGATGTGACGACGGATAAACTGCAGAATCTGAAAGGACATATGCTGGTGGCAGCCCCTCATGAGGGGCTGGTTTCTTCGGAACAATGGCTGAACTGCAGGATTAAGCTGTTTGGGAATAAGACAATTCAGGCAAACAGAAAGGCTGTGAATACCTGGCTGGCAGGAAAGGTGAAGTGTGGACATTGTGGATATGCGCTGATGAGTATCAAAATACAGTCCGGTAAACAGTACTTACGATGCACGAAGCGCCTGAATAATAAGGCTTGTCTGGGCTGCGGAAAGGTTTATACGGAAGATGTGGAGAATTATGTATATCAGGCGATGGTGCAGAAACTCAGAGAATCACAGACACCTCTGGGATATGCGAAACTGAAGGAGAATCCGCAGGTACAGAGAATTTATGGTGAGATTGAAGAGATTGAGAGAGAGATTTCTGTGCTGGTGGAATCTTTGCTTGGCGCGGGGGAAACGTTGACAAATTATATTAATCAGCGTGTGGATCAGTTAGATCAGCTTCGGCAGGAAAAGGTGGAGGAGATGGTGGTTCTGGCAGAAAACCATGCAACTCCGGAACAGATGGAAAAAGTAGTGTCCAATATAAGTCTCTGGAATCAGATCGGGTTTGACGAGAAACGTTTTACGGTAGATAAAATGATCACTTTGCTGAAAGTGCTGCCGGGGTCGATTCAGATACAGTGGAAGTTCTGACAGAGTAAGAAATGGAATAGTTTGTAAGGAAGAGGGGGAGTGGATGAAAGCCTGAAGAGTTGTTGTGTTGTTATCTGGTGTTTGCATATGGAAAATAAAAAATGAAAGGGTGAGCCGGAAGATTGACATATCTGTGGAGTGGGATGATTCTGGTCGGAATCGTATATGGGATTTTTACAGGGAATCTGAAGGATGTGACGGAGGCGGCTGTTTCTTCTTCGAGAGATGCGGTGAGTTTGTGTATTTCTATGGCAGGAGTTGTGGCGATGTGGTCGGGGCTGATGAAGATTGCGGAAATGGCAGGGCTGGTGGAAGAGCTGTCGCAGAAGATGCGTCCGGTTGTTCGTTTTTTGTTTCCGGGACTGGAGGAAGAGTCGGAGGCGGGTAAATATATTTCTTTGAATTTTCTGTCCAATATTCTGGGCCTTGGATGGGCGGCAACACCGGCAGGACTGAAGGCTATGGAATGCCTGAAACAGGAGCAGGAGGGAATCCTGTCTGATAAGAAGATGGGGAATACTGCAGAGAATGTGAAGTTTAGGGATAGACGGAATATTACAGAGAACATGAAGTTTATTGAGAGAAAGAGTATTACAGCGAGCAGAGAGATGTGTACCTTTCTGATTATTAATATATCATCTTTACAGTTAATTCCTGTGAATATCATTGCGTATCGGATGCAGTACGGAAGTGCGGAGCCGACGGCAGTGGTGGCACCGGCAATCGTGGCGACGGCTGCAAGTACTGTGGTGGCTGTGATTTTCTGTAAAATTATGGACAGGAGAGATGTGGCATAATCGACAGTGTTGACAGTGGGACAGGAAGGAAACAAAAATAAAGTAGAAATGAAGTAGAAATAAAAGAGAAATGGGGTGAAAATGAAGCAGAAATAAAGCAGGAGTAAAACGGGTGCTGCATAGTGATTCATGTGTTGAAAGGACTGAACGGATGAGGTTGTTTTCTTATTTTTCTGATCTGATCATTCCGGTTTTTATGTTGTATATTGTGGCTCATGGGCTTGTGACCAGAAGGGATATTTATAATGATTTTCTGGATGGCGCGAAGGACGGGCTGAAAACGGTGGTGGGGATTTGTCCGACGCTGATTGGGTTGATGACGGCTGTTGGAATTTTACGGGCATCTGGTTTGCTGGATTTTGTCGGACGTGTGCTGGGAAGATTGTTAGAACCAGTGGGGATTCCGGCGGAGATAGTACCGCTTACGGTGGTGAGGATGTTTTCTTCCAGTGCTGCGGTGAGTTTGCTGTTGGATATTTTTAAGCAGTATGGGGCGGATTCGGCAGCAGGGCTGATGGGAGCGGTGATCATGAGTGCGACGGAGAGTGTGTTTTACTGTATGAGTGTTTATTTTGGTTCTGTGAAGATTGAGAAAACCAGATATACGCTGCCGGGTGCTTTGCTGGCTACGACTGCCGGGGCGGTTACGGCGATTGTTCTTGTGAGGCTGATGTAAATAGGTTGATGTAAATAAAGAAACAGTAATGTGAACAAAGAAATAATAATGTAAGCAAAGAAAAGGCTGGTAAAGAAATAAAAAAGTAAAAAAATTCCGCAGGTTTTGGAGCCTGTATGATCCGTTGGAATTGCTATAGATTCCGGGACAGTACATGGCTGGATGAAACCTGCGGAATTTTTTTAGTTTTCAGTAAGTGGTTTGTTTTTGATCAGCATTTCGCGAATGATATTCTGGGTGTATTCACCGATGTGTTTTTTATCCTCTTTGCTTAGCTCATCCGGATAAATTGGTTTGCCATATTCTACAACAACTTTGGCTGGGGACATCTTTGGAAAATGTGCTTCGAAGATGTCTGCGGAGTTGTTGATGGCGATTGGGATGATCGGGCATTTTGCTTTGGTGGCGATTTTGAAGCTTCCTTCATGGAATGGAAGCATGTCTGTCTCGTCTGCATTTCTGTTTCGGGTTCCTTCCGGGAAGATGCAGATGGAAATGCCGGATTTTACTTTTTCTACTGCTGTGAGGATGGTTTTCAGACCTTGTTTGATGTCTTTTCTGTCAAGGAAGAGGCAGTGAAGGTAGCGCATCCAGGTGGACAGCAGCGGGATTTTTTCCATTTCTTTTTTGGCAATGTAGCCTGTGCGGATTGGGCAGCGGGAGTAGGTGAGAAGGATGTCGAAGTAGCTTCTGTGGTTGCCGATGTACAGGACTGGGGTGTCTTTTGGAACGTTTCCTTCTCCGATCACGGTGACTTTGGCTCCTGTGATCCATAGGATGAAGCGGAAGACTGCCTGAATGATCCGGAGGGAGCTGATGTCTTTGGTTTCCGGGGAAAATTTGCCGATGATCCATTCTATGAGAAGTATCGGGATTGAGAGTATCAGATAGCCGATTACGACAATACAGACTAAGATAAAGCGTATCATAATGTGGTTTTTGATCCTTTCCGGGCGTGGATTTTTGAACTGTGCCCTTGTGTTTTTTGTTTTATATAGTTCTTTTATTATAAGGGATTGAAAGATGGGGTGCAATGTTTTTTCTTGTAAAAGATGGTGAGGAGAGAAGAGGGCGGACGCAAGGAAAGGGAGTCAACTGGATAGATATGGAAGATTTTTTCTAACGGTTAGAAAAGATGGGGTATAGCTGATATGGGGAAAGCATAGAATGAGTAGTAAGGAATGTGGCAGGGGTGTCTTTGTGCGACGAATGGCGTGGGTGTTGGGAGTGTGTCTGGCAGTGGCTGTGTTTCTGACGGGGTGTGAGCTGATCCGGATTGAGGAAGGGGAGCGTACGCCTGTGGAATATGCCATCGTGAAGCAGGAGGAGCTTCCGGATGAGGCAGTGGAGTTTATTGAGCAGAGAAAGAAAAAGGAATTTCAGATGACATATCTGGTTGGGGATGTCCTGTATCTGCTGAAGGGGTATGGGGAACAGATGACGGGTGGCTACAGTATTCAGGTGGAGGAGGTTTCGGAGTCGGAGAATGGTGTGTTCTGTAAGACCAGGCTGATCGGTCCTTCTGAGGGGAATCAGGGTGGTGAGCCATCGTACCCTTGTATTGTCCTGAAGATAAAAAAGACAGGAAAACCAGTTCAGTTTACAGGATAAAATATCCCTCAGAAATCTGCCAGGACAGAAGGTGGAAGGTGAATGACTGAGCGAGAAGGAAAATGATAGGTGAGAAGGAAAAATGATAGGTGAGAAGGAAAAATGATGGGTGAGAAGGAAAATTGACGGGTGAGAAGGAAAAATGACGGGTGAGAAGGAAAATTGATGGGGTGAGAGGGGAAATAGTGAGGTGAAAGGGAAAAAAGATGAGGTTGGAGTATAAAGGGAGAAAGTAATAAAAGAAAAAGAATAAAAGGAAGGGGTCATGATTATGCTGGAGCTGAAAAAAGAGAGTGTGCAGATGCTGCGTGTGAAGAGCAAGGCGACGAGTCAGGTGACTTTTGATGTGGATTATAATGTGCCGGATGCGAAGCCGGATGTGGGACGGATGGTTCAGAGTAAGGCGGATGTTTCCATGGATGAGGTGCGTCTGAGTGAGGGGAAGGCTTTTCTGAAGGGGAGCCTGAATGTAGATTTGCTTTATGTGGGGGAGCAGGAGGGGAGGGTTTACAGTCTTTCTGCGAAGCTTCCGATGGATGAAACGATGAATCTGGAAGGGATTGAAGGGGGAGATAAACTGTGTCTGAGCTGGGAGATTGAGGATCTGAGTATTCATGTGATTCATTCCAGAAAATTGAATATCAAGGCGATCGTGACTTTTTTTGCTTCTGTGGATGAGCTGGCGGGGCTTCAGATTCCGGTTTCGCTAGAGGAAGCGGATGTGTCAGTGAAGAAGAAAACGGTCCGGCTGATGAGTCTGTGTGTACATAAAAAGGATACTCTGCGTATCAAGGATGATATGAATCTGGCGTCCAACCGGCCGAATGTGGAGAATCTTCTCTGGTATACGATAGAGCCGCGGAATCTGGATCTGCGTCCGGAAGATGACCGGCTGAGAGTGAAGGGGGAGCTGTCGGTTTTTGTGATGTATGCAGGGGGAGAGGGAGAAAATCCGCCGCAGTGGCTGGAATATTCCATGCCTTTTAACAGTGAGGTGGAGTGCAGTGGATGTGGGGAGGATCTGATTCCTCATATTGAAGTTTCGGTGCTTCATCAGGGAATTGAAGTGAAGCCGGATGGAGACGGGGAGGAACGAGTTCTTCAGGTGGATGTGGTGCTGGAATTGAATATGAAACTGTACAGGGAAGAGGAGCATGAGCTGATTCTGGATGTCTATACGCCGTTGAAGGAGTGTGTGCTTCATGGGAAAAAGGAAATGCTGGAGAGTTTGCTGGTGAGGAATTTTTCCAGGTGCAGAGTGGCTGACAGGGTGGCTGTGAAGGAGAGTCAGGGGAAGGTTCTGCAGCTTTGTCACAGCAGTGGGAAGGTGAAGATTGACAAGACGAAGATTACGGAGGAGGGAGTTTTGGCAGAGGGGATTGTTCTGCTGAAAATTCTCTATATTATTGGAAATGATGAGATGCCGTTTTATTCGATGGAAGCGATGCTGCCGTTTACGCATCTGATCGAGGCGAAGGGAATTACACCGGACTGTACTTATTTTCTTCGGGCGGATCTGGAGCAGCTTTCTACTACGATGGCTGATGGAGATGAGATTGAAGTGAAGGCCGCGGTGGGGCTGAATGTGCTGGTGTTCCGGCAGTGGGAGGAGATGCTGATCGATGAGGTAGAGGAACAGCCGCTGGACAGGAAGAAAATTGAGAGTATGCCGGGAATTACGGTGTATATGGTGAAGCCGGAAGATACGCTTTGGGATATTGCGAGGCAGTTTTATACGACGGTGGAGGAAATATGCAGTATGAATGGGGTGACAGAAAATGAAGTCAGGGCGGGGCAGCCGCTGATTCTGGTAAAACAGGTACAGGTATAAAAATTATAAAACTATAAAAAACTATGGGGATTTTTCTGTAGCAGAGCTGTAGAGATGCAGCAGGAAATGGTCAGTCTCTGGTTGTTGGCATGCGGATTTCTGTTTGTTGATATTAACGAAGCTGTTGTGTATGGAGTGGACAGTTATAATTAACGAAAAAAATTACCGGAAAAAACTGTGGCTGTTGTATTGAAATCAGTTTGAAAATGTTTTAAAATAAATACAAAATACTTTTGTATACAAAGTACAATAAAAAACGAGCGGAGGGTTTTATGCGTTTACGTGCATTGGCTAAGATAAATCTGGGGCTGGATATTCTCGGGAAGAGAGAGGACGGCTATCATGAAGTACGGATGATCATGCAGACAATCCAGATGTATGATGTTCTGGAAATGAAGAAAAAGAAGGAGCCGGGGATTTCTCTGAGTGTGAATTATCCGTTTATCCCGAATGATGAGAGAAATCTGGTGTATAAGGCTGCGAAGCTTTTAATGGATGAGTTTCAGATCGAGCAGGGTGTTTCGATCCGGCTGGATAAATTTATCCCTGTGGCAGCGGGAATGGCGGGCGGAAGTTCGGATGCAGCGGCTGCGCTGGTGGGAATGAACCGTTTATTTAAGCTGGAGCTGAGTGAGCAGGATCTGATGGATCGTGCTGTGAATATCGGTGCGGATGTTCCTTATTGTGTGATGAGGGGAACGGCTCTGGCAGAGGGCATCGGTGAGAAGCTTACGAGGATCAGACAGGTGCCGGAGTGTTATGTTCTGGTGGGAAAACCGGCGATCAATGTTTCTACTAAGGTGGCTTATGAGAGTCTGAAACTGGATGAAATTCAGGTTCATCCGGATATTGACGGAATGATCCGGGATATTGAGAATGGTGATCTTTATTCTATGACATCTAAGATGGGAAATGTGTTTGAACCGGGAATTATCGGGAAGTATCCGGTGATCCAGGAGATCAAGGATCTGATGGAAGAGAATGGAGCACTGAAGGCGATCATGAGCGGAAGCGGCCCGACTGTGTTTGGAATTTTTGACGATAAAAAGAAGATGGAAAAGGCAGCAGAGGTATTGCGTGAGAGCAGACTTGCGAAGACTGTTTTTGCCACAGAAGCATATAACAGACAGTAAATGAACAGTAGAAAGATAAAAAGCAGACAGCAATAAATAGTAAAAGACAATAAGCGGTAAAAGTCAATAAGCAGATAATAGACAGATAAAAACAGATAGTGAAAAGACAGGGGGAAATACGAATGACAAGTGATTTTTCTGTAAATATGAATGAGTATCTTCCATTAAGAGATGTGGTGTTTAATACACTGCGTCAGGCGATTCTGAAGGGAGAGCTGAAACCGGGTGAGAGGCTGATGGAGATTGCGCTGGCTGAGAAACTTGGTGTGAGCAGAACTCCGATCAGGGAGGCGATGCGTAAGCTGGAGCAGGAGGGTCTTGTAGTGATGATCCCGAGAAGGGGTGCTCAGGTTGCGAATATTACAGAGAAGGATTTAAATGACGTTCTGGAGGTTCGTATCGCGTTGGAGAATGTTGCGATTGAGAAAGCCTGCGACCGTATGTCTGAGGAGGAAATGGGAAGACTCTGGCTGGCGGCCAAAGAGTTTGAACATACCATTGCAGAGGGAAATCTTGTAAAGCTGGCAGAGGCAGATGTGGCTTTTCATGAGATTATTTATAAGGCTTCTGATAATAAGCGTCTGATCCAGGTACTCAACAATATGCGTGAGCAGATTTACCGTTATCGTGTGGAGTATCTGAAAGAGGGAGAGACGCGGGATCTTCTGGTAAAGGAGCATGAGGAGCTGACCAAAGCGATCAGGGAGCGTGACGTGGAACGTGCGAAGCAGCTTTCTTTCCAGCATATTGAGAATCAGAGGATGGCGATCATGCGCTCTATTGAGGCAGAGAATGCTGAGAGGGAAAAAGCTGAGAAAGAGAAGGCCAGAGGTCGCAGATAAAAAATATGACGGATAAATTCTGGAAATCCGGGGATTCTAAGAGAGGTGAAAAACCTCTCTTTTTTTTCGGGAAAATTTTGTAATGGAGGTGAGAAGATGGGGGAATCGGAAATGATGCAGGGGACAGGAGATGCGGAAAAAGAGAATGAAAAGAAAAACAGAAAGAGAAATAAAAAGCGAAATGAAAAACAAAATGAAAAACAAAATGAAGTGCAGGAGGAAAAGAGGGAGATTTCTGTAAGTCTGCGGAAGAATGAGGCGTATCTGAGAAAGCGTCTGGAGAATTGCAGTGATATTCTGATCCGTCCCATGAAGCTGGGGGAGGGGCATAAGGTGGACTGCCTGATGGTTTATATTGAGGTGGCAGTGTCCAATATGATGCTGGAAGATTCTGCGATTGGAAAGATGGTAAATCATTTCTGGGAGGTTTCTCCGGATCAGATTCTTGAATTTGTCAGGAATAACAGTCTGGGTATCGCGGATGTGAAGAAGCTTGAGGATATGGAGGAAGCGATCAAGGCACTTCTGGCTGGAAATGCGGTTTTTTTCATGGATGGATACGACTGTGCCATGAAGATTTCCAGCAAGGGATACCCTGGGCTGGGGGTGACTGAGGCCGAGAAGGAGCAGGTCCTTCGTGGTTCTAAGGAGGGGTTTGGCGACAGTGTAAAGAGTAATTCTGCGCTTGTACGGAAGCGGCTTCGGGATACCCGGCTGAAGGTGGAGGAGTATTTTGTCGGGGTGCGCTCGCATACTCTGGTTCAGATATTATATATGGAAGATTTGGTACATGAAAAGCTTCTGGAAGATGTGAAAGAGCGTCTGGAGGAGTTCGAAATTGACGGGATTCTGGACAGTGGAATGTTGGAACAACTGACGGAGGATGCATGGTATTCGCCGTTTCCGCAGTATCAGACTACGGAGCGTCCGGACAGGGCGGTGCAGGAAATTTTGAATGGAAAAGTAGTTCTGCTGTGTGATAATTCACCGGAGGCGCTGGTGCTGCCGGGGAATTTTAACAGTTTTATGGAGAGCAGTGAGGACTGGTATCACAGGTTTGAGATGGCTTCTTTTCTGAGAGTGCTGAGGTATCTGGCAGTGATCATGGCGGTCATTTTACCGGGACTTTATCTGGCGGTGATCCGGTTTCACACGCAGATTCTGCCGTCGAATCTGATCCTTTCTTTTGCGGAGGCGAGGGAAGGAGTTCCTTTTTCCAGTGTTGTGGAGCTTATTTTTCTGGAGCTGGCGTTTGAGCTGATCCGGGAAGCAGGGGTGAGGATTCCGGGTGCACTGGGAAATGCGATCGGGATTGTCGGAGGTCTGGTGATCGGTCAGGCAGCAGTGGAGGCAAATCTGGTGAGTCCGATCGTGGTGATGATCGTGGCTCTGACTGCGCTTGGTTCGCTTACGGTTCCGAATGAGGAATTTGCGTCTGCGTTTCGGCTGCTGAAATATGGGTTTCTGATCCTTGGAGGATATCTGGGAATTTACGGGCTTGTTCTTGGCGTGTATTTTACAGTGGGACATCTGGCGGGACTGCTGAGTTTCGGCGTGCCGTATCTGGTGCCTTTTATAAAGAAGGAACGATTGTCAGGAATGGGTGACGGGATTCTTCGGATTCCATTCAGGAAGAGATGGAAGCGTCCACTGTATGCAAGGGAGGAAGAAAAAATCCGCCTTAGAATGAACCAAAAAATGGACAGGAAATAGAAAAAGAGAAGAGAGAAATACAAAGGAGAGGAGAAGAAAGAAAAGGTAAAAGAGAGAAAGTAATGAAAAGGAAATAATAAAAAAGAGATGGGATAACAGGGAAAAATATCGGAGAGGAACAGAGAATGACAGGAGGTACAGGATGGAGTTTGCGGAGAATAACAGGATTTCACACAGACAGCTTTACAGGCAGATGATACTTGGGTTTCTGGCTCCGTTCTGGCTTTGTATGAGTGGGAGAGGGAAGCTGAACGGGGTGGATGCGGTGATCGGAACGGTGATCGCAGTTGTGTTGCTGTGTTTTTATGTGGTGTTTCTGATCCGGCTGGCACCTGCGTTTGAGGATTTGAAGAAGACGGCAGGTGCTTTTATGGGAAGGGTGACAGGGGCGTTTTTTCTTCTGTTTATTCTTCTGGCGGGGGGATATCTTCTGGCGTTGCTGCAAGAGGTGGTGCCGATCAGTCTGATCACGGGGATTTCCGGGAGGTGGATTGCGTTCTGGGCGATTCTGACCTGTGCAGTGGGTGCGCATAAGGGTATGCAGAGGCGCGGCAGGATTGCGGAGGTTTCCGGAGGGCTGCTTCTGGCAGGAATTTTATTAATGATGGTGCTTTGCATTCCACAGGGAAAAGCTGCATATCTGGAGGAAATGGTGCAGAGCTGGAATTTTTCCGGGGAAAAAATCCTTTGGTCGGGATATGGAGTGGTGTGTGCGTTTTCGGCAGTCGGGCTGCTTCCGTTTTTGCTTGGAAATGTAGAGAAATATGGAAGCGCCGGGAAGTCTGTGATGTTTGGGATCATTACTCTGGGTGGGATTCTGGCAGGGATGGAGATTCTGCTTCCGGCTGTTCTTGGCTATGGGAGAGTGCAGGCGGAAAGATATCCGGTTCTGCCGCTTCTGGATGGTGCGGATCTGCCGGGAAATGTGCTGGCGAGATTTGATGTGCTGTGGCTGGGGTTCCTTTTGTACAGTTTGCTGTTCGCGCTGGGAAGTCTTTTGCACTATGGACATGAAATCTGCCGGAAGGCACATCTGGGAAACGGGCGGTTCTGGATACCGGCAGTGATCTATCTGATCTCACTGATCGAGGAAAATGGAAAGGGAATCATGGACTATTTTGGATGGTATCTGGGATATGTTTTTGTTCCAGGGCTTCTGCTCTGTCAGATGTATCTGTTTTTCCGGGGAAAAGGGCGGCACAGGAAAAAAGCTGCGGCTGTAATTTCCACGATGTTGTTTTGTATGTTGTTTCTGGGGGGATGTGCTTCTGCTGTGGAGCCGGAGAAACGGATGTATCCGCTGGCGTTAGGGGTGGATGCTTCGGCCGGGGGAATCTCTGCAATTTATGGAATGCCGGATCTTTCCCAGAGTACAGGGCAGAAAAAGAGTGAAGAGGATGGCGGTGCGAGAGTTCTGCAGATCAGCGGGCAGAATTTTCAGGAAATTGAAAATGTTTATGATCGTTCTCAGGAGAAGTTTCTGGATATGGGGCATTTGCAGGTACTGGTTCTGGGGGAAACAATTCTGAAGGATGGAAGATGGCAGATGGTTCTTGACTATCTGAAGGATGAGCCTTTTGTAGGAGAAGACCTTTATATTTTTCGGGCAGAAAATGTGCAGGAAATTCTTAGCTGGCAGGGGGAGGATAATTCTTCTCTGGGTGAGTATCTGACCGGTCTGATCGAAAACCGGATGTCGGAGAAGAATGTAAAAACTGTGACCTTGAGGGATGTTTTCTATGAGAAATATCAGCATGGTAAAATGCCGGATCTGCCGCAGGTGAGTATCGTGAATGGAAGTCTCATCGCTGACTTGTGAGAAATACAGATGGCGAATATCGCTGATATTTTTGCGGCGCAGGTTTGGTGAAAAGTAAAATGTGGAAGCTGATATATAGGAAAAACGGAAGATATATAAGTAGCGTGGCAGATGTATAAGAATGATAGAGGACGTATAAGAAAGGGAAAAAATGTCCATAATTCAGACAGATGAGGAATCTGAAAAAAATATTTGAAGAAATGAGGACTGAATTATGGACAGGACAAAGATGATCAGGAAACTGGTGATTTCGCTGACAGCAGGAGTGTTGGGGATGCTTGCAGTGAATGTGTTTTCTGCTGTATATCCTGAGAAGATGGAACATTTTATAGAAACGGAAAAGGAGCCGGAGCAGATGACGGCGTGGTGGGGAACGTTGTATCCAGAGTTCTGTTTTTCGGATATTCCGGAAGGTTCAGAAAGAACGGATATAAAGATTTCCTTCTGGCTTGCGCGTGTTCTCAATTGGTGATAATATAAGAAAACAACCATTATATATTGTCAGGACTATGTATTGCTGAGACTATATGATTACAGGGCTGACGATGGTTAGGATAACAGATAACCAATAGAGATGGAGAATAGTTTAATGAAAATAGACAGAGAAGCACCGGTAGGAGTTTTTGATTCCGGTGTGGGAGGACTGACTGTGGCGCGTGAGATCATGCGTAACCTTCCTTCCGAAAAAATTGTATATTTTGGTGATACGGCGAGAGTGCCTTATGGAAGTAAATCCAGGGAAACGATCATTCGTTATTCCCGCCAGATCATCCGGTTTCTTCAGGAACAGCAGGTGAAGGCAATCGTGGTGGCATGCAATACGGCAAGTGCTTTTGCGCTGGATGCGGTGAGAGATGAGTTTGATATTCCTATTATCGGTGTGATCGAGCCGGGAGCGAGAGTTGCCGCCGAGCAGACCAGAAATAAGAGAGTGGGAGTTATTGGAACCGTAGGAACGGTAGGCAGTAAGATCCATGCGGAATATCTTAAGGAATTTGACCCGGAGATTACAGTGTTTGCCAAAGCCTGCCCGTTGTTTGTTCCTCTGGTGGAGGAAGGATGGCTTCATGATCCGGTGACTGAGGAAGTGGCTGCCCGCTATCTGAAGGAATTACAGGATAAAGATGTTGACACGTTAATACTGGGATGCACCCATTATCCTCTGCTTCGCTCTACAATACGCAAGATCATGGGAGATGGGGTATGTCTCGTGAATCCGGCTTATGAGACGGCTCTGGAACTTGGCAGACTGCTTGAGGAGAAGGGGCTTTCCAGCACCGGAACGAAACAGGAAGATTTTCCATATCGCTTCTATGTGAGTGACCTGGCAGATGAGTTCAGGGGATTTGCCAATTCCATTCTGCCATATGATGTGGAAATGACCAAGAAAATTGATATTGAGAAATATTAGGGGTATGAGAAAAATGGATAAAGAAGTGCTGATTCATGTAAGGGGACTTCAGATGATGGATGCAGACGGAGATCAGGAACCGATCGAGATCGTTGTTCCGGGTGAGTATTATTTCCGTAATGGAAGTCATTATCTGCGCTATGAGGAGATTCTGGAGGATTTTGCAGAACCTACGATTAATTACATAAAATTTTCCGATAAGGGAATGGAAGTCCGTAAAAAAGGTGTTGTGAATGTTCATATGGTTTTTGAACAGGGAAAGAAAAACATGACTTTTTATACAACTCCTTATGGAACCATAGAGATGGGAATTGCAGCCACGAATCTGGATCTGAAAGAGAATGAAAGTGGTCTGAATATGAAGGTTGATTATGCACTGGATATGAACCAGGAGCATGTGGCTGACTGCTATCTTGCAATCCAGGCACAGCCGAAAAACTGCAAGGATTTTACACTGTAAGAGGAGAAGGCAGATATTCGCAATGGAAGCAGGAAACTTACCTGATTCGGTTACATTGTAAATTGAGAAAACAGATATGTAGAAAGAAAAACAGACCACTGTCCGATCACTGGAAAATGGTCTGTTTTTATGTGCTTATTTTTTCTCGTCTTTATCTTTTTTAAAACGGGCAAAAAATCCTTTTTTCTTCTTGGATGCAGGAGCTTCCAGGGAACCACGGATTCCTTTGACACCTACGATGTAAAGACCGCTTACTTCTGCTTTGATTTCTTTCTTTACAGGAATGAGATCGAAAATCTTCTCATCAGCAATAAGAATGGAAATCCTCGGACCAACTTTCGCTTTGACGATCGGAAGTTTGGAACGGCGCATAAGTTTAGGTGTCTGATCAATAACCATCTGAGGAAGTCCGGATTCTTTTAATGGCATCCTCTTTTTATCGATAACCAGCATGGAAACTGTCTGTTTGGTTGCTTCGATCTGAGCCTGCTGTTCTTCCTGTTTCTTCTGAGCTTTTTTGCCGAAGAAATATAAACCGATCAGTGCAGCGATCAGGATAACAAGAATGACCAGAAGGACGATTGTTACTGTGCTCATTTTTATCCTCCTAATATGTGTGACTTGAATATGCGCGTTACAGTTATGATTCTTCCGGACGTTATGATATGGAAAGTGATAACCTGAAGAAGATAAGATAAGCAGTAACGGCTGCATACTAAGTTAGGGGCAAAATGCCCTCTGTCCCTAACATCATAATGGTTATTTTATCATTAAACATAGGAAAACGCAATTATTAAAAAAGAATTAATGAGAGGAAAATGGAAGGAAAGCGGTAGAAATTTGCAGGATTACAGGTTATAATTACACCAAATTGATTTTTACAGGATAGAATAGGCGGGGATGGTTATACTATCCTTATTGTAATGGATAAAGGAGAACGTTATGAGCGAAATGAAGCCTGACTCTGAAAATACAGAGGAGAGACTTTCAGAGGAAATAAGTACGGAAGAAACTTTAAAAAATACAGAGGAAGCTGTAGAGGATACAGCGGAAAACAGAGAAGAAGATACAAAAGAAAATACAGAAGAAGATTCAAAAGAAGATTCAAAAGAAGTTGTACAGGACACAGAGGAAAATGTAGAAGAAATGCTGGAAAAATCTGCCGGAGAAGAACCAGAGAATACAGCAGAAGAACCCGAAGAAGGAGAATCAGAGGATCAGACTGCAAAAGAATCTGAGACAGAAAAAGAACTCCCGCCTGCGGACAGTGAGGATGAGGACTTTTTCTATGATGATAATAAGGCTTATGAAGAGCGAAAAGCTGCCCGTATGGAGAGGCGAAAACGTCAGAAACGAAGAAGACGAAATTTCCGCATTGCAGCAGGTGTTGTAGTGGCAGCGGCAGCAGCAATTGGAGTTGGCGTCGGCTTTTACGGGGATGAACTGCAGGTTCTGGTGCAGGAGCAGCAGGCAAAAATTTCTCAGATGATCGAGGACCGCAAGGCAGCTCAGGCAGAGAAAGAGAAGGAAGCACAGCAGGCTTCCGCAGAAGCTGAAGCTGAGAATGGAAAAGATACAGAAAGTGCGGACAATACAGAAAATAAAGAAAATACATCCGGTTCAGATACATCTTCGGACGGAGAAGTATTAGGTGCTGAGGATAAGGCTGTCTATAAGAAGGCGAAGCGTTATGCGCAGCAGTATGATTATGATACAGCAATTGCAGTTTTAAAGAAAAGTCCGACTTATAAGACAAGTAAGAAGTTCCAGAAGGCAGTTAAGGTTTATCAGAAGAAAAAAGATTCCTGTGTGGCCTGGGCACCGGAACAGGTGACGCATGTGTTTTATCATACCCTGATCAAAGATACTTCGAAGGCTTTTGACGGAGACAATAAGTCCGGAGATTATGATCAGGTGATGACTACGATCGATGAATTTAACCAGATCACAGAGAGCATGTATGAAAAGGGTTACGTCATGGTCAGCATTTATGATCTGGCGAAAGTGGATGAGAATGGAAACATGACCAGTGGAGAAATTCTGCTTCCTCCGGGTAAAGTACCGTTTGTGCTTTCGGAGGATGACGTGTGCTATTATCACTATATGGATGGTGACGGTTTTGCGACGAAGCTGATCGTGGACGATGATGGCAAGATCCGCAATGAATATGTGGAAGATGACGGCAGTGTTTCTGTAGGGGATTACGATGTGGTTCCACTGATCGACCGGTTTGTGGAAGAGCATCCGGACTTCTCTTACCGGGGAGCCAAGGGAATCGTGGCACTTACCGGATATAATGGAATCCTTGGATATCGTACAGACAGCAGTTATGAAACACGCCCGGCAGATCTGGATGCTGATAAGGTTCAGTGGCTGGAAAACCATCCTGATTTTGATCTGAATACAGAAAGGGAAAACGCAACGAAAGTAGCGCAGGCAATGAAGGATGAGGGATGGTTGTTTGCAAGCCATACCTGGGGACATCTGAATGTCAGCAATGTGAGTCTGGAGAGACTGCAAACGGATACACAGAAATTTAAAGAGAATGTAGATCCGCTGATCGGCGGAACGGATATTATTATTTTTGCATTTGGTGCAGATCTGGCAGGAGTGGAGGATTATTCGGGTGAAAAATTCGAATATTTTAAGAATCAGGGTTATAATTATTATTGTAACGTGGATTCCAGCCAGTATTTTGTACAGGTAAGAGATAATTATTTCAGAATGGGCCGGAGAAATCTGGATGGATACCGAATGTATTATAATCCGGAACTTCTCTCGGACCTGTTTGATGCACAGTCCGTTTTTGATTCTTCCAGACCGGTTCCGGTACCGCCGATGGGCTGATATTTGAAAATATATAAAAATTTGTCTGAGACTGCCAGGTTGTGTCGTTATATAAAGAGGAAATATAAATGAAAAAAAGAACAGCATATAGAATGGCAATGATTTTGTGTGCTTCATTTTTTCTGAGTGGATGCGGGCTGTTTCCGTTTCAGCAGGATGTACCGTTTCTGAGTGAAAGAGCAGATAATAAGGGTGCAGACAGTGAAAGTACAGGAAGTGGAACGCAGGAAACTTTTTACGGGAATGGGCATGATGTGCAGGGTCAGGTATCAGAAGATTCGGAAGAATCAGAGTCTCAGACAGCAGAACAGGAGCAGGAGTCTCCCATGGAGAAGGCTTCTCTGCTTGCGGCTCAGTATGACTATGATGGAGCAATTGAACTGCTGCAAAGCCAGCCGGATTATGACTCCAGTGAGGAAATGCAGGACGCAGTATCGGAATATGAGAATGCAAAGGCAACCTGTGTGGAGTATCCGCTGGATCAGATCACGCATATTTTTTTCCATACCCTGATCAAAGATACGTCGAAGGCTTTTGACGGAGATTCGGATTCCGGTGGATATAATCAGGTGATGACGACCATTGATGAATTTAACAGGATCATCGAGGGCATGTATGAGAAGGGTTACGTGATGGTCAGTCCTCACGATATGGCAACTGTGAATGAGGATGGCACGATGTCACAAGGTAAGATTATGCTTCCGGCAGGCAAGATTCCATTTGTTCTTTCACAGGATGATGTAAGTTATTATCACTATATGGACGGTGATGGATTTGCAGACAGGCTGGTTCTGGACGAGAACGGTGATGTGAAGGCAGAATATGTGGAAGATGACGGAAGTGTTTCCTGGGGAGATTATGATCTGGTTCCGATCATTGACAGCTTTGTGAAAGAGCATCCGGATTTTTCTTATCATGGAAGAAAAGGTATTCTGGCAATGACCGGTTATAACGGGGTACTGGGATACCGCACAGATATTGCATATAAGACACAGGAGAATCTGCAGGATGATCAGAAGCGTTTTCTGGAAAACCATCCTGATTTTGATTATGAGAAAGAGGTAGAAAATGCCACGAAAGTGGCAGAGGCAATGAAGGCAGAGGGCTGGGAATTTGCCAGCCACACATGGGGCCATAAGAACGCATCAGAATCATCTCTGAAAGAACTGAAAGCAGATAATAAAAAATGGGAAAAGTATGTGGCACCCATTCTCGGAAAAACAGATATGATCTTCTTTGCATTTGGTGCAGACATCGGAAGCTGGGAAGGTTATACATCAGATAACAAAAAATATGATTATTATAAAAGCAGGGGATATCGTTACTTCTGTAATGTAGATTCCAGTCAGTACTGGGTACAGATCACAGATGATTATTTCCGCCAGGGACGACGGGATATTGACGGATATCGAATGTATTATAACCCGGAGGTGCTCAGTGATCTTTTTGACGTTTCTGAGATCTGGGATTCTTCAAGACCAACTCCGGTACCGGAGATGTAGAAAGGACTTTGTTTATGAAGAAAAAAATATATCTTGGAATGCTTGCCATGTGTGTGGCACTGACTGCTTCAGCCTGTGGCACGACAGAAAAGACAGCGACAGATACAACTGCAAAGGAACAGGATGCAAAAGGTACTGATACGAAAGAAGCAGAGGGAAAAGGTGCGGAAGTCGGAAGTACAAGACTTGTCTCTGTTGATAATGTGGAGAAGTATATCACGATCGGAGAGTATAAGGGGCTGACATTGGACAATGCGGTGGATGCGATCACAGACGAGGATGTACAGGCACAGATCGAACAGAATCTTCAGGATAAGGCAGAACCGGTTTCTGAAGGTGCACAGGCTGGAGATTTGGTTACCATTAATTATGTGGGAACCATCGACGGAAAGACATTTGATGGCGGAACTGCCAATAATTATGATTTCATTGTCGGCAACGGACAGATTTTTGAGGAATTTGAAAATGGCGTTCTCGATATGAAGAAAGGTGAGACGAAGGAGATTACGATTGACTTTGCTTCTGATTATGGAGATGATACAGTTGCCGGAAAAGAAGTTGTTTATAAGGTGACGGTTCAGAATGTGCGCCGTGCACCGGAACTTACGGATGAATGGGTAACTAAGAATACAGACTATACGACTGTGGATGAGTATAAGGACAGTGTTTATAATAAACTGGAAGAAGATGCGAAAGCTTCTGCGCAGGAAGTTCTGAAAAATACTGCATGGACAACGCTTCTGGAGAATTCAGAAGTGAAGGAGTATCCGCAGGATGATATTGATAAAGCAGTTGATGAGTTTAAGAAGAATATGGAGTTTTATGCGAAGCAGGCGGATATGACGCTGGATGAGTTTGTGGAGAGCCAGGGAATTTCTCAGGATGACTTTGATGAGCAGTGCCAGCAGTATGCTCAGGGCAAAGTAAAACAGAATCTGATCGTGCAGGGAATTATGGATACTGAGGGACTTTCTCTGGATGATAAGGAGAGCCTGAAAATCCAGAATGATCTTGTGGAGCAGATGGGTGCAAGTGATCTTGCGGAACTGGTGGATACATATGGACAGGATTATGTGGACGAGTCTGTGGGATTGCTGCGGGTTGAGGATTTTATCATCAGTAATGCAAATGTGAGTGAGAAAGTGGCTCTGGGAGATGTTGTGGGTGAAGATGCAGAGGCCGCGGCGAACCAGGCGGCTGCATTGGATCAGAATGAGAATTCTGATGGAGAAGCTGATGTTACAGAGGATTCTGAGGTAACTTTGAATGATGGGACTGAGACGGAGGAGGCTGAAGAGGTACTGGATGAATCAGAGGGCTCAGATGGTTCCGGAGACGGAGAGGAGGCAGATCTGGAGGAAGAACTTGGGGCAGAAGACGGGGATGAAACTGTAGATGCCGGAGAATAATTGCTGATTTTGGAAACAGACTGTTGTATCCTCTTGCTGAAATTATATGAAAGTTACTAAGCGCAGAGCAACAGTAACACCATACAATATCAAATGTAAAAATGATGCAGAAATGGCATTGTATTTACAGAATAAATGCGTTATGATTGTAAGGCACAATTATATCTGATGATTTAGCCGGTATGTTGATTTTTCAAAATTACCGGCTGTAATAAATGAAAATAAAAATGATAAAAGCGGGGAAAGGAAACAATGGATAAGCGGGTTTTGCGCGAGAGGATGCGCAGAAAAAAACGCCAGATGATGATCCGCCATTATACGAAGATTGGTCTTTATGTAGTGGGTGTGATTCTGGCGGTTGTATTTGTGATCAGAGGAATTATTATTCCGATTGCCAGTCATATAGGTGGAGGCGAAAGCAGCAGCGGTAAGACTGTGGAAGCTCAGGCAGATACTACGCAGGCTGATCCGAATGCAGCGGTGAGACAGCCTTTGAAGGGAAGTTCTGACACGGACAAAGTTGGAACTACGACAGTGGGCTGGCATGAAGATGCTAATGGAAAATGGTATCAGAATGCGGATGGTACATATTATGCAAATGGATTTCAGGATATTGACGGAGTGACCTATTCTTTTGATGAGAATGGTTACATGCAGACCGGATGGGTAAGCAAGGGTGTGAATGATTATTACTTCAATGATGATGGTTCTTATGACCCGACACAGAAACGTCCGATGCTTGCATTGACATTTGATGATGGCCCTGGAGAATATACACAGGAACTTCTCGATTGCCTGGAAGAGAATAATGCACATGCAACATTCTTTATGTTAGGACAGAATGTTTCTGCATATCCGGATGCTCCGAAGAGAATGCTGGAGATCGGATGTGAGATCGGAAGTCATTCCTGGGATCATACACAGCTGACAACGATCGATCTGGATGCAGTAGCCAAGCAGTTTTCAGATACAGATAATGCGTTGATTGAGGCATGCGGACAGGCTGCATCTGTTGCGCGTGCTCCGTATGGTGACGGTAACACGGACATTTATAATACAGTAGCGAAACCGTTCTTTATGTGGTCTCTGGACACTGAGGACTGGAAACTGATGGATGCGGATGCAGACTATGATGCGGTTATGAATGGTGACCTGACAGATGGATCTATTATCCTGATGCATGATATTCATCAGCCTTCTGTACAGGCTGCAATCCGGTTTATTCCGGAGCTGATCGCGAAGGGATATAAACTTGTGACAGTCAGCGAAATGGCAGAAGCGAAGAATGTAGATCTGCAGTATGCATGTTATGTGGATTTCTGGCAGAGCACCTTTGACAGAGGAGAGATTCCGGGATATCAGGGAACAGTCAGCACGGATGGAACTTCTGACAGTTCAGACACTTCAGGAGACAGTTCCGGGGATGGAAGCAGTGATGTTTCTGACGGAAGCGGAGATGGTTCCGGAGACGGAAGTGACGGATCTGATGTTTCTGATGGAAGTTCTGACGATGGAAGCTACGATGACGGAAGCTATGATGATGGAAGTTCCGGTGATGGCAGTTATGATGATTCCGGAGATTCAGAGGACTACAGTGATGATTCTGTAGATTACGGAGACGGAACAGAATAAAGGGTTAAATAAAGAACAGAGAGAGCAGAGGAATGCCGGGGAAGGCACCTCTGCTTTCTTTTGTGTTTTTTACAAAAATAGTGCAGAAAATACAAAAAAATTGTTAAATGTATACATATTATCAATTGACGGAAAGAAGCCCCATTGGTATAATAGAAGCTATAGAATGACTAAAAGTCAGTTCATATGCGTGACAGTTATGACAGCAGAATGGGATAAGATCACATAACATTGCTGAACCATAAAATCGCAGAAAATTTTGCAGCAGTGGAGCTGTTACAGGCACAATCTGAATTTTATAAAGGGAGGACTCCAGATGGGTGAGAGTATGAAATTTACGGAGTTAGATCAGTATTTATTTGGACAGGGAACCAATTATGAGATATATAAGAAACTGGGTGCACATCCGACTACATACAGACGCAGAAAAGGTGTGCATTTTGCAGTGTGGGCACCGAATGCACAGTCTGTATCTGTAATTGGTGAGTTCAATGACTGGGATGAAGAAGCAAATCCTATGACAAAGGCAGGTCCGATCGGTGTTTATGAAGTGTTTGTTCCGGGTGCGAAGATCGGACAGCTTTATAAATTTTTTATTGTAGGGGCACACGGGGAAAAGCTGTATAAGGCTGACCCATATGCGAATGCTGCTGAGATGCGTCCGGGAACTGCATCTAAGATCGTAGATATCACAGACTATAAATGGAAAGATGCCACATGGATCAAGAACCGTGAGAAATTTGATGAAAAAGAACAGCCGATGGCGATCTATGAGGTACATCCGGGTTCCTGGAAGAAACATCCGTGGACAGAGGACAATGAGGACGGCTTTTACAATTACCGTGAGCTTGCCCAGTCCCTGACAGCTTATGTAAAAGAAATGGGATATACTCATGTAGAGCTTATGGGAATTGCGGAGCATCCGTTTGATGGTTCCTGGGGATATCAGGTAACCGGATATTATGCACCGACCTCCCGTTACGGAACACCGCAGGATTTCAAATATATGATCGATTATTTCCATCGGAATAAGATTGGTGTTATCCTTGACTGGGTACCTGCACATTTCCCGAAAGACGCTCATGGACTTGCAAATTTTGACGGTACTGCTGTATATGAGCATGCTGATCCGAGACAGGGAGAGCATCCGGACTGGGGAACCAAGATTTACAACTATGGCCGCCCGGAAGTTAAGAATTTCCTGATCGCCAATGCACTCTACTGGGTAGAAGAGTGCCATGTAGACGGTCTTCGTGTAGATGCCGTGGCTTCCATGCTTTATCTGGATTATGGTAAGAAAGACGGTGAATGGGTTGCCAATAAATATGGCGGAAACAAGAACCTGGAGGCAATCGAGTTCTTTAAACATTTAAATACCGTTGTACTTGGAAGAAATCATGGAACTGTCATGATTGCAGAGGAATCTACTGCATGGCCGAAGGTAACCGGTGATGCGGAGGATGACGGACTTGGATTCAGCCTGAAGTGGAACATGGGATGGATGAATGACTTCCTGGAATATATGAAACTGGACCCATATTTCCGTAAATTCAATCATAATAAGATGACTTTCTCTATGTCCTATGCTTACAGTGAGAGATATGTACTGGTTCTTTCTCATGATGAGGTGGTGCATCTGAAATGCTCCATGCTGGAGAAGATGCCGGGAGAACTGCCGGATAAATTTAAGAACTTAAAGGCTGCGTATTCCTTTATGACCTGTCATCCGGGCAAAAAACTTCTGTTTATGGGTCAGGAGTTCGGACAGCTTCGCGAGTGGAGCGAGGAGCGTGAACTTGACTGGTTCCTTTTACAGGAGCAGCCACACAGAGATCTTCAGAAATATGTCAGTGATCTGCTTACTTTATATAAAAAGTATCCGGCACTTTATGCGATGGATAATGATCCGGAAGGTTTTGAGTGGATCAATGCCAATGACGGAGACAGAAGTATTTTCAGTTTTGTCAGAAAGTCACCGACCAAACGTAACAACATTCTTTATGTGGTAAACTTCACACCTGTAGACCGTCCGGATTACAGAGTGGGTGTTCCGAAGAAGAAACAGTACAAACTGATCATGGATGAGAACGGAATGACAGAGCCGAAGACATTCAAGGCAGTGAAACAGGAATGCGATAACAGACCATTCTCTTTTGCATATCCGCTGCCGGCATACGGAGTGGCTATTTTCACATACTGATCAGGACATACAGGAAACAGATAGAAAACATACAGAAAATCATTTTTGTACCTTGCGGAATATGCTGCGAGATACGCAGTGAACAGGAACACAGATATAATAGTGAGAAAATTCGTGCAAAATAAATAATTGCTTTTTATATGCAATTGCGTTATAATGAGCGCGAAAACAAGGAATAGAGTGAATAGTTAATGTACATGCTGAAAGGAGAACAGACATGAAAGTATCAAACATTAAAGACATTGATAAATTTTTTCAGGTAGTAGACAGCTGCGAAGGCAGAGTTGAATTAGTAACAGGCGAAGGTGACAGACTGAATCTGAAATCCAAATTATCCCAGTATGTATCTCTGGCAAACATTTTCTCAGGCGGAGAGATTCCGGAACTTGAGATCGTTGCATATGAGAAAGACGATATTGATAAATTAATGAGCTTTATGATTAACGGCTGATTAAGATAAGAAACAGGTGGGGGCATGATATTGGGTCATGTCCCCTTCTTGGCGTAGTAAGAACTTCTTACAGCCAGAGCCACTGTTCAGGCTACAGGCTGATTTGCGCAGAAAAATACAGAAAAAAGGAGAACAAGAATCATGGCAACAAAGATTGATATTATCTCCGGTTTCCTTGGAGCCGGTAAAACTACACTGATCAAAAAACTTCTGAAAGAGGCTTATGCAGACGAACAGGTCGTACTGATCGAGAATGAGTTTGGTGAGATCGGTATTGACGGTGGTTTCCTGAAAGAAGCAGGAATTGAAATCCGTGAAATGAACTCTGGATGTATCTGCTGTTCTCTGGTTGGTGATTTCGGTACTTCTCTGAAAGAAGTCGTAGATAAATATCATCCGGACAGAATCCTGATCGAGCCTTCAGGTGTCGGTAAATTATCTGATGTTATCAAAGCAGTACAGGGTGTTCAGGGAGACGTTGATATCGTACTGAACAGCTACACAACAGTTGTTGATGCAAAGAAATGCAAAATGTATATGAGAAACTTCGGTGAGTTCTTTAACAATCAGGTAGAATACGCAGGTGCGATCATCATGAGCCGTACAGATATCATTGATGAGAAGAAAGCACAGCAGGCGATGGAACTGCTTCGTGGAATCAACGGAAAAGCTGCCATTATCACAACTCCAATCGAGAAACTGGACGGAAAGAAGATTCTGGAAGTGATGGAAAAACCGGTTTCTCTGGCTGATGAACTGATGGCAGAAGAAGAGGTATGCCCGGAATGCGGACATGTGCATGAACATGGAGAACATCATCATCATGACCATGATGACGAATGTGGCTGCGGACATGATCACGACCATGACGAACATGAGCATCATCATGATCACGAAGAGCACGAACACCATCACGATCATGACGACCATGAACATCATCATGACCATGACGATGAATGTGGCTGCGGACACGATCACGACCATGAACATCATCATCACGACCATGATGACGGGTGCGGCTGTGGACATGACCACCATGATCATCACCATCATCATGCAGATGAAGTCTTCACAAGCTGGGGCCGTGAGACAATTAAGAAGTATACAAGAGAAGGTCTTGAGAAGATGCTCGAAGCTCTTTCTGCTTCTGAAGATTATGGTATTATTCTCCGTGCAAAGGGAATGCTTCCAGCAGAGGACGGAACATGGATCTATTTCGATATGGTTCCGGAAGAAACTGAAATCCGTGAAGGTGCACCGGAATATACAGGCCGTCTTTGCGTGATCGGTTCTAAACTGAAAGAAGAGAAACTGGCAGAATTATTTGGTCTGGCAGAATAAAAGAAGAAAAAATAAAAAAGGCGGTCTGTGAACTGCCGGAAAAGAAACAGGATAAAGGAATAAAATTATGGATGATATCAAAGTTCCCATTTATTTAGTCACGGGATTTCTGGAAAGTGGAAAAACAACTTTTCTGGACTTTACATTACAGCAGGATTATTTTTCCATTGACGGAAAGACACTGCTGATCCTTTGCGAAGAAGGCGAAGAAGAATATGATATGGATAAACTGAAACTTGCAAACACAGTTGTGGAAGTGATCGAAGATGAAGAAGATCTGACACCACAGCGTCTGGCTGCCATGGATATCATCCATCAGCCGGAACGTGTTGTGATCGAGTACAACGGAATGTGGCTTGTAAGTAAATTTGAACAGATGGAACTGCCGGAAGGCTGGGGAATCGAGCAGGAGATCACCTGTGTAGATGCCACAACTTATCAGGTTTATATGGCAAACATGAAATCTCTGTTCATGGATATGATCAGAAATACAGATATGGTTATCTTTAACCGCTGCAAAGAGGGTGATCCGCTTCCTGCATACAGACGTGGAATCAAGGTTGCCAACCAGAGTGCAGAAATTATCTTTGAGGATGAAGAGGGCGAGATGGATGACATTTTCCAGGATGAAATGCCATTTGATATTGATGCACCGATCATCGAACTGCCGCCGGAAGACTATGGAATCTGGTTTGTGGATGCCATGGATCATCCGGATAAGTATGCCGGAAAAATTGTCCGCTTTAAAGGCCGTGTCATGAAACCGCGCGGAATGGGAAGCAAATTCTTTGTACCGGGCCGTGTGGCAATGACCTGCTGTGCAGACGATACGACATTCCTGGGATATGTCTGCAGAAGTGATTATGCTCCTCATATCAAAGAAGGGAGCTGGGTAGAAGTAACTGCAAAAGTTGCCTTTGAATACCGTTCTGAGTATCAGGATGAGGGTATCGTACTTTATGCAAGCGATGTAAAAGAATGCGAACCACTGAAAGATGAGATGGTATATTTTAACTAAATCAGGCAGGAGAAACAGAGATGTATTTAGTAGTTGGCCTGGGAAATCCCGGGAAGCAGTATGAAGCGACACGCCACAACATGGGATTTGACACCATTGATCATCTGGTGGAAGATTACAATGTCCCGCAGGGCGGCGTGAAGTTTAATGCCATGTACGGAAAGACCATGATCGGCGGGGAAAAGGTGATTCTGATGAAACCTCTTTCCTTTATGAACCTGAGTGGCGGACCTGTCCGTGAAATGGCAAATTATTTTAAGGTTGATCCGGAGACAGAGCTGATCGTCATTTACGATGATATTGATCTGGAGCCGGGACAGCTTCGTATCCGCAAGCAGGGAAGCGCAGGCGGACACAATGGAATCAAAGACATTATCCGTCAGCTTGGAACAGAGAAATTTCTCCGTATCAAAGTCGGCGTAGGTGCGAAGCCTAAGGGATGGGATCTGGCAGATCACGTTCTTGGCAGATTTTCCACAGAGGACAGAAAACTTGTGGATGAAGCAATTGAAAAAGCTGCAAAGGCTGTGGATATCATGATCTCACAGGGCGCAGATGCAGCAATGAATGAATACAACAGAAAAGTACCTGTACAGAAGTAGAAAGAAACAGAAGAGGATGATTTTATCCTTCTGTTATGAAGAGACAGGGAATAAAGGGATGAGAAGCGGTAGCTGTTAAGGATGAAAGAGAGAAAACAGATACCGCTTTTCTCTTGTGTTATTTGATTATGAGCAGGTAGCGAAGCGGATGCTTTTATCTGCTTGATCAGGTTATTCGGGGGTGAATATGAAAGCATTTTTGACACCTCTGCAGGGACTTGCAGAGTTTGAGGAAATAAAGGAACAGAGCAAAAAGAATAAAGGGATTCTGCAGGTTTCGGGATGTCTGGAATCACAGAAATCTCATCTGATGTATGGACTTTCAGGCATTGCGCCGTATCGTCTGATCCTGGCAGAAGATGAACGCAGAGCCAGAGAAATTTATGAGGATTATCGTTTTTATGATAAAAACATATATGCATATCCGGCGAAAGATCTGCTGTTTTTTCAGGCGGATATTCATGGAAATCTTCTGATCAGACAGAGGATGAAAGTCATCCGGGCATTGCTGGAGGAAGAGGAACTGACCGTTGTCACCAGCATTGACGGATGTATGGATTTTCTGGAAACTCTGGAGAAAATAAAGAGCCAGTTAATTCATTATGAGAGTGACAGTACCGTGGATATGGATGCGCTCAAAGAGAATCTGGTAAAGCTTGGATACGAGCGGGTTGGACAGGTGGAGATGCCGGGGCAGTTTTCCATCCGCGGAGGTATTGTGGATATTTACTGTCTTACAGAGGAGAATCCGTGGAGAATTGAGCTGTGGGGAGATGAGATTGATTCTATCCGCAGTTTTGATGCGGAGAGTCAGCGTTCTCTGGAAAATCTGGAGGAAGTTACGATCTATCCGGCGGTGGAACATACGGGAGAACCGGATATGGTATCCTTTCTGGATTATTTTCCGAAAGAAAAATCCGTGATCTTTCTGGATGAACCGAACCGACTGACAGAAAAAGGGCAGGCTGTGGAGGAAGAATACCGCCAGAGCCGGATGCACAGAGAGGAAAAAGGCAGTCAGAATCTTCCGGAAAACTGGCTTTGTTCTTTTGAACAGCTTCAGAAAGAACTGAATAAGCGAAACTGCATTTCTGTCTGTGCGCTGGAGCCAAAGCAGGCAGGATGGAAGGTCAGAGAGAAATTTTATCTGGAAGTGAAATCTGTCAGCTCTTATAACAGCAGTTTTGAACTTCTGGTAAAGGATTTACAGCAGTATAAGAAACAGGGATATCGGATCGCACTTCTGTCCGGCTCCCGTACCAGGGCAGAGCGACTGGCAAAGGATCTTCAGGCAGAAGAACTGTCTGCTTTTTACGGGCAGGATTATGACAGGGAAATTCAGCCCGGAGAGATCATGGTGGTTTATGGTCATGCGAAGAAGGGATTTGAATATCCACTGATCAAATTTGCAGTGATGACAGAGTCAGATATTTTCGGCCAGGAGCAGAAAAAAAAGAAGAAGAAAAAGAATTATAACGGTAAAAGGATTCAGGATTTCGCGGAACTTTCCATCGGAGATTTCGTTGTTCATGAGAAGCATGGACTGGGAATTTACCGTGGAATCGAGAAGGTGGAAGTGGACCGGATTGTCAAGGATTATATCAAGATTGAGTACCGGGGAGGCAGCAATCTTTATATTCTGGCAACTCAGCTTGACTGTCTGCAGAAATATTCCGGAGCGGATACTGCGAAAGTGCCGAAGCTGAATAAACTTGGCACTCAGGAATGGAATAAGACCAAAAGCAAAGTCCGTGGTGCGGTAAAAAATATCGCAAAAGAACTGGTGGAACTTTATGCGGTGCGTCAGGAAAAAGAAGGCTATGTCTGTGGTCCGGATACGGTATGGCAGGGAGAGTTTGAGGAAATGTTTCCGTATGAGGAGACAGAGGATCAGCTCAGCGCCATTGAAGATGCCAAGAAGGATATGGAGAGCACGAAGATCATGGACCGTCTGATCTGCGGAGATGTCGGCTATGGGAAAACAGAAGTTGCCCTGCGTGCGGCTTTCAAGGAAGTGCAGGAGAGCAGACAGGTGGCGTATCTGGCACCGACAACGATTCTGGCGCAGCAGATTTATAATACTTTTGTCCAGAGAATGAAAGAGTTTCCGGTGCGCGTGGAACTGCTCTGCCGTTTCCGGACTCCGGCACAGCAGAAAAAAGCCATCGAAGATCTGAAAAAGGGTCAGGTGGATGTGATCATCGGAACTCACAGAATCCTTTCCAAAGATGTGCAATTTAAAAATCTGGGACTTCTGATCATTGATGAGGAACAGCGTTTCGGGGTTACACATAAGGAAAAGATCAAGCAGTTGAAGAAGGACGTGGATGTGCTGACACTTACGGCGACTCCGATTCCGCGTACCCTTCATATGAGTCTGATCGGAATCCGTGATATGAGTGTTCTGGAAGAACCGCCGATGGATCGAATGCCAATCCAGACTTATGTTATGGAGTATGATGAGGAGACAGTCCGCGAAGCAATCAACAGAGAGCTGCGCAGAGGCGGCCAGGTATATTATGTTTATAATCGTGTGACAGACATTGCGGAAGTTGCATTGCGGATTTCGAAGCTGGTGCCGGATGCGAGGGTGGATTTTGCCCACGGACAGATGAGCGAGCGGGAACTGGAAAATGTCATGTATGGATTTGTCAACGGAGAAATCGATGTGCTGGTTTCTACCACGATCATTGAAACCGGGCTGGATATTTCCAATGTCAATACCATGATCATCCACGATTCTGACAGATACGGACTTTCCCAGCTTTATCAGCTTCGTGGAAGAATCGGGCGTTCCAACAGAACCGCGTATGCATTCTTGATGTACAGGCAGAACGTGATGCTGAAAGAGACAGCGGAGAAACGTCTGGCTGCGATCAGGGAGTATACGGATCTGGGAAGCGGATTCAAGATTGCCATGAGGGATCTGGAACTTCGTGGTGCTGGAAATTTGCTGGGTGCACAGCAGCATGGACATATGAATGCAGTGGGATACGATCTTTACTGTAAGATGCTCAGTGAAGCGGTCAAAGAGGCGAAAGGGATTCATACGATGGAAGATTTTGAGACTTCTATTGATTTGAATATTGATGCATTTATCCCGGATTCCTATATCAGCAATGAGTTTCAGAAACTGGATATTTATAAGAGGATTGCGGGAATTGAGACGCAGCAGGATTATGATGATATGCTCGAAGAACTGCTGGACCGCTTCGGAGAACCTGGAAAGGCAGTGCTCAATCTGCTGGCGATCGCGAAACTGAAAGCGATTGCGCACCAGGGCTATGTGACAGAGATCAAGCAGATTGGAAAGAGTGTGCGCATTACACTTTACAAAAAGGCGAAACTCAATCCGGAGGGAATCCCGGTGCTGATGCAGAAGTACAGGAGAGGATTGCAGTTTAAGAATGAACAGGAACCGAAGTTTATTCTGGAACCGCAGGGAAATCTGATTCTGGCACTGACGGATTTTGCACAGGAGTTAAAAGAGCTGGCGGAAGAATAAAGCTCGGAAAGAAAATCTGAATGAAAGATTGATCAGGGCCCAAAAGGTGATAAATGTGTGAATTGTATCACATATTTATCAATTTACCTTGCCCTCTGAGGGAAAAAAGTTTATACTCTAATAATAGCTAAGTCTGGACATAATGAAAAAGATCCGGACTGATGAATGGAGGAAGAAATGAAAGAAATGGTAAAGAGAACAGCCGTTGTGACACTGGCAGGCGTGATGTCAGTGGGAATGCTCTCCGGCTGTGGAAGTAAAGATTTAGATGGAACAAAGACAGTGGCTACCGTAGATGGAACAGACATCCCGCTTGGAGTTGTCAGCCTTTATGCCCGTGAACAGCAGCAGCAGACTACTTCCATGTATTTAAGCTATATGGGAAGTGCTGACAATATCTGGGATCAGACAGCAGATGAAGATTCCGGAGAAACTTATGGTGATCAGGCAGTTACCAGCAGCCTGAAATCCATTGAGAAAATGTACATCCTGAAGGAAAAAGCTTCTGACTATGATGTAGCACTGACAGATGATGACGAGACAGCGATTGCTGATGCTGCATCCGGGTTCATGGCTTCCAATGGCGAAGATACGATCAAAGAACTTGGTGTCACAGAAGATCAGGTAAAGACATTACTGGAACTTCAGACTATCCAGAAGAAGATTTATGATCCGGTTGTTGCAGAGGGAAATATTACAGTTTCTGATGATGAAGCAAATCAGACAACCTTTACTTATGTAAGTATTTCTACAAGCGGTGATGATATCACAGATGAAGAGAAAGAAACCAAGAAAGAACAGGCACAGGAGATTCTGGATAAGATGAAAGAAGATCCGACTGCTGATATGAGTGAGATCGCAAGTGGTGTAGATGAAAGCTATTCCGCAGTACAGGGTAACTTTACGACAAAAGAGAGCGAAGATGAGGATTCCAGTTCTTCCGCATATCCGGAAGAAGTTCTGACCGTTTTACGTGGACTCAAAGAAGGTGAAGTTGCAGACGATATTATCGAGACAGATACAGGATACTATGTAGTAAGGCTGGATAAGATCAATGATGAAGATGCAACTGCATCCAAGAGAGAATCTCTTCAGAACTCCAAGGAAAGCACTTACTATACAGAGACAACTGACAAGTGGGTGGATGATGCAGACATCACTGTAAATAAGAAAGTTCTGAAAACACTTAAGATCACAGACAAACATACATTTACAGCCCCGACCTCCACACCAACTCCGTCACCGGAAGCAACCCCGGAGGTAACTGAGGCAGCAGAGGAAGCTGATGTAACAGAAACACCGGAAGCAACTCCGACAGAAGAAGCGGAAGCAGAAGCAACAGAGACACCGGAGGCAACTCCGACAGAAGAGGCGGAAGCAGAAGCAACAGAGACACCGGAGACAACCCCGACAGAAGAAGCGGAAGCAGAAGCGACAGAAACACCGGAAGCAACTCCAACAGAGGCAGCAAAATAACAGGTGAAAAAATAAGCAAATAAAAGAAAGCGGTCATATCACGAAAACAGATCAGAGATTTTCGTGTATGGCTGCTTTTTTGTAGATGGATCAGAAGATTACGGTATTCCGTCCGTGTGTTTTGCCGTAATAAAGTTTATCATCTGCATGTTTGACCAGTTCGGTAAGACTGGAATGGAAATCATTTTCTTCTATTCCGAAAGTCATGGTAACGTGTATGGTGAGTTCCTTATAGGTGATCGCACATTTTCCAACTGATATTCGGATATCATTCATCAGTGTGTTGGCATCATCGAGATTGGTGTCAGGAATGAAGAAGAGAAATTCTTCGCCTCCCCAGCGGCAGACATGACCGATTCCCAGCGTCTTTTCCTTGAATAATGCAGCGAGAGAACTCAGCACCTGATCTCCGCAGTTATGACCATAAGTATCATTGATTTTTTTGAAAAAATCAATGTCTCCAATGGCAATGCAGAAATTTCCATCAGGATTGGCTGTCATATGATTATTCAGTATTTCTTCCATTTTTCTTCTGTTGTACAGAGTGGTAAGCGGATCGGTCAGAGCCTGCTGGCGAAGTTCTTTGTTATATAGCATCAGGTGCTGCTCTGCCTTTTGCAGGTTTGCACCGAAAGTCAGACAGATAACGGCCATGACCACAAAGGACAGAACGGTGTTGATGATCTGCAGGATCAACATCTGCGTTTCAGTCAGAATGCAGATTGGCGGATAATTCTGACAATGGAAAAACAGCGCCATTCGCAGGATGAACAGAAATACTGCAAATGCAATCTTGTTAAATAAGGTATCATACAGAGAAAACATGGAAATCAGCATCAGCGGCAGAATAAAATTGGTTCCGCCGCAGTTCCATCCATAAGTATAGATGAAATAGGAAATCCATCCTGCTGAGATCACAACATAAAATAAAAAGTTCCAGCGGATAAAAATACGGCTCATATAATGTCTGGCAAGAAATGTTGCTGCCAGCCAGACTGCAACCGGGAGAATGCTCCGGGGCCGGTCAAAACAGACCATACAGATTGCAAACAGCGGGAAATATACCATATAAATATCATAGGATCTTTTTAATGCAAGTGAAAAATAAACAGGGGTTGTCTGTGCGTCAAATTCATGGTTAATAATATCCATTTTTTATGCCTCCTGAGTTAGGATAGTTTTTCAGGGGTGATGCTGTGATTTACATTGAAATCATAGGAATATAACCCATTGGCCTGATCGGGTTTTCGGGTCAGCCGTTCATTTGGTTATGAGCAAGTAGCGAAGCGGATTGCGAATATCCGCTTGACTCAGATCAGGCAGATTGGTCAGATTAAATGAAAGTGTTTCATTGCATTGGCAATTCCATCTTCATCGATGCTGGTTGTCTGGTAGGTGCAGTGAGGAAGGATCATAGGATCTGACTGTCCCATTGCAATGCTGATTCCGGCATACTCGAGCATCGGGAGATCATTGGTGCTGTCTCCGAATGCGAAAGTATCTTCCGGAGAAGCTCCAAGGCGGTCTGCCAGAAACTGGATTCCGGTAGCCTTGCTGTAGTTTTTCTGTGTGATCTCCCAGGCTGCGTCATCGTGAATGAAGCAGGAAAAATGTTCGTCTACAAATCTGCGGAAAGTTTCTGTGTCGGAATCTTTGTCAGGGAAAGCCAGGAACTTGTCAAATGTGAAAGTGTTCCAGGTTTCTTCCTCATAAAGGGAAAGATCCTCGACGGACACTTCTGCTTTCAGATTCTGAATGGCTTTTGGAAGTGTTTTGGAGCTTCCGTCATAGAGGATTTTGTCCGGGCGTTCAAAGAATGCTGAAATTCTGCACTGGCGCAGTGTTTCTATCACTTCACGGCAAAGTGGATTGGGGTTGGAGCTGGAAAACAGAAGTTCATTGTTCATGTAAATCTGGCTTCCACATCCGCATACATATCCGTCAAAACCGAGTTCTTTGACCATAGGGGAGATCATTGCGTAGGTGCGTCCGGAGTTGACGAAGAGCAGATGACCGTTTTTGCGGGCTGCTTCCAGAGCTTTGCGGGTGCTTTCCGGGATGCTCCATGGGTAGGCGGTGAGTAAGGTACCGTCGATATCGAAAAATAAAAGTTTGCGGTTATTGTTCATCAGTGTTCTCCTCGTTGATGTCTGTTTTACTGGTGGCTGCTGTATGGAAGTCTTCTGTGTTAACGGATTTGCCGGGAGTGGATTCTTCGTCAGAATCTTCCGCATAGTCCTGATCAGAAGCTGTATTTTCTCCGGTATGTACACGGATGCCGTTAAGTTCAACTTCGCCTTCCATAGGGATTACAAGACATTTGCGTCCGTCGATCACGCGGGTTTCCACAAGGTCAGCGCGTTCCGGATCTACGTGAACTACAACGTCCGGAGTTTTGATCTCGAATCTTTTGGTGTTTGTGATATTAGAAGCAACCAGAGAAGATTTTTCTCCTGCGGTGATTTCGTACTGTTCATCAAAGGACTGGAGTTTTTCTTCTTCCACACCGCATTCTTCGAAGAGTCGTTTGACTTCGGATTTGGTCAGGATGACTGGTTCCGGTTCGTCTTTCTGGGATTCGATCAGTTCGTTTAGTTTCTCGTGGATATTTAATACGGTATCATACTGGCAGTCCTCGCCCAGGGTATCTTCTACCAGAGCGTTGAAGGAGTCACGCTGGCCTCCGGCGGAAAGCGGGGCGGTGCATCCAAGGAGTTCGTCGATGAAAATATCGCGGAGTTCGTTGGCGTTTTTACTGTAATAAAGGACACCGTGAATGTCTGTACTGCGGTCGTTAAACTGCGGGAAAAGGAATGCAACATCCGGGAGTTCTACGATCCAGTCACGGATACGGTCCTGGATGCTGTTGGTTTCTGCATTGTAGCAGAGTCCTGCTTTGGAAAGTTTGACCGGGCAGATACAGCACATGATATGTTCGTAAATTTCATCGGATGCGTCAAACATTTCCGCACCGTCGGAAGATTTTCCTGGGATGTCGTAAACGCCGTGGATGAGGATGATATAGTAGTTTTCCGGGTAGTCATAGTTTTCGATGATTTTGTCGTAAAAGTTCTCTACCAGTTCATCGTCTGTGAGTTTGCTTTCGCGCAGTTTCATGAGGAAGTGCTGGGTTCCGCCTTCTGCTTCCTGGTCTAATGGAAACTCCATATTCATCAGATTTTTGCCGATGGTTCCGGAGAGGGATTTGCGGAAAATCTCAAAATATTTAAACATTTCTTCTTCGGAGAGGGAGAGAAATGCTTCTTTTAATTCGGTTTTTTTGTTTTTTTCTCCGTCAACGTAGCATCCGCAGATGCGGGTGATTGAGCAGTTTTCGGGAGTGAACTGTTTTTTGATTTCGGAAATTTCTTTTTTGTTCATGTAGTTTACCTCGTAGTTGTTTGCTTTCTATTATAGACCAGTTTGGGATGGGGGGCAAGGTTGAGTTGGGGGGAGAAACAACTCGTTTTTGAGAAAAGTAATTCGTGTTTTTTAAGGTGGTGCGTGGTATAATATAGGAAAAAATAACAGCAGATACTGATAAGGGAGGGCATGAATCATGAATGAAGCAATGAAGAACCTTTTGGAGAGAAGAAGTGTGCGTGGTTATAAGAAGGATCTGGTTCCGGCAGATGTTCTGGATGAGATTCTGGAGGCAGGAAAGTATGCACCGAGCGGAATGGGACAGCAGAAAACGCTTATGGTCGTAACTCAGGATCCGGAGCTTGTTGCGAAGCTTTCCAGGATGAATGCGGATGTGATGGGGGCTAAGAGTGATCCGTTTTATGGAGCACCGACGGTTGTGATTGTTTTTGCGGACAGTGAGCAGGGTACCTGTGTGGAGAACGGAAGTCTTGTGATGGGAAATCTGATGAATGCGGCTCATGCAGTTGGTGTGGATTCCTGCTGGATCCATCGGGCGCGTGAGGTGTTTGATTCTGAGGAGGGTAAGGCTCTGAAGGCTGAGTGGGGTGTTCCGGAGTCTTATATTGGAATTGGTCATTGTGTGCTGGGATATCGTTCCGGGGAGTATCCGGAGGCTAAGGCACGGAAGGATGGATTTGTGATCAGGGTTTGATGTTTGATAGTTGTATGATGAGAAGTATAAACGATGCAGGCGATGATGGTGAGACTGAAGTGGGGATGTTGCGTGAGTATATTTGGTGGAAAAAAGAGTGTGAAAAAGAGTACGAAGAAGAGTACGAAACAGAGATATAAGACGTTTCTTCAGGTTTCGGGAACGGAAGATGGAGCGGAGTATGGAGATTCGGGAGGATATGAAAGTGGAAGGGGAGTCTGGAAGAGTCCGGACTCCCGGGGAGGTGAAGGTTCGCAGGTGAATGAGGATTTGATTCGGAAGCATTATTGGTTTTCCGGCAGAGTTCAGGGAGTGGGGTTTCGTTATCGGGCGTGTTATATTGCGAGCTCTCTGGGGATTACCGGATGGGTGAGGAATCATTGGGATGACCGTGTTGAGATGGAAGCGCAGGGGACGAGAGAGGAGCTTGCGCGGATGATCGAGATGTTGAATGCGCAGAGTTTTATCTGGATTGAGGATATTGAGGATAAGGTGATTCCGGTGGAAGTGGAAAGCGGCTTTTACTCCAGGTAGGGGCGGCTTTCTTTTTTTTGTTTTGCTGGGGGATTGTATTTTTGGGGAGTGCTATAGAAGGGGAGTGTGTTCAGGAGGGATGTGCGCTTGGACTCAGGAGGGACGTGTGGAAGATGCGCTC
>ERZ791923.472-NODE-472-length-59026-cov-12.739974_pt1 | contig 59026 bp, 60 predicted proteins | sample MGYA00510133_ERZ791923 | MGnify/ENA primary metagenome ERZ791923 (study PRJEB30046, sample SAMN00792106) | human gut metagenome | study: EMG produced TPA metagenomics assembly of the A metagenome-wide association study of gut microbiota in type 2... | reverse complement strand
CATTACAAACTTTAATCACAAAACGCATCAATGCATATAAATCTTTATACGTTTCCTTATTTATACGAACTGTACAATCATATATCTTTTTCCACATTATTCATTTTCTTATATGATAAAATAAAATATAAGGAAGAAGGTGCTCCCTATGTGGAATCGACAACAAGTTAAAGAACAAGCCAAACTCATTATGAAACGAAACTATTGGAAGATGTTTGTGGTAACTCTGCTTACAGGAATATTAACTGGTGGAAAAACAACGATTATTGAAAGAGCACAAGATTTTGCTTCAAACAATCTTTCTTATGATGCCCAACCTATATTCTATTCATCTAATTTCCAATATATATTTTATTCCTTTATTTCTGTTGCTAGTATTTTAGGAATCCTCTATACAATCTTTATTGGTAATGTTATTGTAGTTGGAAAAAATGGATACTTTATAAAGAATAATAACGAGAATCCTGAACTAAGTGAAATATTCAAAGGGTTTAAAGGCAATTATTTAAATGTGGTAAAAATCCTGTTTTTAATGGATTTAAAAACCCTGCTATGGCTATTCTTATTCATAGTACCTGGAGTTATTAAAGCTTACGAATATTCTATGATTCCATATCTATTGGCAGAAAATCCAAATCTTTCGGCTGATGAAGCCTTCTCTTTGTCCAAACAAATGACGACTGGACAAAAGATGGATCTATTTGTCTTAGATTTATCTTTTTTAGGATGGATTATTCTAGGTGCAATTTGTTGCGGAATTGGACTTCTATTTGTACAACCATATCCAGAAGCAACAAAAGCCGAAGTTTATTTAATTTTAAAACACAGAATATAGGAGGAATTATATATGTTTGAAAAAGTTGATATTCATAGTCTAAACTTCAATCCTTTTGATAAGATTGGAAACGACTGGCTACTTATCAGTGCTACAAAAAGCGGTAAAACCAACACTATGACCGCTTCTTGGGGGACACTTGGTCACTTATGGAATAAGAATGTTGCGATAATCTTTATTCGACCACAAAGATACACAAAAGAATTCGTTGATGAAAGTGAGACGTTTACCCTATCTTTCTTTGATGATAAGCATAAAGAACTATCTTACTTAGGCACAAAATCAGGTAAAGATGAAGATAAGATTTCAAAAGTGAACTTCCATATTGAAATGGTAGATGGAAATCCTACATTTAAAGAAGCTAAAGAAGTCTTTATTTGCAAGAAGCTCTATGTTGGAAAACTCGAAAAAGAACATTTCTTATTGCCTGAAATTTACAAAAAGAATTATCCACTCGATGATTTGCACTATGTATATATTGGAGAAATTACAGATGTCTATTCAAAAAAATAAAATTATTCATATCAATAACGAACACATGTTTGGTGCTACTACACTAAAAAATATTGCTCTTCCTGAAAAGAACAATACCGCACTCCATGTATGTATCGATCCAGAAGCTGTTATGATCAACCGCAAAAGATTAGCTGAAGAACTAAATATGCCTCTAGATAACTGGGCACTTCCTTGGCAAAAGCACACAAACAACATGGCCCACGTTACTTCTAGTGATAAAGGTAAGGGTGCCTATGACAAAAATACAAGCATTATGAATGTAGATGCCGTATATACGACAGAGCCAAACATTCTAATTGGTGTATTTACGGCTGACTGCTTAGGTATTCTTGTCATTGATGAAACAACACCATGCATATGTGCTATTCATTCTGGATGGAAAGGAACTACTTTAGAAATCACAAAAAAATGCTTGAGCGAATTAATCGAAAAAGATTTGATTCACCCCAAATCTTGTCACGTATATTTTTCTCCAAGTATTCAATTTGATTCTTTAGAAGTTGGCATGGAAGTTGTTGAACAAATGAAACAAATCAGCATTGATACAACACCTTTCATTCGTTATATGCCAAACGAAAAAGCCTATATTGATAATCAAGGTATCAATATTGAAATGTGTAAAGAATTAGGAGTTCCGGCACAAAACATTCATCCAAGTGTATATGATACAAAAAAAGAGCTCAATACATGTTTTAGCTATCGTAATGATAAACAAACAGGCGAACACTTTACCTTTGGATATATTAAATAAGCCCAAGCAATCTAGCTTGGGTTATTTTGTCTTTCGCGAAGGCGATTATCTAAATTGACCTTACGATAGATTTCGGCATGCAGTTCATAAAAATCCATCGATTTCAGCATGTCCTTTTTTTCTTTCGAACAATCCGGTCTGTCTAAGTAGTATAGGAAATGCGAATCTTGACACATATAGATAATTACGGCAAGCCCACAATCGAGGACATACGTTCTGGCATAAACATTTTTTTGATTATGAACTAATTCTCTTGCGAAATCTTCTGGTTCAAGATGGACGACAGTACACATTTCTTATACCCCCTTTGACACCTGCATTATGTATGAATTGTGGATTCTTCTCAATAGTTTAATTTAATTATTTAGCTTTCCAAGTTTTTATTTAAGATTCAAAAGATTTTATCTCAATTTGAGTTGGCTACAAAAATTTTAATCTTTAATGCTATTTCTTGCCGCAATTCCATTACATTCATTTCTCTTAATTCTTCTTTTTTAGAAACATCGACATCAAGACGATCCAAATAATAAAAATCATCCCTATCATAATATCCATACACAATACCGGCAATTCCATTATCTAAAACAATCGGTGTGGGAATCAATTGTTTCTTTTTTTTCATCATTGCCTTCGCAAATTCAACCGGATTCAATCGAACTACCATATCTATCACATACTTTCTTTAGACAATCTCATTATGCACAGAAACAATATTGAATTCATTACTCACTTTCAAATTATTTGTATTCCCACTTTTTATTCTGTTTTCAAAATATTTCGTTTATAATTTAATTGGATTCAAAAGAAAAAGGTGAAAACATGTCAAAGAAGAAAGAAGAAAGACAACTTCAAATTCGTCAAATTCTTGAAGGAAAAGAGAAAATAAAAGTCGCAGAACTTGCCAAATTACTTTCTGTTACTCCAGAAACACTACGTAAAGATTTAGATGAACTACAAGAAAGAAAAATATTAATTCGAGAACATGGATACGCCAAGATTCAAAGTTCTTCTGTCGAAACATTTGTCGAATTAAAAGCACAAAAAAATAAAGAAATGAAAAAAATTGTGGCCCTAGAAGCATTTAGCCGAATTGAAAATGGCATGATCGTATATTTAGATTCTGGAAGCACAATTTTAACGGCTATAAGCGCTTTACGAAACAAAAGTGACATCACCATTGTCACCAACTCTATTCTTGTAGCTTATGAATGTGCCAACATGAATTTAAACATCATCATGGCTGGTGGTTTATTATTTAATATAGGGAAAAGAACCTATGGACATTTCGCAACCGAAATCATCGACCATTTAAGCATTGATTTAGCCATCATGGGAACAGATGCTTTCACTGAAAAGAGTCACGGATTTACCACCATTTCAGCCGATGAACTTGGTTTTAAACGTCATGTTATGAATCAATCCGCAAAAAAAATCATGATCAGTGATGCAAGTAAAGTTAATAATAAGGCAGATATTGCGCCTTATGCCTTTTGTAAATTTAATGAGTTTGATGAATTCATCACAAACCATTTAACAGCAGAACAATATGATGTTGTAAAAACAGTCAAGAAAGTCACACAGGTGTAGCTTATGTCAAAAAAGAAAGATGAAAGACAATTCAAGATTCGTCAACTTCTGCAGGAACATCCAAAAATCAAGATATCCGATTTAGCTGATTACTTTCAAACTTCAAGTGAAACCATTCGTAAAGATATTATTGAACTTGAAGATTCTAAAATCATAAAAAAAGAGCATGGCTATGCGCTGCTTTTAGAAGAACCTGATGAAATGCCCATTTCATTAAGAAATCAAGAATATATTGAGGAAAAGAAACAAATCATGAAGAAAGCCTGCACCTTTATCAAAGAAGGAATGGTTGTCTATTTAGATGCCGGTAGTACATGTCTTGCAGGCATTCCTTTTCTTCAATCCATTCATAATATTACGATTGTGACAAACTCCATCTTTGTAGCCTACAAATGCGCTAAACTAAACATGCACGTTATTTTAATTGGTGGAAACATTTCCAACAATGCCTATCGCTCTTATGGAAACTTCGCCAGTGAAACTATAGATTATATTCATATTAATGTTGCGATTTTAGGAACTAAAGGATTTAAAGACAACGACGGATTTACCACTTATGAAAATGAATATGAATTAAAGCGACATATTCTTCAACAAAGTGAAAAAATCATTGTGGTAACTAACAAAAATAAATTTAATGCACAACCAGAATACACATACTGTAAATTCAAAGAAGTGGATGTATTTATTTCAAATACATTAACTAAAGAGAATAAATCTCAAATCCAAGTAATCCCAGAAATAATAGAGGCAGAAGTTTAAACCCTTCTGCCTTATGCGTATGGATGATCAATTGTGAGTACGAAATAAATCTTTTTATCCGATTGAATATGCTTTAGAAGCATATCTTCTATTTCTTCTTGTGAATACTTTTCTTCAAACGGAATTACCAAATCAAACACCAAATTTACATGTGTTGGTCCTGACACAATTCTAAAATCATGAAATCCCCATTTTGGATCAATTTGATGAATAGCTTTGACTACTTTTGCACGGTACAACTCTGTTTCTGGATCATTTACCTTTACTGGATCCATATGTAAAACTAAATCAATATTCATATTTTCTTTAACTTCACGCTCTATATTATCAATATGATCATGCGTTTCAAAAATATCTTTTGAAGAATCCACTTCTACATGGGCACTCGCAAAAATCTTATTTGGACCATAATTATGTAGCATCATATCATGTACACCTAAAATTGCAGGATGTGCCATAATCCTATCTACAATATTGTGTACAAGTTCAGGATCTGGTGCTTCTCCAATTAAAGAATTAATCATATCTCTTAATAAGCCATAAGCTCCATAAAGGATAATTCCTGAAACTACAATACCCATATATCCATCTAGATTAAAATGTAAAACAGGAGATAATAATGTAGATACAAGTACTGCCGTTGTTCCACATACATCACTAATTGAATCTAATGCCGTTGCTTCTAATAGACTTGAATCATATGTTTTAGAAAGTTTCTTATTGTATGCATACATCCAAAATTTAACTATGATAGAAATTAAAAGAATAATGACAGATGCAATTCTAAAATCAATACTTCCCGGATGAATCACTTTAGAAATACTTTCTTTTGCGGTTTCAAAACCAAGAACTAAAATCAATATACCTACAAATAAAGACGCAATTGTTTCCGTTCTTTCATGACCAAATGGATGATCCTTATCTGCTGGCTTATTTGCGAGATGAAAAGATAAAATCGAAATAATATTCGAACCCGCATCTGTTAAGTTATTTACTCCGTCAGCTTGAATAGATACCGAATGTACAATGGTACCAATCATAAACTTAATCACAAATAAAAATAAGTTACTAAATATGCCCACAATCCCCGATAATTTACCAACATTTGTTCTTACATTGGCATCTTTTGTATCTTGATAATTCTTTATAAATCTACGCACTAAAAAATTCATTATTTACCACCTTCACGTCTCTAAAGTATAGCTTACCTAAAGACAAAATACAAAACGAAACAGGTAGTACAATATAACTTTCAAGTTGCAACTTCATATGAAATCGTATACATTTTATGTGATGGAGGTACATTTTATGATTAATAAAATTAAGGTCTTGGCTGCTGACGTCGATATGACTTTAAGTTCGAAAAGCAGTCCTTTACCTAAAATCACAATACAGGCTTTACAAGAATTGCATAATAGAGGCGTTAAGCTTGGTTTGGCAACCGGAAGAGAAATCACCGAAATGGAAAAAACAAAAGGAATATTCTGGAAATTAGGGTTTGAATTTGATTTCATAATCGGAATGAATGGTGGCATGATCTATGATCGAAACCTGGATAAGACATTTACAATGGACATGATGAGTATTGAAGAAATGAAAGAAGTCTTAACTTTCTTGATGCCAATCATTGAAGAAAATAAAGTGTCTATAAACGTTGAAGGAAATCAACTACGCAACGTTATGAATATCAGCGAGGATTTGTTAGATATGTCAAAACGAAGAAACATTCCACTTATTGATAAAACAGGTGATATTGATGGTTTTTGTGAAAAACCTGTTTATAAGTTCTTATTTAGAACAGACCCAGAAACAACGCAACTTATCCGTGATCAAGTAGAAGAACAATATAAAGGGAAATACCAAACTATTGAAACATTCCCAGGAACTATCGAATTAATGTATAGTGGTTTCTCTAAAGGTAGAGGTTTAGAAATGTATTGCGAATGGAATCAAATCCACTTAGAAAATACAATTGCGTTTGGTGATAATGAAAACGATAATTCTTTACTACTCACAAGTGGATGGGGAGTCTGCCTAAAAGATGGCAATCCAAACACAAAGGCATTAGCCGACAATATTACTGACTACGATTGTCTTGATGGTGGTGTAGGACATTATATATTTGATCATATATTAAACAATAAGGATGTGGAATTCTAAATATCCACACCCTTTTCATTAAAAGAACATTGTGTAATAGATTGGCAAGTAAATGATTTTACCTTTTTGCCTTATTGTTCTCTCATTCGATACGACATAGCCTTTTTGAATATGGTAATCATTATTATTCACAAAATTATTCAATGCACTATGCACCGTATAATCTTTTCCTGATTTCACCTCAATGGGAACAACAGAAAGTGAATCATAATCATCAATCAAGAAATCAACTTCTCCTTTATTTCGATTATCATAGTAATACAATTTTTTGCCATGCGCCTTTAATTCACTGGCAACAATTGTTTCATATACAGAACCTAAATTAATACTTTTTTGATCATCTAAAATTGCATTAATATTATTTCCATATAATATGCCCGTTAAAATCCCAACATCATTTAAATATTGCTTTATTAAATTCTTACTTGCAGATTCAATCAAAGGAAATTTTGGATTTGAGATAGCTTGTACATTCAAAGCGATTCCTGCACTAACTAAATATTCAAATTCTTCTTGATAGTCATTAAACGTTTTACCTCTTTTTCCCTCAATATTCTTAACAACAACTCGCTTTTTTTTATTTTCCATATTAGATGGAATTAAATCATAAATTCGACTGATTTTCAGTTTATTTTTTATACTATATTTAGAGGCATCTGATGCATAATATTCATGAATTTCAGCTTGAATATTTCGAACAGATACAATATTCTTCTCTGACAAATACGTATTTATAGCATCTGGCAAGCCACCCACCAATAAATATTTTTTAAACAAATCCATCATCTTATTATGTAAGGACTCATCTAATTCTTCTAAATGATTAAATTTATTTCTTAATGTAGAAACTACAAATTCATTCATGCCATTCGCATACAAGAATTCTTCAAAATCCAAAGGATACATTTGAATCATTTGAATACTACCCATAGGAATCGACGTAGTTTGCGATAAAGTTACCCCCAACAAAGATCCACTCGCAATATATGTAAATCGATTATCCTGGGATAAGAATTTTAATAGTGTCAACAAATGAGGATATGCCTGTATTTCGTCGATAAATATCAATGTGTTTTCTTTTTCTTGCATTTTAGCCCCTGCAAGCATGCTGACCTGCAGATAAAAATCTTCTATTGTCTTTACCTTTTCAAACAAATGATTTCCTAAAGAATCTTCAATCATATTGATTTCGATATAATTTTCAAACAGTTTATTTCCCACATACCTTATGATATATGTTTTCCCAATTTGACGAGCTCCATCCACTAATAGGATTTTGTTTGAACCACTCATTAAATGTTGTTCAATTGTACGTTCAATCTTTCGATAAAGCATATTTCACCTCCGAAATGACTTTTCAATATAATTTTATACACATTTTAATGACTTTTCAATATATTTTAGTGTTCTTTTTATGACTTTTCAATAATTTAAAAAGATGACCTAAGCCATCTTTAATTCTGATTTTGCCTTTTTAAGAATTTCATCGAAGTTTTCAGGTGAATCTGTTGGAACCTTACGAACATCGATCTTAATTCATTAGATATAATCTTTATATATGCAACCTGTACAATTAAACCAAAGTCTAATTCTTTAATGGCTGTTATACATCTTGTACTTTTTCGGATTATCATAAAAAAAGAAAACCCAATCAGCATATTGCGGATTGGGTTAACAATACTTAGTTATTAGAATGTAGTAATTTATTTGGAATATACATTAAACCTCGTTTAAACACATCCCAAAAACTCAATGATCGAAGCATTCGATCTGCAGGTACATATTCTCTTATAGCACGAAGTGTTTTTTTGTTGTCTTTTGTAGAGAAAGTAAAGTATGTTTTCTCATTTATGAAAATCACAAATCGAGAAATACTTTTGTTAAATAAGACACTCGCTTCTACTCGATCAATTGTATCCCATGGAATTTGAATACAATCTTCAACATTTCTTTCATTGTAGAATTCAAATGCTTTATTTCCAACCATGACATTTCCATTGGAACTCAATCCTGCAAAAGATGTTGCCTTGATTGTTAAATCAACTTTTGAATTTAATGATTGTGCCATATGTACCTCCTTAAGCTATTACATAATTCCGATTACACGACCAATAATACCAACTACGAATAATGCGATAATAATTGTGATTGGAGAAACTTTCTTCTTCAATAATTTACAGCATAATAAAGTTAATAATAAAGCTGCAAGACCAGGAATCAATGAATCTAAGTTTTGTTGTAAAGTTGTAACTTTGATTTGATTTAAACCAGTAGCTCCTAATGAAGAATATTGTTCTAATGCACTCTTAATTCCGTCAGCATTTCCTTTAATTTGTGACCAATCAATGTATGCACCTTCAGATTGAGTAACACTTGATACAACTGGTGTAAATGAAATACTTACCCAACGTTGTACCAATGCACCAATGATAAACATACCTAAGATACTTGCTCCTTGAGTAATTTTTCCAAGAAGTCCACCAGACATATCTTCAGCAATTTTAGTTCCTACATTGTAACCAAATTCTTGTGTATACCACATGAATGCTAAACGAATTACGTTCCATAATACGAAGAATAAGATTGGTCCTAAAATGTTTCCACTTAACGCTAAAGAAGCACCTAAAGCACCTAAGATTGGACGCATTGTAAACCAGAATACTGGGTCACCAACACCAGCTAAAGGACCCATCATACCTACTTTAACACCTTGGATTGCTGTATCATCTACATTTTCACCATTTGCTTTTTCTTCTTCCAAAGCAAGTGTAACACCCATTACTGGACTTGATACATAAGGGTGAGTATTATAGAACTCCATGTGACGTTTTAAAGCGGCAATTTGATCTTCCTTGTTAGGATATAATTTTTTGATTGCAGGAATGATTGAATAGCACCATCCACCATTTTGCATACGTTCATAGTTCCAAGAACCTTGAAGGAATTGATGACGCCACCAAACTTTTTTACGATCTTGTTTAGTTAATGTAATTTTTTCAGCCATTTTCATTTACCTCCTTCAAAATCCTAGTAATCATTCAAGATGTCGCCTAATGGATCACCAGAACCAGTATTTGATCCTCCACCACTATTTTTAGCAGCATCTTTCAAACCTAAATAAACAATTGCGATAACAACACCAATTACACCTAAAGCAATTAATGTAAATTCACTTACACAAGCAAATACGAAACCTAAAGCGAAGAATGGCCAAGTTTCTTTTGTAGCCATCATGTTGATAACCATTGCATAACCAACAGCAGCGACCATTCCTCCACCAACTGTCATACCACCAGATAACCAAGCTGGCATTGCATTTAATACACCAGTTACAACTGTACTAGGCACGAAGCATAAAGCAGCAGCAGGAATCGCAATACGAATACCTTGTAAACAAATACCTACAATTTGCCAACGTTCAATTGCTCCAAAATCACCTTTTTCAGCAGCAGCATCCATGAAGTGAACAATTGGAATTGCAATTGTACGGCAAATCATAGTTAAGAATAAACCAGCTACTGATAATGGAATAGCTACGGCAATTGCTGTAGAAATAGCCGTTGTAGTATCTGTTGTTCCACCATTTAAACCTAAAACCATGATAATTGCAGAAGCAACTGAAGCTAGTGCAGCATCTGGTGCAACCGCTGCACCAATGTTTGCCCAACCTAAAGCCATCAACTGCAAAGAACCACCTAACATAACGCCTTCTTTTAAGTGACCAGTAACCAAACCAATTAATGTACATGCTACTAATGGTTGGTGGAATTCATATTGGTCAAGAACCCCTTCCATACCGGCTAAGAAGGCAACAATTACAACTAAAATAACGCTAATCGCTGACATAATAATCTCCCTCTAAATTACTTTAATTCTGTTTTTGCTTTTTTAAGAATTTCATCGAAGTTTTCAGGTGAATCCGTTGGAACCTTACGAACATCGATTTTAATTCCCATTGCTAATAATTCATCAAATGTTTTTACATCATCACTACCCATAGAAACGGCCTTTGTACATACAACCTTTCCTTGTGAGTGTGCCATTGAACCTAAGTTCAATTCTTTAATATCAACTCCACCTTTGATAGCTCTTAATGCATCTTGTGGTGTTTCAAACAACAACATTGCTTTTGTAGCTCCAAAACGAGGATCTTTTGCGACTTGGATCATCTTATCAATTGGAACGACATTCGCTTTTACTCCTGGAGGAGCTGCCTGTTCGATCATGCTCTTTCTTAAATTGTCATGAGCTACATTGTCACTAACAACAATGATACGGTTTGGCCCAACTGTCTTTGTCCAAGCTGTTGCTACCTGACCATGAAGTAAACGTGTATCAATACGTGCTAAGCCATATTTGATATGTCCATCTCCAAGTACTGTTCCTTCTGGAATAGCTCCTTGAGGTGCTGCACTTACTTCCGCTTTCTTTTCTTCTTTTGGTTCTAATTCTTTTGGATTGATCTGTACACCCTCTTGTGCAGTCTGCATTACGTGTGCTGCAATTTCGTGTGCCTTCTCCATTGAGAATCTAGAAGCATACGTTTCAATCAACATAGGCAAATTCAATCCTGTGACAATTGCCCATTTGTCTTCGTGACCATCTAACAAGGCACTTGCCTGATTGAATGGAGTTCCTCCCCATAGGTCAACTAAGAACAATACTTCTTCTTGATTTTCAAAAGAAGCGATCGCATCTTCCATCTTCTTTCGAATGTCTTCAGGTCCTTCACTAGGCATCAAAGTACAAGGCTTTACATTGGCTTGTTCACCAAAAATCATAGCTCCTGACTGGAAGATACCATTCGCAAATTCACCATGACTTGCAAGAATAATTCCTACCATATATTTTCATCCTTTCTTTGAAATTCAATACGCAAAAAAAGACAGACATATACATTTAAACTGAAGATATACAATAAACCAATAAAGATTATATCTTCAATTAAAATAGTAAATGCCTGCCTAACCAGTTACACGCTATTGAATATTCACTTTTTACAGAAAAAATGTATCACTTTCTGAAAGCGTTGTCAACATTTTTTTATGAAATACTCGTACTCGATAAAATTCTTTCCAAGTGTAAAGCCAAATAACCCAACTCTGAATCCGGCAAATCTTTATGTAAGACATGGCTCAATTGTTCACATAAAACACGAGCCTGCTCATATGCGAATGGAAACTTTTCTTTTGTGAATTCCGTAATATCCATTTGCAATTCCTCATCATTATTCAGTCTCAACAACAAAAACTTAATATGATTCATTAAACGAATATATGACAATGAATTCGCATCAATACGAATATTTAAATCGGCCTGTAATTTCTTGAAGAATTCACGAATCACACGCATAACTTCCATCGAATCTCCTACTTTATTTACCGATATAGCTGAGTGAATGTGTAAAGTAATAAAAGCAATTTCATCTGCATTAATTTCTTCATGCGTATATTTTTCAATAACATCTTTTGCCTTTAATGCCACTGAATATTCATCAGGAAACATAAGTTGAATATCCATATTAAATGGATTGGATGGAAAATCTTTCTCTTTAATTCTTTTTACCGCAAAATAAATATGATCTGCTAAAGATAATAAGATATCATGTTCTACTTTACCAAATTTCTCTTTTGTTAAAGTAATAATCTCAGATGAAATTTCAATATACATTGGATCAATGTAATCAAAAATATTATTCGACTTCTGTTTCGCCTGATATGACTTTTGCATCTTATATTGCTTTGCATTTCGCGGGATTTCCACATTTTCCCCTTGCTTTTTACCAAATCCAATTCCTTTAGACATCACAATTATTTCTTCATTTTCTTTTAAAACCAAGATTGTATTATGATTCAAAATCTTTAAAATTTCACACATATATCCATTATCCCTTTACCCTTAACATCATATCATGACATTGCATTTTTCCATATTTCTTTTCTAATTCAGCACCATCTTTTATTTTCGTAAATACAACTATAATATTTTCATCCAACGCATTGTCTTTGATATACTTTAAATCTGCATTCCACAAAACATCTCCAACTTTTACTTTCTGGTTTGGTTTTACCAACAATTCAAATCCCTTGCCATTAAGTTTTGCCGAATCCGTACCAAAATGAATTAAAATCTGTGTATTATCATCAATTGTAATACCAATCGCATGTTTTGTTGGATAAACCATTGAAATAACACCATCACACGGCGCTACAACAACGCCATCATACGGACGAATCATAATACCATCACCCATTAGTTTATGGGCAAACATAGAATCCGATGCCTCCTCTATAGGCATTACTTCCCCATTTACTAAACATTCAAGTTCAAACTGTGTTTTTGTTTCCAAAACAACTTCTTTATCATCAAAATCATAACTTTCCGGCACATTCAACATATACTCATCCAATTTTGTTTTTATATTTGAAGCTTGTGGACCATAAATAATTTGAATCGCATTTGGCTGGCACATAATAGCTGCAGCCCCCGATTTTTTTAAAAGCCCCTCATTAATTAAAGAATCATCTTTGATCGTCGCTCTTAATCTTGTGATACAACAATCTAAATCGGTAAAGTTACTACGTCCTCCTAAGCCTTGAACAATCATCTGGCTTCTTGGATCAATCAAAGATTTATCAAAACTAAAATCATACTTTTTCTTATCAAACACCTTAATACTCTCATCTCTTCCCGGTGTTTTTAAATCGCATTTAACAATCAGAAACTTAAATACCCCATAATACACAAAGAAGTATACTAAGCCAAGCAAAACCACAGTTATCCAATTTGTCTTCGCATTTCCTTGTAATATTCCAAACAACGTAAAATCAAGTAAACCTGCTGAAAAAGTAAATCCAATCGCAACCTGTAAAGCTTGTGCAATCACAAAACATGTGGCAGCTAAAAACACATGAACAACATATAACAATGGTGCCACAAACAAGAAAGAGAATTCAATCGGCTCTGTAATTCCTGTTAATGCACTTGTCAAAGCGGCCGAAAGCAATAAACTTGCCGTCTTTTTCTTTGCTTCTGGATTTGCACACTGATACATGGCTAAGGCTGCTCCTGGCAAGCCAAAAATCATAAATATAAATTCTCCCGAGAAAAATTTAGTTGCGTTCACACTAAAATGAGTCACACTTGGATCGGATAATTGCGCAAAGAAAATATTCTGCGCACCGGATATAATTGAACCATTTACCATTTGTACACCCCCTAATGCACTCTGATAAAATGGCATGTACCAAACGTGATGCAAGCCAAAAGGAACTAAACTACGCTTAATAACTCCATAAATAAAAGTTCCAAAATAGCCAGAATCCGATATCAATCGGCCTAAATTATAAACGCCATGTTGTAATGGTGGCCAAACAAAATACATAAGTACACCTACAAATACATATGTAACAGCGCAAACAATTGGAACAAAGCGTTCTCCTTCATAAAAAGAAATCACACTTGGTAGTTGAATCTGATAAAACCGATTATGTAAATAACTCACACCAAGTCCAACGACAATTCCGCTAAACACACCCATTTCAAGCGATAACATTCCACATACCGAAGTAATAGATCCATCTAAAGCCTGGCCTGAAACTACACCATTCACTATACTTCCATCTAAACAAAGTAACGCATTAATTGTGGCATGCATCACAAAAAAAGCAATAATAGCTGCAAGTGCCGCGACTTCCTTTCTTCGCTTAGACATTCCTAAGGCAATAGAAACCGCAAAAATTAATGGTAGATTATCAAATAAAATTTTGCCCACTTGTTTTAATAAAATTAAAACACTATATAAAAAGGTTCCTTGCCCTAATACCGATTCTAAATGCAATGCAGCTATCGTTGTTTCATTGGTTAAAGAGCTTCCTACACCCAAAAAAATACCTGCTACAGGAAGTACTGCAATAGGCAACATAAAGGATTTTCCCATTCTTTGCAAAAAGCTAAATACATGATGTTGTTTCATTTATTAACACCTCTACTGTATTTATGATGATAAATGACATTTGTCAAAAAGTCCATAAAAAAAGGTAATGCAGAATCATTATCTTGAAATCTTCATTACCCAATAGCCCTTATCACGAGCTACTTTCTCTACTTCATAGCCTTTTTCTTGTAAATAATTGATTGCACTTTGTGCACCATGCTGCTTGCGCATTACGATCCAGAAATGACCATCTGTAGCTAAATGTTCCATACATTGATCAAACAATGAATAAATCATTGCCTTTCCCGTACGAATCGGCGGATTTAAAAGAATGCAAGCATACTGGCCTTCATTTATACCAGACTGACATATTATCTTTGCCTTACGACGATACTTTTTCATGTTTGAATCAGCAAGCTGACAAGCTCTTTGATTCACATCAATCATTGTCATTTCGGTATGCTTCCAATATTCCATTAAAATAAGCGCAATAGGACCAATTCCACAGCCTAGATCTAAACATGAAACTGGTTCTGACTGATTGTCTAATACAGTTTCTAAAAGAATACGTGTTCCTTCATCTAGCTTATCTTTACTGAAAACACCCGCATTCGAATTTAGCTTATATGTAAAATCACGAAAATGTATCGTAATTTCTTCTGGTGCATCTTTTACAATATCATTTGTGAAATAGTGTGCCATACTACTTTGTAGCAGCTTCTACAATAGCATCCGCATCAATCTTGTATTTTGCGAATAATTCAGCTGGTTTTCCACTTTCACCAAATACATCTTGAACACCGACACGAACAAGTTTGCATGCTGTTCCAGCTTCAGCTAATACTTCGGCAACAGCACTACCTAAACCACCAATAATTGAATGTTCTTCACAAGTCACGATTGTATCGTGAGTTTTTGCAAGTTCAACAATCAATTCTTTATCGATTGGTTTAATTGTATGAATATTTACTACAGTTGGAGCTGTTTCCATTTTCTTTGCAGCTTCTAATGCTTCTTGTACCATCAATCCAGTCGCAACTAGAGCCACTTTTTCACCTTTTTGAAGGACAACACCTTTTCCAAGCTCAAATTTATAGTCATCTCCATTTACGCTTTCAACGCCACTACGACCTAAACGAACGTAACAAGGACCATCAATTTCAGCTACAGCTTTGCATGCTTGTTTTGCTTCATTATAGTCACATGGAACGATAACTTTCATACCTGGAATACCACGCATTAAGCTAACATCTTCAATACATTGGTGACTAGCGCCATCTTCTCCAACACTAATTCCAGCGTGAGAAGCACAGATTTTAACATTTAATTGAGGATATCCAATACTGTTACGGATTTGTTCAAATCCACGTCCAGTCGCAAACATTGCAAAAGTTGATGCATATGCAATTTTTCCACTAGCTGCAAGACCAGCTGCAACACTCATCATATTTCCTTCAGCAATTCCCATGTCAAAGTGGCGAGCAGGATCTACTTTTTTAGCTTCTCCACTCTTTGTACTACCAGCTAAGTCAGCATCTAATACAACGACATTTTCATTTTCGACCATTAATTCTTTTAAAGCATCACCATAAGCGACACGTGTAGCTACTTTTGCCATTATTCTGCCTCCAATTCTTTCATTGCAGCATGGTATTGTTCTTCATTTGGTGCTACTCCATGCCATCCTTGTTGATCTTCCATAAATGAAACACCTTTTCCCTTAATTGTCTTCGCAACAATTACAGTTGGCATTCCTTTTGTTTCACGAGCCTCTTTTAGTGCAGCACGCAATTGATCAAAATCATGACCATCTACATTGATTACGTGACAGTTGAAAGCTTCGAATTTTTTATCCAAAGGATAAACACTCATAACTTCATCTACATGACCATCAATTTGAAGGTTGTTGTTGTCAACAATAATACATAAATTATCTAACTTATAGTGAGCTGCTGACATTGTAGCTTCCCATACTTGTCCTTCTTGGCATTCGCCATCTCCAAGTACAGTATAAATACGATGATCATTTTTATCTAATTTATTTGCCAACGCCATACCTACAGCACAAGAAATACCTTGTCCTAAAGAACCTGTAGACATATCTACGCCTTCTACATAATTCATATTAGGATGTCCTTGTAAACGTGAATTGATAGCTCTGAAAGTAGTCAATTCTTCTTCTGGAAGGAATCCTTTTTCAGCAAGTACTGCATATAAAGCCGGACTTGCATGTCCCTTACTCAATACAAAACGATCACGATTTAATGTATTTAAGTTTTCCTCATTAATATCCATTTCTTCAAAGTATAACTCTGTCAAAATGTCAGTTGCACCTAAACTTCCACCCGGGTGTCCACTTTGGGCACTATACACTTCTTTCACAATATTTCTACGAATATTTTTTGCGTGCAATGCAAGTTCCTTGTTTTCCATAATATTTAAGTTATCTCCTTTTTGCGCATACATTATAACAAACTTTTCATCACAATACACCCTTTTCAAAAATCAATTATTTCACAAATGCGTATCTTGCCAAACATAAGCTGCTTCATTGATCATTTCTATATCATTTTGTGAAATTCCAAGCAATTCTAAAACCTCAAACACATCCATCCCCTTTTCATACAACCTTTTAAAACAATCCATTCTCGCATTTGTCTGTTCTTGTTTGATTACTCTTTCTAACACTTCTTGAATCATATTTGATTGTGCATAATAGAACATACCATCCAATTTCATAGATAGTTTTTCATCTACATCCAAAAATAATTTCCTTAGTGTATCAATATCACATCCTCGATTCATTAAAAGTAAATAAAAATCACGGACCTGTAAGTTGTACACTCTTTTGCGAAACATTTCAAATTCTACATCTAATTTTTCCATTTTATATTCTCCTTTTTTTCTACACTCTCTTATACGTAAAAAAAAGGAGAAATTCACAAAAAAAGTGAGAAATTAATCTCACTTTTCAACTTCATAAATCATAGCACCAAAACTAGGTACGTTGACTTCAATCATATATGGCTGATTATGTCTTGTAAGACGCATAGCTTGTACTTCTTGAGGCGTATGGTCTTTTAAATTTCCATTATATTTATCCCACTCTGTATTTAAGATTTCCTTATATTTACCTTTACAAGGAACACCAAATTGTTGGTGATCATATGGATTTGTAGAGAAATTCATAATAATGACAAAGTCTTTCTTTGACCCTCTACGAATGAATGAGAACGTATTTTGTCCAACATTATCTGCATCAATCCAACAGAAACGACTCGGATCATAATCCTGATCAAAGAATGCATCATTTTCTGTGTAGATCTTACCTAAATCTTCACACAGATGTTTAAACGCATCATGCATTGGATAATCCAATAAGAACCAGTCACAACTCTTTTGTTCATCCCACTCACGCAATTGACCAATTTCATTACCCATAAAATTCAATTTTTTACCAGGGTGTGCAAACATATATACATATAAAGCTCTTGCCTGGGCAAATTTATCTTCATAGCTTCCCCACATCTTATCTACAATGGTTGCCTTACCATGTACAACTTCATCATGACTAAATGGCAAGATAAATCTTTCAGAATAGAAATAAGCCATTGAGAATGTAATATCGTGGTGATGCCACTTGCGATAAATTGGATCTCTTTTCAAATAAGACAATGTATCGTTCATCCATCCAAGATCCCACTTGTAGTCAAATCCTAAGCCTCCTGCATAACTAGGTTTCGTCACATTAGGGAAATCACTAGAGTCTTCTGCAATCAACATGATTTTTCCTTGATGTTCTTCATTCAACAAGTGATTCATACGCTTCATAAAATCACATGCACCTTCATTTACTCCATTATTTTTATTTCCATGCCAGAAAATCGCATTACTGATCGCATCCATTCTCAATCCATCTACATGATAAACGTCTATCCAGAAATTAGCTGCAGACATTAAGAATGAACGAACCTCTTCTTTCCATAAGTCAAAGTTAGCTGTTCCCCATTCACTGTTGGCGTCTTCTGGTTTTGCATATTCATATAAAGGAGTACCATCAAACATGCCTAATGCATAATTATCCTTCACAAAGTGCACTGGAACAAAGTCCATGATAACACCGATTCCAGCTTCATGAAGAGCATTCACAAAGTGCATCAATTCATGATTTGTTCCATAACGAGATGTACTTGAAAAATAACCCGTACATTGATATCCCCAAGAACCATCAAATGGATATTCACATAACGGCATAACTTCTACATGTGTAAAGTGATGTTTTTTACAGTGTTCAATTAGATCCTTTTCAATTTCATGATATTGTACAAATTCTTCGTTCTCATCCTCTTTTTTCCACGAACCAACATGCATTTCATAAATATTCACAGGAGAATCAAAACCCTTATTTCTTTGATTCAACCACTCTTTGTCAGTCCATCCATCATAACTTAAATCCGATATGATACTTGCCGTGTTCGGTCTTAATTCACTATAAAAAGCATATGGATCCATTTTATCTACCAATTCACCATTTGCCTGCCATACACGATATTTATAAGAATCCTGATTCTTTGCACCTTGCACAAAGCATTCCCAAATACCACGTTTATCTTTTTTCATTTTACTAGCTTGATCATCCCAATTATTGAATGTCCCAATTACTGATATATTTTTTGCGTTTGGAGCATATACTCGAAAGCGAACGCCATCCCCTTCTAAATGTGCACCAAAAATATTATATGCATGTATATCACGCCCTTCAAAAAAGGCTTTTGTCTTTCTTTGATCCATAATGATATAACCTCCGTACATATATTTTATACCGGAACGCAAGAAACTTAAAGCAGATTTTTTAGATTTTGAAAACGCTTACCAATACACAAAAAGATGCAACTATCGTTGCACCTCCATGAATTGATGTAATATATTCTCTAAATCTTCCAATGTATTCATTTGTGACATCTCATTCTTAAAGATTCTTGAACTTGGAAGCCCCTTTAAATACCAGCTAGCCAAACCTCGCATTTCACGAATAGCTACCTTTTCACCTTTTGTATCCACTAATCCTTTGGCATGGTCCATACAAATCTCAATGCGATCTTCCATTGAAAATTCATGTTTCTGACCTGTAATCGAATCCACGCATTCTTGAATCAAAAATGGATTTCCAACAATTCCACGACCTAACATAACGGCATCACACCCTGTTTCATTCATCATACGATGAAAGTCTTCTACACTGCGAACATCCCCATTTCCGATAACCGGAATCGACACAGCATCTTTTACTTGTTTAATATAAGACCAGTCGGCTTTTCCTTCATACATTTGATTACGTGTACGTCCATGCACAGCTACAGCACTAACACCTACACTCTCCATAGCCTTCGCCATTTCAACACAATTGATATGATACGTATCAAAACCTAAACGCATCTTAACTGTTACTGGCTTACTTACATTTTGGACAATATTGGATACAAGCTCTTTGGCATAGTCAATATCCTTCATCAAAAAACTTCCTGCCTGAGCTTTGATTACCTTATTTACCGGACATCCCATATTAAAGTCAATAATGTCACAATCTGTTTGTGTATCCAAATATTTAGCTGCATACACAACCGTATCAATGTCATGACCAAACAACTGAAAAGATACTGGATGCTCATTTTCATCAATGGCACACATTTGTTTCGTCTTTAATGAATCATAGTACAATGCCTTGTCACTTACCATTTCATTACAAACTAAACCGGCACCAAAACGTTTCGCAATTCTTCGAAATGCGATATTACTAATACCTGCCATCGGCGCAATGACTACAGGATTTTCAATTTCTACATTTCCAATCTTAATCATGCATCTTACTCGCAATCGCTCTTAATTCTTCTTCTGTAAAATGATACGATTCATTACAGAAATTACATGTGATATCACAACCATGTTCTTTATCGGCCATTTCTAACACATCTGATTTTTTAATAGTACCCAAAGCTCTAGCCATACGTACCTTTGAACAAGGACAATCATATGCCACTGGTTGTGTTGTTAAAATCTTGGCATCTTCAAACATATCATTTGCCAAAGCTTCTAAACTTGAATCATCATATTCCTGAATCAAAGTACTCATTGGTTTCAACCCTTCAAGCACGTGTTCACAAATAGAAATATCTGTTTCTGTTGCATCTGGAAGCATTTGTAGAATCATAGCTCCTGCACTAGCAACACGACCATCTGTACCAATTAAGACTCCACAAGATACCGCTGTTGGCGTTTGTTCAGATAAAGTAAAGTAGTAGGCAAAATCATCCCCAATTTCACCGCTTTGTAACTCAACCGAACCAGAAAAGTTTTCTTCCATGCTCAAATCTTTCGTAACTGTTAAAGTTCCATCTGTACCTACAACAGCCCCTACATTTAATTTGCCTGGACGAATCAAAACATCCTCTACATGTGGATTTGAAACAAACCCACGAACATTTCCATTCGCATATGCATCTACCACAATCGAACCAATTGGACCATGTCCATTAATTGTGATTGATAACATTTCCTCTTCAGATTTCAACATAGCACCCATCATACTCGCTACGGACAACGTTCTTCCTAAAGCTGCACAAGCACATGGATGTAAATCAAAACGATCTTGCGCTTCCTGTACTAAATCAGTTGTGCGCACAATATATAAACGAACATGCTCATTTAAAACAAGAGCTTTTAAAAGTTGATCTTTCATAATATCCTCCACAAAAAATTCACTAGCACCATTCTACTGAATTCTTGTATCCATTTCAAGCCAAACTAAAAGCCATCAATCGATGGCTTAAGTATGTAATTAATCTTTTTTCTTAGTTAATTCATTGAACGCATCATCCAAATCCTTTTGATCTACACCAGTTGAAGTTTCTGGAATCTCTGGAACTTGAACTTCTTCTTGTTCTGGTTTTTCCTCTTCTTCATTTGTTTCAACATTAGGATCTGTTAACTGCCCATAATTCATTAAGTTCGTGATTTCTTCATTTGTTAATGTTTCATGTTCATATAAATTATTCGCAATCAAATCCAACAAATCTTTGTTTTCTGTTAAGATCTTACGACAATTTTCATGACACTCATCCACAATTGCACGAACCTCTTTATCAATTTCAGCTGCTACACCTGCAGAATAATCACTACCCTTTGTATAATCTCTTCCTAAGAAGACATTTCCTTGAGGATCCGCATATTGAATAGGGCCCAAACTAGACATACCATATACACGAACCATGTTCTTAGCGATTTCAGTCAATTTTTCAATATCATTTACAGCACCCGCACTGATTTCTCCAAATTGGATCTCTTCAGCTGTACGACCACCAAGTAAACCAGTGATTTGCGCAATAAATTCAGATTTTCTATGGAAGTATTTTTCTTCACGAGGTGTCATCAAGTTATATCCACCCGCATCTCCACGAGGGATAATTGTAACTTTTTGAACCATATCTGCATCTTCAAGCTTCAAACCAATAACGGCATGTCCTGCCTCATGGTAAGCCACAAGAATTTTATCTTTTTCAGTATACTTCTTACTCTTTTTCGCAGGTCCCATCATAACACGGTCAATCGCTTCGTCTAAATCTGTCATAGTGACCTTAGCTTCATTTTTACGAACCGCTAAAATTGCACCTTCATTCAAGACGTTCGCTAAATCAGCCCCAGAGAATCCAGGCGTACGTTTTGCCAAGTTTGCAAGTGAAACATCACTCGCCAATTTTTTATTACGAGCATGCACATGTAAAATAGCTTCACGGCCCTTAATATCTGGCAAGCTAACCGTAACACGACGATCAAAACGACCACTACGTAACAATGCTGGATCTAATACATCAGGACGGTTTGTAGCTGCAATTACCACAATACCCGCATTATCTGTCATACCATCCATTTCAACCAACAATTGGTTCAATGTCTGTTCACGCTCATCATTTCCACCGCCCATACCAGCTCCACGCTGACGTCCTACGGCATCAATTTCATCAATAAAAATAATACATGGTGCACTCTTTTGTGCTGTTTTAAACATATCACGAACACGACTCGCACCTGTTCCGACAAACATTTCAACAAAGTCCGAACCAGAAATCGAGAAGAATGGAACATTTGCCTCTCCAGCTACAGCTTTGGCAAGTAATGTCTTACCTGTTCCTGGAGGACCTACCATTAAAATTCCCTTAGGAATATGTGCTCCCATATCCGTAAATTTCTTTGGTGAACGCAAATAATCAATAATTTCTTTTACTTCTTCTTTTTCTTCTTCACAACCCGCAACATCTTTAAAACGAACTTTTACATTTGATTCAACACGAGCTTTTGATTTCGCAAATTCGAAGGCTTTATTGTTGCCTCCACCACCCATTTTTGCGAACATGAAATAGAAGAATACCGCTATAATTAAGAATGGAATAATTTGAGAAAGAATCGAAATCCATACACTACCTTGATTAGGATCTTCTACAGTTAATTTTCCACCATTTCTCTGTAAAGACTTTTCTAACTTTTCAATATTCTTTTCTGTTCTTGGAACAATAACCTTGTATCCAACTGTCTTTGAATTCTGCTCATAAGTTCCTTCCAAATGGATTACAGTGGAACTAATTGTCATAGAACTCTTTTTAAAATCAACTTCATCTACAATTTTCTCAAATTGTGTATAATTCATTTGTACAGTACTGCCCTGTGAACTATAAAAAACCAATGATAATACAATTGATAAAATGAAGATGGTCGGTAAATAATTTAACCACTTCTTCATAATCTTCCTCCTACTGATAAATTTCCGGCTTTAAAACACCAATAAATGGTAGGTTACGATACTTTTGGTTGTAATCCAATCCGTATCCAACCACAAATTCATTTGGCACTTCAAACCCAACATAATCCGCCTCAATTTCACAAACACGACGGCTTGGTTTGTCTAATAATGTTACACAACGCACATCTAAACAACCTTTATTTTTAAACATCTTTTTTACTTCAACCAAAGTTCTACCCGTATCAATAATATCTTCTACAACCAAAATGGAACGGTTTTTACAAGATAAGTCCATATCCTTTAAAATACGAACATCTCCAATAGATTCTGTTCCATCGTATGAACTAACTGACATAAAATCAATTTCACATGGAAATTCAAAACGCTTGATCAATTCAGCCATGAAAGGAACACTACCCTTTAATAATCCAACTATGATTGGAGTATCTCCAAATTCTTTATAATCTGCTTCTATTTGATGTGCTAGTTCTACACAACGATTTTCAATTTCTTCTTCACTTAATAAAATTTTTTCAATATCTTGAGCTATCATATGGTGTTTTTCTCCTTAAGTTACTTACACATTGTAACATAAACATTTAATCAAGACCATTTATTTTAAAATAGAACTGTTGATTTTGTGAATAATGTTCTGCATCACAACCAAGTCCTGGTACAAAAATCACATTGCCTACATTATTTTCCACAACCAGCCAATATTTTCTATATATCTTGCTGATTTTGCGATCCACAAAAAATCGGTGTACATTCTTATTTCCAAATCGCATTTGAATTGTGTCATTTGCTCTAACACGACGTATAACCAAAGGAAAGTCAGTTGCATCTACACTAAACATTTCAATCGTCTTGCCCTCATTTTTAATTACAAAATCCGCATAATCCTTAAATTCTAATTCATCCAATTTATAATACGCATCTTTAGGACTAGGCATAAAATACAACTTACCACCATGTCTTTCCAATAAATAATTCTCTATTTCAATTAACACATTCCTTTTTAATTGAACACATAATTCTTCCATATATTTTTTTGAGAAATGATGATGCAAAGAATGAAATAAGAAAGTATCTAAATAAAGCCAAGCATCTTCTTGATCCAACAAGGAATCTATATCCTTGTTCCAATCCTTAAAAAAAGCTTCTATGCCTTTTCTTTTTGTTTGCCATACTTCATTCTCATTTTGAATCTTTAATATCCACGCTTCCTTTTCGTCACGACTCATCTTTTCGATTTGTGTATGACGAATCACATTACGCGTATAATGATTTGTTAAATTTGACTCATCAATCCCAAAAGATACGCCATTCTCATTACAATACTGTTGCAATTCACTCTTTGTGAAATTCAATAAAGGACGAATAATTTGATACCCCTGTCGTATACTCTTTTCTTTTAATCCATACCAGTCACAAATCATATTTCTATTCTTTTGAAACAAATATGTTTCAATCACATCATCCATCTGATGAGCTACATATAATATTTTTGCATCAAACGCATCCGCCACTTCTTCAAAAAAAGCATAACGAACATCTCTTGCCCATGCCTGAAAATTTCCTTTCTCATGTACCGGATAACAAACACGAACAGGAATATCATACTTTTCACAATAATCTTTTACTATATTCTCATCCCTGTCTGCTGTATCTCGATGTTTATAATTCACATGCGCAACAACAATGTCTTTGCCTTGTTTATTCAATTGATCTAATAAAGCCATACTGTCAGGTCCACCTGAACAAGCCACTACACATTTTGACATACGCCTATTATAGCATCATTTGTAAAACGCATTTCTTTATTTTATCAAACAAATATGAATTTGGATCAATATGCGCCTTAACATCGATCACACGAGCTGAATTGATCCATTTTGCATCATTCAAAAACAATACGCTCGATTTATTCAACCCCTCAATTTCTGGTAAACGCATTAAATGACGTTTCCCTACACGCAAGACAGGATCGTATGCCTTATGATATGCACTACTATTCCCACTCATAGGTACTACAAAAATTTTCCCATGCTTCATTGCCAGAACTAAGCCAAAATGTTGATAACCAACCTCACTTAAATAAGCTAAACCAAAATCTGTAAAACAAATATCTCCTACCTTTACATATACTTTTGCCTCTAGACTCGAATACATTTGTTTCCTCTGACAAAAGTTCAGTTTAGAGAGCATATAATCATAAACCTCACTTTCATTTAACCCTGATAAAAGTTTTTCCTCCGCAATTCTAGCTTGTGATGTGATCCTTTGCGTATATTCTGTTGTTTTATTATTTTTCTTTTTTTGCCATTCATTCGGTTCCATAAACCCTATTCTAACAACCCAATGTGAAAATAATATTAAAAGTAGGCATTTTAGCCTACTTTTTTAAAAATTTTTCTAGATTTTCTTTGAATACGATGCCACAACCCAATCAAAGGATGGAATTTTTCACTAATCATAGCCGATTTTTCAATAAATATTTCCACCGCTAACAAAATAGCTACCATGACAAAGAACCCAATATTTCGATTGATCATATACGCAAATGCACTCAGACCAAACAGTGACGTTAAACCACACATAATGATCACCGTATTTCGATGGCCAAATTGACGCATCAACAAATGATGAATATGACTCTTATCCGCTTCCATAAATTTCATACCCTTTAAAGTACGTCTTAAAATTGCAGAAAGCGTATCAATAATTGGCAACATCAACAATAAAATTGGCAATGCCAAAGTTAAAATGGTACTTGATTTAAACCCAAGCAAGGATATGGCTGAAATCATAAATCCCAAAAATAAAGATCCACAATCTCCCATAAAAATACTAGCAGGATGGGCATTATAGGCTAAAAAGCCAAACGTTCCCGACGCAAGAATAAAAGCTATACTCAACAAATCTAAACGTCTTTCAATAATTGCGATAGAACCAATGACAACAAGTACAATAACACTCATGCCACCAGCCAAGCCATCCAATCCATCAATTAAATTGACTGCATTGGTAATACCTGCCACCCAAATAATTGTAAAAACAAATGAAATAATGCCCGTATCAATTTGTATACCCAAAGGTAAACGAATAATATCTACAGAAATCCCAAAATAAATTAATACTAAAGCCGCAATGACTTCTAAAGTCAATTTTACCAGTGGCTTTATATCAATCAAATCATCGATCAGCCCTGTAAAAAACATGATACTGCTTCCAATTACCAATCCCTTAATTTGTAAATCTGCCTTCACAAATATAGCCATTGTGATAATAAAAGATAAATAAATGGCAACACCACCAATACGTGAAATCTTTCCATGATGAACTGTACGCTTATTTTCCTTCGCATAAGCACCACAATATATCGAATATTGTTTCACAACAGGTGTTAAAATCAAAGAAATTAAAAATGGTAATAAAATCATTCTATAATCAATCACGCTGACTTTACCCCCTTTAATGCATCTATCATATCGTATTGTCCACGTTTTGTACAAAGAACTGGACACGAAATATTCTGAGAAATAAATTGCGAAGGACCAAAACAATCTGCCATGCCCCCACTCAATTCAATTCCATGCATTAAAAAATATTCCTGTAAAGAAGCTGGAAGAGTATCAAAACAATGCTTAACCCACAAAGAAATTTGCGATGAAACCATTTCAATGGCAGGCCATACTATACTTGATTCAATCTGAATCGGATGTAGGTTTTGCCTTGAATCAAAACCATAGCACATCAACAAAGTATTTTTCTGCTGCCAAAATGCATCACTTGCCATTTCCTTTAAATGTGCCGCATCCACTTTTGTGATAAAATAACCCGTCTTCATATAAACAATCCTTTGAATCTGTTCGTCTACCTGTGCTCCAGCATAATAAATCGTTTTAGATACAAGCACTTTATCATAAGCACATATATGAATTTCTGTATATGAATGTCCACTATGCACTAAAAAACAAGGATTTTCTTCTTGTAAAACTTCTAAATTTGAAATAAATTCAACCTTACGTACTCCACAATTTAAAAATGCCTGCTGCCAAAGCTCACGTTGTCTTTGTGACAATTCACTTGGAACACTGACAAGTACGCTAGGTCTTAATAAACCATCAAAGGCATGAAGCTTATCAAGTCCTTCATGAATCAAAGGCTCAATCGAATGAAGAATTTGACCATGAGAAATTGGATACTGAATTTGAATCGTATCTAGATCCTTATATAAATAAGCAATTGCCTGATCGGATACACCAAGAACTTCAGATCCCTTTTGTGCGATTATCGTTTTCAAAACTATTTCTTTCTGTGTAGAAAAATCATAAAATCGTGCAAGATACGCCCCAATATCCAGGGCAATCCACTTATCAAGCAAAGCCATTATAGATTGTTAATTGTAAAATTGCCTGGCTTGATACATACGCAAGACAAAGCGATAATAGAAACATTAATATCTGCACTTTCTTAGGATTTTTTACACTACATATTTTTTCAAACTGAATACTTGAAATCGCATAAAAGCTTAAACCAAAACACGCAAAGAAAACGAAATAAGAAATTACTGAAGCCGCCATATTAGCCACCTACATGTATGATTTTGACAAAATCATACTTTTCTTTTAACTGTTCATATGCATTTAAAATCACATCTTCATCCACACTAAAGCCTAACATACTCGAACCTGATCCTGACATCAATATACGAACCAAACCAGCATCTTCCATATCCATTTTTACCTGATTCAATTCAGGCTCAATTTCAAAAGCGATAGGCTCTAATGCATTAGCCATAGTCTGATACAAAAGATCCATATTCTCTTCTCGAATACTCGACTCTACTAAATCCACATCCGGATGAAAAGGACGAGACTCTTTCCATTTAGAGAACGCATTCGCAGTAGAAATTCCAAAATCCGGTTTTACAACCACAACATCAAATTTCCAATCACTCTCAATTGGCGTAATCTTTTCGCCAATCCCTTTTACCCTTGCCCACTTATCATGAATACAGAAAGGAACATCTGCCCCTACCTGTTTTGTGATTTCATATAAATTTTCTTCTGTTTTTTCAATACCTTCCATTTTTAAAATAGCTTTACACACAGCCGCTGCATCAGCACTTCCGCCACCAAGACCTGCCTGAGCCGGAATATGCTTCTTGATTGATACTTTAAAACTAGAATCTAAATGATATGTATCCTTTAATACCTGAATCATCTTTGAAACTGTATTATTCTCAGGTAATTTCATACCTTCACATTCAACCATGTCACAATCGCTTTTCTCAATCTCAATCTCATCATAAATTGAAATAGGTGCCATGATCATATCTAAAGAATGATATCCATTGTCCATTCTTTCTACGACATCTAATGCTAAATTAATTTTTGCCCTTGCCTGTACCTGCATAAGTCACCTCATATAATCGAATAAAATCCTCCAATGTACATTGTTGTGCACGTGTACTTGGATCTATATTTACTTGTTCTAACAGTTGTTTTGCCAAAGTCTTATCTTTCACAAAATTTTGAAAATTATTATAAATTGTTTTTCTTCTTTGCGTAAAACAAGCCTTCACTAAATCAAAGAAGTTTTTTTCATCTTCTAAATGATACTTATGATGAAAAGAAAATTGAATAACCATTGAATCCACATTAGGACTTGGCCAAAATACTCTACGAGATACATCCATTACTTTTTTCACATCACAACGATATTGCGTAATTACACTTAACGCATTGTATTCCTTATCATTTTCATGTGCCAAGAAACGCTCTCCCACTTCTTTTTGCATCATAACCGTAATTCTTTCAATTTCTTCATTTGCCTCAAACAGCTTAAACAAAATTGGTGTTGTGATGTAGTAAGGAAGATTGGACGCAAATACAACCTTTTGCCCAGGCTTTCTAAATTCACGAATCTTTTCATCAATATCCACCTTTAGAATATCTTCCAACACAATCTGAAGATGATCAAAACCAATCTCATTCTCTAATACAACCGGTAATCTTTCATCAATTTCAAAAGCCACAACCTGATCACTTTTTTCACATAAAAATTGAGTTAATGCCCCAATTCCAGGACCAATCTCAAAAACCAATTCATCTCTTGATTGAATCGCTGCATTCGCAATTTTTTCAACAACCCCAGGTTCAATAATAAAGTTTTGTCCAAAACTTTTCTTTGTGAAAACCTTATATTTTTCTTGAATTTCTTTTGTCTTTTTTACTGTCGCAATCGCCTGTTTCATGAAAAAATCCTTTCTTCTATCTCTTTTCTTGTCATCTTCATCTGGTTTAAACGCTTAAAACATGTTTTCGCATTACATGGACCAATATGAAAAGACTCACACACTTGAAAACGTAAAGCTTTATTTCCAACTAAACCTAAATCAATAAAGTCTTGCCAACTTAATACTTCTTCTTTATTCTCAAACGTTACATAATTACATAAGGCATCCCATAAATCTTCTCTGTTCGCATGCTCTACGCCTACTTTTTTTGGTGTCTTTGCCTTTTCCTTATTAATAAACGCATGTTTACATCCTGGCACACTACCACCAATCAATCTACGAATATGTTCTCCTGGCGTATCAGGATCCGTAAAGATAATGACTCCTCTAGTCTTTTGAGCTTGTCTTACACGCTCAATCGTTTTTTCATTGACCTGATCCCCACCTGTTTCTATCGTGTCACAATCAAAAAAAGACTGCAACGTATTTGTGTCATTTTTTCCTTCAACGACAATAATTTCCTTAATATGTTGTTTCATTTGTCTCCACCACATGTTTCGATGTAAAACCAGCACCATGTACCTGATGTACATCATTCACAATAATAAAAGCTTTTGGATCAATTTCTAAGACGCTTGATTCCAATAATGGATATTGTTTCTGTTTAATAACACACATCAACACAGGTTTAGGTGCTTGTGTATATCCACCACTTCCATCTAGAATCGTTACACCACGATCCACTGTCTCCAATAGAATACGACGAATCTGTTTCCATTCTGTTGATATAATCATAACATTTTTTGCGGATTGCATGCCAAGCATGACCGTTTTATCAATGGCCACACCACAAACAAATACAGACATAATACCAATCAAAGCTGGTGTCAATCCGTGTGTTACAACACCTAATAATACAGTTAAACCATCAACAATCATTACACTTGTTCCTTCAGGAATCTTAAAATATTTATGTAAGATCAAAGCTAATATATCCATACCACCCGTACTTGAATTGACTCTAAACACCAATCCTAAGCCAATGCCTACAATCACTCCGGCATAGATTGTAGCTACATAAGGTGGCATCACAAATGTATCTTTAGGAAACATAGTAGCAACCTTAGATAAGCCTGTTACGAAAACCGGATATACAATTGTAGAAATCACAGATTTCATCGCAAACTGCTTTCCTAATAAAATAGCCCCCAATATAAATAGACCAATCGTCAAACCATCAATCATTAAAACTATATCAACTGGAAGGATTGGATGTAATGCGACTGCTACACCGGCAACGCCTCCCGTTAATATATTATTAGGAAGTATAAAAAAGGAAACCGAACATGCAACCACAAAGTTTCCAAGTATAATCATTATTAAATCATGTATTCTATTCTTACTCATATGCACACCTCTTCTAGCCTACATGATTATAGCATTTTTTTATGTATCATTTTAAAATTATTTACTTGCATAAAATAAACTTTATCCGTATAATAGTTCGGGTTATATAAGTTCATGATATGGTTGAACGTTCTTACCTACTACCGAAAATAGTAGACTATAGCCTTCAAGCAGGAGGAAAATAAAATGCAATACGATATCATTATTATTGGTGCTGGGCCTGGAGGTATTTTCTCAGCATATGAGTTATTAAAAAACAAACCTGAATTAAAAATTGGTGTATTTGAAGCAGGTGCTCCATTAGAAAAAAGAAAATGTCCAATCGATGGAAAGAAAATCAAATCATGTATCCACTGTAAATCATGTGCTATCATGAATGGTTTTGGTGGAGCCGGAGCATTCAGTGATGGAAAATATAATATCACGAATGAATTTGGTGGAAACCTATATGAATATGTAGGTGAACAAGAAGCTATCGATTTAATGGAATATGTGGATGAAATCAACTGCAAGATGGGTGGAGAAAAAACGCGTTTATACGCAAACTCAGATGCAGCTATCGCTAAAAAATGTCTTCAAAACGATCTTCACTTATTGAAGGCAAAAGTACGTCACTTAGGAACTGACATCAATTATGTTGTACTTGAAAATTTATACAATGATTTAAAAGACAAAGCAGAATTCCATTTCTTTAAACACATTGATATGGTAAACAGAATTGAAGATGGATATGAAGTAGTTTGTGGAGATGAAACATATACATCTGCACAATGTATCATTTCTACAGGTCGTTCCGGAAGTAAATGGATGGAATCTGTATGTTCAAACTTAGGCATTGAAACAAAAAGTGATCGTGTAGACATTGGTGTTCGTGTTGAATTAAATGCCGATACATTCTCAGAATTAACAGACTCATTATATGAATCTAAAATTGTATATCGTTCAAAGAAATACCAAGATCGCGTTCGTACATTCTGTATGAATCCTAGAGGTGTTGTCGTAAACGAAAACACAAACGGAATCATCACTGTAAATGGTCACAGTTATGAAGATCCAGCTCGTTTCACAAATAACACAAACTTTGCCCTATTAGTATCAAACCATTTTACAGAACCATTCTCACAAAGTAACCAATATGGTGAAAGTATTGCACGTCTATCAAATATGTTAGGTGGTGGCGTTATCGTTCAACGTTTTGGTGATTTGATTCGTGGACAACGCTCAACTCCAAGTCGTATTGCCCAAGGATTCGTAACACCAACATTGAAAGCTACACCAGGAGACTTATCCCTAGTTATTCCAAAACGTCAATTAGATGACATTATCGAAATGATCTATGCCCTTGATAAAGTATGTCCATCAACAGCTAGTGATGATACATTATTATATGGTGTTGAAGTTAAGTTCTACAATATGCAAGTCAAAGTAGACAAGAACTTAGAAACAAAACACAAAGGACTATTCGTTATCGGAGACTGTTCAGGTGTAACACACTCATTAAGTCATGCCAGTGCATCTGGTGTATATGTCGCTAGACACATTACAGAAAATCTATAATTCAACAAAAAGTGGATCAAATGATCCACTTTTTTTCATTTATTCAAACATTTTTTTCAAGTCAAACAAATGTATATTTTTATCTTCAATCATATTTTCATTGAATCCTTCTTTCGAAAAGATATAATATACTCTTTTTAATTTGTCTGGAAAAATAGAAGCACTCTCTTTTAGATGTTCATACATGTCCTTTGTATATTTTTTATTTCGATATTTGCAATCCATCACCAACAAATATTCTTTAGTACTTGTGATACCATCTATCTCAATCGATCTGCTTAATTTCGAATTATCAACCTTATAATTCTGTATATGTGGAAAAATGTCTTCTAATTCACCTTTTTCATTTAACATATCCATATATAAAATCGATAAATTTTCAAATTCAAACGAAAGAAATGAATCTAATTTTTCTTTATTTCGTTCAAACACAAGATTTCCATTTATTTTTATCTTCTCCTGATTTTCAAAAATTAAGGTGTACCATAATTTCAACATCGAATCCGATATATCATAATATATCGTTCGCTTATTTCCATTATACATATTCTTTTTCTCTACAATTTCACTCTTTATCAATGTTGAAATATATTTAGAGACTTTAGCCTCTGCCTCATGAATATCTTCACTAATCGTTTTTATTGTACGATTTCGCTTTGAAATCGATACTAATATTGAATTATATACATCCTGTACATTCGTTGAATTTGATAGAAGTTGATCTGGCAAATTAAAAAACGTACCAAATTCATTAAATAATAAATATTGAATATTTTCATAAAATGTTTTTGTATGATCAATTGTCGATAAATAATATGGATATCCCGACATTAAACACAAATAATTGGCTTGGCTTTCAACATCCTCCATCTTCACAAATTCCTTTGCGTCCATAAAATTCATTTTTTTGATTTCCATCTCAAAAGTACGTCTTTTATATAATGGACTCGCATGATTTTGTATTTCTCTTTGTAAAAATCCTATATCACTTCCCGATAAGATGACCATCATATTATCACTCGTATGATCAATAAACTCTTGTAAAACGGAAGAGAAACTAGAATCTTGACTCACTATATATGGATACTCATCTATAATCAACACAAAGCGCTCATTCTTTGCGTATTCTTGAATCGATTTAAAGGCATGTTGCCAACTCGCAAAAACAAATGTATCTGGTAGATTCAACAAATGATCCACTTCATAAGAAAAAGATTTTAAATTTCCATAACTATTATCTTGTTTAGCCTGAAACAATATACCTTTTTTGCCCTTTAAAAATTCATTTAATATGGATGATTTCCCTATTCGTCTTCTTCCATACAATACACCAAATTCTTTTCTGTTACTTTTATATCGGCTATTTAATGCATCTAATTCCTTTTTTCTACCAACAAACATAGGTCCTCCACTTTATTAACTCCACAGTTATTAACTTTCGAGTTAATAATATCATTGAATGAAAATATACGCAACATGGTATAATAATCTAGGTGATAATTATATGATACAAATTCCAGACAACAGTACAATATTAGCTCCGGCTACCCTACATTTATCTTTATACAAAGAGATTTTAAAACAAAAAAAAGATTGCCTTGGCATACAAGTTTTAACTTTATCAAGCTGGCTATCTTCTTTTTATCATGGACAAACAAAATCCGATATTGAAATTCTTTATTTATACAAAGAAGCTTTAAAGAACACATCCTTTTCAAATGCCTTCTATTCCAGTAAAGAAGACTATGATTTTTTAGGTGCCTGCCTAGACTTTATTAAAATGGCCAAAACCTATCAAATCCACAATTTTCCTTGTTCAACCCAAAAAGAAAAGGATTTAAATGAAATTTTAAATCTACTTTATCCCATTGAACTTAAGGAAGACCAAACTAAAGATGTTCTTTCAAGTTTGCCAGATTTAGAAAATGTTTATATTCTAAAAAAAGAATATTCCCAATTAGACAACTATTGGATTCAAGTATTAATGGATCATGGGGCAAAATGGCTAGGTGAAAACCAATTGTGTCAAACCCATTATTATAGTGTTGCCAATGCCAGAAAACAAATGGAAGTACTTGCCAATCTTATTATCGAAAACGATTATTTAGCGGATGATATTTTCATTGCCTTAAATAATGCGAGTGATGAAAGTGTTCTAACACAAATTCTTACAGCTCATAAGATTCCATTCACAACTATGCAAGAAACACATATTACATCGATTTATAATGAATGGATCAGTTACTTAACATGGATAAAAGATATGGATCTTAAAAGTTTTATAAACCTCATTCAAACTTTATATCCAAGCAACAACTATCTAATACAATACTACACGTTATTCCCGGAAAAATTTTTTAAGTTTGAACCGCACTTAAGTATTATTTCTTACGAAGAAAATGAAATCATTAATTCTTATCAATTTGAATCCTACCAAAGATTAGAGCAACAAGCATTGGAATGGATACATAATCATGCATTTTTATTTCATGCGTTAGACTTTATTGAAATTGCAAAACACATCCAAAATCTACATGAACATGTTTCAAAAGAAGATTTGAACGCCTTTAACGATGTAATGTCACTCATTCAAGATGTACATACACACATACATAATGCGGATGATTTAGATATCTTGATTCATCAAATCCAAAATCTTTCTGCCAATCAAAAAGCCAATACAATTGAAGGTGTATTAATTGGATCAAGACAAGACATCACATCATTAAGGCCCATTGTCTTTTTAACAGGAACAAATGCCAATGCATTTCCTAGTTTAAAACTACATTCAGGCATATTTGATGAAGCTTATGTAAAAAGCACAAGTCTTCCAAGTCTTGAAACACGTATTCAGAATCAACAAACGCAAATATTTGATTGTTTATCCTTATGTGAAACACTATACATTCTATATCCACAAAGCGATTATCAAGGAAAGAATTATGAATCTAGTTCAGAAATCGAAAACTGGATACAAACAAAACCAAAGTTTATCACAACCCCAGATTCTTTTAATTGGACTACCCCAAGCATTGATTTAAATGAAACGAGCGCAAAAGCTATATTCTTTAAAGACAATCACTTTAAAGGTTCTATTTCAAGACTCGAATCCTATGCAAGATGTCCTTTTTCTCATGCCTTAAAATACGGCTTGTACTTAAAAGAGAAGGAAGATATTACCGATATTCGTATTCGTGGAAGCATTTTACACCACGTTTTAGAAATGATTTCTAAAGATAAACAAGATTATACTTCTTTATCCAAAGAAGAGATCTATCAATATGTAAGAAAAGAATTTGCTTTCGCAAAAAAAGTACTTTTGCAGCAAGTCACTTGGTTTAATTCACAAATTGAAGAAATCACAGACAAACTTGTTTTAATTTTTGAACAACTTCATAGTTTTGAAACCAATTGGCACATGAATATTGATAAACAAGAACATAAGTTTTCCTATTCATATCCATGGAATGAATATACTATCGATTTATATGGATATATTGACCGTATTGATAGTTCAAATACATCCTTTTGTATCTTTGACTATAAATCAAGTGACAAAGACATTAATCTAAATGAATTTGAATCTGGTCTTGCCCTACAGTTAGCTACATATACTTTGGCTTATGAAAAAGAATCGAATTTAATTCCAGTTGGATGTTTTTACATTGCCCTAAGAACTTCACCAGAAACTCTTACCTATGGTAAATTAAATTATCGTAAAAAGGTTCCTGAATTAAATGTCATAAATGAATCCGACATGTTAGAGACATTCACAAAAAATCGCAAACTCAAAGGCTGGCATTTTAATGATGCAAGTATTTATTGTGATGACATTAAACAATATATGCCTGTAAAAAAGACAAATCCAGCTTTAGAAACGATCAAATCCGAATGGAGCCAAGTTATTGATAGTCTTTTAGAAGATATTTCTAGTGGCCAAGCCCTTCCAAATCATGTAAAAGATGCATGTAAATATTGTGCATATAGATCCATTTGTAGAAATTCAGCGAATGAAGTTGAACCAAAACTTCGTGTAGAAAAGGAGGAAGAATAATATGGATTTTTCAATTCCCCAAAAAGAGGCTATAGACATTCGAAATACGAACGTTGTTGTTTCTGCAAGTGCAGGAAGTGGTAAAACTGCCGTTTTAGTTGAACGATTATGTCAATTGGTGTTAAAAGACCATATTTCGATTGATTCCATTCTAGCTATGACCTTCACAAAAGATGCTGCATCTGAAATGAAAGCTCGTTTACTTTCGAAATTAAAAGAACAACCAAAAACCGACTATATTCTGCAACAAATGGCACTCCTTGAAACGGCTAGCATTTCAACAATTGATAGTTTCTGTTTATCTATTGTACAAAATTATTATTATAAGATTCCCATCTCTTACACAATGTCTAAACAAACGGCATCCTCAGCTCAAACACGCATTGCCTTTGAAAATGCCTATAAGCATGCGATTCAAGATTTAGACTTAAATTCATACACAAAATTAAAGATGTATTTCCATTCTTTTGGCAAAACCGAAGAAGATATTCAAAAATACATTGAAGATATTTTGGTAATCATTAACTCTAAATCCGAAGAAGATGCAAAGGCTTGGATGGAAAATATTCAAGAATTTTATACATATTTAAATCCTAAAATAATGGAATATGCCTTAAAGTATTTCCATAATCATTGTCTAGCCATGACTGAAATTTTAGATGAAGTAATCAATCAAATCGCAAAGCCTGAGGATTATGAAATCAAAAAGGAATATTTATCCAAGTGTTTAGATGCAACATCCTATTCGGATTTTAAATCACAATTCGAATTGTATCTAAAGAATACCATTGGTTTTAAAAAGACCATTGATAAAGTCGATTATTCTAAATATCAAACTTCTTTTAAAGAACATGAAACACGTATTGTAGAAAACTTATTTGATGAAGCATTCTACCTAAAGGATATTCAAAGTCATAAAAATTTAGTTGATACATTATTTGATCTCACAAATAAAGTAAAATTGTATTTTCAATTAGAGAAGAAAAAAATGGAAGTAATCGACTTTAATGATATGGAACACTTTGCGTATCAATTATTGCAAGATCCTATGATCAAAGAGGAGATGTACAATAAGTACCAAATGATTCTAGTCGATGAATTTCAGGATACCAATGAGTTACAGGAAAAAATCATTGCGTCTTTCTGTCATGAAAATAATGTGTTTAGAGTGGGGGACATTAAACAATCTATCTATGGATTTAGACAAGCCAATCCAAAAATCATGCAAGCTTGGATGGAAAAAGAAGATGACAATAACACTCCTTTGTTGCTGCAAGAAAACTATCGTTCCAATGCGAGTGTTATTGAATTCAATAATGATTTCTATAATAAGATCATGAATAATGAATTGCTAGGAGAACAATTTGAAGAGATTGATATTGCCAATGTAGGTACAAAAGGGCAAATGGAAAGTCCTCAATATCCAGTTCGTTTCTTATATACAGAATATAAAGATGAAGAAGGCAATAAAGCTACAATCAAGAAAAATCACAACGAAAATCGTTTTGATTTAATTGCACAAGACATCATAGAAAAGCATAATGCGGGAATGCCCTATAAATCGATGTGTGTATTGACCCGTAATCATGCTCCACAAGAAAAACTGAAAGCTGTCTTTGAAGCCTATAACATTCCGGCTATGATTACCATTGATCATGGATTCTTTACAAATCCAGCCATTCAAATCGTCATTTCTACTTTAAAAGCTTTAGAAGATTTAACGGATGACATTTCTTTATGTTCTTCTTTAATGTCCCCACTATTTAATGTATCTTTTTCCCAAATTGCGAAGTGCTGTATTGATAAAGAAAAAGGCACATCTTTATATATGAGTATTAAAAGCGAAGATTTTATGAAGCCATTCTTTGAGTTATACGCAAATAAAAATAAAACAATCACACAACTTCTACAATATATCTATGCATATAATAATTTCTATTATGCTTCTACGACAATTCAAGACAAAAACAACTTGGATTATTTATTAGAACTTGCAACGCAGTATGAAAACCAGAGTGACATTCATGGTTTTGTTTTACAACTCTCTAAAGATGCAATGCAAGATCAAACACAAGAAGCAAGCTTGTATGGCAAAGAAGATGATGTTGTACAAGTAAAGACAATGCATCAATCTAAAGGTTTACAATTCCCTGTTGTATATATTCTTTCGCAACACGAACAAAGAGATAAACATGGCAGTTCTTGTATCTTGCTTGATTCAACATTAGGATTATCTTTAAAAGGATTAAGTTTAGATTATAAATTAAAATACAATTCAATCTATCATTTAGCTCTACAAACGAAAAAAGAACTCGATGATCTTGCAGAAGAAATGCGAGTATTCTATGTGGCGACAACCCGCCCTCAAAAAGAACTTGTCATTGTAGATACGATTGAAAGCATTGAAGATTTTTATAGTCCATTAAACGCCTATACGCTATTAGAAGATGAGAGTTATACAGGATGGCTTTTACATACATATGCCAATACGAGTGATTCTCTAGTGGTTTTTGATAAAAAATCAGGATTATATGAAAGACCATTAAAAGTCCGTCAGAATAATACGCCTTATGCATTACCTGCATATTCAAAAGAATCTAAGGCTTTTTCAAGTCAAACTGCAAGTGGTGCTAAAATTAAATTAGATTGGAAAAAGGTTTCTCTTTCTAAAAACATGGGAACCATTCGTGGAACTTTATTTCATGAAATTGTAGCGCAATGCTCGTATCCTTATCAAGAAAAGGAAATTCTTTCTTATGCGAATTCTTATGGATACACTTTAAAAGATCATGACATCAAACAAATTCTAGCTTTAAATTCGGATGCACTCTATGCTTCTTGGATGAAAGAAAAACATGTATTTGAACAAAGCTATATTATTGAAGAAAAAAATCAAGTTGTGCATGGTTTTATGGACTTAGTGATCTATAAAGATAATGAAATCATTATTGTCGATTTTAAGACAGATGCGGTAGATAACGAACAAAAATTAATCGATTTGTATACGATTCAGCTTCAGACCTATAAGAAAGCCATGAAAAAACTAACGAATTTGCCAATAAACACGTATATTTATGCTTTTCCTTTATCAAAGTGCATCTATTTAGAATAACTTATGTTACAATGGTAAAGTCTTTTTAAAAAAGAGAGAAGGAGAGCAAATCGTGGAAAAATTTTTTAAATTGAACGAGAAAGGTTCAAACGTTAAGACAGAGCTTATCGCTGGTCTTACAACATTCTTGGCTATGGCCTACATTCTTGGGGTTAACCCTAGTGTTTTAGCAGATGCTGGTATGGACAAAGCCTCTGTATTCCTTGCGACTGCCATTAGTGCAGGTGTCGCAAGTATTATCATGGGTCTTGTTGCCAACTATCCAGTCGCATTAGCTTCGGGTATGGGTGTAAACGCATTGTTTGCCTATACAATCTGTGGACAGATGGGCTTTAGCTGGGCAGCTGCTTTAAGTGCTGTATTTATTTCAGGTGTTATCTTTATTCTTATTTCTGTTACTGGTGTTCGTAAAGCTATTATCAATGCGATTCCAGTACAATTAAAATTGGCAATCGGTGCTGGAATTGGCTTCTTTATTGCGTTTGTTGGTTTAAAAAATGCGGGTATCATCGTAGCTAGTCCTGCAACATTTGTAACAATTGGAAACTTAACAGATCCAACTGTATTATTAGCTATTGTTGGTTTATTAATTACGATTGCGTTGGTTATTAAAAATGTTCCTGCTGCCGTTTTTGTAGGTATGGTTATCACAGCTATTATTGGTATCATCCTTGGATTCATGGGAATAGCTAATATGCCTACTTTACCTGAACATTTCATTTCGTTTGATTTTGAATTACAAGCCTTTGGATCTTGCTTCTCAGGAATCTCTGAATTGTTCGCAAATCCATTCCAGGCTTTCGTTGTGATTTTCTCATTCTTGTTCGTTGACTTCTTTGATACAGCAGGAACACTTGTTGCGATTGGTAACCGTATTGGTTTAATCAATGATAAAGGTGAACTTGAAAATGCTGAACAAGCATTGGTTGCAGATGCATTTGGTACAGTATTTGGTGCTGTTTTAGGTACGAGTACAGTTACAAGCTTTGTTGAATCTAGTTCTGGTGTTGGCGTTGGAGGACGTACAGGTTTAACTGCTTGTACATCTGGTGTTTGTTTCTTACTAGCCGTATTCTTATCACCACTTATCTTAAGTACAGTTACGAATGCAGTTACTGCACCAGCATTGATCGTTGTTGGTATTATGATGGCTCAACAATTAAAAGGTATTGATTGGGATGATATGATTTTTGCGGCAGCTGGATTTGTCACTGTTATTATGATGATCTTAATGTATTCTATTTCAAATGGTATCGCATGTGGATTTATCGTTTATACAGTTGCCATGATTGCTGCAGGTAAAGCAAAAGAAGTTCACCCAACGGTTTGGGTATTAATGGTTATCTTCGTATTATACTTTGCAACACCTTATATTATGTAAAAGAAAAAGTCGGTTCTCCGACTTTTTTAATACGTATTATTCTTTTCATATTGATTTTCAAAGGCATTCTTAAAAGTTTGGATGCCTTTTTTTACATCATAAAATGATGCTAGTAATTGTACAGCTTCATCTGTGCTCATCTTTGATGTATTGATCATCAATGTATAATTACGTGCATTTCCCCATTTTTGATTGGTATAGAATTCATAAAATCTTGCCCTTTGCGTATCTTTTTCCTGCACAATTTTCTTGGCTTGTTTGGCAGGCACTTGATATTCGTCTATCGACCATTGAATACGTTCTTCTACATCACTGTAACAGAATACAGAAATAACATCCGGATTATCTTTTAAAATATAATCCGCACATCTTCCTACAATAACAGCGTCTTCTCTTTGGGAAATCTTTTGAATAAAATCACTCGCCATATCATAAATTTGTGAATTTACACTTAATTCCGTAATATTTCTAAGTCCTAAAAGACCTTTAGATTCTATTGTAAATAATCCATTCGCATCTTGATTCTGGTCTTTAAAGAAATCTGCACAAACGCCCATATTCACTGCAATTCTTTCCAAAATTTCTTTATTATAATAACTAACATCCAAATATTCAGCTAACTTACGCGCAATTTCTCTTCCATTTGAACCAAATTGTCTAGATATCGTTATAATCACATTCTTTTCCATGCCAATACCCTCTTTTTTCTTATATCATACAATAATATGTTAAAATATTGTAGTGGAGGAAGGTTATGAAAAAAATTATTTTTTTAGATTTAGACGGAACTCTATGGACATTTGAAAAGATTCCTAGTTCTGCATTAGAAGCGATTGAACTAGCAAGAAAAAATGGTCATAAAATTTATATAAACACAGGAAGAACACGTTGTGAAGTCCCTCAATTTTTATTCGATATGAATTTAGATGGCTATTGTTTTGGGGCTGGCAGTGAAATCATCATAGATAATAAACAAGTTCTTTTTAAACCATTAGAAAAAAGAGATACAAAATTTATTCAGCACATTGCTAAAGACACAGGCTATTCTTTAGAAGGAAGTCAAACAACATTCACTAGTGAAAAAAATAGAGAACGTATGCGCCAATTTAACACAGACAATCGCATGGGAAATCGTTTCTTGTCTTTTCCAGATATTTCAACAATTACAGATTCCGATTATGGTCAAGTCATGAAGGTCAGTATCCATTTTGATTCCCTTTCACAACGAGAAGAAATATTAAAACAAATCCCTGAACATTTAACTTTCACAAATTTCTTGCATCTAGGCGGAGAAATCACACATTCAGAATACAATAAAGCTACGGCTATTCAGTTTGTCAAAAACTATTATGAAGAAGAATATGATACAGTTGCGATGGGTGATTCTGAAAATGATTTGCCGATGTTAGAATATGCTGATATTTCTATTGCGATGGGAAACGGTGTCAAAGAGGTAAAAGAAAAAGCCGATTATGTCACAGATAAAATTGACAATGACGGCTTATACAAAGCTTTTAAACATTTAAAGCTATTTTAGAATCAGAAATGATTCTTTTTTTTACTGTTGTTGTTCCTTCATTACATCTGCGTATTTTCTACGACCTGGGTGTAAGTTATCAACATAGTAACGAACTGTTAAAGTTCCAGCAACCTTAGTACGAATCTTAGGCTCTACAATAAAGCCGTCTCCTTCTAACATTGCATCTAACATAGCTTTGCAGCATGTAGCTAAATTTTTTACGCCTGGTTCACATTCATTCATAAACTCTTTGGCATTCACTTCGATGTATAACCACATTTTATCATGAGCTTCTTGTTTCATTTCCTGTAAACGAGCAGCGTATTGTTCTTGAGTCCATTTTTCCATAATCACGACATCCTTTCTTATATCCTAATCATACAACATTCTACCTAATAACTCAAACTTTCGCCTTTATTTATAGTTGCATTTGTCATTCTTTTTACAAAGTGTGTAAAATAAACACAATTGGAATCGTTACCACACACGAAACACTTGTAAAGAAGATAGCTTTACTAGCAAGCGTTGCATCCTCCCCATACATAAATGCATATACACTAGAATTACTTGCCACCGGCATACACATAATGAGTATAAGCGTATTTTCTATCAATGGATCAATGTGAAACAAAGATAGCGAAAACATATAAAACAAAGGTAATAGAATCATTTTAAATATTGTAAATGCCCATAACTTCAGATCTAATAACTCTTTAACATCCATTTTGACTAAACCAGCACCAATTACCATCATAGATAAAGGTGTAGTCACATTACCGACATATGTACATGTCTGTGCCAAGATGTACGGAAGTCTAATATTAAAGATACAAAGGACAAGCGCAATAATAGAAGCAATCATCGGTCCATTCATAAATTTCTTAAATGAAAAACCTCCCTTACGAAATAAGTTCTCTCCATATCCATACATCAAACAGTTTAATGGCAATAAGAATAAAGCTCCATAAAGCATAGCTTTATCCCCTAATATAGCTTGAATAGCGGGTAATCCCATAAATCCTGCATTGGTAAATAAAATCATAAATTGCCAAAGGGCTTTATTTTCCTGAATGTGTAAAACCTCAACAATAATTTTAGATACAATCCCTGTAAAGATCACAAATATTGCAAAAATACCAAGCACATTGAATAGTTCATTTCCTGTAAATGGAGATCCGTTTTTAACTGAACTAATAATCAATCCCGGAATCCCTATTTTTAACAAAATATTTGATGCATATACATTTACTTCATCATTAAAAATATTCTTTTTAGCCCCCACAAAACCAACAATCATAATCAACAACAAAATAGTCATTTGTGTAACAATCGTAGTAATATTCATAAAACCTCTTCTCTCAAATTAAAAGGACAACAAAAAGTTGTCCTACTTTAGTCTAGATACTAAACCTAAGTTATCTTATTGTCAATTTGGATTGACCATTGTTAGTTGTACCTTTTGTTTCTCTTGATCAATATTATATACCCATACCGTAACAATATCTCCTACAGAAACAACATCACTTGGATGTTTTACTCGTTTTGTACTCATCTTTGAAACGTGAACTAAACCATCTTCATGTAGTCCAATATCTACAAAGGCTCCAAAGTCAACCACATTACGTACTGTACCTTCTAGCTTATCATTAATATGTAAGTCTTCGATTTCCAATACATCTTTTCTTAATAAAGGCGCATCATATTTATCACGATAATCTCTTAGTGGCATACAAATCGCATCTAAAATATCCTTCAATGTATAACTATCTAATCCTGTGTCTTGCATCAATTGTTTTGTATCACAATTAGAGATCACGTCTTTTGCCTTTTGTGTTCCTAAATCTGAAGTATCCAAACCTAATTCCTTCAACAATACTTTCGTTGCCTTATATGATTCAGGGTGAATGCTTGTACGATCCAACGGTTCTTTTCCATCTTCAATACGCAAGAATCCAGCTGCTTGTTCAAATGCTTTTGGACCAATCTTAGGAATCTTTTTAATTTGTGTACGCGATTCAATTTTTCCATTTTCTTCACGATATGACACAATGCTTGTAGCACTCGCATTATTTAATCCCGCAACATTTTTAAGTAAAGAAACACTGGCTGTATTTATATTTACACCCACGCGGTTAACAGCTTTTTCAACTACGAAATCCAAACGTTCTTTTAATCTTGCAGTTGGCAAATCATGTTGATATTGACCAACACCAATCGATTGAGGATCGATTTTAATCAGTTCAGAAAGTGGATCCATCAATCTTCTCGCAATCGAAATGGCACTTCTTTGTTCAACATGTAAGTCTGGAAATTCTTCAATAGCTAATTTAGATGCACTATATACACTGGCTCCTGCTTCAGAAACAATGGTATAAGAGACTGGTAAATTAAATTTCTTAATTGTATTAGCTACAAAAGCTTCACTTTCTCGACTTGCCGTACCATTGCCAATCGCAATTAAATTTACATGATATTCATTACATAATTGAACTAATTTTTGTTCAGACTCTCTTACTTTCGCATTTGGCTGATGTGGATAGATCACATCGACTGTTAATTTTTTACCAGATGCATCAATAACAGCCAATTTACATCCGGTTCTAAAGGCTGGGTCAAATCCTAAGATTACTTTATCTTTCATAGGTGGTTGAAGTAACAACTTCTCTAAGTTCATAGAGAATACGTCAATACTTGATTCATGTGCTTTTTCGCTTAGAGCCGAACGAACCATTCTTTCAATGGAAGGATAGGCAAGTCTTTTTAAACCGTCTAAAATAGCAGCACGAACATATTCACTTGTACCACTGTTAGTAAAGCGAATAAATCTTCGGCATACCCAGTTTTCAATATATTCTTCATTAAAAGAAATCGAAACATTTAATACTTTTTCTTTTTCCCCTCGATCAATGGCCATAACTCGATGCGGTGCTAAAGTATTCACTCTTTCTGAATAGTCATAATACATCTTATAGACTTTATGAGCATCTTCATGACCTTTCTTTTCACTTGTAACAATACGACCAAAGTTTGTCATTGAATCCAATATTTTATTACGCACATCTACATCATCACTCACTTTTTCGGCAATGATATCACAAGCACCTTGAATGGCAGCTTCACGATCTTTTACGTTTTCATTAATGTAGGCATCCAATTCTGTTTCTTTAAAATAACGAGGAAAAGACATAAAAGTATCGGCTAATGGCTGTAGACCATTGGCAATCGCAACACTTGCACGCGTCTTTTTCTTTTGTTTGTAAGGACGATAAATATCTTCTACCTGTGACAACTTTGTACATGCATTAACATTCTTAATGATTTCATCATCCAATTTACCTAATGTTTCAATACGAGCCAAGACTTCTTCTTTACGCTTAGCTAGATTTACTTGATACGCATAATTTTCTTGAATGACACGAATTTGTTCTTCGTCCAAACCTTTTGTACGCTCTTTACGATAACGTGCAATAAAAGGAACTGTAGCTCCTTCTTCTAATAATTCCAATGTATTCTTAACTTGCGAAATTGAAATATTCAATTCTTTCGCAATTAAGGAAATTATATTTTCATCCATAAGTTTATTTACCTCATTTCAACTCTATTATTATATCAAAAATTAAAAATCTTCGTCTTACTACATGTGAATATTTCTTACATAATTCGGTTGTCAACAAGAAAAATGTCATTATTTCAATATTTTATTTACTACAAAACGTCATTATTTCAATATTTTTAGCAATGATGTTTGAAGTCTCATCATTTGATTGGAAACTTTAAATGGTTTTTGAGTCGCAGAATTGATGATAAAGAATCCAGATATTTAGATATTTTTCGAGTTATGTTAGAGCATTAAAAGAAGAAGTAAAATATGACGTTAGATAAAAAGATTACTTTATGCGAAAACCTAACTCCAGTTGAGGTTCGTATTGGAAATTATATAATGAATCTCGAACCTCTCATCACTGAAGTGACAAGATTCTTGGGAACAGGTTTCTTTTGAAGCCTTTCTTACCAAGCTATCCCCACAGTTCCTGCGGTTCTTTTTTATATATTAAGAAATTGGTTTCGATTACACCAACAAAAATTATCTCTCTTTACTTTAATACTAATCTCTATTCAATTTTGACAAAACCTTTATCATAAGTTAGAATATAAGTACAGGATATTGTACTTATAAAGGAGGCATCAATATGATAGCTGTTAATTATACACATTTGAGAGAAAACATGAAATCTTATATGGATGATGTTACAGACAATTATGAAACTGTCATTGTGACAAGAAAAGATAACAAAAATGTAGTCATGATGTCTGAAGAAGGTTATAACAATTTAATGGAAAATCTTCATATCATGGAAGATAAAGCAAACTACGATTGGTTGATGGAGTCTAAAAAGCAGTTAGAAGAAGGATTAGCAAAGTCTCATCCTTTAATTCAGGTAGAAGATGATGAATAAACTTTTTACTCCCAATGGTTGGCAAGATTATATTTATTGGCAAACAGAAGATAAAAAAACATTAAAAAAAATTAATAAACTTATCGATGATATCAGTAGAAATGGTAACGAAGGTATTGGTAAGCCTGAACCTTTGATTGGAAACTTTAAAGGTTTTTGGAGTCGCAGAATTAATGATAAAGATAGATTAATATATAAAATTGATGAAGGAGCTATATATATAATTAGTTGCAGGCAACATTATACTGACCACTAAAGAAGTGAATTTTCACTTCTTTTTTTTGACCACTTAGTCTTATATTTTAACCACATACTTTTCATGACTATACTTTTAATATTCCTTGTGGAATAATAAAGCCATGAAAGTAAGAATCGAGATTGATGATTCATTAAACGAAGATGAAATCGTCATACGTACAAAAGAATATACTGAGGAATTGCGACAATTGATTTCTAATTTTAAATCAAAGCCTAGTATACAATTCTTTAAACAAGATACTGAATATTATCTAGATTTAGATGCGATTCTATTCTTTGAAAGTGATGATGGAACAGTCTATGCACACACAACCAATGATATGTTTTCTACAACACAAAAGTTGTATGAATTAGAAAATATATTGCCAAACTCCTTTTTAAGAATTTCTAAATCTACAATAGTGAATATTCAAAAAATATATTCTTTATCTCATTCTGTATCGAGTCATCTCATTACTTTTCAAAATAGTCATAAACAAGTCTATGTATCAAGAATGTACTACAAAGTATTAAAAGAAAGAAGGAATCATTTATGAAAAGAAATTGGTTTTGGGGCATTATTTGTATTCTAGGTGCCATATTAATTTTTGGAAACTTATTTGGAATTATTCAATTTAACCTTAGTCTATGGAAAATTGCTGGAACTCTTATCTGTCTATCCGTTATTATCGACGGAATCAAAGAAAGAAGCTTCTACAGCCCCTTATTTGGGATTGCGATTATTTTCTATCTATTCAAAGAAGATTTAGGTTTTGAAGATATTTCTCTATGGCTTCTATTATTAGCTACTTGGCTATTAGCTTGGGGACTTACAAGTATTATTCATCCAAAAAAAAGGCACATTGAAATAGAAGATATTGAATATTCCACAAATTCCATCATCAATGTTTCTGCTAGTTTCGGTGCAAAAGTTCAATATATTCAAACCAATGATCTACAATATGTGACCATTGATTCAAAGTTTTCAGGATTGAAGCTCTATTTTGATCAGGCTACCATTCAAAATCAAGCTACGATTGAAATTGATGGAAACTTTACAGGCATTCAACTCTATGTACCTAAAGAATGGAATGTACAAAGTCATGTTCGTGCCTTCTTTGGTGGAGTTGATGAAAAAGGACAGCCATCATCAAGTGGCTATCCTACATTAAATATCACAGGTCGTGTTCATTTTGGTGGAGTTGAAATTCATTATATCTAAGAAAGACAATCAACGTCTTTCTTTTTTATATTCCGCATCATTTTTTGCCAGAAGATACAAACAATATTGGTTCATACTAATGCCTTCTTCTTTGGCATGCATGGATAAGGATCTATGAAGGCTTTTAGGTATTCTTAATTTAAATTGTCCTGAATACGATTGTAGATCACTAGGAAGCGGAATCTCTTTCCCATCTTCTAACATACCTAAAATCCATGTTTCTTTTGCGTCTTTGGCTAGTTCTAACAAGTCATCTAATGAATCTGAACATGTCATACATCCAGGAAGATCCGGATAAGATAAGACATACCCTCCTTCATCTTTATCTTCAACAATTTCCATACGATACGACAGATTCATGTAGTAGTTGAGTTCTTGATTCATCTTCCTTCATCTCCTCTTCTATCACTGTTTTAATCATTTTTACATACACCTTTTTTATAGGTTTATGTCTTGGAATCACAATGCGACTACATCCAGGTTTTACAAACGAGTAATGACTCGATCCACCTTTAGGTTGTTTGATCTCATACCCATATTCTTTCATCACTTTAACTATTTCTTCGAAACGAATATCATGATCCAATTCTAAAAATCTTTTTAATAGCTTATCCCAAGAAAACATCTTTTCACCTCCATTATATTTGGTGTCAATCATCTTTTGTTGATGATTTCTTTCCTTAATTAAATCAGATGCATGTGAAAAAGATATTAAAAGTCAAAAAAAGAAGTCGTTAGACTTCTAATTCAACACATTTTCTTTCGAACTGTACGTATTGTACTGATCCATAATGGAATTAATACCAGTGTAGCTGCAACCCATGCAGTTTGATCGGCCCATGTGATCGCATTATATTTGAAAATAGGTACAAAACATAAGGCTACGATGCAACGTGCAATCATTTCTACAAAGCCTGCAAGCATAGCTCGAGCAGAATAGCCAAGGCCTTGAACGGACATTCTTGTTGTGATTAAAATTCCTAAAACAGGATAGAAGTAGCCCATTCTTCTTAAATATAAAGCACTCGCATTTAACACTTGTGATTCATTGGCGCTCACAAACATCATACTAAGAATTCTTCCAAAGAAAACCATTACGACACAGGCGAATACACCGTATAAAATACTCACCATTACACCTTTACGATATCCATCATGAATTCGATCTAACTTGCAAGCTCCATAGTTTTGGGAAAGGAATGTAGAAACAGCTGCACCTAATGCATCAAACGGACACATCATCAATGATTTAATACGCATACCTGCCGTGAAGCCCGAAACATAAATGGTTCCTAACGCATTATTTGCTGATTGCATGACCATAGAACCAATAGCTGTAATTGAAAATTGTAATCCCATAGGAACCCCCATTGCCAATAATTTTATCGAATGTTTCTTATCCATATAACGACTTGATTTAGGGACATGTAAAACATTGACTTTAAAAGCAATTAACAATAAACACAAAATACCACTTACGGCTTGTGCAAAAATGGTTGCGATGGCAGCTCCTGCACACCCCCATTTCAAAACAAGAATACAGAAAAAATCAAGGCCAATATTTAAAACAGCGGAAAAAGCTAAAAAGAAAAATGGCGTTTTTGAATCTCCAATAGCTCTTAAGATAGCTGATAAATAATTATAGAGTAATGTGAATGGTATTCCTGCAAATATGACAACTAAATAGGCATAGGCATCATTAAAGATTTCGTCATTCACTTGTAATATATGAAGAATGTCTGCACAAAACACAACGACTAAGATGGATATCACAAACGCTGTAATGACCGTCCATACAGCCCCTGCATAGATATAAGTTTGCATTTCATCGAGTCTTTTTGCACCATAACTTTGCGAAACCATAATTGCAAAGCCTTGGCATATTCCCATACAAAAACCTAGAATCAAAAATTGTACACTACTACTTGCCCCTACGGCTGCCAATGCTTTCGAACCTAGTGTTTGCCCAACAATAGCCGCATCGACAACGTTGTAAAATTGTTGAAATAAATTTCCTAATAATAATGGAATACTAAAATTCAAAATGAGTTTTAAAGTATTTCCCTCAATCATACTCTTTTGCATATTCCCTTTTTTAAACCCCATCAAAAAAGAAGTCATTTTATTGACTTCTTACCAAGCTAATACTTCAATTCCTTTTTCTGTAACTAGAATTGTGTTTTCCCATTGCGCCGATAACTTTCCATCTTTTGTATAAGATGTCCAGCCATTATCTTTATCAATGTATAAATCACGCGTTCCTTGATTGATCATAGGCTCAATAGTGAAGACCATACCTGGTGCAATAACCATACCTGTATTACGAATTCCAACATGATGTACATATGGATCTTCATGGAAAGCATTACCAACACCGTGTCCACAAAAATCAACAACAACACTGTAGCCATTTTTATGTGCATGTTCTTGAATAGCAGCACCAATATCTCCGATGTATCCCCAAGGACGTACGGCTTCTTTACCTATTTCTAGACATTCTTTAGTCACTTCAACTAAGCGTTTTGCCTCATCACTTACATGACCAATACAGAACATTCTAGATGCATCCGCAAAGTGTTTATGTACAATAGTAGTGCAGTCTACATTTATAATATCGCCATCTTTTAATACGACTTTTTCGCTTGGAATACCATGACAAATTTCATTATTAATAGATGTACAAACACTCTTAGGAAATCCTTCATAACCTAAACAGGCAGGGATTCCACCATGACTTGTTGTATAGTCATATACTAATTTATCGATATCTTCTGTAGTCATACCCGCACAGATTTTTTCTCCAACTAAATCAAGTACGGCATTATTGATTTTAGCCGCTTTTTTGATCCATTTTATATCTTCTTCAGACTTAATTAAATTATGACTAGGAACTATTTTACCTTGTAGTTTTAATACATTAATTGTATTGTCCCATTCTTCATGACAATGTTTATATTTTTTACCAGAACCACACCAACATGGACTATTCTTACCAATCATCTTGATCCTTCTTTCTATATATTCGTTAAACACAACTTATTATACACGAAAACAAGAAAAAAAGCTTCCGATTGATTCAGAAGCTTCTAAATGCATTATTCACCAAAATAACGTTTTAATAATCCAGCAAATGCCTTACCATGACGAGCTTCATCACGAGCCATTTCGTGTACTGTATCATGAATTGCATCTAAGTTTGCCTTTTTAGCACGAGTAGCTAAATCAACTTTACCTGCAGTCGCACCATTTTCAGCTTCTACACGCATTTCAAGGTTTTTCTTAGTTGAATCTGTAACAACTTCGCCTAATAATTCAGCAAATTTTGCAGCATGTTCTGCTTCTTCCCAAGCTGCTTTTTCATAATACAATCCAACTTCTGGATATCCTTCTCTATGAGCAACTCTTGCCATTGCCAAGTACATACCTACTTCTGAGCATTCACCTTCGAAGTTAGCACGTAAATCATTTTTAATGTCTTCATCAACATCTTTTGCGACTCCAACTACGTGTTCAGCAGCCCAAGTCATTTCGTCTTCTACTGGAACAAATTTTTCTTTTGGTTGTTTACAAGTTGGACATTTCCAATCTGCAGGAAGATCAGCGAATTTTACGCCTTCTTTTTCCTCGTCATAAATGTGTCCACAAATTAAGCATCTATATTTCATAAATAATCCTCCTCTTGAAATATACTATTTCCTCTTATGCATATACTATCGCATATTCATTTCAATATTTCAAAAGTTTTGCTCAACAATTTTTAAATTATAATTCAATCGTCAACATACGATCTTTTCCTGACATATCTTTATGTACAGTGATCGTTGCAGATTCAAAATATTCACGAGCTAAATTTGATAAAGCTTCACCTTGATCCCAACCCATTTCAAAGGCAAGGAAGGCTTTTTCATTCAATACAAGATGCGCTTTTTCAAATACGTCACGATAGAATTTCAATCCATCATTTCCACCAAATAAAGCTACATGCGGTTCATAATCCACAACACTTTGTTCCATCTTTTCTTCGCTAGGAATATATGGCGGATTACAAACTAAAATATCACAATGCAAATCACGATCCACAAATGGATCTAACATACTTCCACAAATGAAATTCACATTTGCGCCTAGTTTTTCATTGTTCTTTTGTGCAACCACTAAAGCTTCTTTTGAAATATCTGAAGCGATCACATCCATTCTAGGTTCTTCAAGATTTAACGTAATTCCAATAGCTCCAGATCCTGTTGCTACATCAAATACATTGACATGATCTTTATCGGCAAAATAATCATCAAACTTAGATAATACAAGTCCTACAAGTTCTTCTGTTTCGGGTCTTGGAATCAAAACGTCTTCATTCACGATAAAATCATATCCATAAAAACATTCATATCCCAATACATATCCTAATGGTTCTCCATTTTCCATCAAATGAATTCCTTCTAGATAGTCTGTTTGAATTTGTTCATTCGCTTCTTCATCCATAGAAATATATAAATTGATATCTTTTTGACGACACAATTCCACCATGAAAAGTTGAGCTGCCTGTTCGCCTTGACCAGCTTTGTAAAGACGTTCTTTACCTTCATTGATCAACGAATGATATGTACTCATTATTCTTTTTCTCCAGCAATTTTTGCTTGTTGATCAGCCAACTGTAAAGCAGCCATCAAATCATCTAAACGACCATCCATAATACGATCCAACTGATTGACTGTATATCCAATACGGTGATCTGTTACACGGTTTTGAGGATAGTTGTATGTACGGATCTTTTCTGCACGATCTCCAGTACCAATCTTTGTACGACGTTCTTTTTCGTTCTTTTGATCCAATTCACGTTGTCTTTCTTCATATACACGAGCACGAATTGTCATTAAGGCAGTTGCACGGTTTTCATGCTGACTACGACCATCCTGACACTTAACTACAATACCAGTAGGTTTGTGGACGATACGTACAGCTGAATCGGTTTTATTGATGTGCTGTCCTCCAGCTCCACTTGAACGCATTGTTTCAATTTCCAAGTCGTTCATATCGATATCAAAATCTTCAGCTTCTACTTCTGGCATACACAATACTGTAGCGGTAGAAGTATGGATACGGCCTTGTGATTCTGTCTTTGGCACACGTTGTACACGGTGAGAACCAGATTCAAATTTTAAAGTTCCATAAGCCCCTTCTCCATTGACTTTAAATGAAACTAATGAGAATCCTCCAGCTTCACTATCTTCCATTTCAATGACTTCTGTTCTCCAACCTTTTGCCTCTGCATATTTTGAATACATTCTAAATAAGTCTCCGGCAAAGATATTTCCTTCATCTCCACCAGCTGCTCCTCGAATTTCTAAGATTGCATTATGAGAATCGTTAGGATCTTTTGGTACTAGAAGCAATTCTAAACGGTCTAAATAATTTTGGATTTTTGGTTCTAATTCTTCCAATTCCATTTGTGCCATTTCACGAATTTCTTTATCTTCCTCTTTTGAAAGAACTTTAGCCTCTTCTAATTCCTCAACTGCCTTTTTATATTCTTCGTATGTTTCTACAATAGGTGTCAACTCATTTTGTTCACGCCCCAATTTTGCCATTGTCTTACGATCTGATACAACATCACTTTGCATCATTAAATCATTGATTTCACGATAACGTTCAACCATTTTTTCTAAACGCTCATCCATTTTTGCCATAAATATACATCCTTTCTCTATAATTTTTATATCTTGAGTGTTTTACCACTTAAAAAACGCTTTATTTTAGCGATATACCCCATCTATTTTAATATAAAGAACACTTATTGTCGATGAAAATTGTCCTATTACGCAATTTTTAAAGATAAGAGTATAATATGAGATATGAAAAGAAAAAGAAAAGTTAAAAAGACATCATTTAAGCTTATTATTATTCTATTGATTCTAGTATTTGTCGTTATCCCATTTACCATTTTAAAAATGACAGAAGACGGACAATACTATGTCGAAGATTTAAGCACAAGTGAAGTGCAAGCTTCTTATAAACATTATATTTTTGCATCCTTAAAAATGGATACAACAGACTCTAAATATACATGTATTAAAAATGAAGATGGTAAAGTATTACGACTTAAATCAGGAATCGTGAATTTAAAGACGAAGGATGTAACCCAAAACACAGAATACACTACAGATACTAAAGAAACAGGGTATGTGAACGGAAATTATGGTGCAGATGCTCAATATCTAGGAACAAGCTTTAATGGAAAGAAGGTTCACTTTAAAATCAGCGGGGTTCAAGCTTGGACGGATATTAATAATGTTGAATTATACTTATATAACGACTCCTATATTTTATCCACATATTATGTTTATAACCATTCCCTTATTCATACAATTTCTACAGATCTTTTTCAAGGAAATGTGAATTCTATTGCGATTGGTCCTGCTCCTAAATTCATGAAGGAAGATACAATCTATTATTCATATGATGGTCACTATTTTTATACGAACTATGAAAACCTAGTTAATGATAATAAAGTGAATAAAGATCCTTACTATAATTATTATCAATATATTCCTCATAGAACTACTTCCTATTTAAATAATTCTATATATAATGCATATCTAGATCAATATGGTGTTAGTGATGAATCTGCTCTATATAATCAGGCAGATCTATTCTTTAAAGTTCAAAACAAATATTCAATCAATGCGACTATGATGTATGCCCTAGCGCTAAACGAGAGTGGTCTTGGACTTAGTCAGTATGCGCTTGAATATCATAATTTATTTGGGCATGCGGCAATTGATGAAAATCCAGATAATGCGGATCAATATAGTTCATTAGCCGAATGTGTAAAACAACATGCCTATAATTTTTTACAACAAGGATACTTAAATCCAAATGATTCAAGATATCATGGTTCGTGGTTTGGTGATAAGGCAAGTGGTATAAATGTCAACTATGCATCTGATCCATATTGGGGTGAAAAAGCTGCAAGTTTTTACTATCACTTAGATGAAGGTGGTATTGACCAAGAAAAGAATCCTATTAAGACAATACAACTATCTAAGGATTTAAAGGTATATGCACCAAATAAAAAAGATGTTCTTTACACATATAAAAAGGGAAATATTGTATCAATTCATATATTAAAGAATGAAATTGGATACTATAAAATATCAAGTGAAGCTCCTGTCAAAGATAATGATTTGAATGTAAATTCTAAATATAAAAATAGTTATGTATATATCAAGAAATCGGATTTCAAATAAAAGAAAACCATTTTAAGTGTTGGCGTCTTAAAATGGTTCCTTTTTGTTTATTATTATTTTTTAGGAGAGAGATATGAATATTGGTTTATTTCTATATTCATTGCCTTATCTTTAAGGCACTTATAGAATATCATTCTATGTTGTCATAAATTTAGTATAACTTTGGTAAATGTTGTGAAATCAGATTGAATTATGTGAAATTGTCAAAATGTGCATCTTTTCTAAAATTTCCTTCTTTTTTTTTCGTATTAGAGAGAGGAAAGGAGGGATCATCTTGAATTCGATTGATATTGAGTCTAAAAAGTTTTTAGGACAACCAAAAAACTTTGTCTCGATCTTTAATGCACTTTTATTTGATGGGAAGCAAGTGTTAAAGCCTGAATATCTTAAGGATGAAAATAGTGAACTTGTCATGAATGTTTCTAGTAAGCATGTGGATATCATCAAGCGGTATGAGGATGGTACATATTTGGATTTGTTCGTGATTGAAAGCCAAAGCTATGTGGATCCGTCTATGGTCGCAAGAGTTATGGAATATGAAAGTGTTGCTCGTATGCGTTATATTCGTCAAAACTTTAAGAAGCATGTACCTATGCATACAAGACTTCCCATGATTTTAACAGTCGTCTTATATGTGGGTGAATCCAAGTGGAATGCTGCTAAAAGATTGAGTGAGCTAGAAATCATTCATCCTGGATTTGAAGATATGTTCAATGAGTTTAAACTGAATCTGATTGAGCTAAACACAAATCACAAGTATAATACAGGTGAAAAGGCAACACAGGACTTTTTTGATCTATTGCGTATGATCTATAGAAAACAGATTTTAAAAGAAGATCTAGATCGAGAGTTTAATCGTGATGCATTGTATTTTGCGTATGTAGTGACTAAGAACAAAGAGTTATTGAATATCTACCAGAAAAATGAAAAGGGTGATGTAAAAGTGTGTAGAGCATTAGATGAAATGTTTGAAGAATCGACAAACAAAGGAATCCAGATGGGTATCAAGCAAGGAATTGAACTAAATCAATTTGAAGTATATCAAACTATGCTAGACAAAGGTTTCAGTGTTAAAGCTATCGCATCAATCTTCTCAGTGAGTGAAGAATCAATTAAAAAGCTATTGATGAAAGCTTGATTGTAAAGAATGCACATATTGTATGCATTCTTTGCAAAGTGTTAAACGTGGTGTAAAAAATACACAAATCAAAATAGCGATTAAAATGCTTGTAAGAAATAATCAAACGCTTGAAGAAATCTCTGAGATTGTTGGTTTAGATTTAAATACATTAAGAGAACCAAAAAAGTGTATTTGATTGAAATGCGGTCGGTGATAATGGAATTGAAAAAGGAAATTCATATTAAAATGTGAATTTCCTTTTTTACATTATTTTATCATTCAATTAAATCATTGATTTAATTGTTCTATATAAATCATCTGCAGTTAGTTGGAATTCTTTTTGAAGGAAATCTGGCGTTCCTACTTGTCCAAAACGTTCATCTACACCATGACGTTTAAATGGAACATTTACTCCATTTTCCATCAAAACTTCTGCAACAGCACTTCCAAGTCCACCATAAATCGAATGATTTTCAAACGTAACAACAGCCTTTTTACCTTTTGATTCAGATAACACTAAGTCAATGTCTAAAGGTTTAATACAATACATATCGATTACTTCTACTGAATATCCTTCTTCAACTAATTTTTCAGCACAATCTAATGCATCGCTTACCAACTGGCCAGATACAATAATTAGAATATCTTTACCTTCTCTTAAAACATTTCCTTTGCCTAATTCAAAAGTTGAATCTGGTGTATACACATTTCTAACATCTTTACGGTTTGCACGAATATAATGTACACCTTCATGTTTAGAAAGTTCTTTTACAACCCATCTTGTTTGTGTTTCATCACAAGGATCCACAATGATTGAACCTGGAATTTCACGCATCAAAGCCACATCTTCCCAAGTTGTATGTGTACCTCCATTAGGTCCTACAGTAAATCCTGGGTCTGATCCATAAATATTGATTGTATTATGTGCATATGCACCTGATAAATAAATCTGATCATAAACTCGACGTGTTGCGAAAGGTCCAAATGTATGTACATAAGGAATAAATCCTTCACTTGATAATCCACATCCAACGCCAATCATATTTGCTTCAGAAATACCACATTGAATGAAATTTTCCGGATTTGATTTTTTGATATTTGTGAACTTACTAGCTCCACCCAAATCGGCTTCCATAGCAACTACTTTATCATTTTCTTTGATTAGTTCTTGAATACTCTCAACAACTGCAACACGTAATTCTTTACCTTTTTCACTACGATTTTCTACTAATTTATACATGTTGCTCCTCCTCTTCAATTTCCTTTTTTAAAGAAGCTTTAGCCTCGTCAGTTGCTCGATTCACTTCTTCTGTATTGAATTTTACTGAGTGATTATCCAAAAGTTCTTCAAAGAACTTAACACCTTGACCTTTGATTGTATCCAAAACAATACATACAGCTGAATCAGTCACTGATTTAGCTTTTGTGATAGCTTCATCAATCGCATCTAAATCATTTCCTTTGACAGTTTGTGTATTAAAACCAAATGCCTTCATCTTAGCTTCAATGCTAAATGGATTCATAACATCTTTTGTATATCCATCTAATTGACGTTTGTTGTCATCAATGATAACGATACAATTATTCATTTTGTAGTTTGCCAAGTATTGGAAGGCTTCCCAACATTGACCTTCATTTAATTCACCATCTCCAACAATAAGATATACATAATTATCGCTATGTTTCATCTTTAACGCTGTAGCAATTCCTGCAGCTGTACTTGTTCCTTGACCTAATGATCCTGTCGTCATATCGACTCCAGGTGTTTTTGTTCGGTCTGGATGACTAGGCAACATAGTTCCACCATCATTTAATGTCATTAACTTTTCTTTATCAAAGAAACCACATTCACTTAATGTTGAATACCAAACTGGTCCTGCATGTCCTTTTGACAATACAACGCGATCTCTTCCTTCCCATTTTGGATTTTTAGGATCATATTTCATTTGTTTCCCATACAATACCGCAAATAATTCAACCAAAGATAAAGAGCCACCTAAGTGTCCATAACCTCTATGTTGTAACATATCCAAAATGTCATAACGCACTTTTTTTGCTAATATTTCTACTTTTTTATCCATAAGTAAATTTACCTCCTTCTTTAATCTTTTAAACAGTTGGAGATAAACTC
>ERZ791923.469-NODE-469-length-59328-cov-42.929394_pt1 | contig 59328 bp, 101 predicted proteins | sample MGYA00510133_ERZ791923 | MGnify/ENA primary metagenome ERZ791923 (study PRJEB30046, sample SAMN00792106) | human gut metagenome | study: EMG produced TPA metagenomics assembly of the A metagenome-wide association study of gut microbiota in type 2... | reverse complement strand
TCTTAAAGCACTGAATAATTACCTGTTCATACGGCAAATCAATCGTGCCGTCCTGTGATATAACTCTCATAGACTCCTCCTATCTGAAAAACAAAAACCAAACCAAAGCAACGAAAGCATCAACAAACAGTGCAATCGATAAGATAGCTAAAACAACTCTTCCGAACGTAAGCTTATATGGAACTCCGAGATTGTGAAGTGCCTGCTCTTGTGGAGATATGTTTGAAGCAACAATTTTTCCGATAACAAACCATAACGCGAATAACAGAATCGCCAATTTAACAAAAATCATAATGCCCTCCTAATTCTTCATAAAATCCGGAACGTCAGCATCTGTAGAAATCTTTCGATCATCTTTCACCGGAACTTCTACATCAAAATGCGCTCCAACCGACTTCTCAACGCCATCTTTCACTGATTCCTTTACTTCTGCATCTGCAACAATGAAGTCCTCTGAATTGGCGTTTTCGGCAATATCTTCCTGCGTCTGCTGATAAGTTTCATCCATCTGCATAAGTGACTGTGTAGCCATAGCGTTAAGGTCTTTCGGGTGTTTCTTGATTGCGTTATTACGCATCTTGCGGACAATCATAGCTTCGGAAGTTTCTCTCCACGCCGCGCTCATATAAGGTCTTGCCACTTCACAAGCAAGCATTTCTTCCAATGTCTTGCATCCGAGAAGTGCACTGATAATCTCGTCCTTTTTAGCCTTAATTTCAGCCTTTTGCTTGTCGGTTGCCTTGCGCTTATTCTCGCAAATTCCAAACGTTTCATTCAAAAGATTGTTGCGCACATGAGCCAAAAGGTTTCCTTTTACACCTTCTCGTTCCGCAATCATGTATTCAATCTTTCCACCGTCCATCTCGACCGGGTAAACGACACGGATTACTTTCTGTGACAATCCTTTTTCTTCCCACTCTGGAGGAGTGATTTCAATACCCTTATGCTTCGGGTATGAAAATTCATCTCCTTCTTTCACAAGCCATACCGGATAGACTTTTTTAACGCCAACACCGAAGTTGCGAAGAAGTGCATCGTTTCCGTCTCCCTCGATTCCCATCTCAACCTCTTTATACCAATTTCCATTGGCATCCTGCTTATTTCTTAACTGGAAATAACACTCTCTCGGTACTGCATTTGCATTAAGTTTAAGGCTGGAAACCTGCCCGATAATCTGCCGCAAATTAGAACCATTCAGATTTTCCATAGCTGCCTTATTTGATGTAACAAGGTTGTAAATAGCACTCATAGATGCCATAACGCATTGCTTTGAATAATCGTCAAATACAAGACCATGTTCCTCGAAATCTCGCTCCATAAGTCCGGTGTACTGGTTTGCGTAGAACGAAAGCCTTGTATTCATTTCCTGCTTAACTGAAACTTCCTGTTTCTTTGTTTCTGCCATAATTATTTATCCTCCATTTCACTTAAAAATGTTTTGAGAGCTTCTACCAAGCGTTCTTTTTGTCCTTTCCTAAATGCTTCTTCACCTTTCTCAGTCAGCTCCTTATCACTTGCTTCCTGCAAAACAAGGTTGTATTTCTTCTCTCCGAGAACCTTCCTTAATACTACTAAAAGACTTTCAAATTCAGCCATGATAACCGGCTCTCTTCCATTTACTTCTACTGTTCCAAAATCTGATTTAATCATCTCTGTTCCTCGCTTTCCTAAATCTCATTAAATGCCTGTACTGCGAACAACTCATTTGGAGTCTTTGCATACACATTGCCGTCAACTACCACAAGGTAATCAGCACCCTCTTTCTTAAGTTTCACCTTGCATGACTTACCATTTACATAAAATCTCTTTGTTTTGATAACCATATCTATTCCTCACTTTCTTCAAATTCTTTTAACTGCTCCGCTAACTTCTTACACTCATCCGCAACATATTCTTCGGTGCGGATAACATCATCGATCTGATATTTGCTTTCTACCATTTTCCGTAGTTGATACTCTTTTCTATGGCTCGGAAACTTCTGTATCGCATAATCAAAATCCGACTTATCTCCTGCATGTGCGCAATCAAATCCGAACCACCACAAATCACTCTCGATTGGATAACTTGAATGCTCTCCACCGCCTGCATATGTAATGCCACCGTGACACTGAAAATATGCTTCAATTTGGATTCTTTCATCTTCATCAAGGCAAGCACCAAGCAAAGGGAAAATTCCGCTTACTTCTCTGTCCCCGACATCGGCTTTCTTGATTTCAAGGTGGTCACTATAATCCTTTCCGTATAATGGATGATTCTTTGGAATGCCGACATAACCGCATCTATGCCCGATACTTCCAAATATGACAACGCATTTGTAGCCCGCGTGTTCAAACTCACGCTCGATGATATATCTGTCACTCATGTGCAACCTCGCTTTCTTCACACTTCTTCACAACTGCCACCTTATCAGCACCATAGGTCTCCACCCACTTCATATCCACGGTTTCATCCGTGACCGTCAGCTTTGCACCCTTGGCGTTTACAACCGTGTCACCAGCTTTCACAGAATCCTCGGTGCGATACACGTAGCTTCTCGTACTGTTTGGGAATTTCGCTTTGATATACTGCATAATTATCTCTCCTTTTTCACATATCCATTTGACAAATTTTCAAGAATACGCAAAAGTCTTTCGTTGGTTTCTGTGGCCTTTCTAAGTTTTTCTATAAGGCTATATTTATTACGCTCAAGGTCATTTACCTTTGTTCGCAAATCTGAGTTTTCAGCCTTCAATTTTTCAATATCATCCATTTACACGACCTCTCTTTCCTTTATTTCTCATATCTTTCTCGCAATACGGAAGAGAACAATGTCCGTCTCTTCCCCAGAACCCCTTACTTGCACTCTTCCAACGCTTGCATGACATACACCGTGCATCCGGCTGTGTGATGTTGTTTTTTGTACCTACTCTTGACATTCTACACACCCTCCACTTTCAACTGCTTGTCCTCTGATACTGTCAGAAGAATTAACTGTGTATCCATATCCGGCACATTAAACTCATTCAGCGATTCCGCATTATCAACAAAAATAGGCACGCTCACGCCGTATAACTCGCTCAATGAGCGGATAATATCGAGTCCGGCTACGATTCTGTGACCACTGTTCAAAGTCGAATACGGTACGCCATTCACGGTACACTCACAACAATCTTTCATGCCGCCATTTAACTGCATTTCAAACAGCTTAAAGTTTACTGTCTTAAAGTGGCTATTGATAGATTCAGAAACCTTATCCAGTTTGAAACGAATGAACTCTTCCAAGAGGTAAAGCATCTGTTCCTGGTCGGCAACTTTCTGCCCGATTTCTTTCTGTTCGTCTCTAAGTGTTTCGATGCGGTCATCAATCGCAACATTGTTAGCCGCCTGCGCAATAACCTTGTTCACCTCTTCAAGCTGACTCTGCAGATCGGCTTTCTCGGCCTTTAAATCAGTAACAACCTTGTCTACGCCCTCGGATTCCAGCTTGGCAATATCAGCAAGAATCTTGTCATGCTCTGCTTTCAGCTTCATATATTCTTCATTCTGTGAATAATCAGCTTCACTTGGGATCTCGGATAACTGCTTTGCATAATCATTCTGCTTTGCAAGTTCCTTGGACCCCTGCTCTTTGAGTGCCACAATATCTTCCTGCAACTTGGCGTTTTCCTTTGTCAATCGCTCAATATCATCCTTGCAAGCGTTGCCCTTGTCAATCAGACCTTTAAGTTTTGCGCCCTTTGCATCATCAAATGCTTTGCGTGCATCCTCTAACTGCTTGGTGGCACGTGCCTTGGCATCTGCCTTTTTCTGCTCAAAATCAGCCTTTATCTGCTCAATCTTCTCTTCTGGCAACTTCTGGCCGCATAAGGAACAAACCGTTGTGGACTCATCGAACGTCCACTTGGATTCGTCAAAGAGATATGGCATTTCATCAAATGCCTTGGAAAATTCTGCATTGTATTCAACACCAAGATTTTTCCGCTCTGCATCTGTATCGGAAATTGTCTTCTCATTTGCCTTGATCTGATTTTCCGCAGACTGAATCTGATTATGTAAGTCATTGAATTCTCGTGTTGCATCATCCTTGGCACTGTCAAGACCTCTACGTTTTGCGGAAAGTTCGTCATTCATGACCTGCATAATGCCGGACATATCAAATTGCAACTGTATTTCTTTTCCACGGAGTCTGCCAATCTCGGTTCCGGCATTTCCCATACGATCGTCAACAGCTTCAATCTTCCGCTCCAGGTCAGCCTTTAACAACTCCTGCTCTGCCACATCCACATCAACCTTGGATTTCTCGGCTTCATCAATGCGCACCGGAATTTCAGCCTGCTTCTTCTTCCATTCAGATAATGCCTTGGAAAACTTGGCACGAATATCATCCGTTGACGGTGCTTTCTCCAATTCTCCAATCAGCGGTGCATACTTGGCATCTGACTTTGCCAGCTCCACATCAGAAAAATCGGCAATAAGTTTCATAAGAATGTCTCTCTGTTCTTTCCATTTCAGAGAAGAAAAATACTGCGGATTTGTCAGCATCTTAAACATTTCCTCGCTCTGCGCCAAACCGGAAATATAAGACTTAAATTCAGCTTCACTCTTCGGATAACCGTCAATCTCAAATGAATTGATATTTCCTTGCAAAGTAACGGTGTCGGTACCGCGCTTCTTAACCCAATTCTGCTTCTGAACCTTGGAAAGCTCTACTTCCTTACCATCTACGTCCAAAACTGCTACAACCTTGATTTCCACGTTATCTATGCGCTTTCCGTCCTTATCTAATGGACGAACATTGAATTTTTCCTCTCCGGCACTGTTCTTGTTAAAAAGCAACCATGAAAATATGTCAAAAATCGTGGTCTTTCCGGACGCATTCTGTCCGCTAATCTTTGTCTTTTTCTCCCCAAATTTAATGTCAATGCTCTTAATGCCCTTGAAGTTCTCCCCATGTAACGATTTTAAAATCATTCGCATTTTTGTCTCACCCTTTCTTTAAATTCTCTTTTCAGCCTATCGAAATGCTTTTCGTTCTCCATATATCCGCTCAAATTTTCGATTGTCAGCATACCTGCTGTGCCCTGTTTGCATCCGTGCAATTTGATGTTAATCTCATGTTCTTTTGTAATGTATCTGTGTAACATGTTGATATGTAACTTGCACTCAATCAGTTCTTCATACTCGTCTTTTGGAACATAAACATATTTTTTCTTTCCCATGTTACACCCCCACGATTCCTTTTATTGACAACTCATATGTAACTTTTTCCACAACGCGACCATCTTTACACGTTTTCTTGTATCTCCGGCTCTGCAATCTTCCGTATGTGCTTACCCTATCGCCTAAAGCAAGCGAGTCCGTATATTCTGCACACTTTCCCCATGCGATACATGTGATCAAATCCTCTTTTCCATTCTCTCTTAAGGTTTTGAGTTTCACATCACAGATTTTTCGACCAAGTGGCGTTTCCCTAAGTTGCTTTTCCTCGATAATTCCATCAAGACTTACTTCATTCAAAGGGCTATCATCCTCTGGCTTTGTGATTGTATCAGCCATAACATATGTAAGAATAGCTTTTCCGGATCCTGTTTTTACGTGCCGGGTAATTATCTTTCCCTTGACGCATACCGTTCCGCTAATTCCTGTATCGCTGATTTCTTCATCAAACAGTACCGGAAGTATATCTGCAACACCGCTTCTTCTTTCAACTCCGATAAAGAATTTATAAAAAATCTTACCGCTTGATTTATGGCTTTCTCTTGGTGCTGATACAACATCACCGATCAGTGTTATTTTGTTCTCCATTGCTTCTCCTTTCCATTTCTCTGTCAAGAACCTTTTCAAAATTCTCTTTATCATTCTGTTTCTTTCGTTTCCCTGCCAAAAGTTCAGCAAGCATACGCTTTTCTTTCGTGGAACATCTCGTGCCACTTATATACACAACGCCTACCATGCATCCTCTCTCATTCTGCGTTTTCTCTTAATTCGCTTGTCAAGTTCGGCTCTCTTCCGGTCTACTTCCGACCAGTAATACATAATTGCCGCGATTACCGCACCGGCTACAAATTTAATAGCCGACATATCCCCGGACGCTCCCTCACTATCCATATAACACGCGGCAACCAAGGAATACTCCATTGCAACCGCACCTATGATGAATTGGATTACCTTTTTCATTCATTCCCCTTTCTGCCACTTTATAATTTAGTACCAGTCAGAAACAAACGTTCCGAGTAACGGACATACAACAATATCTATAAAACGCACAGAACCATCTTCCATGGAATATGTAAAAGCCATTGCATGTGTGTAAGTCGAATCTCCCGTCTGTATCTGTGCATCTCTTACAGAAACTCCATATGTTGTTTCCTCGTCAACGAAAATGCTTGAAAAACTTTCCGCAGAGTCAACCTTTGCCAAATAGTTGTCACCACTACGAATTACCCTTGAATTAACTTTCTGAAATTCAAAATTGCTCATTTTAATTCTCCTTTCCATTATGTGTTTCGTTTTCCTCGCCCTGCTCACTATGTTTCGAAGCAGAACTCTCAACCATTCCAAGGACATATCCTTTCTGAAAATCTGTCATATTCGGAATGGCATCACGAAGTTTTTCGACAACTCGCTTTTCTTTTTCACTCATTGAATTCACTTCCTTTCCATGATATAATTCCTTAAAAAACTTAAGGAGATTTCCATATGCGCTACATACCTACTCGTCCACAATTGGATGGTTTTTTCAACAAATCCGTCACAGACATCGAAATGCCTAAATACGAAGATGGCAAATCCCCGATTGAGATGCTAGAAGCACAAACCGCTTTCATTGAGCAAACAAGCAAAGAGCTTCATGATATTGCCGACTCCGCAAAGATGCAGGCTGAATCAGCAAAAGAAATTGCGGAAAGTTCTAAGGCTCAATCTGAAATCGCAGTAAAAACATCTAGCAAGGCAGATATCAAAGGATGGATTGCGGTTACTGTATCAGTCTTGGCTTTTATATGGAGCATAATTTCGCATTTCATATAAAAGAATTGATTACAACAAAAATCAAAGTTAAGATTGACACCACTAACGCAACGTCTGAAATACTTGGTTTTTTCACTTTTGTCCCCCCCTTCTTGTACTTTGTACATTCTTATATTAGTACATTGTACAATCTTTGTCAATAGTTATTTTTGTACAGTGTACAATTTTTGTCGTTGACATTTGTGATTGTGACTTGTATAATTAAGTTGAAAGGAGGTGTTAATATGAAGGAGCGCCTAAAGGAGATAAGAAAAAGCAATCCTAATGGGAAAACACAGGAAACATTTGCAAATTACTTGGAAATATCAAAAGAAAACATTTCTAGCTATGAATCCGGAAGAAGAAATCCATCAGATGCATTTATCAAACTTGTATGTGAGAAATGCAATGTTAATGAAGATTGGCTTCGCACCGGAAACGGAGAAATGTTTATGCCGGAAACAAAAGATGAGCAAATTTCAAAAATGCTTGCAGATGTTATGAAATCAGAAGAAGGAAATTTTAAAAAGAAATTGATTTCTGCGCTAGCACAGCTAGATAAAGATGGTTGGGATAAACTAGAAGAATTTGTTGATATGATTTCAGAGAAGAAATAAAAATAAGCCAAGGGCAATGCGCAAACCCTTGGCTTTCTTCTTATTTTAACAGTTCTTTTACAAATACGTATATGGCTCGAAGCCATCTAGCATTGTCGCATTTTTCAATGAGTTTAATGATTTCATTTTTGTAGTACTCTTCTCCCAACTTCAAAACCCCCAATCATGTGCCCTATGTAGCGATACAGATATTACAGAACGTATGTTCGGCATAGTCAATCCCCAATTATGGGCGGAGCCATGCCAAGCCCCACCCATGCCAGAACTTGAAGTGTCCTTTCGGACAAGTCCATAGTATCACTACAATATGCATGATTTCAACATTTTTCGGTCGCAAATTTCGACAGAAAATGTCATTGCAGAGAAGCGGAAAGCTGTTTCTCAATCTCTTCTTGCACTTTTGCGCGCCAACGCATCGGCACTTCATCAATCGTCATTTTCTTATCTACAAGAATACGTCTCACGTAGAATTTAACCATATCCTACACCTCGCTTTCTGCGGCAATGTTTGCCAGTTCTTGGATTGCTTCTGCGTTTGCTTCATGTCCAGCTTTCAGCTCATCGATGGTTTTCTCCATCTCAGTCTTAGTCCTCAAGCTTACAGTAACTGTATATGTACCATCTTCTACTCCATCCTTACCCCCATTCGGCATATATGAGAATCCCTCATACTTAAGATCATCATACTCACCGGAAGTCTGACCGTTGTGTGTGAATGTGACCTTTGAAATATTCTCTTCCGTAAATGCTTCCGTAATTGACTTGATTCCGTCAAAATCTTTCGACCGAATCTGAATATTTCCGAGGCTCGCTCCATCGGCGATCTCGAACTCTGTTTTGTTTTTCAAAATAATTTTGTCCATAATTTTTATTCCTTTCTATGTGTAAATTTACGGGTTACTAAACTTATTTAAACGGCAGTTTAAATGACAAATTTTCACAACAAGATTTAGTATCAAATTTATCTGATATCAAAGATATTGGGATTTATTACATTCATGGCTCTTCAGAAATGCCGAGTGTAACTGGTTGGTATGTCATTTTATCATTTGCTAAACAAGATGGAAGCATAATCCCAATGATTGCTATGGATCAATTTTCAGACAATATATATTATGGGCGTTTATATAAAGGAAATAACGGATACCAGCTTACATCTTGGAACCATCTATAGATTCGACAAAGGTATTTTACTCCAACCTAACAATGCGTTGCCAGTAGCTCGACCAACAAGCAGAATATCCAAGCCCCAGCCTACAAGCGGAAAAGCAAGTGCAGATATTCTCCAACTATTTGTTTTTGAGAATATAAAAATGCATCCAAAGCCATTATTAAAATTCTCATGTTCTCCAAAAACCTCTTTGTTTAAAGCGTTATTCCCGTTGCTTTCTACAATTTGGATCAAACAAGTCTGATTTTCAAGTATTTGTGAGCTTGTTAAAGTGTTTTCTTGTCCAAGTACCAACTTACTTATTAAACTGCCGTTTAAATCACTTAACTGTTTCGCCAGTGTTCCATCCAGATTAGGGTTCGCCTGCCGCGCATCAAGTGCGAAGCCTTCCACTGTTGTTACCTGGTTATTTACGATACTTTCCGGTTGCAGCGCACTTCCGATTTTATCCTTTAATGCATCTGCCAACTTTATGACGTTTTTCGCTTCGTCCAATGTAATTGTGGTTCCATCCAAGTTAATGCTAAGCGTTCCACTCTCATCTACGCTCATGCTTTTCCCGTCCGGTTTTACAATTCCGGCTTCCTCTGTTGTTGCGATTGCACCAGCACCACCTACAACAGACTTAGACCAGTATTCCGTATTGCTCGTTGCCGTTCCTGCCGGAACATTCTTTTTTGCAAAATACAATGTGTTATTATGAGTTACCGCATCCAATCTCTTATATGTAGCATTTGCGCTCCACTCGCCTTTAGGCACGATTGCTACTCTTCCTGCTATAGCCATTTAAGCCACCTCCCAATTCAAATTTCCGTTATTATCAACGGTAAAGTTATACGCTGCATTATCTGTGTAAATTAACTCTCCATCATCGTTCAAGTCAAATTCTGCCATTGTCAATTTCTTGTTAATCTCGCTTTCGATTCCCTGCACCCTGTCTGCGCTGTCCTTGGCATCTGCGGCAGATTTTGCCGCGTTGGTTTCGGACACCCCTGCGCTTTTGGCAGATGCTACCGCCTTGGCAGATTCCACTTTAATATCTGCAAGATAATCCGGGCGCAGATGCTTTTCTTGGATACTTCCCTCTTTCACGATTGCGGACACCTTACCGTCGCTGCCGATTGCAAATGCGATTGTATCAGAATCCAAGAACTCATATTCTGTAATCAATGTGGATAAATCTACATTCTGCGTTGTACCATCATCTAGCGTTATCACAAGTTGCTGTGCCTGCGGGTTGTACTTGAAGTTTACCGCCAGTTTTTCCAATTTTGTGTCAATCACAGCCTTGGAACCATTCATCTTAACCACCGTCAGCGTTCCGTTGGATTCATCCCAAAGGATTTCCTTTACAAGTTCGTTAGCTTTGGTCAAGTCAACTTTAGACGCATCCATAGCAACCACACGATCATCCAGATTGTCAATCGCCAAGTCCATCTTATTAAGATTGGATTCATTTACCGCTGTTTTTTCACTTGGAAAATTCTCCCAGTTGATACGACTATATATTTTCTGCATGGCTCACACTCCTTTCTAACGCTGATAATCTGCGTTCCAGATCTTCGTTTTTCTGCTGCAAAAGTTCGATTTCTTTCTGCTGCATCTGGATCATCTGTATGTGCATTGCATGGAGATTTTCCTTGTCGATTTTCCATGTCTTTAAATCTCCGTGAATTGCTTTTTCATCCTCTTCGGCATCTTCTTTTAGTACAAGTCCGCTATCGGACAATCCGGCATCCTGCAAAATCTTCTCTAAATCCTGCGCAATTAAACCAAACTGCAAGCCTTTGTGCTGCGTGATGTATCCGGATTTCCATGTGTATTCAACCGGGCACATTGCCATATACACGCTTTTAATATCCCTTAATGATTGTATATTATTTTTCAATCTTTTGTCGGAACTCGGAATAGAAATCAAAAGACCCTCGATATCCAAGGTACTTTCCCTCGAACCAAAATCAGACACTTTATTAAAGTGTCTGGGCGAATACTTGGTTGTAGAGCTATCATTAAGTGTATAATCTACATCTGTAAAATACCCACTTGGCAATTCGCTTTTGGTTGCGTAGTCGCTCAGCGAATTGTCAACATAACTTTCTGTCGCCAAGTTTTCCCCGTTTGCGTCAGTAACAGATAATAAGTCCAACTTAACATTCTGCAATAACGCATTATTTCTTCCGTCATGCCCTAATATCTCTACCCCAGATACCTCACCACTGTCAAAAAGCAGAGATTCTATTATATGTACTCGTCCGCTACCGTCCAGTTCAAAGTTGTTACATTCTACAATCAATCTGTTTCCTCGTAGCACAATTTGGTCAGCACTGGCATTGATCATAGAAATAACTTGGTCGTTCTCGTCTCTGCCTAACTTCAATTCCAGTGATGCGTCTAATTGCCCTTCTGCCTTTTGTGCACGATCAACTTCTGCTAAAATGCTTTTTGCGGTCTGCTCAAACTTGGTATTTGTCTGTTCTTCTAAATCCTCATAAGTGGATTGAAGATGGTCTGCGTTCCTCTCTAACTTTCCGGTACGTCTTTCCACGCTTTCAAGTGTTTCTCTGATAGAATTAACCTTTGCGGAGTGTGTCTGCGTACCCTGTGCCGAGATTGAATCTCTCTTGCTCTGTACTCCGGTTAGGGTGCGTTGCAATAGATACGTTTCAACAATCTCTCTTGTGGTATTGAACCGGATTGGTTCCCCAAGTGTCAGACATGGATTGCCGACACAAGTGCAACTTTTAATCGGCGTATATGCTGCCTGTGCCATAATCGGCAATAGGTTATTTGCAATCTGTTCCAGCTCCGCTCCGGTCTTGTCTGATACAAGAAAGTTTCCTGTAATCGAATAGTTGTTTCCGGCAGTTCCAACAATAGCACCGGCGTTATCATTGCTTGTCTTGATTTCAAGCTGCGTAATTGCCTTGCTTTGAAAGTCCTCGTAATCAAACGTGATGTAGTGTCCGGTCATGGACTCTGTGTTTGCATCAGACGGAAATAAATTGTCTGCCGGGAACAAATCTTCTGCCGGATAAAGCGCGCTTGCGATTGCTTTCAGAAAGACATACTCAAACTTGCCATCTCGGTTGATATTACCAAAGCATCCGTTAATCTCACAGATTGCCGTTACAACCGTTTTTCCACTGATAGAGGACTCTTCTGTAACCGCGCTTGAATCGTCCGTCTGTGTGGCTACAATCGTCTTATTGACTGTCATGGAATCGTTAGGCAATGTTGCTACCGCCTGTTCAATTCCGAGATATGCAAAGAAGCTATCTCTGAACTGCTTAAGCGTCATGGGAAAGCTAAGTCCTGCATACCAAGCCTTTACATCGGAATTGATAATGTCATACATAGCGTCATATGCCGTAATCTGCCGTTTTGTCCGGTCAGCCGTAGGAACATCGGATGCAACCTTAAAAACTCCGTATAGCATCGGATTTTCGCTATCTCCGTCAACTGTTTCCGAAATGGAAATAGTTCTACCGTTAATGCTTCCTGCGGTGTTTCGTGCTGTGAATTTTACACAGTTTGCTTCACACGCACCAAACTTTAACTCTGATTCCGAGCAAAGACTTTCTTCAAGCGAAAACGTACCGACTTCGAGCATCGAATTGTCTATTTTCTGATTTGTTCCAACAACAGATATAACCATCTGCTTGTCTGTGCCGGAATCCCAATACTTTTCTTTTAAATTGCTATTTATCATATACACCACCTACAAACGAAAATTTTATTGGTTCATACTTAATCTTCCCATTCGCCACAGAATAGAACGTAGGCTGAATGTCAGCGATATATCCGTACTGCGTCACATATCCGCGTTTCTCCGGCACGTATGCCGTGATATAACCGCCACGCTCTTTTGCCTTGGTATAGTTCTTTTCGATATTCTTCCAAAAATCATCAAACTGCTTTTCAGTCAGCATAGCTTTGGTTTCAAACTCAACTTTTAAGGCTTTCAGATCCACGGCATCACGATGCTCTAATCCGTTTTCATCCGTCCAAGGGTCTAAGTCCTGCATATTTACATAGGAACTAAACGTGTCCTGCTTTATTAAACTGTTTGGTATGGTATAATCCCCAAACTTTACTAAATATCCGCCATATCCCATCGTTTACCTCCTAAAAATGGGTATAAAAATAGCACCTACCGTTTGGTAGATGCTAATTGTTCTTATTATGCGTATTTTCTTGATTGGAAAAGGTTTATGATAAACTCTCTTCCGATCTGTGTGATTTTTCTGTGATATACAACCCTTCCACTGTCAAGGACTTCCTGCTTAATATCTTCATAGCCTTTATCACTATAATCAGAATGCATAACCCATGTTCCGTTTACTTTGTACTGAATATGCATATCAGAAAGCCATTTGTTCAATTCGTTCGCGCTCCGAAGCCCTAACTCCTTTGCGATTTCCGTCATGGTATATGTCTTATTCACATGGCTAAGAATCGCATTTCTTCTTTCGGCTTCCTCTCGTTTCTCTCTTTCTTCTTTCAGATTTTGCAAAAGCATGATTCCATAATCTGGATTGCTTATAATCTTGTCGATTGTGTCCTTGGTTGCATACGCACCATGCTTTCTTATTGATGGAAGAACCTCTGATGTTACCCACTTGCGAAACTTCTTCGCATTCGGTTTATCGCTCCGAAGAATAACCGCATATAAGCCGCTCTCTGTAATGAAATTTGTTTCTCCTGCACGCCCTAAGTCTAACTTAGTGCGTTCATCTTCATCTAACCTCTGCGCGACCATTGTAGGGTTACTCATTTTCAATGCCCTGCAAATATCAACAAGGCAAAACATCGGTTCATCATCGACCATGACCATTCTGATCTGTCCGAATATTGGATTCTCAAATACCTCAATGCCGTTTTGAATCTTAAGCATAAGTTGTGATTTTTTCATTCGTGTCTACCTCCATACATTTTTATCTGAATAAAAAAGAGGAAGCCACTTGTGAAATCACATTGGTTTCCTCTTTCGTACAGTATGGCGTTCGAGTAAGTAATCCGCATCTTCACGGATAAGGATGTTTCCTTAGTAATAAGGATAGACTATTTTTGATTTTGTGTCAATCCGATTTTGAAATTAAAATAAGCCGTGTTTCCACGGCTTAAGTATCATTTATCTTTCAATTTTTACTGTAACCAAGTATATGTATATGCTTCATCAACATATATCTTATAGCTGCTCGGATAGATCGTATCGTAATTTGAATCGTACGGAAAACTAAATGAAAAATAATCTGTATCTCCATTCTTTTCACATTCTGCATAATGATAATCATATTTGATCAAGTTGCCAGATGCATCATACATTACGCAAGAAATTTTTACAAATGAAAAATCTTTTCCGGAATCATTTGTAGCTTCAACCGTAACATTATCTGCTCCAATGTCCGATTGAACCATTATATTGCGAACATCACAAACAGCATTTGTTGCTTCATCAACACTCAACGACATTTTATAGTTATCATAAGAAACATCGTTATAATCAGAATCGCTCGGTGCGTCAAAATAAAGAACACATTCCTTACCGGATTCAAAAGCTCTGTTACAATCGCTTTTGCTATCCAGCATTTTACCGTTTTTGTAGTATACGAGTTTTGCATCCAGATCAACATTTACCTTGTTGTTGTTTTTCAAGATAGCAACAACTCCATGACCACTATCTTGGTATTCAATTGAGATGTTTTTCTTTACCCTGTTCGCATTAAAGGAAGAAGTGACGGTAACTTTGCAAGAAAGCGTTTTCTTTGCAATTTTTGCTTTTACGTACGTTGTTCCTTCTCCAACCGCCAGAACCTTTCCAGACTTGTTTACAGAAGCAACATATTTATTGCCACTACTCCATTTAGCAGTTTTCCTCATTCCGCTTATCTTTAATGTTGCGGATTCTCCAATTTTTAAATTAAGAGTCTTTCTGCTTAATTTGATAGTTGCCGCCTGTGCAACAATCTGTTTCCCATCTGCATTTTGGATTGGCATAGCCGAAATCAAAACGGCAAACGCCAACCCCATAGCTACTAATAATTTTTTTGTGCTTCTCATAATGACTCCTTTCTTGTGATATGATTTATTTAGAATTATATCACGTTCTATTATAGAAGTCACTAAAAAACATATACATTATCTCCGGTTCGATTGTAATGTTCTCTCCCATAATCCCTTGCGGCTTTTCCTATGTCGTTTGTAGTAATTCCGAAATTTTTCTGTAAAATAGCTTGTAATAACTGATTTTGTTGTCGCAGTAAGGAAACCTCTTGCGCAGATGTTGAATTGATAGCATCTTTGATTCCGGTAATTTCTTGGCTTCCTGCGACCGCTGGCTTACCTCCGACTGTTCCCATAATTTCCGGAAGTCCATTTTCTCCAACTGTTGCTATGCTATATTTATCCATAAAACCGCCCGTTGCATAAGCCTTTACTTTAGGTAGGCTCACTTTCGGCACAAGATCGACTCCGCTCCACTTTACCTTTGCTACTTTAGCCGCCGCAGAAACAACACTGTTGAACCCTCTCAAAACGGTATTCACTCCACCGATCAATGAATTTATTGCTGTTTCAATTCTTGAAATTACGGTGTTCATTGCCCCGGCAACGCCACTTTTCACGCTATTCCATAATTTGCTGAATATTTCAGCTACACTTTCTTTCATCTTCGAGAAAGCATTTTTTATCGGGGTGGTTACATGTTCTTTAAACCAACTAGAAACACTGTTCCACGCCCCGGTTACCGCTGTTTTTGCCGCGCTAAATGCTTTCTGAATAGATTCTTTTGCTGAGCTAAAAGCATTCTTGATAGGTGTTGTAACATGCTCCTTAAACCAACCGGAAACCACCGCCCATACAGATTTCACAGTTGTCCATAGAACCTTGAATGCGGTTGATACTGCCGATTTCAATAATTCAAAATTCTTCTTTATTGGCTCTATTACCTTTGATTTAAACCAATCAGAAACAACAATCCATACAGCCTTGACAATGATCCACAATCCTTGAAAGATTTGACCAACTCTTTTCGAAAATCCTTGGAAAAATGAAACAATAGGAGTTATAACATTAGTATTGAACCATCCAGAAACTGTTTTCCATACACCGGATATATCTTTCCATAAAGAAGAGAAAAAACCGGAAACAGATTCCCATAATCCCTTAAAAAAACCGCTTATTGGCTTAATCACATTAGTATTAAACCAATCTCCTGCTTTTGAGAAAATTCCTTTTATTTCTTTCCAATGATCCTTGACTACTACAGCCGCCGTTGCAACACCGGCTACTATTCCTGCGGTAATCGCTGCAGGTGCTGCCGCTACCCCTAAAATAACCGCTCCGACTGCCGTAATCGTAACTCCGACAAGCATAAGTGCTTCATTAAGCCAACTGAATCCGTTCTTTAACATGGTCACAAAGTTTGATATTGCAGTAAATGCGCCAATCGCAACAGAGCCAATCCCGGTTATAGCTTTTGCTACCGGGCTGATAAAAGAAAGTGCGCTCTCTGCCGCACCGCTACCGAATAAAGCTTTGACACCAGCTGAAACAGTTGTTCCAAGTGTAGCAAACGCCCCACCTATTTTTTTTGACAAAGCGATAGACAATACTGCCGAGATTCCCTCATTTGCCGCAATTTCAACGCCAAGCCTTGATGCAAGTGAACCAGCTATTGCTTTTGAAATGGAAGTTCCGATTATATCAAGTGCGGTTTTTGCAAGATGCAATCCAAGAATTTTTTTGATTGTCAGCGCACCGATGATAATCGCAACCGTCTTTACGTCTAGGTTGCTTAAAAACTCCTTGACACCTTTCCAAACATCCTTCCAAGAAATTTTACTTAATGCCGTAGTGACCGCATCAAATGCACCTTGCGCCCACGAATTAAGTGTTTGAGCCAATAATGCAAAGTCAAAGTTTTGGAAAAACTTGTTGATTCCGTCTGCGATTGAATTTCCAAATTGTTTCCAATTAAATGTCGTGCCAAACGAATCCAATCCATGAAGCACCGTGTTTAATGAATTTGCAATCAGCCTTCCGGTTTCTCCGAAAAGCGTTGTACCTTTCTGACCCTCGAATAGTCCATTAAGGAATTTTGCAAGCCCGCTACCAAAGCCGGACGCTTTTGCGTATACTTCATCCCACTTGATGCCTCGCATTGCATTGATAAGAGCACCGGAAATTGCTTTTCCAAGTCCTTCAAGGTCTTTGATGTCGCTTTTGAATTTCTTAAAAATCGTGTCGGTCTGAACTAGTTTCCCGGTATCTCCACCACCAGAACCGCCACCGCTTCCACCGCTTCCACCACTTCCAGAACCAGAAGTGTTATCTTTACTCTGTTTCGAAATAACTTTTAATTCATCAAATGCACGCGTTGCCTGTTGGATTTCCTTTTTTGCTTTCTTGGCATTCTTTGCGATACCGCCTGTGTTTTTCCCTGCGTTTCCTGCGGCATTGCTTAAATCGTCCATGCCGTCAGATGCGCTTCCAATATCATCAGCAAGACCGCTGATTCCTGCCCCTTTGCTTGCTTCATACTTCCATCCGAAGATAGAACCTAAAGCATTTGTTACCATCTCTGCGAAGGAAATAACCTTTTGCAGAACTGAATTAAGTACCTTGATAAATGGCTTGAATGCATTGATTAAACCACCACCAACAACCGCTCCAAGTGCTTTGAAATTCTCTTTAAGCATGGTTATTTGGTTATGCCATGTCAATATGTTATCGTAAAGGCTTTTTATCCTCTACTTCTTATGGTTTCCCATAAGTTCGGCGTACATTTTCAACCACAGCGTTGTGGTTGTCGGATACTCTTGGGAATATTATATTCTACACTCTTTCCATAAGAAAAGAGCATAGGTTCAATCCCTACGCTCTACAATGTGCTATAACTTTTATTTTATAGCCTTATCTCGGTATTAGCTTATTGGCTTATCCACTTATAACCATAAGCAGTTCGTCCCTCTTGGTCAATTACCTTATGTATTGCTTTGTAATTAACTCCAAGAGATTCCCCGGCTTCGGATATTCTATCGAACACTCTTACAATCTCTCCGCTTTTCGCATCCACTTGCGCAATTTTTCTTCCTTTTTTACGCTTTTTATAGATACTCAAATCTTTTATTGGAAAATCTTCTTCGTATACAAAAATATATCCATTTGCCGACTTATAAGTATTTGAAAGCACACCGGAAATAGTTGTTCTATTTGTTCCGGTAATCCTAGCCGCTTCCTGCAAACTTTTAAATTTCTGTATAAAATTTCCTTCCATATCACATTGAATAATGCTTCTCATTCCGTTAGGTTCCGGCTTTCTATAGGTTTTCGCTCCGTTTGATTCATATTCATCCTCAAACATAAACATATAGCCCTTTGTTTGCCGCCTTTTTCCTTTGCAATTAAGCAGAACATCCGCATTATGAAATCCGTCAATTTCTGCATCCATTGCACTATCATAACGCTTAACATATTTCCCGTCAAGTGTCAGCAAAACAACCGCCCTGGCGTTATGATACGGCGCGCCTTTCCCACCTTTGGTCATATTATAGCCATCTCGATAGGTGTTAAATTTTTCAATGTAATACTTTTCCAACCCACAGGCTCTATCTTCGCTTTCACACGTTTCGATGATTTCCCATGAGAAGTTGTCAAACCCGAATTCTTTAATTGCTCTATGAAAGTCGCAATCTTCTTTTTCGTAACACCTTTGATGTTGCCACACTCTGCTATGGAAGTCACAAGTTTGACCGACATAAGATTTTCCGTTTATTTTATTTGTTGCTTTGTAGATATAATATGTTCGCATTAAATCACCTCAAACATATTATACAAAAATGTTCGCGCTAAGTCAACTTAGCTTTCACCGATTTTACCCGATTTTCATCGACATATTGCTATGCCGCGCGACACATGAAACAAAAGTTTCGTTTATCGGCTGTTCTGGCAAAGTCCCCGGTAATATTGGTTGTATGCGCAAGCACATACTGATAACGCAACATGGCTTTTTGAGCCTGCGTCATTGAGGAAATGTTTGCATCAAGTCCTTGTTTTAATGCCCATTCCTTTAATGTTGCCTGTGTCAAGTCGATACCATAACGCCGCATAGGTGCCGTAGTACCGGAAAATACAGATTGCAGACTCTTGGCAATATCTTCTTGGCTCACATCATAGAATGAAGCCATATCTCCGGCTAATTCTGTCAACCGGATAGACATTTTCGCCATCTGCCCCTGTGGAATATCGAGTGCAGTTCCCATTGCCTGGAATCGGCTTGCAAACTGTTTCGCGGACAATTCAGACATACCAAATTTTTCAATGGATGTTTTTGCGAAATTGTTAATTAGGCTTTCATACTGCCCGAATGTCTGTCTTACAACGTTCTCAACCTCTGTCAGTGAGGATGATATATCAATAGCATCTCCAAGTAGCCTAAATCCTCGGAATAGAGTCCAATACGTTGCATATACTTTTCCGATTGCAGACGCAAGGGAGAACGACTTCTTGGTAACCGCAGAAGCATCGGAACTAAATCCGCTAAATGAGCTTGTGATGCTTTTTGCCGCTGTTCCTGCCGCTCCACCGGTACGTGATAATTTTGCCAATGCATTTGTCATGTCAATAATATTCCGGCTTACGCTAGGGGCTTTCGACAGTTCGGACATAAGCTGTCGCATTGCCGTGGCAAGTTTCGGGATATTCTCGATAGCCTTTGTTGAGCTTGTATAGCCAAGCTGTTTGATTCCTACGGCTAATTCCGATAACCCTTGCACCGATTTTGACATACCGGAAAATGAGCTTACCGACTTTGAAATCTGTCGCATCGCTCCGGCTGCTGCATTGATCTTTCCTGTGTCAATATTGCTAAGTGTTTTGATGTTTCTTGCAAGAGTCGAGAACGACCTTGAATCAACACTGCGCATGGCACTCATTGAGTTTGACAATCGGTTTACTCCGGTTGATAACCGGTTAATTCCGCTAGAATCTATGCTTTGCAAGGATGAAGATAGTTTTCCTAACCTTGTTATCAGCGCATCAATCTGACCATTAGCCTGTCTTGCCTGTGCTTGAATCTTGACCTCTAAGGTTTCTAATTCCAACAGTTCCACCTCCTTTATGTAGTTTTAGAAAAAGACGGTAGGATTTGACCCCTACCGCCCTTGAATTACTTTTTCAGTTTTCCCTTTTTCAGAAGAGAAATCATTTTTGAATTTTCCTCTGATGTAAACTTAAAATTGGAAAATCCGTTCTTTTTTGCGATTTCCGCGCGATGTTCTTTTGACACATCATCTTCCCCAACCGCTTTTAATGCTTCAACGATTGATCCAGATTTTCCGGTATACATCGAATAATACTTGCTTGCATTTTTCTTTGCTCCACTTACAACGATTGCAGTGTGACCTTTTGTACGCGTCACAAGAATGTCCCCGTTGTAAAGCAGTTCTCCGATTCGGTAAGAACCAGCATCGGTAAACAAGCCGGATTTCAAAAGAATGATTCTTTCGTTTGCAGTATTGAAATCTCCTACATCCTTCCCGAATGCATGGATAATACAAGCGCGTACAAGAGAAGAACAATCGCATTCCGTCTTAACCTTTGCGCTAATGCCATGTTTAATGACTCCGTAGCGTTCCGATTGGTCATAGCCGATGTTTTTGTTGCCACACGCAATCTTCATAGCTTCAGCTAACTTCTCCGCAACCTTATTATCCTTTGCTCTTAACACATTCCATCCCTTAGAATGGTTGTAAAACTTCTGCGTAGACACTTCCTGTCCGGTCTGGTCTCCGGCTTTTCCGCCAGAATAGCAGTTTCCGTGTTCATCGTGTCGCGCACTTCCGATAATTACTGCCATGGTAATACCTCTTTTCTTAAACTATCTTTGGCTTTGGTAAATGTGATTTCCTTGATTCAGCCGCCCATGCTTCTTCCGCCTTAAGCATTTCTCGTATCTCAGCATCGGGATCGTCCGTATTATGCTTTTCGATGGAATCATAGCAAGTTTCTTTCACGTACTTACTATTACCCTTACCGAATGTAGCATCTATTGCGGTCACAAGTGCTGACGTTGCATATCTGCCAAACCACATATACATTTCCACATCGCGTTGCTTCCATTCTGCCTTGTATGCATCCACATAAGGCTTAAGCAACTCTGGATTCATCATATCTATATCATCAACGGAAAATCCGTAGCCTTTCGTTACCACAAGGTAAAACGGACGGATTTCCGCAACGTAATATTCCCATGTTAATTCTTGGTTTTCGCTTTGGATGGGGTCTTTTTCTTCTCTTTCTCCTGCTCCTGCGCTCTCTCCAACGACTCCATCATCTGCGCTAAAAAACCGTTTGTCATCATTTCCTCCTGCATATCAGCGAATAAATCCATGCAGTTAATCTCGTTTGTGTCAATCGCATCATAGAGAATGTCGGACACCTTCTCAAGCTGCTCATCGTAGCCTTCGTTTGTTTTGTAATCATATCCAAATTCTTCATTGTGATGCATCTGCAATCCCACAAGAAGTGTCTTAGGAAGCGTTTCAAGAAGAATATCTTCCATAGAGGAAATATCTTCCATGTCCTGTGTCTTCATAATATCCTGTAAGATATGTGATTTTAACGATGGTCTTGTTGCAAACTGAATTGTATATTCTTTTCCACCTAATTTAACTTTCATGCTTTACCTTGCCTTTCTGCCCTATATTGGCAAGGGGCAGTGTTGCCACCGCCCCATTATTGCTTATCTTATTGCTTCAAGTTCTGCTATCGACCGTTCATCCTCGCCTACCGGTGCGGTCGATTGCTCGTCCGATAGGCTTTTTACCCCACCACTGTTACAGTGAATGTGCCATCGTTATTATCAACGACAGTCAGCTTATCTGTAACAAGCTCTGATGCTGTACTTGGAATAACTGTTACCGTCATTTCAAGGATTTCATCGTTTCCGCCTACATCGTTAGGTGTTGCTGTTGCAGTTCCTACATATGCGTACTTCGCTAAGCCACCAATACCGTCAGTTCCGTACAGATGGATAATATCAAGTTTTTTATCTCCATATCCATCCACCTTTGAAAGATATTCTTTTTCAAGGTTTCCTGTGATTTCTCTTGAATCAGAAGTCTTAATTCCTTTTTCAAAAGTCTGCTGGTCATCTTCCATTGTGGTCGACTCAACAGTGTTTGGTGGTGATGCAGGACTTGGAACTGACTTAGCCGCAACCAAAAGATTATATGTTCCTGCAAAGTCAGCCTGTTTTTCCGTGTGCTCTTTTACAATGACACGAGTTCTATAACTTGTTGATGCCATATTTTCTACTTCCTTTCTGCTTATAGCTGATCTAAATGCTCAACGTTTCCAATTACGCGAGCTGCACGGAATGTAACCGTTCGCACTTGCTTGGAAATTGTTGAGATTACATTTGATACCTCAAACATTTGTTGTTTAAAAAAAGACACCGCATATGCTGCGATGTCCTTAGTTGCTTTTCTTGAACCTTTGTTTGTAATTGTGATCTGAAATGTTGGGCGAATTGCATTGATTGTCTTTGCTTCATTAGTTCGTCCGGCTTCTGTCACACCGATTTGTCTGACTAAAAGCGTAGGAAATGTTGCGGTGCCGCCCGATTCTTCATCTTGCGTCACTTTAATTCCTTTTACCTTGCTTTCCATGTACGATTTCAAAAGGGAACATAAGGTATCTTCAAAATCAAGTGCCCAACTATTTAACTCATTTTCCACCGAATACCTCCCTTGCAATCTTTACATACTGTTGTATAATCTGTTGTTCCGCATTATACATAGGCATTGTGGCTTTGATACCGTGGGTATAACGCCATGTTTCGGTCTTATCATCCCAATAGTACCAACCATCTTCAAAAGCGTGTATTTGCCCAGGATACGTGCCGACACCGAATCCAAGTTCCGGTGCTTTGGGGTTCTCTGCGGAATTATAAAAAATACCGGCTCCAAACTCTACCGCCAACAAAGTATAGAATGGTTCTCTATCTTCTGCCGTTACCGTTTTTCCGGTCGCAATGAGAATCGCGTTCGAGGTCATTAACTGCGGTGCTTTATCTACCCTTACCGTTATCGTGTTTCCTAATGGTGATTCCGATATGTGTTGTATTGCCACCGTCTGACCTATCTGTGCAAGCCTAGAAACAAGTAAATCGCATTTAGCCTGTAAACTATTGCGGTACTTTTCTAACTCCTTTATGGCGTCTTGTATGGATTTAGAGGATAATGTCATTGAAATAGTTTTCTTTGCCACGCAATCACCTACTTAATATTTTTCCGAAGAAGAAACAAATCCGTGGTCAGTCCTTCATCTGCAACGCCTTTTACGATGTAGTCTGCGGTTTCTGAATCCACAAGTCCATCATCAGTGCGTTTGACTTCCGAGCGTTTCCACACCACATCACCGGCTTTCAATGGCAAATATCCTTTATCCGTGACAAGCTGACAGTATGATGTACTATCATCAATTCCAAACTCTTTCACAAGGGCTTCTGACAACTTATTGCTGATATTAGCTCGGAATGTCGTAGGTTCTGAAAACCCTTCAACTTCCTCGCCTTTTGGAATCTTGTTGCCTTCGGAATCTAAATAAGGTACAAAGTTTCCATCGGAATCCTTGTACCCTTCATAGACAATATCTCCATTTTCGTCAGTTTGTGGGATGAATACCCTCTGACCGGATTGCGAATACTTCATTTCCTGCTTGTTAATGTCAAGCATTGTTGTTTTCCTCCGGGATTCCGGCAACACTTGTCAGAAGCGATAACACTCCGGCAAGGACTGATGCAGAAAGAACATATTTCCAATCCACCGCACCCATAAATGCCGCCGTTCCAATTCCAGCAATCGCCGCCTGCGCAACAGTCTTGATTGCTCGGATTCCGGCTTTCTTAGTCCAATCCTTCCAATTCCTCATGGCTTTTATCTCCTTTCCCTATATGAATCTCTTCAATCTCATGTTTCATTTTCGTAACCATTCCGTTTCCACCTAACGCATGGTACGCATCATACATCTCACAAAAGTTCTGATAGGCATATGACGGTATTTCTCCGATTCTGGTGTACTTTGCATGGTATTCAATAAGTTGGACGCGCAAAAGGAGCATTGTTCCTTTACTGTTCGCGTCCCTGCTTTTCTTTTGCTGTTTAAGAAGCCAAACTATATATCCAAGCACTATCGGAAGTGCCACAAGATAAGTTTGAATCAAAATACTTTTCATTTGAATCTCCTTTTTGCGCACTGCCCACCACCGCTTAATGTGCGCCGCCTGCAACCATTTTACCGACATCGGCAATATGGTCACGCTCAATCTTCTTTAATTACATTGCTTTTACGAACGGAAACACTCCGACAAAAAGGCTTTCACGGTCTTTCCATGTACGGCTCACACCGTTTTCGGAGAAACTTGCCATGTATGCTTCTCCTGCCTGCGACCGGTCGTACACTGCCAAATTAACCATAATGTTTTCATAGTTCTTAACATCACTGTCAATCTGGTCTTGCGTGTATGTGTCCGGATAGTTCCGTCTGCTGATAATCTCTTTTCTTGCCTGCTCTAAAAGCTGTTCAATCAAAGGGTTACATTCTTTTTCATCAAACACAACTTTATCGGACTTTTCCCCGGTCGCTTCGTCCTCTACTTCTTCTATATGAAATTGTTTTAAACGAATTTTTACTTGTTCGACAAGCGTGTATGACATAAAGCATTTCCTCCTACAACTCTACGTTTTCCATAACTGCTCTTGCTTCAAGGACTGCAATATAGTCAGTCATTGCCTTAATCTGCATATTGTAAGTGCTTCTAGGGCATGTAGGTTCAAAATCAATTTTTCCAGCATCCCACTTTTCAAGCATAGCCTTTAATTTCTGATAGCGAATAACAACCTGCTGATATTCCGCTCTAAAACGCTCCTTATAATCGGAACCATTCATCATTTCAACTGTATCTTTTAATTCCATGAAACCAACCTCCTACAGATTAAATTTTGCAATCAGAATTTCTTTCAGTTCCGCACCGCTTGTTTCTTGTGCATTTTCAATTCCCTGCTCTGCGGCAAGTTTTTGCAAGTCTGCGGTACTCATTCTGTTAATTTCGGTCTTTGTATACCCGACGAAAGATACCGGAGAATTACTCTCCGGCATTTTTTCTCCTGCCTTGTACCATTTTCCACCGCATTTAATTGTGTGTGTTGCTACCACGTCGGATCACCTCCTACATAACTTTCATTACAACAACGCTGTCCATTCCCTCAAATGTTGGAAGTCCGATCATGGATACTACGCAGTGAGTATTGATTGGATGGTTTGTAGCATATGTGTAAACAGAAATTCCGGTTTCTACGATGGAAAGGTTTCCGTCTGTAAGGCTTCCACTTCTTTCTTCCGGTGTCTTTCCGAATACATAATCACCAAGATAAACTCCGGTACACTGACAAGATACAATTCCGGTTGGAATAAAGTATTTTGTTTGACCGTCAGCCGGATCAACGTATAACTTATCGTATACCTCGATCTCGATCCCGTAGCCGCGCAGATATTCAGTTACCTGTGACTGCTGTAAACGAATACCGCCTGTATATGCAGTAATACCGAGAACCTGTTTCTTTGTATCCTCTGCCTTTAATACCATTTCCCACGTCTCTGTGTTCATACTGAATCTTGTCAGAGAATATCCGGTTTTCTTAGCAAAGTTGCGTCTTGTCTCGATAAGATCATCAAGTGGTGTTGCCGTTGCCGGAGCGTTCCACTTATCGGTTTCACCGGAAATCTCAACAAAGTGATCTTTCTTGTGCGCTTCGCCAGCATCTGAGGTGTACTCGACTGTGTACTTCTTCTTTCCGATATTTACATCAATCTTCGGTACGCCGTCAGCCGGTGCAAGCAAGCTCCAAATCTGTCTCTCTGGTACGACTCTTGCGCCCTCGATCAGCATCATAGGTTTTTTGCTGATCTCGCGGAGTACATCATTTGCAAGAGAAGCATTCTCCGCGTTTCTGTAATTGTCGTATTCCTGCTCTTCTCTCTCTGTTACCATGTAGGACTCACGATAGAAAGGCATCTCGTTTTGGATATCAGAGAAACCGCCAACATCTCTTAACTCTGCCTGTGCATCAAAGTTAGATGCTTTCAGAGAAACCGGAAGTCCACTCTTTCCTTTAATAAATCTAAGGTCAAGGCTCTCCTGCTTTCTTGTACCAAACTTCTGTCTTCCAAGATATGGTTGAGAACCTAAAGTTTTTTCATAGTTATTCCACATTACACCGAGACTTCTTGCGGTAAATGCTTCTGCTAATGGTAATGCCATAATTTACACCTCTTTCTTTAATCAAAAAAAGTAACTCTTGGGGTTTTGGCTTTTGCCGTTTCCTCAACAGTTACTCCGTTCTTTGTAAGTTTCGCATTGTCGATATCCCCCTCGTAAACGTAAGTTCCCGGTGCATCCCCCATCGTTACGTCAACATCATCAAACAGATAACCGACACAGCTTTCATCGTTTGATGGAAATGGCGTTCCACCTTTTACAATCTTTCTTCCGTTTTCATCAGCGGCAGTTGCCATCGTCTGCGGAACAATACAAGCGGCTCCCAGATAAGGGAAATGCTTTAAAATACCAAGTCTTTGAGTAAAATCTCTTTCAATAGGCTTACCCATGATTTTTACCTCCTAAATTACATAATGATTTTTTTCTTCTGCGGTAGCCGAATTGCTTCCAAAAGTAATCTTTTCAGCATTCTCGACATCCGCTGTCTTTTCGTTGTCTTTATTACCGCCAGCCGTTCCACCGCCCGGATTCGTACTGCCATTTGCAATCTCCTGCTCCTTGGCTTGTGCTGCGGCGGTCTCTTTTTCAGAGATAATCTTTCCAAGAACGTCATAATCAAAGCTGCCATCGTCTTTTACAATCTGTGCTGCCTGCTCTGCGGTAACATTAAATTTAGATGCGGCATTGGCTCTCTGCGTGGCTATTGCCTGCGCTTTTTCAAGTTCCGCGATTCTTGCATTGGCTTTTTCGAGGTTCTTATTTGCCTGCTCGACTTCCGTGAGCTTTCCCTGTTCGATATCATCAAGCTGCTTCTGCAACTCTTCAGCTTTGTCAGCCTTTGTCTTGTACTCGTCAGCCTTTGCCTTGGCTTTCTGTACGGAACTTCCGTAATCTGCCATGATCTTGTCCGCGTTTTCCTCGCTTAATCCCATAGCAATCAGATCTTCTCTTTTCATCCATTACCTCCGATATGTCATACGAATTTTTATACGGTGCAACGACACCGAACGACATTGTTGATTTTTACGCTCACAACTTTGCGAATTTTTATAAAATAAAAACAGCCACCGATTACTCGGCGACTGTCTTATCTTTGTTTGTCTGGCTTTGTGTGCCATCTGTATTCATTTTATTTATCAATTCTTGTGCTTTCTGTTCCTGTGCTTCTACATCATCAATGGTTTTCCACAAATTATCCAAGTATGGCTTTGACAACAAGAATGTCTTTTCCGCATCTCCCCAAAGTCCGACAGATTTAATTGCCACAAGTGGATGAATACCGGCTTGTAAAAGCTGATATAATGTCTGCGACTTGGTATACATATTGTCTTGTGGGCTATGGTTAATCTGCACATCAAAATCGCGTAAACTCAATCCCAAGTCGTGATCCTGTATACGAATCACATTCAAAACAACTTTCGCAAGTCTTTTTTCAGCCGACTTTACAATTGGGTCTTTTAGTTTGGCTCTCGACTTTGAGAAGTCCCATCCGTTTCTTAGCTCAACCGCCCCCTGTGTATCTCCACCGGAATTATTGTTGTTCTTATTCGGTATAGCAAGAATGGACTGTGCATTATCCCACAAATCGTCCTTTGCAACTTGGCACTCTGTCTGATTCAGCTCTTGTGTCATAATGTCAACATCTGATTTATTCTGTTCATTGTTGGATTTTACGGTCAGCGCATGGGAAATCTTCATTTCTTCAAAGGTTTTCGGGTCGATTTCGCAATTTACAAACTTTATCCAAAACTGAACAAACTGCTCAACTCCGTCCATTCGATTTGACTGCATCGTGTTAATTGCATCCAAAAGACCGATAACCAACTCTATATCAGAAATACGCTCATGGTTGTTCGGAAACTCGACAATCGGGATTCCGCCAAAGCCATGTAGTTGCCAATTTTGAACCTTTCCGTTCACAATCTTGCACTCGTAAGAGTCCGTGTAGCAGAGTTTATACATCTGTCCATCGGCATCCTTAAGCTCTTGGATTGCTAAAAGTGGTTCTTCTGTGGAACGACTGTAGATAACAAACGTGTTCATTGGTGTCGGTGCAACAATTCTAAATGGTATATCTCCATTTTTTGTAATCTGTACTGCCTTAAATGACGTTCCGGTTGCTGATTGCCACTCTCCTGCCTTAACGTCCTTTTCCTGCTTATTAGCATCGGTCAGATAATCGTTAAATTCATCAACCGCATTGTTTATCCGGTCATCATCTTTCCTGCTGATAAGCTGAATTGGCTCACCGTAAGTCTGACCGACCTTGAATTGAACAATCTCATAGGCATGGTTTTCAGATACCTTATTGGTTATATCCGCATTCTGTATCTTTGTCCGGTACAATACAGGTTGATCGCCCTTGTAGTAATGCCACAAATAACGGATAATCGGTTTGTTGAAATAAAATGCACCAATGCAGTTTCCGACAACATTTACGATATTGTCTGCCGTAATCTGTTCTGCGTTAGAATATGCAATTTTTCTTCCGTATCTGCCTTTTACAAGGTCATGGAAATACTGTGTATTCATATAAATAAAACTCCACTACTGCAAGCGCGTTTCGGTATTGGCTTCGTTTCAATTTTGCCTGTTGCCACGCGATAAATTACAATATGATTGCATTTTTTACATTTACACGGATGATCTATCGTAGATCTCCCATCATAATGTCCGGCAATTCTTCCGCAATCCGGGCAATATATAGTTACTTTTTTCATAGCAACCTCTTTCTTGTAAATAAAAAACACTGCCATTTCTGACAGTGCCTTTTACGGGTTATATACTTTGGGGGTTGTAGAAATTTGTTTTTCTACTCTTTTAGTATATCATGCAAGTTTTAGGAAATGTTGTGAAAGAGTGTGAACTATTGTGCACTTTTATGCACTCTTTTCAGAGTAAAGCTCTCCATAACGTCTTTCAAACTCCTGCAATGCTCTTTTCCTAAGTTTCATAATGTTTCTGTAGGAATATTTCATTTCAACGGAAATCAAGTTCCAATCTTTTCCATTGACATAGTGCGATGAAAGCACGATATATACATCTGTATTATCCATACTGTCAATTTGCGATATGATAATCCGTCTTTTATCAACCAATTCATCTACAAGCGTCTGGATCTCATTCTGTAAATCAACAATTTTCGATACCGCGCCCCCCATTTTGTCGGGATTGCCGGATGATTGCACATCCACTTCTTTCGGAGATATGGATATAGAAGTTGCCATATCGGATAGCCTTTTGATTTCTTCCAGCTTATTTGCAATCGCATGGTCAATTCTGCTTATCTGTGAAAGATATTTGTCTGTTGTCATATCCTAATACCTCCTAAATGGGTTTACTGCTGCTTCTACCTTTGCTTGTGTTCCGCTTCGCATCTCGTTCTCAAACAAAGCAACTGAATCCGGTGCATCATCATGCTTTACTTTTCCGCTTCTTGTCATTGTCGTAAGCTCTTTCATAAACTTGTAATATTGGCTCTGCTTGTCCATTTTCTTGAAATCGCGGAAATAATAATCACGAATGATATTATCTCTTGCATTTTCCATTCGAGTTATTTTGTTTGAACAATTAAACTTGAACCGTGCGCTACATCTTCCGCCTTGTTTTTTCACAATTTCCATTACATCGCGACCAAAATATTCTCCGGCACTATTGCTCTCGAATGTAACCGTCTTTACGTTGTGCTTAATAAGCATATTTGCGCATTCCGGCTTAGTAAACTGTGTTCCAGCATTGTCAAACACTACATCTACGATATAAACCTCGTTGCCGTACACATAGCCAATCGGCATTGAGCAGCTATCTTCTCCCTTATCTGCACTATCACAAGCCGCCATAATTGCATCTGGTTCTCGATCAACAGGAAGTTCCTCAAAATAATTAAGCTCATTCTCCGCAAACATTCGCCCTTTTGCTTCAAATGGTTCTTGTTGAAACTCTGCCGCCCACGTTTCTTCTGAAACAAGTTTTCTTTCCTTTTGGTAGTAAACGGTTGTGAATATCTTCCGTAATCCCTTTTTATCTTTTCGATAAATCTCCCAATTGCTTTCATCTGTAATCGGGTCAAGTGCCGGAATCGCAACTTCTTTCCATCTCCACTCCAATTCATCAGCTTTATTTTGTAAGGCCGTGATCGGGTCATACAAGCTGTATTTCGTTCCCTGTATGATAATAGGTGTTCCCTCTAATCGTCTACCAAGAACATCATCTGTTACTTTCTCGCAAAGAAACTCTAATCTATCTCTATTTCGCGCTTCCTCATGGTTTTTAACGCAGTCATCAATATAGACAAGTACATTTGCTTCGGTACATCCTACGATTGCACCATCAATAGGTCTACAGGTAAATGTTGGGAAGATATTTTTGCTCTTAAGGTCGATTGATAGGTTTTCAGCACTTTTATAGTCCTTTTCGCCTATCTTTGTTGCTTCTGGGAAAACGCTTAAGAATCTGTTGTACGTGCTTTCTGTTTCAAAGCCTTGCAATAAGCCGCCATAAAATCGCTTAACAAGTCCTTCGCCTTTTCCAACACCGAATATACTTCCGTCCGGGTCGCGTCCCCCCATCATCTGCGCCAATTTCAGACCGCCTGTTGTTTTTCCTGTTCTTTTCGGTTGCGATACAGACAGAAAATCCAATTTTCCATCGTAAATCTCCTGGTATGCTCCGACTACAGGTTGTAGCACTTTTCTTCTTGGGAAATAAAATCTTTTCCACGGATCCTTTTCATCAATTTCAATGTAATAAAAAAAGCTGTCCACAAGGTATGCTGCTTCATACATCAAAACATCATAAAATTGTTGAAGTACCTTGTATGTTGTATCATGTTCCCCGGCATACACTTCTAAGTCTGCAACTCTGCCGCCTGTATATTGCTTGACATAGCTTGCTATAAGTTGTTTTGCCCTTGCGGATATTTTCAATCCATAATCAACATCATGTTCTGTCCCTAAGGCAACCGCTACGGCTTGTATGTATGCGTCTATTACCTGTTCATCAACGCCTTTTCTCTGTATGTAATTTTCATATCCATTTACTGCATTGATTAACTGCTTTGAAGCCAAATAAAAAGCACCTCCGCAAAAGCAGAAGTGCCTTGACCTCTGCCTATAACTGTTTTAGGGTAGCGACTACAATCAATCTGTAGCCGGTAATATGCGTAGTCAGTAGTAAAAGCTATTCTTAGCACACCGATATTGTACGCACCTCTTAGTGTTTTGGAAATTATTTAAAGACTATTTTCTTCGTCTGATTATCTCTCTAGTTCATCAATTCTGTTTTCAAGTACATTTATGTACTCTCTTATTTTCTTATCGTCCGAAGGAAACTTCGGTTTCTTGTGCTTACTTTTTATCTGTAATCTCAAATGGTACAATTGACTCTGGAATATAATTAACCTCATACTTGTACTTATTCACTTCAGCACCACCTAAATCCTCAATGACATACATCGTATCTTCATTTAGTCCAATAATATGTCTCTTATATGTACCATCTTCCATCTCTACAACAAGTGTCACCTGATCATCTGTTGCATCCTCTCTACTAAATGCACCAATCATTTCAAACTCAACCTTATCAGTACGAGTGTTGATTACTGCAAATCTTCTAAGAACATTAAAGTTCTCAGCTTCCTGTTTCATATTATATGTAACCTTTTTTGATTCAGTTTCGAAAGCACATCCAGTTAATGATGTTGCTACCATTCCAACTGCTAACATTACTACTAAAATTTTCTTCTTCATATGATTTATTCTCCTTTAAATTTGACGCTATTGCTTTTCATTGTACTTAATAATTCTTCTAATGTTCTTCTTCCAATATCTTTCCAACGAATGATGTCATCAGGTGTGTAATTACTCATATCTTCAATGGTTTCAATTCCGCGTTTGTGTAAAATTGCGTATAATCTAACCGAAATATTCATTTCTGATATTTTCACAATCTCGCCCCTAAATTTTTGCAACTATGTGTTCTTTTGCGAAATCTTTTTTATCTTCATCGTAGATAGCTGAACCGTTTTTATCAGTTTTCAGTTTATCGAATTCGCAAGTAACCTTTATGCCATCCTTGCTACTGCACTCTGCACGATAATCAATGACACATACTCTCTTCTACCATTTTCCATTTGCATAAATCTTTGTGTAACCGCCTTTTCTGGTTTTGATTATAATTTTTGAACGCGTTTTCTTCATTTCCAATGCACCTTGAACCCTTTCTTTTTATACTCCTCTACGGCTTTTTTAAGGCTCATATCGTCCTCATACTTTTCATTCAGCATAATCACCACATTTCCTTTTTCAATACCGTATATGTTGCAATTTGCAAGTTTCTTAGCCGTTCCAAGGATAGCTTTTGCCTGCTTGTTGCTCATTTCATATGTTTTAGTTCCCATATTAACAGTCATTTCTCATAAACCTCTCAAAATCCTTTCTGCATTTATGGCATAAGTCAATTTGCTTTGTCTTTGTGCAATAGTATTCGTCCAATATAATACTGTCTATACCGTCTCTGCTTATAACCGGTTCTATTCTCCCTTGTTCAATTTCTGCAAATATTTCTCTGAAACGCATAGGTCTTTTTAAATTTACGGTTCTTAGATAAGGGAACATTCGGTCATACCATATTTTAGGCTTTTCTATTTCAGCACCGCACCTGTCGCAAGTGCACCATTCTTTTTGATGTTTCATTCTTTCACCAGCTTTCTAAACACCATTCATAAACATATTTCCAAAATGCAAATCATTTAGTGCTTTTTCTAATTCGTCTTTGTATCTAAATGGACTTAAAGGGCTTTTTATTTCTTCCCTCAAAACTGGCATTGCCGCATCCATCAAAATGCCTTGTGTAGCACTTGCAAGATTTTGCGGTGGCAAATCCGCCAAAGCGCATAATTCCATTCTTTTATGGTCACATTTTTTAGATTTTGGGCAACTTTTACATTTTTCCGCTAATTTACTTAAAGGTTCTGCCATCACTACACCAACTTTCTTCCGCAGATAGGGCAAAAATTAATTTTTACGACTCCTGCAACCTCTTTTCCATCGCTATTGTCGAAAATCATGTTATTTTCAGCTCCAAAAAGAACTAAATTTCCTTTACCATCAATTATTTTCTTTTTATTCCGACAAAAATCACACATTCTTACGCCCATCCCCTTTATTAAATACCACGTTTTCAAATATTGCCGTTTCTACCTTCTCCGGCTGACTTTCTGGAACGTTCCTTGCCGGAATTTGTTTAAATAGAATTTTGCAATAAGGACAGTTATCAACTTCGGAATCAAGTATTAACATTCCACAGCACAAGCAACTTGTCATAATTCACACCTCAATTAAAGTAAATTTTCTTATTGTTTTTGGAATCTCACGATGCAAAATACCATCTGTATCAAAATATGGCTCGCTATTTAATAACTGCTTGTGTTCTACATTTCCTAGATATACTCTGCTTGTTTTTCCACCAATCGTGATTTCTCCGAACATTTCCCCTATTTCAGCCTTGAATCCGCTTACATCATATGGAGTTTTGCAATAAGGACACACCTTTTTATCGGTTTCAATCGGTGCGCCGCAATTCACGCAGTTTGTCATATTTCTCCCTCAATCATAGCAAAAATCGGAATCCTCGTGAGATTCCGTGTCTTTTGTTTGATATAAATATTCCACAATGTTTTTATCATACTTACACACCATTTTGCGTAAATACCAACCATCGAATAGCGGCACAGGGAATCGAACCCTGTCAGATCAAACCATGCCAACCGCTTTCAAATCTGCAATTTCTAATCACGGAAGGGTTTTCTGTTACCAATAATGCCGCTACCATCCATAAGTCTCCCATCGACCGGAACTATTGCAGTAGCACCCGACTAAGTGGAGATAAGGATAAACGCAGATATTCGGACTCGAACCGAAACACCGTTTCCGGCTACTGACTGTTTAGCAAACAGTTTCCTTGCCAATTAGGATTATATCTGCACGCGCCGGGCATGGAAGTTCCCTGCCCGAACCATTCCTTGCGTTTCAGAATGGCACGGTGCTACTAACACCGCTCAATGGCTTGTGGCGGTATCGAGCCGCCCTATACAGATTTTCAGTCTGTCGCTAATCCATCTCAGCTAACAAGCTATGTCGTGTAGTTTCCGTTTTTCCTTTCTCCACACTACACTAAGTGCAAGGTTCTTTTAGTCAGCGGTTACCGCCATCTTTTGAATGACAACCGCTCAATCCAGTTACCTGTGCTAAGTTTAACCGGTATATTGATTAGCACCTGCATTTCTGTAATAAACACACTAGGGGTGTACTGGCAACATCACCTGTGGGGATTGCAGGAATCGAACCCGCGACACCCCGGATATAAGCCGTGTCTTCTGCCACTGAATTAAATCCCCATAACCGTCATCAGACGGTTAGCAATATATTTTACGTGCTATGCGTTACACGATTCCGGTTTACAGCTTTTCACCGGCAACTCAATGTTACCATGCAAGCCTATTTCCATGGTTCTACTCCGAATTAAATTATTGCAGAGCAATAGACAAGCATCGTATTTCAGCCAAAACATAGACCGCCTGCAAGCACACAGCATAATTTGACCGAGTAGGTGGGTGAGGATTTGCACCTCACATAAACCGTGCACTGTTCACATTGGAGGGAATCGAACCCATAGGACTTCAACCATGAGTTTTTAATCTTTGTCCTGTCTCTTCCATCTGCGCGTCTACCTATTCCGCCACCACCTAATTTCATGGCTCATGCACCGTGGGATAGATGCATGATAGAATACCACCGGACGGTCTCGCACCGTCCTTAACAGAATCGTCCTAGTGGCGAAAGGAGGAACCCAAATGCTTGAATCACTCAACCAAGGGTTCAAGTACATATGAAAAACATACGTGGTTACATGAAACGTCAGCATGTAACCAATTAGGCTACCGGGATTCGAACCCGGGAATTCAGGAATCAAAATCCTGTGCCTTACCGTTTGGCAATAGCCCATCATTTCCAAATGGTCATAATATTCATTGCAAAGATCGCGTATGAAAACAAATACCCCATTGCGTTTGAATTGTCTTCTTGTTTTACCTGTCCTCCCATAAGTCCAAGTATTACAAGGGCATCTATTGCCGTAGCAATTATATTTAAAATCATATCAATATCCCCCATCCTCAAAGCTGTGTTCCTGTTTGAACCGTTCCATTTCGTTTACGCTCATACCGAAGATCCCGGCAGATGAATCAGAGTCCGTATGTTCGAAATACTCGCCCTGCTGTGGAAACATAAACCGGAACATGGCATAGTTTGCAACATCACACAGATATTCAAGATTCCCGGTCTCTTCAAACTTGGCAAGGCACATTTTCAAACTTTCGATTGCATCCACATTCCCTGTGGAGAAGTTCATTCTTGCCGGTCCGTATTTGTAATACGACTGTTCAATCAAACCTTTGCGCTTTTCATCAAAGGTTTCGGAATACTCGGTTTTCATCAACTCATTGCTGCAGCTTGCCATTACACATCGCCCTCCGCCCTGTGGTTTGCTCTTTCAATGTCAAACCCTTCCGGATAACGTGCCTTAAGTTTGTCTACGTTCATTTGCATGATTCCATCAAGGCTCCAGCCGAAGGATTCGCAAAGCATTGCAAGATACCAACAAATATCTCCAGCTTCTTTCTTTGCGTGGTCAATATCAAGCTGTTTCTCGTGGAAAATCCACTTTTTAATCATGTCGTTGAACTCTCCAACCTCACCGGATAACCCAAGGCAAGCATTAAAGATACCGCCAAGGTCATAATCTTGCAACGCAGATGCGATATTGTTATTTTTGCAAAATTTAAGCAAATCGAATTTATCCGAAATTCTTTCTGTCGCTTTGCGATCATTTGTCCGCATTGCTAAAGCCTGATACTCATTCCCGGTCATATATCATTCTCCTGTCCGAAACACTCTTTTTGTTTTTAAAAAATTTTTTGGAAATGTAGTTGCGATTCGCAACGTGAAAGTGAATTGTTATAAATTTATTATAGCCTATTTACGATGAAAGTCAATGGGTGTGTTGTAAGTGGCTTTTTATTGCTATCGGTAAAGCACTATTGCGCTATAACCTCTCTTCCAGCCATTGAATACGTGTGTAGAATATTTAATGTCTACTATCTCACGATAAGACTCAGACAGTGATTTTATTACTCTGTTTACCTCTTCTTGAAATTCTTCTGCGTTTGTAGAATCTATTGGCTCTGTAATTTTCAGTGGATTCATGTATGCTCCTTTGTCTGAATAAGACTTTTTGTTTTTGTAGGAATTTGAGGGACTTAGTAGCCGCCCGGTGGTCTTTCTGTCAGACCCCCTCCCCATCCTTTTCTTGCAAACATGGAAATCTAAAATATTTTCCGTTTCGTTCTGTTGTCATTGTGTGAAAATCAAATTGTTTTAATACAATTCACGTCATACCCTTGCAACTATTCGCAAAACCTAACTTTTCCGAATAGTTTACGAACAGTAGAAACGCTACAACCATTGATATTACTGCATTTGTGAATTGTAGAATAATCACACACAATTTAAACCGTATTATTTGCCGCTGCATCCGTAAATTGTGTATCAATTGCGTGCAATTCTTGACTCTTTTTCTCGTCCAATCTTGGCAGCTCCTGCGCTGTGATTGCCTTGCGTTGCGTGGCATTATCGCCAATGCCGGGCTGATTCATGCCGAATTCATTATTTCCCACGAACATGGTGCCTACAGGGCTATTGGAATCATATGCACGATCTAGGATACAATCCTTACGGGATCGCTGCAATTTTTGCCACATCTTGAAAGTCAGCGAACTTGGTTCATCACTAGCCCATATATCCATTGTGTTCGTAGGTATATTACAAAAATAACTAAATGCTACCGTACTTACCAACTTGCTATACACATTGGAGATGTATATATAATAATCACAAAGCTTATATAATACCTCTCTATCATACCTATTGCAGTTAGTCGGTATAGTTGCATTACCAAGAGGACTTAAGCTCTTATCTTTTAATGCTTTTGTATCCGGGAATAAATGCATACCAACATACTGCATAACAGCTTTCCACTGTCTCTGTCCAGCTTTTAACAAATCTTCGATGTGGAATTCTATACAAGCGTTGTCTATTAAATCTTGTACAGTTGATGTGTATATCTGTACTGTACCTAGATCCACTATAAGGCTTGTAAGATCTACATTCTCTACACTCTTTATATCCTGCATATACTATTCACACCTCCGTTCTGTTTAATCTCTTTGATTCTGGTATACACTATTTCCGGGATTAAAGTCAAGCCTTAATTTTTTACGGTGGTATTATATACTTACGCCGCGCGCGTATGCGGATATACACTTACTATAAACCTATAGGCTTTAGATACAGTATATTATTATTAATTTAAAAGATTAAGAAAAAGATAGAGAAAGAGAAAATAGTTCTGAAAAAGCGACGTCAGACGATTATTTCGCCTTATGTCAGACGATTGTCAGACGATTTTTTGTAAAAACTGATACTATTCTATCATTTTCGGACTTGTCAAGAACCTAATACAACTATCCTTGTTTATAAAAATTTAAGAAAAGTTTTATGGTTTGTTTACGGTTTTTCGGAGATTTTGTAAGATATGCCCTGATGCGTTGTTGATTTTGGACATGGCAAAAAGAAAAGGCAGCCAGAAAAGTTGCCCTTTGTTAAATATTTACTTACATTTTGCCCGATCTTATGATAGACTATAGATATGTCACACGGCATGGATGCTTGCCGATGTGGTGCCGCCAGCGATCCCGGCGACCACGGATTGAAACAATAGTCTTTTTAGTAAAAGCAAAGCATTTAATTTATGTTTTTGCGTCGCGTGCAGTGGATGCTCTGCGCGTGGTATCTGGAGCAATTCCCCCGGATGCACGGATTGAAATAATTATATTCTCAGTGATGAAAATGAGTGGGTCAGATTCTTAATCTTTCCCACTCGATTTCTTTTAATGTTTGCCAATCGTCTGTATGATACAACCAAAATCTCCAGCGCGATATATATTTATCTCCTGTGCATTAACCCGGTATGTCAATTCGTCATCATCATAAATCTTGAGCCAGTGCTTAAAATCAGCAACTTTTTTATAATGTGCACCTATCTCCGCGTCCTCGTCAACGACGTATGCCATGTAGCTTCCATCTTCGCCAAAATCAAGAGTGCTTGTTTTCAATCCGTTTTCATCGCATCCGACAAGTATTAATGCCGCAATATCGCTTGACCCTATAAACCTTTTCTCGTATTCTTTGTAGTTCTTCATTTTGTTTTCCTCTCTTTCTTTTTTGCATTTTTCGCACATTGTTGTGTTACTGCAGGAGTTTAAACGCTTTGCAGAAACTTCTCTTGTTCCACCGCATAATTCACATAGACATTCCCAAACTGCATATTTATTTTTTATCCCCACTACTTTCTGCGGAATCAAATGCCCGAAATGCTGTCCTTTTATGTTTTTTACACGGCTTCCATTATAACGAATATATTCGCCCATTATAACATCCACACGTCTTCGATAACGTCCTCGTGGTTCACTTTAATTAAAAACTGTGTGGATTCCGGAGCGTCAATATATGCTATATAGTCATATCCGTTATTGTTGCTCTCTCCCACATATACGCTTGTTTCTCCACCTTCCTCGAAATCTTCAAACGCACATACAACATCGTCAAAATCCATTTCTTTTCCGATCATTGCCTTTAAATTTTTTAATACCTCATTTGCTGTCATAATGTTTTCCTCTCTTTCTTATGCGTTCTTTCCTGCTCCGTAGCATTCATAAAAGCTATCTACGAGTTTTCCAAGCTGTTCCGGTGTAAGCTCTTCTTTCAGATCGTCCGGAATCCATTTGTAAGACTGTCGGAAAGTTTCGCCATACTTTCCGACCTTTGATGCTTTTTCGACCTGATCCAGCTTGTACATCTGGCCAAGTTCTTCGGTCGTAATCAATCCAGTTTTTACGGCTTTTCTTCCCTCTCTAGTTAGGATGCTCATTGCTTTTTCTTTGCTTATTGTTCCGATTCCTTTTATTTTCATATGTCGTTCTCCTTTCGGCGCTGTGCTGTTTTCTTGATCTGACTATACTATAGCATATATATATCACTTTTGCAAGTGATATTTTATTTTTTTTTGCAATTTCTTTTTCAGCTCCAAATCTTCCGGACTCTCTATATATATAAAGATGTCTTTCGGCTGCATATCCAAAAGCAGACAAAGATTATTTATGCTTTTTGCATTTATATTTGTGTCCTCGCGTTTTATTTTTTTGAGCGTTTCTTGGCTCAACAATCCGCTTGTTTTAGCCGTGTAGGAGTTAAAGCCGATGCGCTCCAGTGCGTCCCCTACATCAAATCTGTATTTTAGCATTGTGCATCTTCCTTTCTATATAGTTTTTCTTAAATCAATCATACTTTTCCTATCGGGAAAAGTCAAGAGAAATATTTCTAAAAAAAGTGATATTTACTATTGACTGTCACTAAGATTAGTGATATGATACAAGTATCAAATGAAGCACAGAAAGAGAGGAAACAACATGGAAAAGAAATACAGACTTGTAACGGAAACCGGACGCATTCTTCTTGGCGGAGAGACATACAACCACAACGCAGCCGAAAGATGGTTTGATGATTTCAACGGAATCTATGAGGATGAAGAAACCGGATCAGAAGAAAGAATATATATTGAGGAGGTATAGAACATGGAAGAATATTGCATCACTTACAACGATTATTTTGGTTTTTGCGTTGTCGAAAAAATCAACGGAAACGGCAAAATCGTATTTACCGGATCAATCGAGGATTGTAATAGAAAATGCATTGAATTAAATAGCCTTAATTAGCCGAAACGCTCCGATCTGGAGCGTCAGCCGCGGGACGGTCTCCCGGCTCTGATGATGGCAGACCAGAAAGGGGAAACATGGACGACAAAATACAAATACTGTTTGAGTTAAAACTTGCAGGGTTTGACATTTCAGCAAGCCTTGAAAAGATGTATCAAAAGTACGGAAAAGAAGAATTTCAGAAAGCCGCACAGACTAGCGGCTACGGGTTCATTTTTGAATAAAGGAAGGTTGATCGCATGAAAACATACTACTTTGAAATGAATAACGGAGATACAGATTTCGTTGAAGCCGCAAATGACCGTTCGGCATACGCAAGGGCTTGTAAAATCGCAAAGAAACAATTTTCCGAAGTGGCACATTTGTATGAGACGTTTGAAGAAACAGAAATAGATCGCAAAATTTTTTAAACCTTAAATCTAGGCAAGCGGCGGCGTTTACCGGGGTTCAATTCCCCGGCTTGCTTTTACCCGGATAACCGGAAAAATTTAGAATGTGGAGGAATAGGAAAATGAGAAAAATCAAGGTTGAATGGTGCGAAAATTTTATCAAAAAGACATTTGCGAAGTATTCAGGATTTGCAACAGGTATAGAAGTTGGTTGCTTTTGGAATATGGCGGAAAAGTCCAGGCTTTGGGAGCGTGGAACATATGGCTCCCCAATGTCACAAGCATTAGAAAAATTAACCACCGTTAAGGCAGTAAAGGGAGATAACGGGGAAATTTTATATTATGCCTTTGAATTAAAATAACCGCAGAGGATGCACGCCGGATCACTACCGGCGGCGGTTTTACTCAATTTTGAGTGCATAAAAACAAAAAACGGAGGAAAACAGTCATGAAAAAGAAAATTTTAGCTATTGTATTAACTGCAGTTACCCTTGTAAACCTTGCACCAGCAACAACGGAAGCAAAGGCCGCGCGCACCTACAAAGTGCGCGGAACCGTACGGAATTTTAGTTATACCTATACCTACGAGGACGGCGAAAGACTGACTGGGAAAGGTTTTGACATCTATACCGCAGACGGGAACATCTGGGAAATGTCCGACACGGACACCGACTTGCATTTTAAAGACGGACAGAAAGTTATTGTTAAGATCAGCGACAACGGCACGCCAAAGGATAAAACCGATGATCGTATTATATCGGTTAAAAAAGCAAAATAAAGCACTTAGGGCGGTACTCTTCCGCCCCTTTCCGCGTGCCTGGTGGCGTTGTGAGCCGGTTCGATTCCGGCGGCGTGGATTTATTAACCGATGGTCATATATTGGGACTGCATCGGGTTATATGGCGGCATATTGCCGTCACACGGCGCGCCGCAGCCGTAAATAATCGCGGTTGATCTGCTTTAATGCAGACGCAAGACACGCGGGAAAGCTCGTTTCTACCGTTCTATCATTAAGAGCGGCGGCAAGATCGCAAGCCGTCACTATTGCGGCACTTTGGAGCTTGTGCATCTCCAACAAAAAACAGATTGCACACCGTTCCGCCGGATGCGGACATATAACGCGCATTGACAAATAAACACGATATAAGGAGGTGTGAAAGATGGGGAAATATGAGTATATCGGCAAAAGGGAAATCATGCGCCGGGTGTCTGCTCTTGGCTATCCGGAAATATCTGGCAAAATGTGCGGCTATTCCAAGTTCGAGGGTGTGGAATGGGTGGAGTCTGCAAAAACCAAAATAACCGTCCAACGTGGCGGTGACTGGATGCAGATCACGCAAAGACCGGAAAACATAACACACACTTACAGCCGGTACGACGGGAAAAACTATCTTGACAAGTGGTAAAATGCGGTCTATGCTAGATTGTAACTAAGCCGGGCAAGCGTCTTTTGGCGTTTGCCTGTGACCGGCAATATTATCAAATATCATCAGTGCATTATCTATATATAACATAATATATGGTGTATTTGTGTTATTTGCGGAATGTCGCAGATATTTGCACGTTTGTTACACGTTTTGGGGAATCCGTGAAAATGGAATCTCGACCCCAAAAACTCTACCCCAGGGGGTACAAAAAAATTACGAAATATTTTTTGCGGCGCGGAAAAAATTTTCTTTCGTAAAAATCAAAGACCGCGCAGCATAATCACTTTTGCTCAACTCTTCTATCAGCCTTTCTCTCGTCATTTCCGGATTTGTCCGGCGCACATACTGTAAGAGTTCTGAAATTTTATCCATTATGCAACCTCCATAAGTTCAATCAATAGTCTGTCTGCTATTTCAAATACTTCTCTTCCGTATGTAGCCAAGAAGTCTGCTATGATTTCCTCTGTATCAATATCCATGTATACATTATACGAAAGACAGAACGCATGACATAATTCGTGGCATAACACACGGTCAAGGAATTTTCCGCGTAGATCATCCGCAAGATATATCGTTTTCGTGTTCCTGTCGGTCATTCCTACCGTTCTGCTTCCGTCACTTCTCTGTAGCATATCGCTGTAACGCGATACTTTGACCAAATTCCAAACTTTATTGTTTATCGTGAACAATTTACCACCTCGCAAACAAAGAGGGCAAAATGCCCTCTCTATTACATTTTCGTGACAAGCGTAGTCAGCTTTGTCTTGGTCAACTGTTTCTCTTCTGGGGACATACCGGAAAACAGTTCAGTCACATCTTCCGAAAGAGATTTCATGTACTTTTCAAGTTCTTTCATCTTTGCGTCCTTATCTTCCGGTGAATTTCCGTTATGCATTTCCTTTGTCTCCATGTAGCTTCTCCGGCTCATACCGGCTCTGCCCTCTCTTGCATCGTGAGTACCGGTACTCATGCCATTATTTCCGCTCATAGGCTCTGAATAATACATCTTCCCCATACTCATTCTGTCAAGGTCTCTCATTCGGTCGTATTCCGGCATGCTCTCCCACTCTCGGTAATCTTCCGGCATCTGATGGTAATATGGAGGTTCTACATATCCTCTGCGTGTTCCACGCCCTTTTGGTGCGAATCTTCCGTTTGAGTACCGGTACTCATTGTAGTATCTTCTTTCCGGATAGTCCCCAAATTCTTCCACCATGCGCATAATTTCTTCATCTTCAGACTTTTTCATGGCTTCAACAATGTTGTAGTCTTTGTCAAAGCATACGATGTTCTTTGCAATCTCCGTCCAGTCCTTAAGATCATCAAGGTTTTGACCCTCAAAATTCTCGATTCCGATGCCATCAACGTGGGCTTTCACGCAATCCATAATCTGTTTCGCAAATTTATGCATAATATCAAGCCTCCCTTACTGCAATCAAATTACTGTTCTGAACCTCGATAGCCTGTGTGGATGTATTCTGCACGGCTACGGTACTGCAGCAACCGCAAGGCACATCAACGTATGCTTGTGCTGATACATTAAAGAAATTCTCAACTGCCGCAGGGGTTACGATCATCTTTGTTGACTGCAAAGGCTCTCCATCAACCGCGATTGCAAGAGAAATCTCTCCAACTGTGCCGCCTGTCGGGATCTGAATGTTGCCGGAATACGATACCAAAAATCTAGCCTTACACTGATTGGTGATACCTCTTAACTTGATAATTCCACTTCCCTGTCTGTGTACGATACATTTTGTTCCGTTTACTGCTGTTTCTGTGAATGCAACATCTTCTCCAGCAGCAACGGCTTGTAATGCAATTCCTGTTACTTCCATTATTTTTACCTCTCTTTCACAAAATAAGGGCAAACATTACAGTCTGCCCTTTGATTGTAAGTAATACTGCATAGCAGACATGATCGAGTTAAACTCAATTAAGATACTCAATTATTCAGTTTTAGCAGCCACATCCTGTATTGCATCCACATCCATATGCATAAGCATTTGGATTAGGTACGACATATGCCGGGATAGCAGACGGATTTACTGCATTGATAATCTGCTGCGTCTGAGCTGCCATCTGAGTTGTAAGCAATGCACTCTGACGATCCTGTGAAGCCGCTCTGCGAAGGTCGCTATTTTCTGCCTGTAAGCTAGAAATCTTTTCATTGCAGAGATAATCGAGAATAGCGCGTGTTCCTGCGTTCTGACTGTCGATAATGTCTCTCGTGTTGCTGTTCATGGTGTTCTGCAAAGCGCAAGTGTTAGTTGCCATGTTGTAGTTTACGCCTTGGATAGCTTCTCTTGTCTCGCAGCAACAGTTAGCAAGCTGTGACTGTAATGCGTTTGTATTCTGCATATTAGCGACTGTATCAGCATTGATAGCCTGCTGAATGCCGAATCCGGTCTGCAAAATGTTTGTGTTGATGCCGTTCATGCCGTTTTGTACTGCATAGAATCCGTCACAAAGACCATTCGAAATGCCGTCAAGTTTTGACACAACTGCCTGGTTGTCAAATCCGCGCTGGATTTCGCTTCCGACACCACCATTCATTCCGTTTCCTCCGAATCCGTTACCGAATCCACCCCATCCAAAGATGGCAAAGATAACGATGATGAACCATAACCATGAGCCTTCTGCGCCCCATCCGTTGTTATTTCCGTTTCCGTCAATGTTTGCGACAAGCGGAACAGATGCACAATTACCTGTGTTAAACATAGAATTTACCTCCATAATTCATTTTTATATACATAATCTTGCAAGAATTAGTATCACATTCCTAATTGGCTTTTAAACGACTCAAAAGCCTTATCTGCGTCAATTCCCTTTTCTTTGCACAAATTCCTAGCCATCTGCTCAATGCCTTTGGAATCTCCCTTCTGTGCCATTTGCATAGCATTGCGCGCCATAGGGTTGCTCATTACGCTGTTGTTCCCCATCATTTGTTGTAAAAACTGCTGTGGGTTTCTCATTCCCTGTAACATCTGCATAGGATTCATTAAGACTCACTCTCCTTTTGTGTTCGTGAAGATTTTCTTTGCGTTTGCGAAGACAACTTATCTTCCAACTCTTCCATCTTTCCAAACAAGCAATCCAATTTGTCAGTAATAGCCTTTGCCGCATCATCAGATAGCCCTATTTCGATTCTTTTATCTTCACTTGAAGAATCTGCCATCTGCTCATTAAAAGGCTTGTAAACGGTCTTTCTGATTGTTCCATTGGCATCCCATTGTTTCGCTACGATTGCGCTCATGTCCTGCATCGGGAAGAACGCAACACTTCCATCCATAGGCACATCATTTGCCATGATTGCTGACTCCGACTGCACTACTTTTCCTTGGATTCCAAGAAACTGCGGTTGCATCTGCGGAATCTGTGGCTCTGGTTGTTGAAACCTTTGCATTGGGTTGTATTGATAAGCGGCATAGCTTGGGTTTGGGTTAAATGCCATATTCTGATTTTGCATCTGATACATTCTCTTCCTCCAATACTTCCTTGATTGCGTGAATCATTGCTGACTGATACACGAGCGGAACCTTCGACACATCTTCTCTTGTTAAAATTTTTTCAAGAATTTCATCCGTAAATAACATTCCGCATCCCTCCTATGCTTATATTTTTGCATAAAAAAATACGGTTCTTCCGCAAAAAATAAGCAGAAAAACCGCATAAAAAAAGAACGCCCCAAGCGTTCCAAGCCTACCATTTATAGAAAAGAATCTTAAGCGCTTGTGCAGACTCCTTTCTTTTGTGTTCAGTTTTTGAGTACCATTTTGAGTACCAATTTTCTTAAGACGCCGCAAACACAGTGTTTATGCGACTTTTAAAACAGTCCGTACGGGAATCGAACCCTAGAGTAATTGTCTTGAAATGGCTTAAAATAGCCATTCTTTCAATTTTTCTTTGAGTACTTTTGAGTACTAGGGACTCATAATGCTTCGATTAAGTCAAGTTCCTGTCTCTTTTCCTCAATTCCGGTACGATCAAAATAATAATGATCTTTTGTGCAACTAATGTCTGTATGCCCCATGGTATCAAGGATTGTGGACTCTTTCACTTTTCCGTCAAGCAAGATACTTCCGTATGTCTTTCGGATTTTGTGCGGAGATTTCACTTTCATTCTCAATTCATGTTCGCAGATATACCGCAAACGTTCACGAAAGTTGTAGGATTTCAACCGTTCTCCGTCTCTCTCAAATAGATATTGCCCGAAGGGATTTCTCTTTCGTACTTCATCAAGAATCCATTTGTACTTATCCGGCAATATGGCAAATCGCAATCCGGCTTCTGATTTCGGAAAATCTTTGACCTCATAGTGAAAACCATCATCATCACGATAGCGTGTTTCTGTAGAATTGATCGCAACCGTGTAGTTTTCAACATCTTTCCGCTTTAATGCCGACAATTCCCCGACACGGACTCCTGTCTTAAACATAAATAGCAATCCAAGGTTTACGATATCTAAGTGATTTCTAAGGTACATCTCCATGCGTTCCTTTTCATCCGGCATATATACTTGGTCTTTTGCCTTTCGGACTACGTGCTTAAACGCTTTTGGCGATATATCCATGTCTTTCAGCGTGTATGTAATGGAAAACTTGACATACTTCTTCCGTTTGGCATACTTAAAGATTCCGTAAATCAGCGTTCGGAAGTTTGAGAACGCCTTGGAAGTCATGTCGAAATCATGGATGCTATTTCGTATAAACGTTTCAAGGTCGCATTCGTCTACACCTTTGATTTTCTTATCCTTGATACCGTCAAAGTATCTTTGAAAATCCATTAGGTATCTGTCATAGGTTGCCCTGCTGATTTCTTCAAGTTCCAGCTTTTGTGAAATCCAACGGTTGAAGATTTCCTCTATCGTGGGGTCATCTTCTCTCTCTTTCCAATAATCAATGATTTTCTGCTCGACCGCTTCTCTGCGCTTTGCCTTGATTTTACGTCTGCCTTTTACTTCATCCGGCAGATATGAGTACCAGTTCTCATCCTTTCCTTGATAGATTTTATAAGGGTTTTTGTTGAGTAATTTTTCTCTCTTTTGCATAGTAACTTGTTTCTGCACAAGTGCTATGTCGAGAATACCACTATCAACGGCATATTTCAACAGTTCTTTTTCATCCAATCAAATACCCCCGTTCTTTCTATTTTATCTTTTATATCTCTCACTCTGTACTCTATCGTTCTTAGTGATAGATTTTCTTTTGTGGATATTTGCTTTTGTGAAAAACCACGGCAGAGAAGAGAGAAAATTCTCTCCTCTTCTTCCGTGAAATTGGCATTTTCTTTGATTTGTTCAAGTTCTGGCTTAATGAATTTTGTAAATTTCATAAGCCATTTCTCCATTAAATATAATCTGATAAATCCATTTGCTCATCATTTTCAAATACAAGCATTTCATTCTTTGCGCGCTCGTAAAAGTTTCTGTCAATCTCGAATCCGTATGCACTTCTGCCAAGCTCTGCGGCGGCTCTTAGCGTGCTACCGCTACCGCAACAAGGGTCAATAATAACGTCTCCCTCGTCTGTAAAAATCTCAATCAGCTTTTTAAGGACTGCTACCGGCTTTTGCGTTGGATGAATCTTCGGTATATCTTTTCCGTCTTTCTCCCAAGTAAACCAATTGAAAATCATGTGTCCTGTACCTCTGATATTCTTTCCGTTTTCATCAATCTGCAAGCCGTTTCTGAATTTCGGTAACTTATTTCGGTACAGTACGAGTGCATATTCCGTAGCACCTACGATACGCATATTAGCTTTAAGTACCTGTGGACTGTAATTTTTACAGAATACAAGCGGTATGTAATTAACGAATCCATGTTTTTTCGCCGACGCAATCAATGTTGACAACTGCTCAAATGCACAAAACACAATCATACAAGGGCTATTACTGCTTCTGCCCCTTGCAATAGGCTTTGTGTCCTCTTTTTTCAACATCTTTGAACAAAAATGGAAGTATTCATACAAGTTAAAGTTAAAATCCGAATTGAAAGCCGCCTTTTTCGCAAGTTTGCTTTCTCCATTCTTGTTATCGCCACCGTTATACCACATAGGGTTACTGCCGTAGAAATTGTTCCCGACATTATACGGAACGTCTGCAATAATAAGTTGTGCAGGAGGGATCGCATACTTTTTGTAATTCTGCATAGAATCTCGATAAATCTCACATTTTAACTTCTTTTTCATTTTTCTTACCAAAAGGAAACCTCGGTTTTATGTGCGCACAACCTATTCCTTTCTTTGATTTTTAGTTAATTACTGGGGCTTTCTGCCTGTCTGAAAATACTCGTCATAAGCGTCAACCGTATCGCGTATTTCAACCATAGCCATATCAAGTGTTACATCTTTTTTATCCAAGGCTCTTTCTGCATAATCTTTAATTCTCATCATTAAAGCCTGTGCTATTACTATCTCTACATTGTCACTCATTCTGAATCACTCGCTTTCTTTTCTCTTAAAATCCTCACAAGGCACATCAAGCAAACAACCGCATTTTTCGGTTTCCATCCCTCCCCAATATGTCTTGTATCTGTAAGAGTTTTCGCATTTAAAGCAGAAATCCTTACCACTATTCAGCTTGCAACTCGTCTTTTTATCCTCTAACTTTTTCCCAAGGCTTTCATTTATCCTTTTGAGTTCCTCGACCTTTTTTTGCAATTCCTCAAAATCTTCAATGAGTTTGTTGTATTTCTTCTTGCTTAAAATCTTCATTCTGCTTCGCTCCTTTCAGCTTTTCTGCTATCTGCTTTACTTGTCTTATGGCATTTTCCCAAGTTGCGCCCTCGGTTGGTAACCCGCTTGACATAGCCATTCCGGAAAAACGCTCAATGATGTTAGCGGTCAAATCATCAACAGCTTTGTCATAACTATCAATATTAGACTTTCGATATTTAAGCACCTCATTATTCAGAGCTTCTTTGCCCCAATCTCCGCTATCAAACCATTCAACAGCCTTAAATACAGGACTAAGTGCTTCAAAAAGTGTTTCTATTCGTATACTTGCCGACTTGATATACTCAACTAATCTTTGTGTATCTTTAGCCACATCTTCAAAACCTGCACTGTTCAATCTGTCAACCATATCTTGCAATGTTTCTACTGACGAACCATTCATAAGCTCGTCAACATCTTTACAATACAAATAATTCCAACTTCCACCACTCATTCGCTCTCACCTACTTTCAATAAATCCATAAACCTTTAAGTTGCAACCTCGGTTTACCGAGGATTCGTTATTCCTTTCCTAAAATCTTCTCTAAGCACACATTAAAGCCTGCCGCAAATGCCATCCCCAGACTCCCAAATTCATATTTTTCAGATGGAAGTTCTTCCACCTTCTCCGGCAATTCTCGGAGCGGACACCACTCCGGCTTTTCTCCGTCTGGCAAAAGTTTTCCTGTCGCACAGCACAGATATTCGTCATCATTCTCTGTCTCATAGCACAATGTGCATTTCTGGCATACCTGTTCCGGCATATCCATTACCAATACTGCTTTAGGCATTTTCATTCCCCCTTAATTCGTCAAGGCTTTCCTGCAATTCTTTGTAATAATTGATTTGGTCTGTGAAATGATTATCTAACGCATCAATCATTTCTTCTTTCGCATCTTCCAGAGATTCTGCCTGTAAAAAATCCATGTGCCCATCAATGACAGACTTCCATCCAATTTCTTCACCACAATAAACAATGCTTCCTATGACGAGATCTCCGTAATAGGCAACTACATCAATTTGTTTCTTCCAGTCTTCCTGCTCTGGTTCGACTTCTTTCCATTCAAGTTCAGTCATACTTCACACTCCCTCCGGCTTCTCGCATCGTTCAAATTCAATCACCCACACCCAAGGTGAGGCATTCCAACCATAGCGGTCAAGATCGGACTTTTTGATGGTGGAATTCCAAAGTTTTTCCCATTCCATCATCACTTCATCACATTGACTGCACTGTTCTTCTGTCCCATAACAGCACTGCGAACCGCTTTCTCCGTATGTATTAAGACAATCCCAACAATCAGGATAAGCTCCCTCTTTTATCACATCAACCGGCTTCATCTCCTGCAACCGCCCCACTCTCACATCTGTTACCTTAAGCCAGATACGTGCGGCCTCTTTCGGCATGTATATGGACGGATGGTATATCAGTTTTGATGATTCATTAAATGTAGGCAAGTCTGCCAGCTTATCATCAGCCCTGTAAATATATGTTCCATCTTCATATCCTTCGCCATATGTTTCTCTCACGTACAATATATCGCCCGGGCATATCGGACAGGTACGTTCTGCTATGCTTAACTTATCTTTGTGTTCTTTGTCTGAATAATTATGCACTGCGTAAGTACGTTTATCAGAATCATAAAAATCCATATCCGGCACAACATAATCATTGGCATCTTTATTGATTCTCCTCGTACAACTCTTTCTTCCGTCCAGAATCGCTCGAACCATCTCAGTATTGAATAAAATCGGTTTAATTGGCATCCGCTTCACCCGCCTTTAGTCGATCAACTTTATCGCTCAATTCTTCTATCTTCTGCACTGCTTCTCTCAAGACTTCTGCATTATGATTTATCGCCATTGCAAGTTCTCTGACGCTTGAGCTTAACGAAATACCTGTTATTTTTGTTACTGCTTTATTCTTCCATTTCATTCACTCCACCGCCTTTCACGATTTCAACTGCTTCATTCAAAGCATTATACACACATTCAGATGCGTATCCGAATTCTGTCCCCTTATTTTCCCGAAGATGCCTTAATGCGTCCATTCGTCTCTTTTCCAGTTTTTCTACAACCTTGTCCGGATCGTAGGCAATCGGCTGTGCATCTACCACGCTCGCCAATGTTGCCAAACTTACTCTCCTAAAATCATCATCAGATTTACTCGCACGCATGCAATATTCTTTTAGTGCATCTGCATCAATCAGTCTCATCGTTTTTTATCTCCTTTTTTCAAATAATCAAAAATCTCATGTCCAATCATCGCTACAACTGACAGAACGCAAAAAAGATTGACTCCAAATTTTGTTAGAATATCTAACCTAATGGCTATAAGGATTAGTAGAAAGAAATTTATGTACGATTGAAAAATCATTCTTCATCACCCCAATCCAATTTCTGACCACATTTCCAGCAATAACGAGCAGGAAGTGTTCCAGTTGACCAACCCATGTACCTACCGCATGCATAACATGTATATTTTTTAATCCCATTATCTTCTTTTTCAGTAATAGCAGCTCTCGGATTCTGACGTTCCACAGCCGCCCGGCATTCTTCCACCATTCCGATTGCTCGGTACTGCTGTACTTCTTCAAGTGCATTGATTGCCATATTGTGCGCATTTACGCATTTATCTGTATAGCAATCAGCATCTAAATATCTTTTCATAAATTCGATTGCTTCATTCTCCGTCATAGTTACACCTCAAACAATTCCGGATTGTCAAATTTGTTGCCGACAACACTACATTCATCCAAAACCTCATAGCTTTCAGCAGATAATCTGTTTGTAACTTGGAAAGACAATGTTTCTTCATCCCACAAAACTTCACCGGCACAATCTGCTTCTGCATATCCGCTTTCTGTGCTATATGTGTCAAGATAAACAATTACATCGTGTTCAAATATCAATTTCTCATCTCGATCTGTCCGTCCAGTGCACCGGCAGATAGTTGATGCATCTACAACACAACGACAGAAGAAACCCAAACTATCCTTTGTGTAGAAATAATAACTTTCGTTGCCCTTTTTCGTGCAAAATGGGTATGACAGATATCCTTCCACCCATTCGCCATTATCAATCCGCTTTCCGCGGAATAAATATCTATCTTCCATATTCTCTCCTACTCCGCTTCTGATTGAAGCCATTCTTCCCACTCGCCGTGTTCTTCTTCGCTCGGAAATTCATGTTCCATCCACTGATAATCTGATTTTACTTTGCAAAGAAACTCTGCTAACTCTTCATCCGACATATTCCTTATCCTGTCGGCATTGGTCGCTTTCGCATCAACAAGTTCAAAACACTCATCACGCCATTTCAATACATTATCAATATTAAATGAACTGTAACCTACATGGTAATAATCTTCGCCGACTTTTTTGTACTTGATTTCGTAATATGGCTTGTTGTCTATCATCCTTACGATAATTTCCAGAGATGTAACTTTGTTTTTTGTATCATCATTTTCTGAAACTTTGCTATCACATCTGCAACAAGGCTCGTTATCTATTGAATTGCTGTTGTGCTTGCAGTTACAAGAAATCTTTTCTTCACTATCATCAAATGCCTTTAAAAACATTTCAGCAATTTCTTTCTCGCAATTCTCCTTTACTAATATTCCATCCGCTGTTCGCTCTGTTAATCTCTCCATGTCTATTCCTCACTTTCTGCAAGCTTGGCATATTTCCACGGAATAGTCTCTTCATCATCCTCACTCCAAGACGTTGTCCCACCGCGCCATGCAAACACCGTTCCGTTTTTTATTTTTGCAAAATGTCTTCTAGTCCATTCGCAATTTTCATGATCTCTTACCAAAATCGGCGTATCGACTGCAACCTTACTCCAATCAACAGGCGGCTCAACATACCCCGAATTAAGCCATTCGCGGAAATTATACGCACTACCTTTGCACGAATTTGATTCATAAAAATCGCACTCTTCACATTTAATTTCTTCGCAAATTGCAGGCTTTCCATTTTTTAATCCAAACACAGCTGTGTTTGTCGCAAGTTCTATAATCTCATCTCCGTATTTTTCTTTATTTGTCATATTATTAAACCTCCAAATCACATACAAACTTAATCTCATCAGCTAACGTTTCAGCTATCATAGGAACCGTCAACTGAAACTGCTTGTAATTAGCTAACGTATCAATATAATCAACAAACTTGTCTAAAAACTCCTGCAACTGCTTAACAGATAGCTTAAATTCCTTTTTCAGAATCGTAAGCGTGAGCGCGAAATAGTTAAACAAAGATGCGCTGGAAAGCCTGTATGCTTCACGCTCGATGCAGAAACCTTTCTTTACGTACAAGATCATAAGCTGTCTTTGCGACACACTTCTCACTTTCTCTTGAACGTCAATTTCATATTTCTGTTTCAGCATTACGGATAAATCTTTCCCATTCCAACCGTCGGCAGACGCGGCATCTAAATACTGTTTCAATAATTCCTGCAATCGCACAATGCGTTTCTGCCCGAATCCGAATTTGTCGTGCAGGATAATATAGCCGATCACGACAAACTCTTTGTATGATCTTGTGATAACCGCATCAGAATTTCGTTTTTCGAAGCTATTTCTGCCAATAATCTTCGTGTCCTGCTTTGTAAAAAACAGATTTTTATTACTTTTTCTCTTTAATGCATTGCTCATACCTGCGAATACCTCCGATTCAGATTTTCCCACTGCTTGTACGTCTTTTTCGTAAATGGGTAAATTTTTGATTTCCGAAAGACTCTTTCGCACCGATCGCCAAGTATTTGAACATACCAGTTTTTGTATGTTTTATCCTTGGAATTTGCAACTTGACCGATTTGAATATGTCTTGGCAACCCGATCACCATTCTTACCTCGTTGCTTTTCACCCGGTTGTATACCTGCCCTGTTTTGAGATTAACAATCTCATACAATCTTTGTTCCGACATTTTTGCCCTTTCTGTATGTAATTTCCAACCATGCAAAATGACTTAATACAAGCTGTCTTGCGCGTTCTTCAATTTCCATGCCTTTGTATTTATTTATCAGTTCTTCCCCGGCTTTCATCACTTCCTGCCACCATGCATCGTCATTATCCGGCGCGTAGTAGTCTTGGATAAGCTTCCAATAATCCATAAATACCTGCCATTCTTCCGAACCCTTTTCGATCTTTGCACTTGCCATAGCTGCTACCCCTAAAACGGACAATTGCCATTGTATGGCTTGAATCCGTCCCCACGTTCTTTCTTTTTGATTTCCGCAACAACATCATCAAGTGGTTTGTCGATTTCAACAAACTTCATGTGATCTCCATCAAACTCCATTGCTTCACGCATTGTCATTCCCTGTCTGTTCTTTTCGATTTTTGCGCCCTTGGCCCCCTTGTCATTGTCTGACAGATTCCACAGCATAATTATGTTTGACGCATCCTGTTCGATTGCCCCGGATTCCCTCAACTCTGCCATGGTAGGCTCTTTTGTGTCTCTGCTTTCGGAAGCTCTTGTTATCTGTGAAAGTGCTATCACATGTGTATTTAAGTCTCTTGCAACCGATTTTAAACCTCTTGAAATTGATGCTACTTCTTCATTTCTTCCGGAATATCTGTTATCCGGCATAAGCAATTGCAGATAGTCAACAACGATAACGTCAAAGTTTTGGTGCCTGCATTCCGACTTTATCTCTCTCGGAGATACAGTGCCGGACGCAACCCATAATTGATAATTACTCATTTCTTCATTTGCTCGGTTAAATTTTTCCTGTTCATCTCCAAGAAAAGCCTTTGCCCTTCTGATTCTTGTTAAGCCGATTTCCGTAAGTCTTGAAATAAATCGCTCATACACCTGTTTATCGATCATCTCCAAGTTAAAATATGCGACTTTAAGTCCCTTTTTTGCCATATTCCCAATAATCTGCGTTGTGAGTGCGGATTTTCCAACTGCCGGTCTTGCGGCAATTACTGTCACGTCACCGCGTTCAAGATCTCCAAGCGCGTCATCAAGTTGCGATAACCCGATTTTTATACCACCATCCCCAACACTTTCGTTGAAATATTTGTCTTTATTCTCAACTGCAATCTGCTTCATTGGTTTTAGCTTTACTTCTTTTCCCTCTTGCAAATGTTCAAGTCTTGTAAGAAGATCGCTGATTGTATCATCAATGTCGCATGGTTTTAAACTGGATTTCTGGTACATTTCCCGAACCATTCTCGCCTTGTATTCTTTCGCAACCGCATCGGCATAACTTTTAACCATAGTTGAAGTGATTGTTCCCGAAATACAGGATTTCATCAATTCGCTGATCTGCTCCTGTGTGTATTTGTGATTTTCAAGCGCCATTGATAACGACATTGGGTCGATACTTTCATTCCGGTCATACATTGCAAGCATTTCCTTGTATGTGTCCTGCGCAAAATCCGAACTAAACATTTCCGGCTTCAGCGTCCGCCAGATGTTATTTAGCACATCATTGTCAATCAATATGCACCCGATCACTCCGAACTCTGCTTCTGTCAACTGCAATCACCTCGTTTCTCCGCGATCTGCAACCAATAGTCGCAATCATTTTTCAGCCAATCAACATATTTTGGAATGTACCGAAAATCCGTATCATTTGGATTCTTTTCTTGATAGTCACTCAAATATGCTTCCGTGGCTTTGTATAACAGCCGTGCAATGTCCGGTTGGTTCTCTTCGATAACTTCTAGCACCTTATCCATCCAAGCCGTTTTAGAGGTACTGTACGCTGTTTTCTTGGGGTATATGCTAAAAGTCTTTTTCCATGCATCGTCAAAATCAAACAAATCTCCGGAATCGGTCGACAGCGAATTTTCTTTTATATTTTCTTTCTCTTTATCTTCTTCTTTTTCTTCTTCTTTATCTGAAACAACGACGTCAGACGATTTATCGGGCGATTTTTGCTCAATTAGGTTCTTCTGCTTCTTTCTTCGGTTCTGCTGATATAGCCTGTCACGTTCCTTTTTCTTCTCATAAGCGTCAAGCGTTTGATGCTTATTCCAATTAGGAATCGTTATCACATTGTCAACGACCTCAATCATCCCAAATTCTTCAAAGGTCTTAAGCGCAAGCCTTACCGTGTTCAAATCTCTGCGGAAAACGGTGGCAAGCATTTCATCCGTGAACGGCAACTTGTTGCTCATCATAAACACACCGTTGTTATTCTGTTTTCCGGCAAGAATAAGAAGTTTGAACCAAATCGTAATGATGCTATCCGCACTCGGCATACTCTCAATCAGCAGAATCTTTTCATCGTCAAAAACATCTGTCGTGATTTTAATCCACTTGACTTCTGCCATTTAATCACTCTCCTCATATGTATTTTCAGAAATCAAAGTCATAAACTTCTCATACTGTTTTTCAGAAACTTTGTTGCCCTGTTTCTCCGGCTTTAAACGGATTTCAAGGTGCTTTTCAGCGATATGCGATAATTCCTTGGCAAGACTCTTTTTGCCTTGCTTAATTCCGTCATAATAGCCTTTTGCCGGACGGTAATCATCAATCTTGGCTTTACCCTCTCCCTGTGAACCGCTTGTTTTATTGCGAAGCTGATAGCCATTATTTGCACAAAATTTGATATAATACTGCTCACGCTCATCAAGTTTATCTATCGGACAGTGTACTGATGTTACATTCCATCCATACGGATTATCCTCTGAATACAGTCCGTGAGACTTCAAGCTAAGGTCTATGTGCTGATACCCAGAAAGGTGTTGCGACAATCTGGTTAAAATACGCTTTGCCTGCCCCACATAGGCATATCTAAACCCATTTTCATCCTGCCTTGTCAAAATATAAATTCCGCTTGATTCATCAAGCCTTGGATTCAATGCAAGCCATTTCTGCTTGTTTTTAGCTTCGATGGCTTTTGCCTGTCTAAATTTCTTATAATCCAACTCATTCACTTCCTCCCCAATGGCTCCATGCTCATTTGAGCCACAAACTTTCCGTAACTCATGCCAGAAGCGCGCGCCATATGATTCACAGCCTTGATTGCATCATCCTTTTTCTTTGGCTTTCTCAATCGTTCTTTAACTTCATTGCCGATGCAGTCTTGGCAATCAAACTTATTTTCATCTATCGTCATAAACAACCTACCGCATTTCGGGCATATTCTTGTATACACAGTTCTTCCAGCCTTTTTAAAATTTCTAAACTGCGCAGATCTTCTTGCACAGTCGGGTCTACAGTATTTCTGATCTGGTCGCTTCGGCTCAAATTCAACCATACAGTATTCACATAATTTCAATTTTTACCTCCGATCTTTTGTAAGGGCGGTGCGGTAAACGCACCGCCAAAACATGGCTTTCAATAAGCTTGTGATAACTATTATTCGCCAAACAAGATAGTTTCTTTTAGGCTTTCGCCAAGGTGTTTCAACCTTATGAAATAACTGTAAACTGTTTCAACTCCGCAAGTTCTTCTTTCAAATATGCTTTAATATTGTTCATGGCTTCATTCTTCCATGCGCCACCATCAGCTTCAAAAATTGCACACTGTACACCACATGATGATTTCATTCTAAAAATAAAATCACTTGCCGGCTGCTCTACTTCTAAAAATGTTCTATATGGAATCAGAGTGACTGGATTTGGCACCACAGCATCTGCTTTACTTGCTACACCCGTTTTAACAGTGGCTTTCTGTGTAACACCGTCATCTCCATACTCTGCAACCGTTCCATCTTCTACCGTTCCTGCAAACTTTAAAACAAGATCCCTGTCAGCATTCGAAACAAATTTTGACTGCAAGGCAATCACAAAGCTTTCATGATCGATAAAACTTCCAAACCGGAAATCCGGCAACTCTGCATTGACCTCAACCAAATGTTCCCGCTTTCTATCGGTATCGAGAGATGAATATAAGTGAACTTCCGTCGGAGAAACCACATGAACGATCATCTTTTCCGACATGCAGTCAATTTTTGCCTTGATATACTCTACAAGACTCGTCAATGTTTTCATTTCGATTGTACTCGCATACGGAACGTAACTGATGCGGTTAAGCGGCTTGTCCGAATATGTATTACCACCAATTTCATTGATAATCGGTGTTTTTAAACCAACGATATACTCCAATGCTTCTTTAATCATAAAATTCTACCTCAACTTTCCCTTATGCTTGTTTTGCCTGTCTAAAATCGACAACTCCAACATTCTCTTTTTCATTTTTTTCTTCAATGATTTCTCCGGTTTCGGTGTCTACTGTTTTTTCACCGATTTTCTGTGACTTCTGGTATTCATCAATGGAAATCTGCCCTTTAATACCTGGTCCGTATTCTTCCGCAAGAACTTCTCCGGTTGTAAGATTTGTTCCAAGAGCAAACTTTGTCTCCACAGGTTTCGGCTGTGCAAGTTTCTTCTCAACAGAGATTTCACAAGTCGCATCATCTCTGTCCTCATTCTGTGTAAACTTTAATTTAATAACTACCTCACGTTTGTTTTTCCATGGTGTGTTCGGATCCTGCATATTCTCAAAAACATCCTGCAATGCTTTCTGTGATTTTTCCTGCAATGCACCGCCTGCTAATTCTGCTAAATCAATTGGATTCATAAAAAATTCCTTTCTGTGCATGGTTAATAGTTGCTATATATAAAATTGACCGGTCAAAATTATTGCTTGTCAGAACGGGCAGAGGTTCATATCAACCTCTAAGCCTTTTCGTGCAACATAAACATTTGCTCCATATTCAATTGTTTCTTTCGTTCGTTTTAGGAATAACGCGGGATTTCCGCTTGTGTCCGATAAGTGTATTAAAACGACATTTCGTAAAGCTGGGTTGTCGTTCGTCTGAATAAATTTAAGTGCCGTATCAAGGCTCATGTGGCCTCGCAAACGGTGTTCATAGTTTGGCTCGTTCCGATCAACAAGTTCCATATCGTAATTAGCTTCAACCATGATATGCTCAATGTTCAGCCTTGAAAAATTGTACTTGCAATATTCCAAGTCGGTCAAGAACAATAACTGCCCCATTTCCTCATGCTTGATTAAATAGCCGTAGCACTCAATTTCTGTATCATGTGGCACATTGAATGGTGTTACTGAAAAACTGCCGATTTGCCGTGTTCTGCGTGGTGAAATTGCTATTGTACGTTCTCCAGTTATTGTTTCAAGTGCGGTCTGGGTTTCAAATGCCGTATAAACCGGAATACCGGACTGCATGAAATCTTTTATGTATCGTGCATGGTCTCCGTGTTCGTGGCTCACAATGCATCCGGAAACATTTGCTATTTTCCAATCAATCATTTTCTTAAAGTCCATAAATTTCACACCTGCTTCAATGGCAAGAATCTCACCACTGCTGCTGATTAAAGCGTAACTGTTGCCTGCTGATGATGAACCGCAACATCGCATAAGCATTTAAACCACCTCGCTTTCTTAATACAAATACTGTAGAATCGGGTATAAAAACTGACCGAATATTATAAGAATCCACATAACTGGGATAAATACATCACTTTCCCAAACTTCCTCTTGCTTAATTTTCTTGTAAATATGAAATCCAATCATCCAAACAAGCCAAGGAATAAATGCTATTAGTCCGAATAATACTTTTCCCATACCCTACTCCAATTCTTCCTCTTTAGGAAACTGAAAGATAGCATTGCTAATGCATTCTATTTTTGACGGCTGATTTTCTGTTTGCACCATAATACCGCATTTCTTTAATCTTTCAAATTCCTTCGCCACATCTTCTGAAACATCAATATTCTGCATTACGATAGGCATACCGATATATGCATCTCTAAGCATTTCCATAGCTTTCTTGGCTTTTTCTTCCGTGGAATATTTAGCAACAACCCTGTCACAAATAAACTGTTCTACCCCGATAAGGTTCTTATTCAGAAAGTAGATATTTTTCTTAAAGCAC